>JAEIGA010003463.1_pt1 | contig 24698 bp, 33 predicted proteins | sample 9270691 | NCBI WGS metagenome assembly JAEIGA01 (sample SAMN17057246, study PRJNA624740) | gut metagenome | biome: biome; isolation source: fecal sample | host: Bos grunniens | place: China: Xizang | collected 2019
CTTAAAAAATTCTCCGGGGGTAATTTTCATGGTAACAAATGAGGGGTCTCTCGCAGAAACTCGGTCAAACCCGGTTCAAACCGTTGACAATTCAGAAACTCTATGGTGTGAAGTACAATAAACCGTACATAAACTATAATCAAAAATTTGGAGGGTCACGAAATGTTTACGGATAATCTCTGGGCATTACTACTTATAATGTTCAGCAGCGGCTTTGCATCATCAATAGTTCAATTAATCTTCAATAAGATCGATCAGAAGAAAGGATCACAAAAGAAAATTGATGATCTGAGTAATAGCTTTGACGAATACAAAGCTCAGCTAGCACGAACACACATTCTTCGATTTAACGATGATCTGCACAACGATGTATATCACAGCGAAGAATATTTTAAACAGACATTGTTAGATATAGACACTTATGACAGATATTGTAAGGAACACCCGAACTTCGCTAACGGCCTAACAATTATGGCAAGTCAGAATATAAAAGACGAATTCCAGGCACGGTGGATTAGGTCTAATGTGGAGCGAAAAGATTGAACTTCTTGTCGGGATATCCGAAATAATATTAGTCATAGTGTTATTTATCATAGCTTTTTGCAAAAACTAGAAAGGAGAGAAAGCAATGATTTTTAAAGACAGTAAGGTTTATGACACACTTAAGTGGATTGCCAGTGTTGGTCTTCCTGCTCTTACGGCTCTCTGGCTGGCTTTAGGTCAGATCTGGAGTATTCCGTATACAAATCAGATTGGAGCAACACTTGCGGCAATTACAGCATTTGCTTGTGCTTTACTCGGAATTAGCTCTATGAAGTACAGGCTTACTTCTAGCGGGGAGGGAAAGTAATGGGCTGCTTATATAACAGAGATCTTGTTCGAATCGCCGAAGCAGAAGTCGGTTATCAGGCAGAAGGCAAGTGGAACAAATATGCTTATGATCTCGACCAGGTAAATTTCTTTACTGGTTGCGGTGACAAGCAGGGTCTTGACTACTGTTCCGTGTTTACTTCCTGGTGTGCTTATCAGGCAATCAGAAATGAGAATGGAGAGTTTGACCCAGATGTCTGGGCTGCTCATTATTTCTTATATCAGCCAGATTCAAATGACTGTGCCGCGGTTGTCAGTTATGTAGTTCAATATTACAAGGAACACGACGCTTGGTACGAAAGCTATCAGGATCTTTCTGTAGGAGATCAGGTTTGTTTTCAGAACGACCGAGGATACTCTCATACTGGATGGTGTGTTGATTGGGACGATAGTGGTTTCTGGACAGTTGAGGGTAATGTTAACGGCGGTAAAGTCGATAAAAAATATTACGAGTTTTCTAAGTATCCTATCGGCGGATATGTTGCTGGTTTTGGTAGACCTCGTTATGATGGAAAGTTCTATCCTGGCACAGATCCAGATGAAGATCCCGAACCAGTTCATGAGGATACACATCCTATTCCGGTAACACCTGGTTTGGATACAAAAACAGTTAGTGTTAGTGATTTCTTGAACGTGAGATCCGGTCCGAGCAGTGATTATATCAAAATTGGAGAGCTTCTTAATGGAGCGCAAGTAATAATTTTTGAGTATAATGATAACTGGGCAAAGATCGGAGTAAACATGTGGGTTTGCACTGATTACTTAGTTTAATATATGAGCTGGCAATACTACAATCCAAATCCGAGATCTAATCTTGTTGGTGATTGTGTTATAAGAGCATTAACTTTGGCGTGTGGCCTGTGTTGGGATCAAGTCTATCTTGAAGTCTCTTCACAAGGCTACTTGCTGAAGGATATGCCGTCTTCTAATTCTGTATGGGGAACCTATTTAAGACATAAAGGTTTTAGAAGATACATAATTCCTAATGAGTGCCCGGATTGTTATACAGTTAGTGACTTTTGTTCTGATTATCCCAGAGGCGTTTATGTTTTAGCGACAGGATCGCATGTTGTAACAGTTATCGACGGAGACTATTATGACACATGGGATAGTGGAAATGAAGTTCCTATATATTATTTTAAAAGAGAGGACAACTAAATAATGTATTACAACTATACACCAGCTTATCCTCCACAATCAAGAACAGCCACGCCTCAATTTCAGACTTCTGGTTTTTATTTGGTGCCTATTAAATCTGAAGAAGAGGTTCTGGCGTATCCTGTTGGAATTGGTCAGACTGTGTTCCTTATGGATTTCGATAAACATACTCTTTATATTAAGAGTGTTGATCAAAGTGGAATGCCTCAGCCGATTCGAACTTTTGATGAGAGGATAACAAAGACAACTGAACAGACCGGAACCAATTATATTTCAAGAGAAGAATTTGACAAATTTAGAAACGAAATTAGAGATGAAATCAGAAGGAAACGCAAACCTGAAGATTTAGTAAAGGACAACAGAAATGTTCAATCCTAATGTACTCTCTATGGTTTCTCAATTTAAACAGAATCCGTTAGCTGTTTTATCTCAGCGGTATAACATTCCGCAGAGTATGAATGACCCTAATCAGATTCTACAGTATCTCTTGAATACACGTCAGGTTTCACAAGAACAAGTTAATAGAGTTATGCAAATGAAGAACGATCCGCAATTTCAAGAGTTACTCAAGTGAGGTAATCATGAGCTATTTAGTACACTTTAATCCGAATCATGATCCGAAAACAGGCCGTTTCGATTATAAGCCGGGATCTACGATTTTACCTAAAGGCACGAGATTGGGTAGTGTCTCTGGTAAATATTGGCAGGCCGACCAGTATAAGAATAACGGCAGATGGATGTACACTTATCGTGAAAATGAAGAATGGGATAAGAAAGTGTACGAGGGAGCTTTTTCAGTTTATCTCATACAAGGAAGAGGAGCTCGCTGGATAAGGAAGTTCGAATTCGAGACCGTCGCCGATTTGAAGATGCCTACCAGAAAAGAAAGAGAGGATGAATTCAGAAATCTCCTGAATGATAAGAAATATCAGAAAACTGTTCTCAAGGAATTGGCTACTATGAAGAAACAGCTAGTTTGGCAGGGAATTGGTGTGGATGATGCACAAAAGAAGAGATTTAGAGATTTTAACCCTAATAAGATTAGAACCGAAGAAGATCTTAAGACTGCTTATGAAATTTTCTGTCATATGATGGAGAACACTGCTGCGTTTAAGACAACCCAGGAATATGCTAATCGTATCAGTTCTAAATTTGATGCTATGGTTGATGATAATAATCTTAAAGCATATAATAATGCTATAGATCCGATCATCATCTTCAAGGCAGATAAATTTATTAAAGATGTTAGCGATCCAAATAGTCCTAAGTATTTATCATATGAAGAGATTGTCAAGAACTATAAAGATGTAGCAGAAGAATTATCCAAAGAAGGGAAAATGATCGCGTTATGACAAATGGACCTCAGAACATCTTCACAGACGAACAGCTTGCTGAGATTAAAGATTTAATCAAGGGAGCAAGGAAGAACTTCGTTGATTTTTCAGAAATGGAATCAACTGAATCAGAAGACAATTAAATAAGATACATCAATTTAATATGCGTTCCTAATGTTGCAACAAGGAAATATATTTTAAACAATTTAAAAAGGAGGAAATCGATATGATTTCAAACACAACAGACAACATGGTAATGCCAGTAGCCCCTATGTGTGGCACAGGTAATTACGGTAACGGCGACTGTTTCGGCGGCAGCGGATGGTGGATTTTACTTCTTCTGTTGTTTGCTGGCGGTTGGGGAAACGGCTTCGGTGGCGGTTTCGGCGGAGATGGTGTAATGCCCTATATGTGGAACACTCAGACGCAGAATGACGTTAATCGAGGATTCGATAACGCAGGTCTTGCTGGACAGTTATCAGGAATTCAGTCCGCTATCACAAGCGGATTCGCAAGCGCTGATGTGGCTAGATGTAATTCAGATATGGCTGCTATGCAGACAGCATATTCTAATCAGATAGCTTCAATGAATCAGAGATTTGCTGATACTCAGTTTATCGGTACTGGTTTTAACAACCTTTCTTCGCAGTTGGCTCAGTGCTGCTGTGATAACAGATTGGCTACAGCTAATTTGGCATCCGATATTGCTAGAGAAGCATGTGCTACGAGAACAGCTGAAACACAGAATTCTCAGGCGCTTCTTAATGCTATTAATGGCGGTATTCAGTCAATCAAGGATCAGATTTGCAGCGATAAAATTGACGCAAAGAACGAGAAGATCGCTGAACTTCAGAGAGAGCTTGCTGTGGCATCACAGAATGCGTTTATTACACAGGGACTTTCTAATGAAGTCGATCAGCTCTATAACAGACTCGCTAATTGTCCTGTTCCTTCCACTCCGGTTTATGGTAGAACTCCTATCTTTGTTCCTACTACAACTCCGGCAACGTGAGAAAGGCGGACAAAATGAGAATTTTATATGATATTCAGGATAAGATGGAGGACGAACTTAAGTCTATCTGTCGAAAGGATGAGATGACTTCGGTTGATCTCGAAAACACTTACAAAATAATTGATATTCTTAAAGATATAACCACGATCGATGCTATGCATAAAGCAGATCATGAAGGTTATTCTGGAAATAATGCAGATTATTCCAGAGGCTGGGATGTTGATTATTCATATGCACGCGGTCGCGATATGAGAGGTCGTTATACCAGTCGTGATGATGGGTATAGTAGATCTAATAAAGAAGAATTGATCGACCGTTTAACAGGAATGATGAGAAGCGCTCACACTGATGAAGAGCGAGAGAGTTATCGTAAAACTATTGAACAGTTAACAAGATAAGTCACTTCCATATTCATAACCTCTTGTGGTCGGGGCTCTGGGTTTTGCCGCTCAGGGCCCTCTCTACAAAAACTTAGTAGTATTTAAAAAGGTTCACAAAATGGTTAATAAAGATGTGTCCCTTTTCATTATCTCCTTTCAGATATATTTGGGTTTAACTCGTTTTGTGAACTTTTTTAAGTACTATATAAACTTAAAAGAAAGGAGGCAGTTCAATTTTTATGCCGAGAGGAAAGAAACAGAGCTCGATGGAACCAGCGAAAAAAATGCGGCCGGCTTTGTCTCCAGAAGCTAGAGAGAATCAGATGATTAATCTAGCAGTAGAACTTGCGGAACAGCAATTAAGAGATGGAACTGCTTCTGCACAAGTTATAACTCATTATTTGAAACTAGGAGCTACTACTGCTCGTCTTGAGAAGGAAAAACTTGAGCGAGAAAATGAATTGTTATTGGCAAAAACAAAAGCGTTAGAATCAGCTGAGAGAACAGAAGAATTGTATCTTAATGCTATTAATGCTATGAAGATGTATGGTGGATACGGCAATGAGGCAAACGAAGATTAGAACGTATTCCGAATTAAAACGCTTACCAACTTTCGAGGAAAGATTTAACTATCTTTCACTAAAAGGTCAAGTCGGAGAGGAAACCTATGGATTTGATCGGTGGATAAATCAACAGTTTTATCGTTCTCGGGAGTGGAAACAAATTAGGGCTCATGTAATTGAGCGCGACTCCGGATGTGATTTAGGAATTTTAGGTCGTGAAATACCAGCACACATAATAGTACACCACATAAACCCGATACTGGTAGAGGACATAACAGATGCTACAGAATACCTGCTCAATCCGGAGTTTCTAATTTGTACTTCTAATAATACACACCAAGCAATTCATTATGGAGACGAAAGTCTATTAATACAATTACCCGTTAAAAGAACGGTTAATGATACCTGTCCCTGGAAACATTAAGGAGGAAAAACAATGATTAATGAAAAGAAAGATGTAAAGCCGGTTGATGAAGAGATGACTCTCTCTGATATTGTAGAAAATGAAGAAGATAAGAAGATTCTTGAACCGGTTGAGCCTATAAAGACTAATAAGGGTGATTTACCCTATACTTTCGGTTATATAACCGTAGATCAGGCTTTGATGAGAAAGGAACCTGATGAAAATTCAGCAGTTGTTTCTGTACTTAAAAAGAACGATGCTGTAATTATAGATCCTAATGGTGATGCTGGTAAGTTTTGTAGAGTAACTGCCAAGATATCTATAGGATATATTCTCAAATCTCAGTTTATTATAAAGTAAGGAGATAATGTATGGGCGAAGTAAACGATACTCCGGTATTTAATCCGGAGAGTATACTTGATTCTGTCAAGAAAGATCTGGGTATAGCTGTTGAGTATACGCACTTCGACCCAGATGTTATTCTTGGTATAAATTCTGCTATATCAGTTCTCAATCAGCTTGGGGTGGGTCCGAGAGAAGGTTTTAAGATTCACGACAGAGACGAAACATGGACTGAATTTCTCGGAGATGACCCGAGGCTGGAGATGGTTAAAGAGTATGTTGCTAAGAAGACTAAACAGTTCTTTGATCCTCCACAGACTGGTCCTTTAGCTACCGCTTTGGATCAGGTATTAAAAGAAATGGAGTGGCGAGTAAATATTGCCGCTGAATCTAATTTAAATGGAGGAATTTAAGATGGGTTTGTCTTACAAAGCAATTGTGAATGGTAAGTCTATATGTCACATGAACCCTTATCACGATCCTAAGAATGGACATTTTGCTCCTAAACCGGGTGGTTCGTCAATTCATAATTTCAGCAAATATGCTGGAGAAAATTATGATGGAAACACTAAGAAACCAGTATCTAAAAATTCTAGTAAAAAGAAAGAAGGCGATTTCTCTAGAGGAATGAAAGCGGCTGGCGATACTCTTAGTAAAGCCGGAAAAAATGCTTCTAATATTAGATTGCATGGTAAAAAGCAGAAGACCGATCTTTCACAGTATTCTGATGCTGAACTTCAGAGAATCGTAAACAGACTTACAAACGAAAATCGATATGAACAGCTTACTAGATCTGAAAACGTAAATAAAGGTCAGAAGTTTGTTCAAGGATTAGCTACTGGTCTTACTATCGCTGGTGGAGTAGTCACATTTATTGGTGGAGCCGCTGGTGCATATACGGCATTTACAGGAAAGAGCCCTATCGAGTTGTTTAAGAAGAAATCGTGAGGAGGTTGAAAATGAATTATCCTACTTATCTTATCCATTTTAATCCTTATCACAATCCTAAAAACGGACAATTTGCTTCTTCAAAAAGTGGTCAAGTATATGGAAAATTGGATAAAATGTCTGATCCAAAGTTATACGATACACTAAAGAAGGAAGTAAAATCTACTAAAAAAGAAAAATGGGGTTGGTCTAATCAGTGGATGAGTAAAATACCAATTGGACCCAATTCTGAGAAATTAATATATGAAAGAGATAAAAAAGAAAAAGCATACAGAAGTACTCCAGAATATAAAGCGTGGGAAAAGAAAGTAAGAGCGCTTGATAATAAAGCTATAAACGGCGAAATAAGTGATGATGAATATGCATCGGAATCCAAAAAAATATTTGGTCAGATGCCAAAAAGAGATTTTGACTCACTTCTTGCTGCTGCCGTTTATACTAAAAATGGTTATAAATATCTTGGAGATTATGCTTCTAAAGGCGGTAGAGAATTATCTATAGCATATCTCGAAGATATGGGATATGATACAGATAAAGCAAAAGAATATGTGGATCGTTTAGTTAAATATGATTGGAGTTTAACGTGATATTATGGCTTATTTAATGCACTACAATAAAAATCACGATCCGAAATCCGGTCGTTTTGCTCCGGGTGATGGAAACGGTGACGGTGTTGTTGGAAAGCGAAATGAACGTATGACACCGGAACAAAAGAAAAAACGTACAAATGCAATAGTTGGAACTGCTGCAGCTGCTACTGTAACAGCTGGACTCGCGGCTATGATGATTGCTGATGCTGTAAATACAAGACGAACAGCAAAAGGTAAGTCGTTTACTGATAATTATACTCAGTTATCTATATCAGAAGCTGCCGATTGGGCTCGTCGTATGGGCGGGTTATCTATAGAATAAAGGAGAATAAAATGGCCGACTATCTTATTCATTTTAATAAGAACCACGATCCTAAAAATGGCCGATTTGCACCAGGTGATGGAAACGGAGATGGTATAGTAGGTTCTCATAAATCTTCGCATAATGGTACCAGCAAAGAAGATAGAAGAAAAGCAGCAAAGAGAACATTAGTTACTGGTATTGTTGAAGCTGCTGCTTTAGCACCTTTATCAGCATTAGTAAGTGCTAAATCTTATAAAGAAGGCGAAAAATGGGTTTCCGGATTGTGGTTCGGAACAACTGTTGCTGCTTTAACATCTGGTGTAGGTTTAACCATTGCTGGTGCTAAAGAGTTGGTAAAATCTGGTCAGGATTTTGACGGATACGATCACGCAACTAAGAAACCATATTAAGGAGAAATAAAAATGTCATACCCAACTTATTTAATTCATTTCAATAAGAATCACTCTAAAGCTAATGGTCAGTTTGTTTCTGGTGACGGAGATGGCGATGGTATTGCTAACGATCATGCACACAGAAGTAAGACCCACAGTGCTGAAGGAAGAATGGAAAAAGGCAGAAAAAAGATGAAGACTGGTGCGGGTCTTATATGGGGAAGTCTCGGTGCAGCAGCAGTTTCAGGTGCATCTGCCATTCTCGGTGATACTTTTGATAGTGAAATCGCATATGGCGCTTCTATTGTCGCAGGTCTTGCAGCCGTCGGTCTTAGCACGGTTGGTGCTAGTGTTTACGATACTGGAAGAAGAGCAGTAAAGAATGCTGCCTCTGAGGAACTTCTCGGAGCTGTAATATCAGGAGATGCTCATACTGCAAAGAAGAATTTAAGAACAATACAGGAATTAGATGATAATTAAAGGAGACTAAAAATGGCTTTGTCTAATACTGCGGTTCCTAAGTATTATGGTGAATTTAGAGACGCTGTAATACGAGGAGAGATTCCGGTATGCAGAGAAATCTCTATGGAAATGAACCGCATTGATGATCTTATCCGGAATCCCGGAATATGGTATGACGACGAAGCTGTAAATGGTTTCATCGAATACTGCAATAATGAGTTAACCCTCACAGATGGCAGTGATCTAGTCCTTCTTGATTCTTTTAAGCTCTGGGCTGAACAGGTCTTCGGATGGTATTATTTCGAGGAACGAAGTGTTTATGAACCCAGTCCTGATAATCATGGCGGTCGCTATGTTATCAAGAGAATAAAGAAGAGACTAATTAACAAACAGTATCTAATCGTCGCCAGAGGTGCCGCAAAATCGATGTATTCATCTTGTATACAGAACTACTTTTTGAATGTCGATACCTCTACCACACATCAAATCACTACTGCTCCTACTATGAAGCAGGCAGAAGAAGTCATGTCTCCCATTCGCACAGCTATTACTAGAGCGAGGGGTCCTCTGTTTAAGTTTCTCACAGACGGCTCACTTCAGAATACTACTGGCTCCAAAGCAAAGCGCACAAAATTGGCTTCTACTAAAAAAGGAATTGAAAACTTCCTTACCGGTTCTCTTTTGGAAATCAGACCTATGTCCGTTGATAAACTTCAAGGACTTAGAAACAAGATCACTACAATTGATGAATGGCTCTCTGGCGATGTTAGAGAAAACGTAATAAGCGCTGTTGAACAGGGTGCTGCAAAAGGTGGTCCTGAAATGGAGGATTACCTCATTATTGCAACATCTTCGGAAGGTACCGTAAGAAACGGTGTTGGAGACACAATTAAGATGGAGTTAGCCGATATATTGAAAGGATCTTACATAAATCCTCACGTATCAATATGGTGGTATAAACTCGACGATAAAGATGAAGTTAACAATCCTGATATGTGGATTAAAGCTAATCCAAATTTAGGAAAAACAGTATCTTATGAAACTTATCAGCTTGACGTTGAAAGAGCTGAGAATGTTCCGTCAGCTATGAATGATATCCTGGCTAAAAGATTCGGAATTCCTATGGAGGGTTATACTTATTACTTCACATATGAAGAGACTATTGCACATCCTAAAAGAGATTACTGGGGTTTACCGTGTGCTCTCGGTGCAGATTTGTCTCAGGGTGATGACTTCTGTGCATTTACTTTCTTGTTTCCGCTGGCTGATGGTAGTTTTGGTGTGAAAACTAGAAATTATATAACTTCAAAAACCTTATATAAACTTCCGATAGCTATGCGTGAGCTATATGAAACATTCATGCAAGAGGGAAGTTTAATGGTTCTTGAAGGAACTGTTCTTGATATGATGCAGGTTTATGAAGATCTCGATAATCATATTAATGAACGAGAATACGACGTCCGAGCTTTCGGTTTTGACCCTTATAACGCTAAAGAGTTTGTTGGAAGATGGGAATCAGAAAATGGACCTTTTGGTATTGAGAAGGTTATACAGGGAGCGAAGACAGAATCGGTTCCTCTTGGTGAGTTAAAAGATCTGGCAGAAGACAGAATGTTATTATTTGATGAGCAGCTTATGACTTTTGCTATGGGAAATTGTATCGCCCTGGAGGATACTAATGGCAACAGGAAACTTTATAAGAAGAGACAAGAGCAAAAGATTGATGCTGTAGCAGCTATGATGGATGCATATATTGCTTACAAGCTCAATAAAGATGCTTTTGAGTGAGGTATAGCATGTATCCGGATTATCTTATTCATTTCAATAAGAATCACTCTAAAGCTAACGGCCAGTTTGTTAGGGGTGACGGAGACGGGGATGGTACCGGAGACGAGCATCACAGATATTCGAAAAGTGGTGTAAAATCTACAAGTAATCAGCCCAGTAGACGACAAGAATATAATCCTCAAAAAGAGCAGATGAAAGCAATAGTTAACAATAATGCGGTCTCTAACATGGCCGCAAAAGTTGTCTGTTCTGCTACTCGAAAAGCTGCGGGCTTTGCTTTTTCTAAAACTAAACTTGGTAAAACTCTCAAAGAAATCGGAGCAAAAGAGGTTGGCAAAGAGTTTGTCAAGGTTACTCAGCTCGACAAAATTGCAAAAGATTCTGGCCTTACTGATGCTAAGAAACAATTAGAGTCAAAGATCCAGGGCAAGGTTGCTGAAGGTCTCCGCAAAGGGGCTAATAAAGCTATTGATAAATACTATTAAGGAGGGATCATGGCTTATTTAATTCATTATAATAAGAATCACTCTAAAGCTAATGGTCAGTTTGTTAGAGGCGACGGAGACGGAGATGGCACCGCTGACGAACATCATAGATATACTAATCGTAGTAAATATGTTATGAATTCTTGGGCTGTTAGAAAAAAGTTTCAGAATAAAGACGGAACTTTAACGGAGCTTGGTAAAAGAAGTTTAGCAGCTAAAAAAAGAGATGACGAGAATTTAAAAACTGCTAAAAAAGAGGCAAATAAGCTCTTTAAACAGAGTAAAAGATTGAAAGACGATTTTGGAGGAAAATGGGACGAAATAGACGATGAAGATTTTTTCTCAGAAACCGCTAAAGAATATGGTCTGGATACAAAAGCTTATGATAGAGCCATGAAAATTCGTAATGATTTTAAGGATAATAATAAAAAATATATATCCGATGGATCGAAAATGGTTAATAAGATGCAAGATATAGAGCCAGAAAGATGGAAAAATTACGACAGATCAGCGTCGTATGAAACTGCTAAAGCTAGAACAATTTTAACAGCTGTAATGGGTTTACCAGTTTTAACTATAGCTGGCGCTATTAATACTGCAAATGAAAAAGCAAACTACGATCGTTATAAGTTTCTAGACGAACAAAAATAAGGAGGAATAAATGGAGAAACCCTCGGTATTTTCCAGGATGAAAGCCGCCTGGAACTTATTTACGGGAAGAGATCCAGTTAAAGACCGAACTTATTACGGTATGGGCTCCTCCTATCGTCCGGACAGGGTTCGCTTATCACCGGGTAATGAGCGATCTATAATGACTTCTGTACTTAACAGAATTGCTATGGATGCCGCTACTATAGATATGCGACATGTCCGATTAGACAAAGAAAAGCGATATCTTGAAGATGTGGATTCTGATCTAAACAATTGTCTCACACTTGAAGCAAATATTGATCAGAGTGCAAGAGCGTTTAGACAGGATGTATTTCTATCGCTTCTGGATGAAGGTTGTATAGCGATTGTTCCGATTGATACACAGAGAAGTTACTTCAATTACGAAACAACCGATATCATAACAATGCGTACTGCTAAGATTATTGATTGGTATCCGGCTCATGTAAAGGTCCAGGTTTATAATGACCGTAAGGGCAGAACAGAAGAGCGTACGGTTCCTAAATCAGCAGTCGCCATTGTCGAAAATCCGCTTTATGCGGTAATTAATGAACCTAACTCAGTTCTTAGACGTCTTATTAGAAAGTTAAACATACTTGATGCTATAGACGAACAGAGCGGAGCTGGTAAGTTGGATTTGATTATTCAGCTTCCATATGTAATCAAATCAGAAGCAAGACGTCAACAGGCCGAGAAGAGGCGTAAGGATATAGAAGATCAGCTTGCGGGTTCTAAGTATGGTATTGCTTATACTGATGGTACCGAGCATATCACACAGTTGAACCGAGCAGTCGAGAACAACTTGATGAAACAGATTGAGTACCTCACGAGTATGCTATATAGCCAGTTGGGTATCAATCAGCAGATTCTTGATGGTTCTGCGAATGAAGAAACAATGCTGAACTACTATAACCGAACAATCGAACCTATTGTATCGGCTGTTGTTGATGAAATGAAGCGAAAGTTCTTATCAAAGACTGCTCGCTCATTAGGACAGTCCATCATGTCGTTTAGAGATCCGTTCAAGCTTGTTCCTGTTAAGGAGTTGGCTGAGATTTCAGACAAGATGACTAGAAACGAGATTATGACCTCTAACGAAATTAGACAGGTCATCGGAATGAGGCCGGCGAAAGATCCAGCGGCGGATGAACTCCGAAATAAGAATCTCAACAAATCGGCCGACTCAGGAGAACCAAGCCTGACCGATCAAACAGAAAACGATGAAGATAAAAAGGAGGAAAAAGTTAATGAAAGACTACGACTTTAGTGGTTGGGCGACTCGTAATGGCTTGAAATGTGCTGACGGTCGTGTGATCATGAAGAATGCTTTCATTGATAATGATGGTAAGACGGTTCCGCTAGTATGGAATCACGACCACAATGACCCTGGTAATGTCTTAGGTCATGCTTTGTTGCAGAACTGTGATGAAGGCGTCCGTGCTTATGGTTATTTCAATGATACCGAAAGTGGTGCTATTGCGAGGACATTAGTGCAGCATGGTGATGTCGTTTCGTTATCTATTTATGCCAATAAGCTTAAGCAGAATGGATCTAATGTTGAGCATGGTATGATTAGAGAGGTCAGTTTGGTACATGCTGGAGCAAATCCGGGTGCCTATATTGACGAGGTTGTCGCACACAGTGAAGATACTGATGGCGAAGCAATAATCTATGATGGTAGAGAGGGTTTCGAATTCTATCACGCTGAAGAGCCGAAGAAAGAAGAACCTGAGGAAACCAATAAAGAATCTGAGCCAGAAAAGGAGAAAAAGGACATGGCAGAAGGTAAAGAAAAGACAATTGGCGATGTTATTGATTCAATGACACCCGAGCAGGAAAAGGTCCTCTATGCGCTTGTTGGTCTCGCACTTGAGGAATCAAAGAAAGGAAACGGAGGAAACGAAGACGTGAAGCACAATTTGTTTGACGACAACGACTATCAGAACGACGATGTAATGGTTCATTCTGCTATGAATGAGATCATGAGAGATGCTAAGAGCTATGGCTCACTTAGAGAGAGCTATCTCGCTCATGCAGCAGAATATGGTATCGAGAATATCGACTTCATCAATACCGAAGAGAAGGATATCTATGATAGACCTCAGTGGATCAACAATGAGCCCTCTGACTGGGTATCTGTTGTTATCAACGGTGTTCACCACACACCTTTTGAGAAGGTAAGAATGCAGTTTGCAGATATCACAGCTGATGAAGCTAGAGCTAAGGGCTATATCAAGGGTAAGTATAAGAAGGAAGAAGTATTCAAGCTCCTTAAGAGAGTTGTATCTGGCACAATGATCTATAAGAAGCAGAAGTTTGATCGTCAGGACATCATCGATGCTGATTTCGACATCATTCCGTGGGTTAAGCAGGAAATGAACGTTAAGTTCGACGAGGAGAAGGCTCGTGCTTATCTCTTCGGTGATGGTAGAGATTCTTCCGATGAGGATAAGGTTGATGAATCCAAGATCATTCCTATCGTATCCGATGAAGATCTCTTCACAATCAAGAAGGTTGTTACACCTGAACAGGGTGAGTCTACAGAGCACGCTATCATCTCTGCAGCAGTTCTTGCTCAGGATGATTATCAGGGTTCTGGCAATCTTATCGGTTTCTTCGAGCAGAAGCAGGTTTCTAGAATGCTTCTCATGGAGGATCAGTTCGGTCACAGACTCTATAAGACAATTAACGAGCTCGCTACAGCTATGGGTATCAGCAGAATCGTTAAGGTTCCCGCTGGCATCTGCCCTCAGAACTTCTATGGTCTTCTCGTAGACCTCAGAGACTACAATGTTGGTCAGAAGAATGCTGGTAAGAAGGCATTCTTCGACGATTTCGATATCGACTACAACCAGCAGAAGTACCTCATGGAGGAACAGCAGTCTGGTGCTCTCACAAGACCTTACTCCGCAATCGTACTCAGCTCACAGTGATAAATAACATTTTTAGGAGGAAATCTCATGGACAAGATTTATGAAGATGCTAATGAGCAGCACGTAAGAGCTTTCATTATCTATAAGAAGGCTAATCAGACAAAGGCTTATGCTGATTCTACTTTCGAGACTCAGCTTACAACTTCAGAGCTTAAGAACCTTTTCATTAAGGGCGCAGTAATTAAGCTTGACAGTGGCGATATCGTTAAGCCTATTAAGTACGCAGAATCTTCTAACATTGGTTCTGTTGCTTATATCGTACCTAATGGTACAACAGCAACAAGCGCTGATATCGCTAGTCTCGCAGCTAAGGCTGATTCTTGATCGATATTTAAAGGAGATTGAAAATGGCAAAGTTTTTTGGACCTGTTGGTTATTCTGTTTCAGAAGAAACTTCGCCTGGTGTATGGAAGAACCGCATAGTTCCTCATAATCATTACGGCGATTTGTTACAAAACCACATGAGACCTCAAGGTACAGAAACGGTTAATGATAACATTGTAATCTCTAATCAGATTAGTATTGTCGCTGACCCGTTTGCCATGTCTAATTTCCATAACATCAAATACGTGGAGTATATGGGCACTCGCTGGAAGATTACTTCTGTCGATGTCCAGTACCCACGCTTGTTGTTAACTTTAGGAGGCGTTTATAATGGGTAAAACTAGATTAGAGTTTCAGACATTTCTTGAAACTTTGAAGGGTGATAGAAATGTTTATTATCAACCGCCTCCGTCTTTTATGATGAATTATCCAGCTATCGTGTATAAACTTGCTAATTTAAAGAATACACCAGCTGATAATTTACCTTATCTTCAGAAGACCGCGTACCAATTAACCTATATCACCGACGATCCGGATGATGTTATGGTGAAAACCATATCTAAATTGCCGTTGTGCGGGTTTGATAGGTGGTACCCGGCCGATAATCTGAATCACTATGTTTACACAATTTACTATTAGGAGGAAATAACATATGCCAGATCCTACGTATGCTCCCTTAGTTTGGGACCAGGAAGGTCAGCGTTTTTATGAAACAGGCGTTGAGAAGGGTGTTCTCTGGGTTTGGGACCCCACACTCAATGACGGTGTCGGTGGTTGGGCAGATGGTGTAGCTTGGAACGGTCTTACAAATGTTTCCGAGAAGCCTTCTGGTGCAGAAGCAACCGCACTTTATGCTGATGATATCAAGTATCTCAACCTCATGTCTAATGAGGAATTTGCAGCTACTATCGAGGCTTACACATATCCCGATGAGTTTGCTGTGTGTGATGGTTCAGCATCTCTTACCTCAGGTTTGGTTGTTGGTCAGCAGAAGAGACAGAAGTTCTGTTTCTGCTATCAGACAAAGATCGGTAACGATGTTGATGGTAATGATAAGGGTTATAAGATCCATATTGTTTACAATTGTCTCGCAGCTCCTTCCGAGAAGGGTTATGCCACAATCAACGATTCACCCGAAGCTATTACTTTCTCATGGGAAGTAAGCACAACACCTATCGAGGTATCCACGGGATACAAGCCTACGGCACTCGTTACGATCGACAGCACAAAGCTCACTTCTGCTCAGTTGACAGCCGTCGAAGCAGCAATCTATGGTTCTGCTCAGAACAACTCGACGCTGAAGACACCTGCGCAGCTTTTGTCTATCATTACAAGCGCTACTTAAAGATTTTTGGAGGAGCTCTCATGGCAATTACGAGGGCTCCTCTTTTTAGTAAAGGAGATATGCCGATATGTATAAGAAAACAATAACATACACAGATTATAATGGTGTAAAGAGAGAAGAGGACTTCTATTTCCACCTCAATAGAGCAGAGATCATCGAGATGGAATCAAGTGTTTCTGGTGGTTATGGTGAGATGCTTAAGCAGATCATTATGTCTCATGATGGTCCTACTATTATGAAGAATTTTAAGATCTTCATTCTTAAGTCTTACGGTGAGAAGTCTCTTGATGGTAAGCACTTCATGAAGTCTGAAGAGATTTCTAAGAACTTCGAATGCACAGAAGCTTACTCAGTTCTTTTCACGGAACTCTGCATGAACCCTGATAAGGCTATTGAATTTATCAATAACATCCTGCCTTTCGAGGGTGATGAGAAGAAGAGATTTGAGAAGGCCGCAGAAGAAAAGGTTTCTCAGCTTACCTCCGGAACTAACGAATAAGGAGAATTAACATGCTTCGAATAGATGTTCCGGCTCGTGAGTTGTATAACGAGATTACAGAAGAATTTGAAACGGTTCCTGCTACGACTCTCACTCTTGAACATTCATTAGTCTCACTATCAAAGTGGGAATCGAAGTGGTGTAAACCTTTTCTTGGTAAAGGAGAAAAAACAACAGAAGAAACGCTCGACTACATTAGGTGCATGACACTCACACAAAATGTTAACCCTAATGTATATCGGGCTTTATCTAATAGCAATATTGAAAAGATCCGTAACTATATAGATTCTCCGATGACGGCTACAACTTTTAGAGAAGATCCTAATGCTCCGAAAAGTCATGAGATAATAACATCGGAATTAATATATTACTGGATGATTGCATTGAATATTCCTGTAGAATTTCAAAAATGGCATTTAAATAGACTCTTGACTCTTATTCGTGTATGCAATATAAAGAATAGGCCACCGAAGAAGATGTCTCAGAGACAAATCATGGCTAATAATACAGCACTTAATAATGCCAGAAAGAGAGCAATGCATACTAAAGGTTAGGAGCAAATAATATGGCAACTCAGCATACGATTACTTTTACTCAGAAAGGTAATTTTTCTAAATTTGATAGTTTTTGTCAGCGATTGCTGGAAGCTGTCAAATTAAGTGATTTGGATAAATACGGAATGATGGGTGTGGACGCACTTGCTTCGGCTACTCCAAAAGACACATCAGAAACAGCCGCGAGTTGGTCATATGAAATAATAAGAACAAAGAAGAGTATAAAAATAGTCTTCAAGAATTCAAAAGTTACTTCTGATGGTACGCCCGTTGCGATATTACTTCAATACGGGCACGCCACTAGAGGCGGTGGATATGTTCAGGGAATTGATTACATCAATCCCGCAATCCGTCCTATTTTTAAACAGATAGCAGCAGATGCATGGAGGGAGGTTACTTCTAAATGAGTACGACAATTGATCAAAATGTTGTAGAGATGCGTTTTGAAAATGGTCAATTTGAACAAGGCGTATCACAGAGTATGTCCTCTATCGAGAAATTGAAGAACAGTCTCAATTTTGACTCAGCGAGTTCAAATGCAGCTCAGAGTTTGAATGTTGTAGTTCAGGGTTTTGATATGTTGAACTATGCGTTAGCTAATATAGTCAGCAGTCTTGCCAATAATGCATGGACAAAAATAGCATCTGTAATAAAAGCTCTCACAGTAGACAATATTTCAGCAGGCTGGAAAAAATACAGCGAGTTGATGGATGGTGTTCAGATAACAATGTCCGCAACGAGAGACCAGTGGGAAGATCAGAATGCTCAGATGGAATACATGACTGAGCAGATGAGAAAACTCACTTGGTACACCGATGAAACTTCTTGGGACATGGTCGACATGACTAAGAATATCGGTAAGTTTGTATCAGCCGGTGTTGATATGGAAACAGCGGTTGTAGCTATGGAGGGTATCGGTTCTTGGGCCGGTCAGTCTGGTGCTAAAGTCGATCAGATGTCCAGAGCAATGTATAACCTTTCACAGGCTATGGCTATGGGTTCTCTTAGAGTCCAGGACTGGATGTCTATTGAGAATGCTAACATGGCTACTAAAGAATTTAAGCAGACTGCTATTGATACGGCTCTTGAGTTAGGAGCTCTTAGCTATAATGCTGATGGTGTTGTAGTAGCATTTGATAAATTCGGAAAAGAAGTAGAGGTTAATTACGAGAATCTTAGAAGTACACTCGCTACTGGATGGTTTAATGGCGAGGTATTAACTGCTACACTTAAGAAATATGGTGACTTTGCAGAAGGACTTCACAAAGCAGTACAGGATACCGGATTAACGGCAACTGAATTGTTAGGTCATATTGATGAGTATAAGAAAGCCCTTGCTAATGGCGAAGATATGACTAAATGGGTTCAGGATCTAGCAAGACAGGAAAATGTATCTAACGTAACCGCCCTCGGTGAAAGTCTTGAATACTTAGCCAGTGATTATAATGAATTAGGTTATTCTGCTTTTAAAGCATCACAGGAAACAAGAACTTTTGAGCAGTTACAGCTCGCTATGAAGGACGCTATTTCATCGGCATGGATGGGTATTTTTGAAGCTATAGTTGGTAACTATCTTGAAGCAAAAGATTTATGGTCAACTATAGCAGAAGAACTTTATGAAGTATTTGTAGACCCTCTTAATGAGGCTAAACGAGTATTAGAATCATGGGGACGCATGGGCGGTAGAGAGAATGTTATCGAAGCTTTGTCTAATGCGTGGTATAACTTAAAAGGAATTATTCTTGCTGTTGGTGAGGGATTTGAAAAAATATTCCCAGAGAACACAGCTGCAAAATTACTCTATTTTACTCAGGATCTTGTAAAGTTCACTGAGAAGTTGAAATTAGTAGATCTTCCATATTATAGTGACTTTGAGAATATTAAAGATGCTGTATCTGCTCTTTTAGGAGTAGTTAAGAATCTCTGGAAAAACATACAAACAATCGCTGGTGCTATTGGTGACGCATGGGAGAGAATTTTTCCTAAAAATCAAAAGAATGATGTTGTTACAATAACTGAAGCTTTCAAGAATTTTGCTGAATGGTTGGAGAAAGTATCAGAGAAATTTGTACTTTCAACTGAATCTGCTGAAAAGCTTGAGAGAACATTTGCCGGCGTATTTGCGGTTGTTGATATTCTCAAAGAGTTATTATTTGCACTCGTTGAGCCATTCGCAGAAGTCGAAGAAGGTGAAAACGGTCTTATAACTGGAACTTTAAGTGTTACAGCTACTATTGGTGATTGGCTTGTAATGCTCAGGGATTGGATAAAAGAAAATGATGTATTCAGAACTGCAGTTCAGTCAGTTGTAAACTTCATTAAGAGTATACCTGGAAAACTCGATCAGGTATGTCAAGAATTATTTGGTCTTGGTCTTGATGAAGTATGGGAGAATATCAAAACTGCTGCTCAATCCGCATGGGAAACAATTGTCAATTTCTTTAAGAATCTTCCGACATATGCCGAAGAGGCTTCTCAAGCTTTGTTTGGTATGGGCCTTGCAGAACTTTGGGATAAAATTAAAGAAGCTGCATCATCCGCATGGGAGACAATTAAAGAAGTTGCTGGAAAAATCCGTGATGTTTTGAGAGAAACATTTGGTAAAAACTCGGATGAAACCGAATCAACAGCTGATGGTGTTGTCGATAACGGAAATAGAGTAGCAGAAACGATTGATAATATTTCAGAAAAGGTAAACCTTCTTAAAGAAGCTTGGGAAAAAGTAAAGCCATATCTTGATGAGTTTGTCGAAGGTTTAAAATCTGCTTTCGACGAAGAATCATTTAACTTTGAAGGTCTTGGTAAAGGATTAGCGGGCGGAGGAGTATTTGTAGTATTACTCACCGTTTCTAATTTAATAATGACATTCATTGATGCTATTAAGAAATTAGATAAGGAAAAAGACACTATCGTCAAATCTATATCTGGAATGTTTAATAGCATTAGTGGTGCATTCAAATCATTATCACAGAGAATATCTGCGGATACAATAAAAACAATAGCCACAGCCATCCTTGAATTGGCAGCTGCGATTTTCATTCTTTCGGTTATCGATCAAAAGAAAATGGTAGTATCGAGTCTCATCGTTGCCGGTTTTATGGCGTTAATTTCGGAAATTATGGACCGATTTGACAGCATGGAACTTGATAAAGGAAAATTCAAGGAAATAAAGCAAGTTCTCGGCGAGATGATGGTTCTTATTGCCGAAATAGTAGCTGGAATCATATTGATTGCAAGAGAAGATATTGCCGCTTGTTCTGCTGCTGCAATAATGATAGCCGCTTTATTAGGCGAAGTTGCTATTATTGTGGCCGCTTTCGGTTCGCTTGATAATCTTGATGAAGGTCAGATGACAAAGGCTGCTCTAGCTTCAATGTTGATGGGCGTTGTTATTCTTGAAATAGCCGCTTCATTAATGATGGTGGGTAATTTACCAGTAGAAGGAATTACCGCTGGAGCATTTGCTTTAGCTGGTATTCTAGCAGTACTTACTATTTGTGTTGCAGCTCTTGGTGAAGCTCAAGGTAACTTGGCGAAAGGTGCTGCTGCGTCATTATTGATGGGTATAGCATTGTTAGAAATCGCTGTAGCTTTAGCAATAATTGGCGGTATAGCACCTGAGAATTTGCTTGCTGGAGCACTAGCATTAGCTGGTATACTTGCGGTTTTGACACTAGTTCTTATAGGATTAGGTGAAGCAGAAGGTAACATCATTAAGGGTGCTGCTGCTTTGACTCTTGCTTCTGTTGGTATTCTTTTAATAGCTGGCGCATTAGCAATTATCGCTGCTGTTGTCGAAGGCGGACATATGTGGGAGACTTTGGGTCTCTTGGCCGCAGCATTAGCTCTTGTTCTTATAGCCGCAATACCAGCGGAATATCTTTCTGTTGGTTTGATAGCTTTAGGAGCAGCAATAGCTCTTATTGGTGCTGGTGCTCTCATGGCTGGTGCTGGTTTGTTATTGTTCGCAGAAGCTGTTGAAAGACTTGTAGCGGCCGGTCCAGGAGCAGTAGATATACTAATTGATGGTCTGGCTTCGTTCTTTACAATGATCCCGACACTTATAACTAAAGTCGGACAAGCATTTGTTAACCTTATTAAAGTATTTATTGATTCTAAGAATACAATACTTGAAGGTATTAACACGATGATTGACATCATGTACGAAGCAGCTATGAATGGTTTGCCGAAACTGCTTACTGTTGTTGAGACATTCTTGGTTGGTGTATTAGATGTTCTCATCAATATTACCCCTAAGATTTTCGAGTTCTTAACAACATTCTTCAATAATTTGTGGCCGTTCTTGATTGAACAGTCTCCTCAGCTGTGTGAAACGCTTGTTAAACTTACGATGGATGCTCTTGATGCATTAGTCGCAATAACATTCAAGATAACGGAATCAGCACTTGCTATTCTCATGGATGTATTAGAAAAGTTAGCAGAAAACATAGCTCCGATTACAGCAAAGCTTGTTGAAATCCTTATAGGAACTATTACGGGAACATTTGATGGTCTTACGGCCGCACTTCCTCAGTTGATGGAATCCGTTTGGAATTTCGTAATCACAATGATTGAGAGCTTCGCTGATGGTCTCGACGATCATGCAAAAGAGCTGAAAGACGCTATTGATCATCTTTGCGTTTCTGTATGGGAAGCTATCAAGACATTCTTCGGCATTCATTCGCCCTCCACAAAGTTCTCTGAATTAGCACATAACATGATTCAGGGTATGATTAATGGTCTCGGCGAAATGATCAGTAAAGCTAAAGAGAAGATTACAGAATTGGCAGATAAGGTTCTTACTGCTATCTGCAACTTCTTCGGTGTTGATAAGCCGACAAGTGTCTCAGAACTCGGTAAAATGGGTCATGACATTATACAGAACATGATTGATGGTATTTCAAACATGATCGGTAAGGCTAAAGAGAAGATTACCGAACTTGCTGATAAGGTTCTTACAGCTATCTGTGACTTCTTTGGTATCAAGAAGCCTGAGAATGCTAATGAATTTATGAATTTAGGTAAAACTATTATTCAGAAATTTAATGCTGGTATTTACGGTATGATCGAGAAAGCAAAGAACATGGTAACAGACTTTGCTAAGAGAGTTCTTGACGCTGTTTGTAAGTTCTTCGGTGTCGAGACACCAGGAAGTGTTGGTGAATTGTACAGCATAGCAAAAGATCTCATTAACGGTTTTATAGAAGGTGTTTATGATAAAGTAAACGATGCTATTTATGCTGTTGGCGAGTTCTGCGATGATGTTATTCAGAAATGTAAGAACGTGTTTGGCGTAGCATCACCGTCTAAAGTATTCATGGCTATTGGCGCTTTCCTGGATGAAGGTCTCGCTATCGGTATCGAGAAAAATGTTGACGGCGTAACGGATGCTACCGAGAATATGGGCAATATGGCTATAGACAGCTTATCAAGTGCTATATCCAGTATAACCGATATTATTGATGGTATGATCGACTCTGATCCGACTATCAGACCGGTTCTTGATGTTTCTGGTATCGCTGATGGTGTTAGTACAATAGACGGCATGCTGTCTTCTAATAGAACGATGGGTCTTGCGGTTAATTCAAGTACTGATATCAATAGTAAGATAGCTGCTCAGCACGATTCAGTTTCTGCTCTCGATTCGCTTAGAGCATCTCTTAGTGGCTTGAGTAATGGTGGAAACACAACGACACAAAACAACACATTCAACATCTCTGGATCAAATCCTAAAGAGATTGCTGATGAAATTAATAAGATTCTTCAGGAACAGATGGTAAGGGAGGACTCTGTATGGGCGTAATCACATTTAATAATGTAACCTCTTCATCACTTGGGATCGAGGTTGAGACATTTCCGGATTACGTTGCTCCTGAAAAGGAGTATCAGGTAACACATGTCCCAGGTAGAAATGGTGATTTGGTTGTCGATACAAAAACATACAAGAACGTCCCGAAAGCATACAAAGTGAGTATGGCCACTCGCAATGGTGAAACATTTGAACAGAAAATGAACGCTGTTGTAGAGTGGCTTCACTCTGCTTCTGGTTATGCCAGACTTGAAGACACTTATGAACCAGATCATTATAGGATGGCTTACTATTCCGAACCTGCAACAATTAATAATCTATTTAATGAAGCGGGTAAAGCAACTTTAAAGTTTGTTTGTAAGCCTCAAAAGTATTTGAAATCGGGTGAGACACCCGTAACATTTACGACTGATGGTGAAATTCAGAACCCGACAGGTCATTCATCTAGTCCTATAATTAAAGTGGTTACCGATAATACACAAGGATCTGTGAGTATTGGTAATCATTCATTTTCAATCAAAGCTGGAGCAGGAACTGATCCGATAACAGTTGATTGTGAATTACAAGACGCATACTCTGGAACAAATAACAAGAATTCATTTATAGTTTTAACTGATGGTGAATTTCCAGTAATTGATCCGGGTACGCAAACTATAACATTTGATGGTGGAGTTCAAAGCGTGGAGGTAACCCCGAGATGGTGGACCGTTTAATAAGATTATTTGAAAGTACTGACTCAGACTTCTCTACTAATGGTATTGGCACATTAACAGATCCTATCGATTGTTCTGTTACAGAAGAACTGAATGGTAAGTACGAGATGTCAATGACTTATCCTATTAGTGGTAAGAATTTCAGAGAGATTCAGTACAAGAGAAGTGTACTTGTTAAGCCTAATCCATACTCTGATCCTCAGCCATTTAGAATTTATGGGATTTCAAAGCCCCTTAATGGTGAAGTAACAGTAAATGCGGAGCATATCAGTTATGATTTGTCCCGCTATACTGCTGCTCCTTTTTCAGCTGGTTCTGTATTGACTGCTTTCCAGAATCTTGTAGCAGCGATGGATGTTCCGTCGCCGTTTACTTTCTGGACAGATAAACAGACGTCAGCTAACATCGAGACGATAAAGCCCCTTACCGTCCGGTCAATCCTGGGTGGTATTGAGGGCTCTATTCTCGATACTTATAGAGGTGAATATGAATTTGATGGTTACACTGTAAAACTGTGGAACAATAGAGGTTCTAATAGAGGTGTAACAATACGTTATGGTAAAAACTTAACAAGTTTAAAACAAGACGAAAACTGTAGCAATGTATACAATGCGGTTAGGCCATTCTGGTACAAAGAAGGAGCTGAAGGCGGTGGACTAGTTGTTTTAACACAGAAACTGGTCTATCTTGTCGAAAATCCGCCAGTTGTTCAAATAATGCTTCTGGATTTGTCCAATCAGATAAAAGAGAAGCCGACAGAAGAGCAGTTGTATAATGCTACTATGGATTATATAAATTCACATAATCTGAGCATTCCTGAA
>JAEIGA010003464.1_pt1 | contig 24698 bp, 22 predicted proteins | sample 9270691 | NCBI WGS metagenome assembly JAEIGA01 (sample SAMN17057246, study PRJNA624740) | gut metagenome | biome: biome; isolation source: fecal sample | host: Bos grunniens | place: China: Xizang | collected 2019
CAGCTCCCGGCGAAGGATATCATTCTCCTCTTCCCGGCTGACGATCCCCTTTTTCCTTCTCTCCTCTTCCTTCTCTTTCTTCTCCAGGAAAACAGAATAACCATAAGGATAATAGATCACGTGGTCATCCTCGAAACTGAGGATGGATTCCGCCACACGGGACAGAAAATATCTGTCATGTGTGACGAAAAGAAGTGTCCCTTTATAGGAAGAAAATGCCGATTCCAGGATCTCCCTCGAGGGGATGTCCAGGTGATTGGTAGGCTCGTCCAGCAGCAGTACATTGGGTTTTGTTTCAAAAAGCCCGGCAAAATAGTACCGGCACTTTTCTCCTCCGGAGAGGTCCTTTATCCTTTTGGACACATCCTCCTTACGGAAAAGGAAACGGGACAGGATCTTACGGCATTCCCGCAGATCATAGGAGGGAAATGACTGATGGAAATCCTCCAGGATCCTCCGGTCGGAATCACCGGCGGAAGTAAGCTGGTCAAAATAAGCCACATCCAGGTTTTCCCCGATAAACAGCTTCCCTGACAGAGGCTCCATCTTCCGGGCCAGGGTTTTGAGAAATGTCGTCTTACCGCTTCCGTTCGGTCCGGTTATCCCGATCTTCTGCCCTCGTCTGATCCGGAGGGTGACCAGGGCAAGAGCATGGTCATATCCGATCCGGAGTTTCTGACAGTCATAGACTGTCTTGCTTCCCGGCCTTCCCGGCAGGATCTCCCCCGGATAGAGGTAGGATCTGTGGTTCTCCGGGGAAGGGATCTTCTCCATCCGTTCGAGCCTTTTCTTCAGGGATCTGGCCATGGAAGCCTTGTTCGGCCTGTGTTTAAACCGTTCGATCAGCTGATTGAGCCTGTCGGTCTCCTCCTGCTGTTCTTTATATTTTCTGGCAGCTATTCTGTACTCTTCTTCCCTCCGCTTTCGAAAAGCCGTATAGTTTCCGGTATATCTTTTCACTTTACCGTCTTCGACTTCGTAGATGATCTCTGCCAGCTGATCCATAAAAAAGCGGTCATGACTGACAAAGACCACCGCTTTTTCATATTGTTTCAGATAGTCTTCCAGCCAGGAGATCATGGAAAGATCAAGGTGGTTTGTGGGTTCATCCAGAAGAAGAATGTCCGGTTTCATCAGCAGAAGGCGGATGAGGGCGATTTTTGTCTGTTCACCCCCTGAGAAACAGCAGATCTTTTTCCCCAGATCCTCCATGGAAAAACCCAGCCTGGTAAACATACGGCGGAATTCCACTTCAAATTCGTACCTTTCCCTGGAATAGGCATCTGCATCCGGACGGACGGACCCGATAAACTCTTCCACAGTCCTGTCTTCTTCGAAAAACGGAACCTGCTCCAGCATACCGATGGTAGTATTTCTGGCTGTCCGGACCCCTGCCCTGTGAAACCGGTCATCCCGGTCTGCCGTCAGCTGACCGCAGATTAAATGAAGGAGCGTGGTCTTGCCAGATCCGTTCGCTCCTACAATGCCGATCTTATCATTTCCCCTGATCTCAAAGGAAATGTGATCCAATATGGTTTTTCCTCCAAGGGACACGGTCCCCTGTTCAATCTGTAATCTCATAAATCCTCTTATCTTTTAATATATTCCGTTCATCCTCTGATCAGGAAATACAGATAGACGGAATAGATGACGATAAAGATCACACCATGGACCCGTTTGAGTTTCCTGCCCATGGCAGCGAATACAAAAAGGAGGGTCACGGCAACGATTCCAAGGACACTGTCAACAAGATATTCCGGCCCGAAGGGAATCGGACGGATCAGGGAAGTGGTACCCAGGATAAAAAGGATGTTGAAAAGGTTGCTTCCCACGATATTCCCGACGGCGATATCAGCGTTTCCTTTTCTGGCTGCCGTCAGAGAGGTCATCAGCTCAGGGAGCGAAGTACCCAGGGCAACGACCGTAAGACCGATCACCCTGTCGCTGACACCCAGCATGGAGGCGATCCCTCTTGCACCTTCCACAGCAAGATTACTGCCCAGAATGATCGCAGCGATACCGCCAAGGATAAACAGGACGATCAGAGCCGGATTCAGCTCTTTCTGGTTCTCATCCTCATCCATCTCGGTGCTGATGGCTTTCTTCACGAGAAAGGTCAGGTAGCCGATCAGAAGGGCCCAGAAAAGAAGCCCTACAGGCAGGGTGATCGCATGGAAGGTAAGTCCCAGTACGGGCAGAAGGATGGAGACCGCGATCAGAAAAGGAAGATCGATCTTCACTGTGTCTTCCTTGAAATTCAGAGTTACCACGCAGGAGGTAAGACCGAGGATGACAAGTACATTGATCAGGTTGCTACCCAGGACATTTCCTACGGCGATCCCGTTCACGCCGGCCAGGGCGGATTTTATGCTGACCGCTGCTTCCGGAGCACTTGTGCCGAAGGCTACGATGGTAAGCCCCACCACAATATGAGGAATACCCAGTTTAGTCGCCACGGCAACGGCACCGTCCACAAAAAAGTCGGCGCCTTTGATCAGAAGGATAAATCCCAGAACGATAAATAAAATAAATTTTAAAACCATATTCTTATACTCCTGTCATGGTTTGGATAAAGTTGATATCAGGGTCAATATACCGTAGATTACCGGCTGATGAAGCATATAGATCCAGATGGAATGTCTTCCAAGAAAAGAAAGATGCTTTTCTTCGGGAAAGCCCTTCAGTATTTCTTTCCATTTGACGGAATGTATCCCATAGAAAAACCAGCCGGTAAGGTAGAGGAAAAACCAGGGGATAATCCCGAAGTAGTCCGTGGAGAAAAACCCTTTGAAGGGAAATCCCAGCCAGGCAGTGAAATAATTCCTGTAAAGGAAATCCGGCACCTTCACGGACAAGAAAGAGAATCCGAAATAGTGAGACTGTATTCCTCTGGTCATCAGGAACAAAAGGAAGGAAACCGGCAATCCCACAAGACAGGGAACCTTACGCAGGATGGCTTCCAGAGGAACCATCAGCAAAGACGCGCTTCCCAGAAAAGTGAGAACCCCGAAGATGATCCTTTCCTCCGGTGTAAACAGGAGGGTGACCGCCATGATCAGTCCTCCGAAGAGAAAGGTCCTTACCCCGTTTTTTACCGGGTGATGTCCTATGGACCGGCAGAATCCTGATATAAGGATAAAGGACCAGCAGATGCTCTGCTGCCAGCAGAATGCGAAAAAGGAATGCATCCAGGGAAGATCGACATGAAAGATATAGACCAGGTCCCAGACCAGGTGATAGGTCACCATGCTTATAATGGTAATCCCCCGCAGGGTATCGATAAATCCTAAACGCCTCTCCTCCACTGTCATCCTCTCATATCCCACAGAAATGCCTGTTTAATACTGTCATAATGGAGGAAGATACCTTCCTCCGCGAAAGAGCGGATCTCCTCCGCCGTGGCGATCATGTAACCGTCGGTCTCCTCCTCCTGAAGATGCAGATCTCCCTCGGTAAAATCGCCTTTGAACCGGTACACATCCACAAAATAATTATCTCCCTCCCCGGGATTCTCCCGGTGGTAGGTAAAGAGATAGCCGCCTTCCCAGCCAGTTACGTCCAGACCGGTTTCCTCCTTCACTTCGCGGATCACCGCCTGGGAAGAGGACTCTCCGGCCAGACATGCACCTCCGGAGACCTCCCACCATCCGGGGGCCCAGGGCTTGTCCATCTTGCGCTTTGTGATCAGAAATCTTCCGTCTGAACGGGCAATGACCCCCAGAACCGTAAGATGATATTCATCATCCTTCAGGCACCAGTCATTTCTTTTCATTTTCCGTCCGGTAGGCTGTTTGTTTTTATCGTAGATATCCCAGTATTCCATTGATTACTCCTGATGCTGCCCCGGAGTGACCCCCGGGGCAGGTGATATTGTCTGATAAGCTTATGGCTTATTCGGTTCCCAGGATGACCGGAGTCCAGTGCTGTCTGTTGTACTGGTCAGTCAGGCAGTAACAGATCTCCATCTTACCGCCCTTGACGATGGTATTGCTGATTTCCATCTCGTCCGTCACGGTCATCTCTTCTCCAAGTTCATAGTTGGAGATAAAATTGTCGTTGTAGTCATAATATGAGCAGATGAACTGAAGTTTATCGCCCTTTTTAAGTTCAATGATGTTTTTGGCAACCGTCTCCGTCTCGTTGTTCTCATAGACTGCGGTCGCGCCATCGATATATCCGTTCGGATTCTCCGTATCAAAGATGATATTGAGATTTACCTTGTTACCGTTCAGGTAAGCCGGCACATGACCTCTGATGACATAGTTCTTTCCGTCATCGTCCATGCTGTCAAAATAGTAGGCTACCGGCTGGGAATTGATGGATACCCAGTCGCTTTCGGTGGTACCGATCAGGTTTCCGTCATCGTCGAAATCATAGACATTGTCCGTTCCCAGCTCGACATATCCTTCACCGTCATCATAGTACTTGCTCAGCACGATCCCGTAGATCTCGGACCACTGTTCCTCCGACAGCTTCAGTACCTTCTGACCCTTCTCTTCGGTCCAGACAAGCTGTTCCACATCGATCTGATTATGGGTGACATAGTCCGTCACCACGTCATCCGAGATGGATCTTCCCGTAAGGAAACCGCTGTTTCCCGGACCCACGCCCAGAATGCTCTGGGAGAGGCTTCCCAGATCTCCTCCCAGGAGGGAACCGAGGATGGAGATCATATCCTGAGGATTGACGTTGGTGGCCGGCTGACCGGACAGGGTGGAAAACGGTGAAGGCGATCCTCCGGAAACGGCCGCCCCGCTGTACTGCATCTTGGCAAATGCCTGGATACAGCGGCTGTATTCTTCGTCCATTCCGATCACCGCGTAGGTCTTGACCGCGGAATCCACGCTGCTCGCCTTACGGTAAGGGAAGAAAATGGAAAGACCGTAGGCATTGGTCATATTGGGGGAGGTCTTATTATATTTTACGGCACCCCTGATGACTTCTGCCAGGGCGTCACCTTCTTTTGTCTTCAGGTTTCTTGCAAAGTGGGTAAGGTCGATCTGGTCGATCTTGGTGGAAGAAGCAAACTCTCTGGTCTGGTTCCTGGCACTGGAAACCTGTGCGTACTGCTGATTTTCGATCAGGCTGCTGGTGGATGAGGAGAAATCCTTCAGTTTCTGGGGAACTGTGTTGGCCAGTTCCGCCAGATCCACGATAGACAGTGTAGTGGCCTGACCCCTGCATTTCTCATTACATTTGGCAACGAAGGAATCGATGATCATCTTCCCAAGCTCGATGGTCGGCATGGAGGTATTTTTGGACAGGGCGTTGAGCCAGTCGGTGTAATACCATCCGATCCCGGGTTCCGTCTCTTCGGAAGCGATGAGATAATCCGCGTAATCATTCAGCATGAGAGCATTTTCCACCGTGGCCATCAGACAGGCATCATAGCCCACGAAGTCAAATTTTACCCCGCCCTGCTGCAGGGCTGTCCGGATCCCGGAAAGAGGCATGGAGCCTGCGGTCCTGTTCTTCTCATCGTAACCGTAACCGCTGACTGAGCCGCCGCCGTGATCCCAGAGTATTAGTTCATTCCGGTCTGCCGGGAAGTTCTTTTTACAGAACTGGATGAAGGACGCCAGTGTGGAGGGGTTGGTCATGGCCCCTGTGCCGGCATCTTTGACCAGAGGAACCAGTCCGCCGTTTTTCACCTGGTAGATCTGGTTGACCTTGCTGCTTACCACCTGGTTGTTCCAACGGCTGCACCCTCCGGTATAAACGATGATATTGATCTTGTCACTCAGTTTGGCGTTGGCCATCTCCAGAAGGTCATTAGTGGCCATACCGCTCCGGGATTCCAGGTCGGTACCGCACATGTAGACCATGAAAGTAACGGTATCCTGACCGTTTCCCTTGAAGGATGTATATTTTGCTCTGGAACCGGCTTCCACCGTCTGATCCAGATTCCCTTCATTTGCCGGTTCAGCCCATCCGGTGGAATAGCCGGCATTCCCGTTCTGGAAGATATTCTGGCCGAAGATCTGACTCAGCGGAGAGCTGGCCAACTGGCTGGAGGATTGACCTGATGACTGGTTGGATGACTGATTGGAGGATGACTGGCTGCCGGGTTTGGGGGATTCCCCCGAATCTCCGCCTCCGAGGAAACGTCCTCCGAACAAAAATACAACTACGAGGATCAGCAGCAATGGCAGTGGAAGTCTTCCACCGCCCCCGCGGTTTCCGCCTGAACCCCTTCCTGGACCGCCGCCCAAACCTCCGGAGCCTGCAGGCCGACGGCCGGAACTCAGTGGACCTCCGTCAACCCTTCCCCCTTTATGGACGCCTTTTCCTTCGCCCGTCACATTTCTTTGTCTGCCTCTGGGACGATTCTCCATAAGATCTCTCCTCTCTGCTTATATTTATACCGTCAGTCTTTTATCTCGGAAGGATCTCCAGATAATTGGTAAACAACGGCATACTTTTCTTTCTTGCATAGTTCCTGTATTCTTCCCAGTCAAGGTAGTAGGTCCTGCCCCAGCTGGATACCTTCATCCTTCCCGTTTCCGGGAACTCCGTGACCACCACATAATGGCCTCCCACGGACCCGCATGGAATGAAACTTCCTCGTCCGTCCTTCCGGTAGAGGGTCAGTTTCTTTTTGCCGAGTACATTGGGAAAATTGGGCCCGATGGAAATGATCACGGGAAGACCCCTGGAAAGCATTCCGGCGATCTTCTCTCTGCTCTTCTCCCCCAGGGGAAGTATCTTCCATCTGCCCCGGTAGGGAAGACGGAATTTCCTGAAGACCCGGTTGATCCCGAAGGAAAGGGCAAAACCGGTCATCCCGAAAAAAGGAAGATAGAAGAAATATTTTTCAATTGATTTTACAAAGGCATAATATCTGTCCCAGTCAAAGGTGTTGGGACAGTCCATGAGATAGATGCATACATCCGAGGCAGCGATCAGCCCGCACCCGAATCCCTTGAGTTTTTTCTCCGGAAACAGGTTCTGATCCCCGCCGTAATATTCGGTATTATTCTGCCTGACAGTGATATAACCGGATTCCATTGATCACCCTCCCTGCAGTTTATCCCAGGAGTTCTTTGACCCTGTCCGCATCAAATACCACCGAGGAGATGTGGTCGACCTCGATCTGGTAGAGGGCATTGGCAGCGATGTGTTCCGCGGCCTGCTCCAGATCCCGGATGCCGGTGGTGTCGGAATAACGTGACACGATGGCTTCCACCGCCTCATCCGTGACGATACATTCCTCCTTCTCCATGCTCATCCTCCGCAGGACTTTGGGCAGGGAATAGCGGATAAAGATCTGTTTTTTCTCCTCGAAGGAATAGTCAGGTATGTCGATCACGGCAAACCTTGACATAAGAGGAGCACTGATCTCCTCCTTGTTGTTGGCAGTGGCAATGGGGTAGACACCCACGGTGGGAACCAGACACTCCATGTAATTGTCCGTAAATCCCAGGTTGTCCAGCAGGGTGAGAAGCACATCGGCAGGGTTGCCGTTCCCCTTCCCGGACGCAGCCTTATCCAGCTCATTGATGATGAAGACCAGGTTGGATTCACCGGCCATGGAAAATGCCTCCATGATGATCCCCGGTTTGGCGTTGGCATAAACCCGGGAGCTTCCCGTCAGCTGTTCCGGATCATGGATGGAACTCATATCCAGAGTGGTCCAGGGGAGCTTGAGTATCTTTGCCACCGCGTAGGCGACCTGTGACTTTCCGGTTCCGGCAGGGCCGATCAGCAGGAGTCCGTAAGCCGGCAGAGTATGGGTACGGTTGATCTGGATGATAGTCTCGATGATCCGCTGCTTCACCTTCTCCATCCCGTAGAGTTCTTCATCCAGTATCCTTCTGGCTTCCACAGGATCGATGGCCTCAAAATAATTGCTCTTCCACTGAACGTTCATCATGATGGAAAGAGCCCTCTGGGCATGCCTTCTCTCCTCGGGAGAAACTTCGTTGGACCGGGCGACGGACAGGTTTCTTCTGGCCCAGAGCCGGATATTGTCCGGCAGGGTCTTGCCGGCACAGACCATAAAATCTTTTATGCTCTGCAGGCTGGTAAGCTTCATATTGTCCCCGGATTCTTCTCTTTCCTCATCCACGATCTCCTCCCCGGGAGCATCGCTGGCAAGGAGTCGCTCGATCATGAACTGCAGGAATCCGTCGGAAGCAGAAAGTTTGCTCCTTCCGCCGAACTCGACCTCGCGGATCCTGTAAACCGCGTAGCCGTCCGGGCGGTTGATCCCGGACAGCCTGACATTGATGTGGTTTTCCCCAAGCCATTTCAGCAGGCTGGTAAACCGCGCGTCGATGGCCAGGATATCCGCCACCTCGGCCTCCCGGTCAAATTCAAATGAAGTACGTTTGGACGGGTTGGTGAACACTCCCGTGGAATGGTGCTGCCATTCCTTCTTCCGGTTATCCAGAAGCATGATGGGGGATTCTGCACTGGGATGTTCTTCGTTGGTACAGAAAACCTGGTATGTACATACGGCAGGCTGTTTCTGGTAGGATTTATCGTTAAAATCGAATACGGGCATATTAACTCCTGAAAAAAATGTATTATGTTACTTTACTTTGTAGACGCAGCATCTCTGTTTGGTCAGGGTATTGCTGGCAAAAAGGATCACCACTCCCCTCTTTGAGGACACCTTGATCCCTTCAGGTTCACGGAAAGCCAGGGTACTGGCACCGGAGATGATCTTGGTCCTCCGGCTCTTGGTCTTCATATTGGTGATCCGGATGATGGTGGACTGGAATTTTCTTGAAGCGTCATAACCGCTTAAAAACAGGGCTGTAGGGCTTCCCTCGATGGTGTACAGTTCATTTTTATAGACGTCAAAGCCCTGGAAATCCCCCGGGGTTTTCTTCAGACTAAGCTTCATCAGAATACGGTTAGGCCGGATAGTGTTTCCACGGTAGATACGGTATTTCTGGAAGTACTGCCGTTTCTGGTAGGTATATCTGACATAAAGATATTTGCCGTCCTGGGAAACCGCCGGAAAGACATTTTCCGCTTTCCTGAGGCTACCCTTCATACGGATCCTGTAGGTATTTCCCCCTTTATTCTTATAAACACCATTGGGGATATAGCGGAAACAGGAGATCGCCGTGGTGTCCCCGGACTTTTTATCCATACGGCTTCCGATCCACAGATAGGTCTTACCACGGTATCTGGTACAGTCAATGTTGGTTCCGTGGCCGAACCCCAGCAGGTCCATATGATCCTTGATATATTTGTGGCGCTCGGTATATTTTACACGGGTGACGCGAAGATCTCCCTTCTCGGGCCTGATCATCTGCACAAAGTAATAATACTTGTTATCCTTGGTAAATGACTGGATCCAGCGGTCACCGTCCAGCACGGTATCGGCATGGAGCAGTTTAAGATCACTAAGTGCAGGCTCCTCCAAAACCACCGTAGAGCTGCTCCCTGTATCCGTTTCGGGGCCATCGGCGGTGTCTGTGTCTGCTGCATGGACACAGGCTGTCCTTAAAAGAAACGCAAGGAGAACGACCAGGCAGCCTGTCATCAGTTTCAGGGTTCTTTTTTTCATTTTTTTCTTCTCTCTCTTTCCTAAAAAACTTCTGCATAGTTTTCGGTAAATATACAAATATTATACACCTTTCTTAAGAACGGCACAATGCTTGTAAAAGGAAAAAAAGGATATACCGGCGGGTATACCCTTCTTTTCAGGAGATGTATAATTATTATTCCTATTCCTCTATTCATATTCCTCTTCATGTGAGTAGAAAGAATCCACCCACCTTTCCAAAAGATCATCACAATCTTCCACGTCACTGCCGAAGATGGCCACTCCCATTTCAAGAACGGCTCCCGGGGAAGCTTTCAGGATGTCGCTCTCACTGGAGCCCATGCCGCTCCCTTCATGGGTGCAGAAAGGCCTGATCTTCTTCCCGGTGAGATCATAAGTTTCCAGAAATGTCATTACCGGCATGGGAACCGTACCGCAGTAGTTGGGAAAGCCGAGATAGATCACTGTGTATTCTCTTAGGTTTTCCGGAAGATCAGCCAGCTCCGGACGGGCCTGGGCTGCCAGGTCCCTGCGGGCTTCCTCGACACATTCATGATAATCCGCGGAATAGGGTTCTTTCATTTTCAGGGGAAGCAGGTCTGCCCCGGTAATCTTCTGCAATTTCTGTGCTGCTTTCTCCGTGTTGCCTGTGGAAACATACTTAAGTTCCCCTTTAAAATAGTTTTCATCCGCCCTGGAAAAATAGGCGATCAGTCTTTTTTTCATTGTCGGCCTCCATACTTCATCCGGTTTGTCTCAGGAAGAAACCCTTTTCTCTCCCGGGCGTACCCAGTCCCCGCTGCGTCCGCCGGATTTCTGCATCAGCCGGATCTCCCCGATCTCCATCCCCCTGTCAACGGCTTTCGCCATGTCATAGATGGTAAGCAGAGCGGTGGTCACCGCATGCAGTGCTTCCATCTCCACACCGGTCTTCCCAACGGTTTTGACAAGACTTACTGCTTCAATGGAATGTTCTTCCTCATTCATCTTAAAATTCAATTCCACTTTTGTCAACATGAGTATATGGCACAGGGGGATCATCTCCCAGGTCTTTTTGGCCGCCATGATGCCTGCCGTCCTGGCAATACCCAGTACATCCCCCTTCTTCATTCCACCTGTTTTCACCAGCCGGAAGCATTCCGGAGAAAGGGTGATCTTTCCTGAAGCAATGGCTTCTCTTTCCGTTTCTTTCTTACTGCTCACATCAACCATGATGGCTTCTCCACGGGAATTGAAGTGACTGAAATCTTCCATAATTGAATATTCTCCTATGTTATTTAATAAAGTAACAGTATTTTTTCTTCCGGTATCTCCAGATAATCAGGCATTCCTTTTTCTTTGATCAAAGGGAAGGAGTCTCTTTGGACAAACCAGCAGATATCCTCCGCCCCTTCAGCGGGAGCCTGCAGATAGTAACAGGTCTCAAATGGAAGCTCGTCTGCCCTGTTTTGCAGTACCGTAAGACTGTTCTTTTTCTTTTCCTTCCAAAGGGGGATGAAATCATGTGCCCTTACCCCTATCCATGAGATATTCTCCGGAATATCACGGTCGAGTTCAAGGAGCAGGTTCCAATCGGGAATATATAATTCATGGTCTCCCCAGCGTCTGACAGCGACGATGTTTTTGCACCCGGTGATGGCTGCAGCCTCCTTTTTTTCCGGCCGGGAGAAGAGGTCTCCGGTCTTTCCGCTGATCACATTGCATCCCTGATGGATAACCAGGAGTTCATCACTGAAACGGTATGCTTCATCTCTGTTGTGGGTTACCAGGATCACGGTTCCCCGGTAATCTTCCAGGAGTTTTGTCATCTCATGGAAAAGGCGGTCCTTAAGGTTGATATCCAGGGAAGAAAAAGGTTCATCCAGCAGGATCGCATCCGGCCGGCAGGCCAGGATCCTCGCCAGGGCGACTCTTTGCTGCTGACCTCCCGACAATTCCGGAGGAAACCTTTTTTCCAGCCCTTTAAGCTGAAATCTTTCCAGGAATCCGTCAACGATACCGTCTTTATCCCCCCGGTTTTCCCTGATCCCGATCCCGATATTGTCTCTAACGGTCATATGCGGAAACAGGGCATAGTCCTGGAACATATAACCCACTTTCCGTTTCTGGGGTTTTATGTTTATCCGCTTTTCCCCGTCATAGAGGATGTGATCATCAATACGGATCAGGCCATTGTCCGGTTTTTCAATCCCGGCGATACATTTCAGGATCATGCTTTTCCCTGCTCCGGAAGTACCCAGTATACCGATTCTCTTAGCGTCCGATGAAAACCGGACGTCCAGGGCAAACCCTGAAAGTTTTTTCTTTATCTCAAGATGTACAGACATAGGTTCTCTCCTACCATCTCTTCAGCTGCCTGTTTCTTCCCAGGGTAAAATAATTCATGGCAAAAACAGCCAGAAATGCGATGATCAGAATGATCACCGTCCAAAGACCGGCTGTGGTATAATCACCGTCCTGAAGTACCATGGCTATACGCTGGGAGATGGTTCCGGTCTTCCCGGGTATATTTCCCGCCAGCATGGATGTTGCGCCGTATTCCCCAAGTGCCCTGGCAAAGGTAAGGACAGTCCCGGAGATGATCCCCGGCCTGGCAGAGGGAAGGACCACCTTCCGGAAGATACTGAATTCACTCATCCCCAGGGTTCGTCCAGCATAGATCAGATTGATATCCACCTGTTCGAAGGAAGCTCTCGCGTTACGATACATCAGGGGGAAGGCAATCACCATGGCAGCAAGAACACAACCAAGCCAGGTCTGCACCACCTTGATGCCGAATTCCTGGTAGAGCAGGCTGCCTAAAGGTCTTCGTCTGCTGAACAGGAGCAGGAGAAAGAAGCCTGCTGCCGTAGGCGGAAGAACCAGAGGCATGGTCAGTATCCCGTCAAGAAAAGCCCTCATCTTCGATCCGGTCTTCATCATCTTTCCTGCGGCGAAAATACCGAGAAAAAAAGAAAGAATTGTGGCGGTTATCCCTGTTTTCAGTGAGATGATCAGAGGACTCCAGTCCAGACTCCGTAATAATTCCATCATTTTTGTTTTATCCTCTACTTCCCGCTCAATCTACATCGGTATCAAAGTATCTGTTTTTGTAAGCTTCTTTTGCCGTATCGGAGGTAAGGAAGGCAAGGAAATCATCGGCAGTCTTATCGCGGGTTTCATCTGCCTCATCATTTTTGATGCGGGCGATGGGGTAGATGACATCCCCGGTAAGATCGTAACTTACGATCTCCAGGATCTCAAGCCGGTCCTCCAGTCCGAAGGTATCTGACAGATAGACGGTTCCTGCTTCGTCTGCCCCTTCTGCCACCGCGGAAGTAACCGCACCCACATTTGCACATTCATTGATCTCGACTCCACCGAGAGCATCCGATATCTCCTTTGTGGTGATCAGGGATACGTCTTCGGCATCCGGTAATATCCCCGCATTCACCATTGCCTGACGGGTATATTTCCCCACAGGGACACTTCCGTCTGCCAGAGCAAGGTTGGCCGCTTTATCCATATCCTTCAGTCCGGTAACCTTTGTTTTACTCCCTTTCCAGGTCACCACACATACCTGATTGTTTACCACGTTTTTCCGTGTGCCCGGAACAACCAGTCCTTCATCTTCCAGAGTATCCATCTGTTTCTGCGCGGCGGAAAAGAAAATATCACATTCTGCTCCTTCCCTGATCTGCTCCATGAGAGTTCCGGAACTGTCATAGTTCGGGATGATCTCCACGTCAGGGTTTTCTTTCTTGTAGGCAGCAATAAGTTCATCCAGCACACCATTCAAACTTTTGGCAGCAAAAACAATTACTTTTATATCAGCATTGTCCTGAGCGGTTGTTCCACCTCCACAGGCAGACAGGACTGCAGCGATCAGGAATGTAATCATGACAAATACACTTTTTCTTCTGATAATCCGGTTCATTTTCTTCTTCCTTTATTTTGATTTATGATCCGATGTATGGTTTTCAGGGTGATTTCCACATTCCCCCTCGGTACCTCTTAAGATACCCAGTCCATGTCCCAGTGAAGGGAGTACTGCTTCCAAAGCTTCCCGGACAGCTTTCGGGCTTCCCGGAAGATTCACGATCAGAGTTTTTCCCCTTATCCCGGATACGGCCCTGCTTAACATGGCACGGGGGGTGATGGCGAGGGAATAATAGAGGATCGCATTGGCTATCCCGTTGGCCATCCTGTCGCAGACAGCAACAGTTGCCTCCGGGGTGAGATCTCTCTCTGAGAACCCTGTGCCCCCTGTGGTGAAGATGACATTGACCTGTCTCTGGTCCGCAAGCCTTATAAGTTCTTTCTCCAACAAGGATCTGTTGTCCGGAAGAAGCAATGTTTCCTTTACTTTATAGCCGGCTTCCGTCACCATTTCCACGATCTTCGGTCCGCTTTTATCTTCCCGTTCTCCGGCAGCTCCTTTGTCGCTTAAGGTGATCACTGCCACGGTAAAGGGCCGGCCCTTTTCCGGAGGGATCACTTCCATCTCATCTCCGGTGCTGATGAATCCCCCTTTGATCACCTCGGCAAAAACTCCTTCCCTGGGCATGATGCAGTCCCCCATCTTATGATAGATCTGACAGTGGGTATGGCATTCCTTCCCGATCTGTGTAAGCTCCAGTTCCACTTCATTGATCCGGAATCGTGTCCCCACAGGAAGCGAAGAAAAATCAATGTCTTCCACGATCAGGTTCTCCCCGAAAGCACCGAAGTCCACCTCCGCACCTCTCTCCCGGAATTCCCTGATCTTTTCATAGGACAAAAGGCTGATCTGTCTGTGCCATTTTCCTCCGTGGGCATCCCCCTCTATCCCCCATCCTTCACGGATGCGTGCTTCAGGGACAGGATGTTTCTGCACCCCTCTTTTTTCGCTGATACATATCCCCAGTATCTTTCCCATGATCAACCTCCTATCTGTACCATTTTTCTGCTCTCCGTCACCGCTCTGTCCTCCTCAAAATGATGCATCCTGGGTTTTGCATCCACCGCACTCCGCAATAGGGTACGCACCTTATCCCGGTCTCCGGCCCTTACCGCGTCTTTTACGGATATTCTGTCTTCATAACAGAGACAGGGCTTCAGGTCTCCGGTGGAAGTCAGACGGATTCTGTTGCAGGAGGAGCAGAACCTGCCATGGACTGCGCTGATCAATCCCAGGCTCCCATTAAATCCCGGTATCCTGTAATAGACCGCAGGACCGTTACCGTGTCTGCCGGGATCAGGGGTAATCCCGGGGTATCTGTTTCGGATACGCTCCATCAGCTGATCGTTGGAAAAACAGGAGCGTCCTTTTCCGAAACCAATAGGCATGAGCTCAATAAACCGGACATCCAAAGGAAGGTCCCTGGCAAGGCCGAGAAGATCCTCCCAGTCCTCCTCATTTTCTCCCGGAAGAAGCACCGAATTGATTTTTATCTTCAGACCGGCATTCAGTGACGCATGGATGGATCTCATGACCTTATCAAGTCCGTGGTATCCTGTGATAGCTTCATATTTTACCGGATCCAGGGTATCCAGGCTGATATTGATCCCGTCGATTCCCGCATCTTTCAGCGCCTCGATTTTTTCATACAGGAGTATACCGTTGGTGGTAAGGGTAACCTGGTCCACCCCATCCATCTTTTTCAGACGGCAGATCAGATCCGTACATCCCAGCCGGACCAGGGGTTCTCCACCGGTGATCTTAAACCGGGTGATTCCAAGGTCAACCGCCTCCCTGCAGACCTCCAGTATCTCCTCATAACGCAGGATCTCCCCCATGGGGACCAGGTCGATCTTCTCCGGCATACAGTATCTGCACCGCAGATTACAACGATCCGTAACAGATATCCGCATGTAGTCAATCTTTCTGTTCCATCTATCGTACATTTTCCCGCTCCGTTCAATAAATCAGGTATGCCGTAAGCTCGTCGCCGATCTTTACCGGACCCTGTCCGGGTTCCAGGCAGATCAGGCAGTTGCAGCCGATCCCGGCCCTGGTCTGTCCGTTCCTCTGCCCCTTGCCAAAAGATATCTTACCATCTTCATAATATCCCCGAAGGAACCTTGTGATCTTCTGTTTTTTCTCAAATGTGTCCCCGGAAATACCGGTCACTTTCTTCAATACCTGTCTTCTGTTCCCGGTCATCTTCCGAACTATTGGCTGGACCAGTAGTTCAAAGATCGCCGAGGCAGAATAAGGGTTGCCGGACAAGGAAAGGACAGGGATATCCCGGTAGAGGGAAAACATGGTGGGCATACCGGGTTTGACGGAAATCCCGTGAAAGATGATTTCTGCTTCCAGCCTCTCCATGACTTCAGGAATACAGTCTTTCAGTCCCACGGAGACGCCTCCTGTAGTGATAATGAGATCACTGCACCGGGATGCCTCCTTCATGGCTTCCATGATCTTTTCCACCGAATCACCGGGGGAAGAGATGAAGGAAACCTCACATCCCAGCTGCCTTAACCTGGCAGTAAACAAGGCCTCCTGGGAATTATAGATCTTACCTTCTTCCAGCCGGGTCCCGGGAGTCTGGATCTCATCTCCCGTGGTCAGCAAGGCAGCCTTTGGTTTCCGCCTTACCATAAAACTGCTGATTCCTCCCGCAGCGGCGGCAGAGATAAGAAAAGCATCCACCAATTCTCCTTCTTCCGCCAGGCATAGGCCTTCCGGAAAGTCTTCCCCGATCTCACAATAATTCTGCAGGTTCTCCACCTGTGCATAGACTGCGACCCGGTCTTCACCGCAATCCGTATCCTCTTGTCGGATCACCGCGTCTGCACCTTCGGGGATCGCAGCCCCGGTCATGATCCTCAGGGCCTCACCCGGCAGTAATTTCCGAAAATAGGGATCACCGGCAAACTGACATCCTGCTACTTTGAAATATACAGGTGTTTCCTGACCGGCCCCTCTTGTCTCCTCCGCCTTTAAGGCATAACCGTCCATGGCTGAACGGGGAAATGGAGGCTGGGCGATCCTGGTATATACGTTTCGGGACAGCACATAACCCAGACTGTCTCTTATAGGGATCTCCTGTTCCGGCACTTCCCGGATGGTGTCCAGGATCATCTTTCCGGCTTCATGGACAGAGTATCTTCTGTTTCCGGTCATATCTTCAGACTCCTTTCCCAAAAGCACAATGTGGGTAGGTGCATTCCGGACAGCCCAGACAGAGTCCGCCGTGTCCCATGGAAATGATATCCTTTTTCGTTATCTTTACTCCTGCTGCGATCCGGGGAAGGATAAGATCAAAGACCGTCGCCCTGGCATACATGACACACCCCGGAAGGCCCATCACAGGAATACCATCTTCAAAATAACCCAGGCAGAGCATGGCTCCGGGAAGGGTCGGAGCCCCGTAGGTTATGATCTCCGCACCGGAATCCTTTATCGCCCCGGGTGTCCTGTCGTCAGGATCCACACTCATGCCTCCGGTACAGATGATCAGGTCCGTTTTTTCCTCCCTCATCTTCAGGATCTCCGAGGTTATCCTCTCTTTATCATCCCCGGAGAGAATATGGCTGACTACCCTGATTCCGAATTGTTTCAGTTTATTCTGCACCACCGGGGTAAACCGGTCTTTGACCAGGCCTTTTTCCACCTCGCTTCCGGTGGTGATGATACCTGCGGTTTTCAGGACCCATGGTTTAATACTTAGCAGCGGATCCTTGCCTGCGGCTTTTTCCGCTGCACTGATCCTTTCTTCCGGGATCACCAGAGGAATGATCCGGGTTCCCGCCAGCTTGTCTCCTGCTGAGACAACAGAGTTGGTGTGTCTTGTGGCGATCATGACATCATCAAAGGAATTGACCGCGTAAAGACGTTCCACATCCACCTGAAACAGTCCGTCCATGTCTGCGATCAGTTCCACTTTCCCTTCTTTGACGGAGGTGGCATGCATGCCTGTATTCCGGCAGAGGTTACTTAGCCGGCCGGCAGCCTCATCCTCATGAAGCATACCCTCTTCCTTCTCCCAGACATACAGATGCTCTTTCCCGATGGACAGGAGCACAGGGATATCTTCAGGAGTGACGATATGCCCTTTCCGGAACCTGGCATCCTTCATGACTCCCGGTATGATCTGGGTCATATCATGACAGATCACATGACCCACCGCATCAACTGTTTTCACAAGTTTCATCTTCAATTTACCTCCGGTTGATCCACTCTGAAATAAAAAGAAAAACTCCGCCGAAAGGGCAGAGTTATAGTGCAAAATGACCTGGCGGGACCATTCCCGTCAGCTAACTCTCCTTTCCAAGGGCAGGGAGGCATTGCTGTTTCCGGCAATACCCTGAGGAAGCATCTCCCAAAGAGATCTTCCTGGTCCGTATCCCATAGCAGATGCCGTAGGAACACGAACTCGGAGAACGAATATGATCCTGTAAATGTACAAGAAAAACCTTACTGTTATTCTAATGATAACAATAAGGTTTTTCATCGTCAATATTATTCTGTTTTATCTGATCATCTTTTCTCGATCCTCAGGAAAAGGATGAGGAACTGGAGCAAAACATAACCGATGATCATTGTAGTCAGGTAGATCTGTATGCCCTGGAGCTGGGTAAGATAACCCGAGATCTGCTCATTGCCCGCATTGGCCATATATGCTGCCATCTTCCCTGTAGCCACAGTTCCGATAGCCATGGGGAAGGTAACTCCCGCATAACTGGGCACAAAGCTGAAAGCAAAGAATCTGGGCAGTTTGATAATGATAAAAGCTAAAGAAGCCAGTACGCAGATATAGAGGAAGTACACCAGATATTTATTGGGGTTCTCAATTACATTGAGATAGCTGACCAAACAGAGGGAACAAGGCGCGAGCACCACCGCCATGGTGTGGTAAACCGGAGGTTTTACTTCCACAGTTGCCAGTCTCCAGATCATGATAGGGATAATGATCAGATAGACCAGTATACCGTAGTACACGATATATTTCAGGATATGGTTAAAACCAAAACCTGCTCCGATCACACAGCATACCATGATCCCGTTGTAAGTGACAAACCAGCTGGGAACAAAGGTATTGATATCCCTCTCGCTGATCACATTCCGGTAAGTGAAGATCAGGATATGCACTGCATGGCAGATCCATGCGGCAAACCAGAGGAAAAGGGCCAGAGTCTGATTATAATCATACAGATAGCTGGCGATGATCATCAGCATCATGAAGAAGCCGGCATAGAGACTGCAGGGAACCACATTTTTATACTCGCTGAGGCAGATTTCCCTGAAGCAGATGATCTTGACCAGGTAAGTGAGCCATACGATAATGGCAGCAATCATAGTGATATGTCTTACCCAGGTAAAACCCAGTCCGGCATAAACGTTGCTCAAGGTCAGGGCTCCCACAAAGGTGGGAAGCACCGGTACAGGCATATTTTTTAATCTCTCCATAGTTTTCTCCTTAAATGAACTTCTGAATCCTGTTGTTTTTATGCTTCCCTAGGTGGTTCCTCCTTATCATAAAGGAACTGGTAGTCTTCGTCCATATGGAAGAAATCCGAATAATCGATATCAAACAGAGGTTTCTTCACTCTGGTCACATCGATCTTACGGCGGATGAGCTGTGTCAGAACTCCGCTGTAGGACAGGTCTCCCTGGAGGATAGCCCCGGTGATCACTCCGTCCTTGTGGACGATCTTCTTGTAAATGTTATGTTTCGGATCTTTGTAGATCTCTTCTGTAAAGGAATCGTCATAACGGTTGGCCTGTCCCAAGGACATGCTCTCAAGACCAAGGAAATTCATGGTTGACTTGGAGGTGAAGAAATCATCCATAGTCCTGGGAATCCCGCTCATGTTGTAAGCGGCGATCATCCCTTCCTTGACAGCCACAGGCCAGATGGGTCCTCTTCCGGATACATCGCCGGCCCCGTAGACATTTTCTACGTTAGTCCGGCCATGCTCATCAAAGATCAGACCGAACCGGTCACATTCCAGACCGCTGCCTTCCAGAAATTCAACCGTGGCACGTACTCCGGCACAGTTGATCACCAGATCGGTAGGAATCTCGGTTCCGTCATTAAGGATAACCTTAAAGCAGTTTCCCTCATCATCGAGGACGAACTCCTTAGCCCCCATGTTATAATATTGCTTTAACCCCTTCTCCGCGAACATTCTGCCATAAACGCCGGCAGAGTATTCGTCCAGCTGAATGCCCAGCATATAAGGAGCCATATCAGCCAGGGTAATGTTCTTATTGTACTTTATCAGACCGGCAACCACGTCGATCCCTACAAGTCCGGCACCCATGACAAAGATATTTTCCGCCTTGTCCAGTCTTTTCTCAATAAATTCCACATCGGGGAAATTGCGGAAGCCGGTGATATTTTTCCCTTCCCGGAGTCCGGGGATGGGGAAGAACTTGGGGTGGGAACCGGTACAGATACAGAGCTTGTCGTAAGAGACTTCCCTGCCGTCCTCCAGCAGGACTACATTCCGGTCCGTATCCACTCCGGAGGCCTTTACTCCCTTGATCCAGGTGATGTTCATCCTCTCGTCGAAATCATTTCCTCCCACAAAATTCAGCTGGTCCAGATTTCTTTCCCCTTTAAGATGGTGGTAGAGGATACAGCGGGAGTAGATCGCAGTGTCCTCGGAGATCATGACGATCTCCGCTTCCGGATTCAGTTCTCTTAATTTGCGGACAACATTCGTTCCCGCAGCACTAGCGCCAATAACTGCAAATTTCATTATTTCGTCACCTCCACCAGTGTAATCGCATGCATAGGACACTTTTCAACACACATGGGGTTTGCTGACCCGTCTTCGCTCCGATGGACACACATATCACATTTCATCACTTCGTAATGATAGATGGCATCCGGTTTGAGCACACCGTATGGGCAGGCCATAACACACATGAAGCAGTGGGCACAGTGTTCCTTGTCATAGGTGACATATCCTGTCTTCTCATCTTTGCGCATGGCACCGGTCATACAGGTGATGGCACATTCGGGAAGATCGCAGTGACGGCAGAAGATCGGGGCCGGTTTCGTCTCTGAATCGATGACCACACGATTTCTGGCATCATGAGTGTCGTGGGAGATACAGCAGGATGTCACACACATCAGGCAGCCGATACAGCGGCTGCGGTCAATTCTAATCCGATACATATCCTCACGCCTCCTTTGGTTTCAGATTAACGACTGCAGACTTGTAAGATGGTTCCCTGGAATAAGGGTCAAAGACCGAAGGAGTCATCTTGTTGCATTCGATATAATGCTCGGGAGCAAAGATCTCATCCTCCTGGACATCTTCGGTGATACGGACGGCAAAGTCCGCGCTCTGTCCGTTGCAGGAGGAAATGGTCACCCGGTCTTCATGCTTCAGACCATATTTTTCCGCTACCACCGGATGAATGAAGCAATAGGCATGCTTTGTGCTTACCCCATCAACAAACTGGACCTCACGGGTCCGGCTCTGGGTATGCCACTGCCCTACTGTCCCACGGCCGGTATTGAAGATATAAGGGAATTCTTCCGTCTGGGGCATAGGATTTTCCGGGACAGGCTCAAAGTTGAAGACAGCCTTTCCGTCAGGCGTCCAGAATCTGCCGTCGGCATAAAGTCTTCTCTCGTCCTCCTCAAGAACATCTCCCTCTTTGAAAGGCCACTGGCATCCATTGGAGAATTCCAGTCCTTTGTATGTGAGCCCGGAAATGTCAAAAGGTCTCCCCTTTGATACCTGGCGGAGCATGTTGAAACAATCTTCAGGAGTCTTCCAGTAATCGATAATGTCCTGGAATCCCATGGCTTTAGCTACACCATACATGATCTGGTAGTCATTTTTCTCATCATCATCGGGCTTGATGACGGGTACACAGCGGCTGAGACGACGCTCCAGATTAATGTAGGTTCCGTCCTTCTTGATGGCCGGAACAGCCGGGAGGAAGACGTCACATCCCTCTGCGCTCTCGATATCATCATAGATATCCTGAACCACATAGAACTCCAGTTTTTCCATGGCCTTGGCGAACTCTTCATTGTTGGTCCAGGAATGCCTGGGGTTGGTGCACATGATCCAGAGGGCCTTTATGTTACCGTTATTGATGTTTTCAACGATCTTGTCATAGGGCATGGTCGGACCCTGGGCAAGAAGTTCCTCATCACAATGGAAAATCTGTGAAACTTTCTTTCTCGCTGCGGGATCACCGAATTCGTGCCCGTAAAGTGATGCCTGGTTGGAGAACAGCCTGGATCCCATGGCATTGCACTGACCGGTGATGGAATTGGCACCTGTGCCGGGTTTTCCGTAATTGCCCAGAAGAAGCTGAAGGTTGATGATGGACTGGGCTGCGCGGACAGCATTGTGGGACTGATTGATCCCCATGGTCCACCAGATGGAAACCCGTTCTCCTTCTTTGATCAGTCCGATCAGTTCATTGATCTGATCAAGGGAGAGCCTTGTCACTTCTGAAACCTTCTCCAGCGGGAAATCCTTTACAAATTCCGCATACTCTTCGAACCGTTTGGTATGATCACGGACAAAGTCATGATCGATGAGATCCTGGCTGATGAAATAATTGGCCAGACCATAGAAGAGGGTTGAATCTGTTTTCGTTTTTATGGGATAGAAATAATCAGCATTTCTGGCTGTCTCACTTCTTCTCGGATCGATGACGATCACTTTTTTATTCTTGTTTTTCCGTATCCTGTCCCAGATAATGGGATGAGCGACCACCGGGTTGGCCCCCACCAGGATAATGGTATCGGACAATTCCAGGTCCTTTAAAGTGTATCCCGGGGCATCAAATCCGTAACTCTGTTTGTGGGCAACAACTGCCGATGCCATGCAGAGTCTGGTATTTCCGTCCACATTGGTATGCATATGATCCCGAAGGATATGACCGTTGAGGGCAAATTCCTCCATGGTGAGCTGACCGGTAGAGATGCCGGCGATAGCCTGATATCCGTACTTATCCTGGATCTCCTTAAACCGTTTCGCAATGTAATCAAATGTGTAATCCCAGCCGGGATATTCAAAGCTGCCGTCTTCTCTCCTGATCCGCGGTGTGTGAGGTTTATCCACCACCGTCTGCTGTTTATCAAGAGATATCCCCTTGATGCAGCAGAAACCGTCATTTACCGGGTAACCTGGTGTCGGTTTCACGCTGATGATCCGGTTGGCCTCCTCATCCACATAAAAATCAAGATTACAGTCAATGGCACAATAGTTACAGACTGACTGTACTTTTTTCATAAGCTGGACTCCCTTTCTTTCATGGTAAGGTAACGATATACAGGTCACTATTCTATATATGTAATTGTATCAAAGGATAAAAAAAAATTCTGTGATATAAATCACAGAATTATAGTTTAATAGGAAACTAATCTCCTTTATTGTTCTTTTTATGGAACCGCCTGACCATCTGATCCTTGTCTACTATTATGATCCGCTTTTTGTCGATCTGGATCAATCCGTCATTTACAAGGTTTTTGCAGGCCCTTGATACAGTTTCTCTGGGAACGCCAAGCATATCCGCCAGAAAAGTGATCGGAAGATTAAGGTCGATCTCCGTACCCTGTTCAGCCGGTTTTCCGAAATCCCTGGCCAGCTTCCATAATTTGGATGCCAGTCTTCTTTCGATGGAGATATTGCTGACCGTATTTTTAAGCTGACGCTGCATTTTCTTTATCCTGAGATCCTGCAGGGAGATTACGGCTGAAACCAGGGAATAGTCTTTCTTCATCCAATAGTGGAAGTTTTCCATGGGGATAACAAAAATCTCACTGTCCTGGTAGGTCTCACAGTAGACAGATGAGTATCCCTGATTCATAATACTGTCATTCAACACACTGCCTTCACCCAGCAGCGAGATAACCTTCCGGTTTCCACTATGGGTCAGAGCATAAACTGAGGAAATCCCCTTTATCTGAATATAAAGATATTCCGAATGCTTTCCGGCTTCCAGGACTTGTACATTTCTGGGAACCGCTTCTATCCGTCCCTCTTTCCAAAGTCCATCAAGGGTTTCCTTCCCGATACTCCGGAAACAATCCAGCCGGCATAAAGGATTCTTCCCCGTAATCGGAGAAGACATGTCTGAGATCAGCAGATCAGCAACTCCACTGACATCATTAATATCAAAAAACAGACGGGCACCTGCCACAGGAACATCACTGACCACTGCCATGCATTTTTCGGGATCCATGGGAAGATCGTTGCCCGTATCCTCACGATGGATCAATATTTTGGGCCAGATTCCCTCTTTGTACCCCTCGGTAAGAATGATATCCACATCATGGATCGTACTTAGGATCTGGTGGATCTGTCTTGGTCTGTTTTCCATGAGGGCAGCCCGGTCCCGTGATACGATCGCCGTTATATCTGCCCCTGCTTTGGTGATGCGAAATGTATCTTTCCCTTCCCGGTCGATCTCAAAACCATGGCCATCGTGTTTGATCACTGCCACTCTGAGACCTTTTTCTTTCAGAACAGGCAGTAATTTCTCAAGAAATGTCGTCTTGCCTGTACCGGAATATGCCACGATCGAATAAATAGGTATCATCGGATAACCTCCCTGTAATCCTCCGGAGTATTCACATTTATGAATATCTTCTCATCATCAGCAAATGTATCTTCCCTTACCACTATACATTCACATTGATCAAGCAGCTGTCCCAGCCGGTAATTACCTGATTCCAGCTGCCTTTCCAGGAGCGGAATCATCTTTTTGTGATACAGTCCGCAGGCTGAATATCCCCTGCCGTCCGCAGCCACAGGTATGACCGCATCCACACCTTCCCGGTACCGGCCGACCAGTTCTTCCACAACAGTATGGGAGACAAAGGGCATGTCACAGGCTACAACAAACACCAGAGGATTGGAACTGTGGACCAGAGCACTGTGGATTCCTGCCAGCGGACCGCACCCCGGATATACATCCGCAATATGACGAATGGGCACATCAGGAAAATCCTCTTCCTGCCTGACGGAAAACAGGATTTCTCCCGCATCCGAGAGTTCATTGGCAAGATGTTCTGCAAAGGAGATTCCGTCAATCTTAAGAGTTGCCTTTGGACTGCCCATACGGGAGCTTCGGCCCCCGGACAGGATAACCACACTGATTTCTTTCATAGATGTCATCCTTTCAGTCCTTTCTGATTATAGCACAGATTCTTTACCAGGTTTATATTTACCGGTTTACCAGCCGGGCCGGTCATTCGTGTGTGTGGCACTCACACTGCTTATCCACCTTTTTCGCATATCGGTA
>JAEIGA010003465.1_pt1 | contig 24697 bp, 25 predicted proteins | sample 9270691 | NCBI WGS metagenome assembly JAEIGA01 (sample SAMN17057246, study PRJNA624740) | gut metagenome | biome: biome; isolation source: fecal sample | host: Bos grunniens | place: China: Xizang | collected 2019
CGTGCAGCAGCCTCACGAGCCATAATAGGACGTTTGCCCTTATCGCGATTGCCACCAGCACCCACCACAGTGATGATGTTGCCTTTATTGCCAATCACATCGCGAATAGCAGTCAACACATTCACTACTGCATCGGGGGTGTGAGCATAGTCAACGATTGCCGTAACACCTTTAGGCGAATGGAATGCTTGGAAACGTCCAGCCACTGGAACAAGACGACTCATATTTACCATTACCTCCTCAGCGTCCCAACCCAATAGGATTGATGTTGCATAAACTGCTGTGAGGTTATATGCATTAAACTTCCCAGTAAACAACACCTCAACTTCACATCCATTGAAGGTCATTAAAGTGCCATCAAGACGGCTTTCGATTACGCGTCCCACAAAGTCGGCTTGCGAGCGCAATGAATATCGCTTCTTTAATGCTTTTGTATTTTGTAGCATCACCTCGCCCACTTTGTCATCGATATTGGTCAATGCAAAAGCCTCAGATGGTAATGCGTCAAAGAACATCTTCTTTGCTTCGAGATAAGCATCGACAGTTTTGTGATAATCGAGGTGGTCGCGAGTGAGATTTGAGAACACACCACCCACAAATTGCAATCCTGCAATGCGGTGTTGGTGTGCTGCATGTGAACTCACCTCCATTACAGCATATTCACACCCTGCTTCAACCATGCGTGCAAGCAGTGCATTAAGACTTAGAGGGTCGGGAGTGGTGTGAGTAGCAGGCACAGCCTCGCTATCGATATAGTTGCACACTGTCGACAACAACCCTGCTTTGTAACCCATCAATCGTGCCATTTCATACACGAGAGTTGCTGTAGTTGTTTTCCCATTTGTACCTGTTATACCCACCAATTTCAACTTTGTTGAGGGGTTGTCCCACCACTGTGATGCAAGTTGTCCTAATGCTATCGCTGAATTTTCAACCTGAACATAAGTTACACTCTCATCGAGTTGTTCGGGTAGTTTTTCACACACAATTGCAGCAAGCCCCTTGCCACTGAGTTGAGGAATATACTGATGAGAGTCGACATTAACACCTCGCACTGCAACAAACATTGATGAGTCAACTGCTTTACGCGAATCGCTCACAATATCTCCTACTTGGCGATTGGTATCACCAACAATCTTTACAACATTTATTGCCTTGAGCAATTGTGACAACTGTTTCATTTTATCTTTGTTATTTAGATATGTTTCAAAGTTAATTTCACGCTACTACCTTTGTCGGCCATGCATCCTGCTTGTGGAGTTTGCGACACGACATAGCCATCGCCTTCAAACTCTACATTATAACCCTCTCTTTCAAGAGTCACAATAGCCTCACGGAGTCCAAGACCTTTTACCGAGGGTACACCCGTGGTAGTAGCAACATCGGGCATACGCACAAATTGGTCAACACAAAGCCCTTCACACACATTTTCGCGCTTGCTTGATTCATTGGTAGCATAAAGCGTTGGACGAGTGTTAGGATTTGAATTAGCACGATAGTCGCTCACATTGCCAAGCATGCCGCGAGAGTACATTTTCAATGCAATCTCTTTCAACACTGCACCACTTGTTGCTGGCGCTCCCAACCCAGAGTTTTTGGGGTTGAATACCATCACGAAACATGAGTATTGAGGTTTGTCGGCAGGGAAGAATCCACAGAATGACAAACGTTTGCGATTCTTATCATAGTGACCAGGAGTGCCTTGTGGAATGTCGCGACCATAGATATCTTTTGTGATGAGTTTACCATTTTTGTCGGTTTTTAGACGCTCAAATGTAGAGTAGCATGTACCTGTTTTGCCAGCAATCTTTACCAAATCATTTCTCATTACACGGCGAGCAGTGCCATGGTCACCCCACACTACGCGAGTGAGCATTTCACGCAATATCTCTGCATTCTTTTCGCTACAAATGCGGTCTTTCATATACGACACTGGTATTACCGAGTCAACACCGTTGCCAATGAGATTAGTCACAAATCGTGGACGCACATATCTACCACCATTTGCAATTGCATTATACACCGAGAGTGTGTAGATAGGTGGTATTTGGGTAGTGTAACCGTAGGTCATACGCGACACATCGATGTAATCCCAGTTAGATTTACCCACATTGCGAATGTTGGGAATACGCTCGCCAGCAATGTGTAGGTTCATTGGATCGAGGAACCCAATTTCTTTCAAGCACTGTTTATACATCGCTGCGCTATCGAGATGAGGCATGATGATTTTTGTCATACCAATGTTTGACGAACGCTCGATTACCTCCATTGCTGTCATTGACGATACAGGAGAGCAGTCGGTAATTGCAGGCCCACTTGCATATGCATAGCGTGCACCTGTTGTGATTACTTGATTAGGCTTTACCCAACCTTTTTCGAGAGCAATCAACATAGAGATAGGTTTCATTACCGAACCTGGTTCAAAGCCCAAGATAGCACGATTCATGCCCTCGATATACCCTTTGCCATTTGGATCTCTTTCGAGGTTAGAAATTGCCTTAATGTCGCCAGTAGCAACATCCATAAGGATTGCCACACCCCAATCCGATTCGGTTGAGACGAGCACCTTACTTAATTCGTTTTCCACGATATCTTGCATATTGATATCGATGGTGGTTTTGATTGTGTAACCATCAACGGCTGGAGTATCGGTCCAGTTGAGCGTGTTGCGGTTTACAGGGACAATGCGAGCCACGCCTGGTTTGCCATAAAGCAACGAGTCGAGGTCGCGTTCAAGTCCCCACACACCACGAATTTCGCCACGCACCTGTCCTGGACGTCGTGGCATCTCCCCTACCATGCCTATGCTTCGCAATGCCATTTCGCCGTATGGATTACGACGACGCATTTTGCTATCCAACACAAGGCCACACTTGTTTTTGTTGGGAATGTTGAAGAATGGGAATGTCCTCAATTTGAGATATTCGGTATAAGTGATGTCACTCACAATCTTATACCAACGAGGGCGCTCCTCTTTTTTTACCTCAAGAGGTTTTTTCAAATACGACTTCCAATAGTCTTTGGTGTTACCGAAGTGTGTTGCCAAACTATCAGAAAGACTGTCAAGAGCCGCAGTATAGCGGTCTTCCTTAAATTGTTGACTGCGATAATCTACTCGCACTGTGTAGCTTGTGATGTTGGTTGCCAACACACTGCCATCACAGGCGAGGATATCGCCACGCTTGGGATACAAGATTTTACGCTTCATCAACACCGAATCAGCTTTGTCATCCCAATTCTTTTTGTGTGTTACCGTAGTATCGAAGATTTCGCTAACTACTAAACTTGAGAATGCGAGAATCAATCCAATGATTACCGCATACCTCAAAACTGTACGTGTTTCTAATGCATTCATTCTGAATAAGATATTTTGAAAGGTGGTTGATTTTGTTTTTTCAAATTAAGTTTCAACGTATCGACAAGTTCTTGCATTGCCGATTCGCGCATGCTTCCCATATATTTGCTTCGCTCTGTAATACATTGATTCTTCACAACTTCAAGTTCGCTGCTAAGTTTGTCAATGGTTACCATACTTGTTTGGCATTCATATTTCATAGAGATGTAGGCAACAATCATAAATACAGCCATACATATTTTCCACCCATGCGCTTTAAGGAATTCCACAGTCAAGATTTGACCATGAGTAATCTTCCAAAGTATACGCAACACTACGTTTTGCCCCTTTTGAGTATCTTTTTTATCTTTCTTTGCCATTGCCTAATTTTTTCATAGTTTTTGGGCTACACGGAGTTTTGCACTTCGTGAGCGAGGGTTTAGTTCAATCTCCTCATCTGAGGGCACAATAGGTTTTGATGTAAGCAACTTAAATGGTGACATGCTTCGACCAAAGAAATCTTTCTCAAGTTCACCACGTAGATTGCCCGAACGCATAAAATTTTTCACCAACCTATCCTCAAGCGAGTGATAAGTGATAATTGCTAATCGACCACCTGGTTTTAGCGCATCCAATGATTGTTGGAGAAGTCGCTTCAATACATCAATCTCGCCATTCACTTCAATGCGCAATGCTTGAAACAACATCGCAAGTTCTTTCTTCTCTTGGCGAGGATTGATTAATGGCTTCACCACTTCAAGCAATCGTTCTACCGTTTCGATAGGCGATTGATTGCGCGCTTTTACAATTGTTGACGCCAATTTGCGTGCATTCTTCAATTCGCCATAAAGATAAAACACGTCGGCCAACTGCTCTTCGCTATAGTTCATCACTATCCAAGCGGCTGTGCGCTTTGCCTTTTGGTTCATGCGCATATCCAAAGCCCCTTCAAATCGGAATGAGAAACCACGGTCTTTATCGTCGAAATGATGGAATGACACCCCTAAGTCGCCAAGAATACCATCTACAGCCTCAACTTTGTGATATTCCAAGAAATTTGACAAAAAACGGAAGTTGCTATATACAATCGTAAATCGTGGATCAACCATAGCACGCTTCACAGCATCCTCATCTTGGTCAAATGAATAAAGATGCCCACTAGCGTTGAGTTGCTCCATTATAGCACGCGAATGTCCTCCTCCGCCATAGGTTACATCGACATATATCCCTTCGGGATTTATGTTCAATGCCTCCAATGTTTCGGGCAATAATGCTGGGATATGATATACCTCTTCCGACATAGAAATTTATCGTTTTTTCCTGGGGTTACTTGTTGTTTTTTTGCTTTTCCAATTATTTCGTTGTAAAGTTACTCATTTTTATCGAGAATTTACAACTCAAAATTTGCATTAAATACCACTTATTCTAAAAAAGTTATCAACATTTTTTCAAATCCCTTTATTTATGCGCCTTTCAAAAAGAAACGCCGACGCAAGCGCCGACGTTTACGGTTGTAAATTTAGAAAGTTTAACATTTGCCAATCAACTTTTCTTTCAGAGCCTTAACTCCCTCGGTGGCCACCATAGGCAAAACCTCCACCCCAGGGGGTACCTTTGCAGGATTAGGGTCGATATAATACACTGGCACACCTCGGCGCACATAACTCAACAATCCTGCTGCTGGATAAACATTCAATGAAGTGCCTATAACAACAAATATATCAGCCTCTTGCACCATATCTATAGCTGGCTCAATATTTGGAACAGCCTCTTGAAAAAATACAATATGAGGTCGCACTGGATCGCCATATTCATCGCGTGTATTAATTGATGTTTCAATATTTTCGGCAGTGAGTTGATACACTCTTGATTCATCTTTCATCGACCTTATTTTCATCAATTCACCATGAAGATGCAATATGCTTGCGCTACCTGCTCGCTCATGAAGGTCATCAACATTTTGTGTGATAATTTGCACATCGAAATACTCCTCTAAATCAACAAGTCCGCGATGAGCGTCATTAGGTTCAGTTGTAAGTAAATGCTTACGACGAGCATTATAAAATTCGTGGACCAACGCTGGATTTCGAGCAAATCCGTCGGCACTCGCTACATCCATCACAGGATATTTCTCCCAAAGCCCATCGGTGTCGCGAAATGTTGAAATACCACTTTCGGCACTAATGCCTGCCCCTGTAGAAATAACTAATTTCTTTTTCATAGTTTTCTTGATTTTAGAGTGATTTTAATTCTTTTTACTATTGCAAACTTACTCAAAAGTCAACAAATTAGCAAATTATTCGCTTTATTCAGAAAGTTTCATTAATTTTGCACAACAAATAACCCCACGTTGGTTATTATTTTGTTTAACTAATTTCAAAAGTTTTGGATATAGACCCGTTACCTGCCACTTCATTGTTGGCTCAAATTGCAGTTGATTTTGGTTTTTCACAAATCATTGCTCTATCTATCGCAGCAATATGCCTTTTAATTTCAGGCTTTATCTCAGGAAGCGAAATCTCGTTTTTTTCTTTGACTCCTTCTCAGCTCGAAGAGCTTGAAGATACCCCTAAAGGCGAAGCAATCACCAAATTACTTAAGGACCCCGAACGTCTATTGGCTACAATTCTTATTGCCAATAACACGGTGAATGTAACAATTGTTATCCTATGTAACTTCGCATTAGGACCTATCTTTAGTAGCATGTCAGCAGTGTTGAGTTTTATTTTGCAAACAGTAATACTCACATTCCTTATTCTTCTCTTTGGCGAAATTCTCCCTAAATTATATGCTAATAGCTACAATCTTACGTGGGCAAAATTTGCAGTATCGGGCATTGGATTCTTAACTAAAATATTCAAGCCACTTTCATCGCTATTGATGTGTAGTTCGATTATCGTAAATCGTGTGGTGACTAAAAAATCACAAAACATTTCGGCCGATGAACTTAGTCAAGCCCTCGAAATCACCGATGTAGCAGCCGACGATGAGAAGGAGATGCTTGAAGGCATTTTGAAATTTGGCGACAAAACCGTAGAGGAAATTATGACTCCTCGCGTAGATATTACCGACATTGATATCGACTCTACATTTGACGAGGTAATGGAAATTGTAATTTCAAGCGGCTACTCTCGTCTCCCTGTTTTTGAAGAAACACAAGACAATATAAAAGGTGTGCTTTATAGCCGCGACCTCTTACCCTATATTGGCAAAAATATTGAAGACTTCAACTGGAAATCATTGATTCGTCAACCATATTTCGTACCCGAATCACGAATGATTGATGATCTCCTTGAAGACTTCCGTAAACTTAAAATCCATCTTGCCATAGTTGTTGACGAATTTGGTGGAACTCAAGGGATTGTCACACTTGAAGATGTGCTCGAAGAAATCGTAGGTGACATCAACGATGAGTATGATGAAGAGGAGGTTAACTATCAACGTCTCCCCGATGATACTTATATTTTTGAGGGCAAAACTCTTCTCAGCGACTTCTTCAAAGTAACAGACCTTGAAGAGGAAGACTATGCCGAAATCACCGAGGGTGCAGAAAGCCTTGCAGGAATGCTCCTCAACCTCAAAGGAGACTTCCCTAAGAAGAAAGAACCTCTCGTATATGGCCGATGCCGTTTCTTGATTCTCGACATCAACCATCATCGCATCACAAGTGTGAGAGTGAAAATCATGCCCGAAGAACAACAGTAATCACTTCATCTTCGACAAAGATGACACGAAAGAGAAATCGTAGTTTTAGCACTGCCGTTTTCGCTATGCTCCCCATGTGGATTATGGCAATAGCGTTGTCGCTTATCCTATGCGAATGTAGTGATAATAATGTGGCAACCCCTCGCCGCAAGGCTTTCCCTCGCATTGTTACACACGACTCTACATTCTACACATTGGACAATACCCCTATTCACTTTGAAATAAGCAAAATTGCAACTATCACTCTCGACTCGATTTCGACCAATACCCTTAACAATGCTCATTGGATTAATATCTACTATAAGCCCTACAATGCAACAATTTATTGCACTTTTACTCAAGTAGATAACTCCACAATTGACGAGGTGCTATCCAACCGTTCGGAGCGTATGGCTCTAAACTCGGGTGGGCTTACATCAGAACTCATTGAATTAACAAACGCAAACAAATTCTACTCTCAAATACTCATAACTGAGCAAAGCAAGGTTACCCCCATACAGTTTCTATCTACCGACAATCAAAATTGGGTTGTTTCGGGGGCTTTATATGTTGAGAACAACCAAAATATCGACTCAATTCGTCCAGTTATCAATGTTGTGAAACGCGACATTATTCACTCACTTAAAACAATAAATCAATAATGGCGCCAATAATTGTTCACAATACACATATATATATAAGAGAATTACCCTCTGAGATTGACTCTTTGTTGCCTCAATGTTCAGCAGAGATTATTGAACAACTCAACTCTATCTCCTCTCCTCGTCGCAAACGCGAAATCATTGCTCGACACCTTATAATAAAAGATATATGGGGAGATGGTGTGAATATTACTCATGATGAAAATGGTGCACCATTGCTTTGTGGAGTAGATGGCTATATCTCGATATCTCATAGCGCTACCGAAATAGCCATTGCATACAACCCATTGCATATCATAGGGATTGACATAGAAAACTGGCGTGAGCAAATTATCAAAGTCAAGAGCCGTTTTCTCTCGCCACAAGAAATGAATATATATACTACGCCTCAACTCATGCTCAAAGCTTGGACTTTGAAAGAGGCTATCTACAAAGTAGCCCAATCACCCGGCATTTCGCTTGCCAACGATATCATGCTCCCTCTTGCTTCCAACGAGACTATTGCTAAAGTCAACACTCGCGACGGTATAAGAGACATTCAAACTCATGAAATCATCTCAACACCCTCTCGATGTGTTACATTGGCATTTCCTCTATTAAAAACAACATAAACATGCCCCATATCTCGGGGATTTGATGTATATTTGCATAAAATTATAATATAATTATATAATGGCAAACTATTTACAAGATACACGCAAGGTTACCACTCATCGTCTCACTGAGATGAAGCAACGTGGCGAAAAAATTGCAATGCTCACAGCCTATGACTATTCTATGGCTCACCTCATTGATGAGGCTGGTATGGATGTTATTCTCGTTGGAGACTCAGCATCAAATGTGATGGCAGGTAACATGACAACCCTCCCCATTACCCTCGACCAAATGATTTATCATGCAAAGAGCGTTGTTAAAGCTGTTAAACGTGCACTCGTAGTGTGTGACATTCCTTTTGGTAGTTATCAAGGTAACTCTAAAGAAGCCCTTGCATCGGCTGTTCGCATCATGAAAGAGAGCCATGCCGAAGCTGTAAAGATGGAAGGTGGTAGCGAAATTCGCGAATCTATTGAGCGTGTATTATGCGCAGGTATTCCAGTAATGGGACACCTCGGTCTTACCCCTCAATCTATCAACAAATTTGGCACATACGCTGTGCGCGCCAAAGAGGAGGCTGAAGCAAACAAACTCATCGAAGACGCCAAAATGCTTGAAGAAATTGGTTGTTTTGCTCTCGTGCTTGAAAAAATCCCCGCTACTCTTGCTACACGTGTAGCCCAAGAGGTTAGCATTCCTGTAATAGGCATTGGTGCAGGTGGTGGTGTTGATGGTCAAGTGCTTGTGATGCACGACATGTTGGGTATCAATAAAGGATTCTCTCCACGATTCCTCCGTCGTTATGCCGATCTTTCAACAATCATCAACGATGCAGTTGCTCACTACATCGACGATGTGAAAACCAACGACTTCCCCAACGAAAAGGAACAATACTAAAATTCTCGTTTACAATATTAAGGAGATGTTTTCTATCGCAAATGATGCATCTCCTTATTTTTTTATCCAATAGCATATTTCGATGACAAAAAATATCCCCGACATTGATTTTGTTTACCTATGGGTTGACGGAAGTGACCCCGTGTGGAGAGCCAAGAAAGATGTTCACATAGGTGTTGACAAAACTCAATCGCTGGTTAATTGCGAAGGTAGATATGCCGATAATGATGAGTTGAAATATAGTCTTCGTTCATTAGAGAAATATGCTCCTTGGATTAGAACCATTCATATCGTTACCGACAATCAAGTGCCTAAGTGGTTAGATACTTCTAATCCCAAAATACACATCGTTGACCATTCTGAAATATTACCACAAGAGAGCCTACCATGCTTCAATTCTGCATTGATTGAACATTTCTTATGGAAAATCCCAGGACTATCGGAACATTTCTTATATGGCAATGATGATATGTTTCTCAACAAACCTGCTACCCCTGCGTCATTTTTTGATGCCAATGGCTTACCTATTATTCGCTTAAACCGTCGCCGATTTAGGAAATTATCTTTGCTTTATAAAGAGAAGATTAAAAAACAAAAACTTAGTTATTACATTCAATCTATCAAACTGGCAGCCAACATGGTTGAGAAACGTCATGGGGCTTATTTCGGAGGGCAACCACACCACAATATAGATGCTTACCTAAAAAGCGACTATCAGCACACTCACGAAACATTCAAGCATGAAATCGGTGCAACATTAAGAAACAACGTGCGCAAGTCGGGTGATGTTCAACGATGCATATACTCTTATGCTCCACTCGCAAAAAAGCGTGGACGCGCGAGATACGTCAATCGTAAAGAATCTTTCAAAATCAGCATTCACCTCGATATCCATTTCACTAAATTCAGAAAATATACACCGCTATTTTTCTGCATGAATGACACCGAACTTGCAAACAATAGCCATCGTGAACACGCAAAAGCATTTCTTGAGAAACGCTTTCCAAAAAAATCTCAATTTGAAAAATAATAGCGAATCTTAAGCCTCGGCTTTGAGCGACAACACATTGCGCATCCAAGCATTTACGATATCAATATGCTCGGGAGATGATTGGTCAAGCGAATTAACGCAGAAATAAAGACATTGAGCATCATCGGCTATCTTCTGCAACTCTCTTTTAAGCCCCTCTATATCATACATATATGGCGAAAGTGTTACCCCACATTTTTTGCGCAACGTTACATCTGCACGGCCTTGTTTTACCGCAAGAAGATGATGTAACTCGGCTGCACTATATTGCTCTTTATTGCGAAAACGATGACGCACATTATCCTCTAAACATTGAGGATTTGCTGCATAAAATTCACTAAATACACTTTTGAAAAATGCATGAGGAGTGTGATCAAGACGCACAAATCGAGCACTTTGTGTCACTCGTGCTGCATTATACATAAATTTCTTAAACGAAAGCAACGCCTTTTTACCCACCAACCGACGCATAAGTGTCTGCAAAACAAGAGTTATACGAGTCTCATTTACTGAAATCCAACGACGACCATAAAGCACGATCTTATTGTCTCGATAGAAATCTTCGGGAGTTACAGGGCGTTGAAGCATTACATCGTCATTAAACAAGATAAACCTCTCGTTTATGCCTGGAATACGCCACAACACCGATGTGATAGCCAATGAATTAAATGTGGGCAAGTGCTTCTCATATCCCTCAAACACAACCTTGTGGTCAACCACCTCAACTGGAATCTTATTGTCGGGAAAATGAATCTTTATATAATCCTCTACATGAGGGTCTTGGTTATCGGTAACGATATAAATCTTATTAATCCATGGCGCAAAACGCAATATCGAAGCGATGCAACAATATATCTCTCCCACTTGATTGAAGCGAGTTTCACCAGCCACATCTTTTCGTGCATTTTCACGTTTATTGGTAAGGAATTGGGCGCGTTTGGCTTGATGCACTGGGTCATTACCATCTACCCATGTGATTACGGCATCGATTTTATCGTTTAGACTCATTGTCATCTATAATTTAACTAAATCTCATATTTTGATTTACGAGGGAAGCGGTTTTGGAATGATTCGTGTAGCATGCGATGCATTGTTGCATAGCGTTCTTCACTTATCTTCACATCATTAATACAAATCAACTTGCGTGAAGGTTGCTCAATAGCACGGCACATCGATTTGGGTGAAGCAACTGCTACTGAAAAATGTCGACGAGAGATGCGCTCATTAATTATTTTACCTTGTAGATATAAGTAATTGGTAAACATGTATTGAGTCACATTTTTCTCGGTGCGAGTGCGTGAAAGTGTTGCCAGTATATCCTCACGTATAGTCATATACAATCGTTCACATTCGCTTCGCAACATTGGCGCACAAATGTGTTGAGGGCGAAGGAAGAAACATGATTTTTTAATACCCAAAGCCCGACGAGCCAAAGCATCAGAGTTGCGGCAGATTTTCTTAAACATCCCCGTTGCAAACAAATGGCGACTAATACCTATCACACCTTTTCCTTGACGGAAGAAATCTTCGGGGCTACATTTTGCCACTGGGAAGATATCATCATTAAAATAGAGATACTCCTCATCAAGACCTTCTATGCGATGAAGGTGTGTCTCGATAGTGTTACTATTAAACGTAGGCAAATATTCGGCTGGAATAATATCCTTATGTAGCACCACATTCACCTCATCTCGATTAACCCACTCAGGCACTTGCGATTGATGCGATACCACCAAATGCACCTTACGAATAAATGACATATTCTCCTCAATGCCTCGCATAAGATATGGCAACAATCCCCAATTACGAAAACGCTTCTGCATAATCGGTGTATTGGTATATTGCTCATAATCTTTTTGCCACTCTGGATCAAGACCATCTACGTATGTTATTACTATATCCATGCCATTTACTATAATTGCATCACAAAGATACAATTGTTTTTGAGAAAAACACTTGCAGAAGATATAGAAATACTCTTATTTTGTAAATAATTTCGCAAATGGCTATTGAAACGTATCTCATGAGTAAAGTTAGCATTATTATTCCTGTTCATAATGTTGAGAAATATCTACGCAAATGCGTGGAATCGGTCGTGAATCAAACGTTGACCGATATCGAAATAATATTGGTTGAAAACTTATCAACCGACTCATCTTATGAGGTATGTATGGAATTGGCCGAGCAAGATTCACGCATAAAAGTATTGAAACTCAATCGCTCAGGCATCTCGTATGTAAGAAACAAAGGCGTTGAGGCTGCATCATCACCCTACGTTGCTTTTGTTGACGGCGATGACATCATAAAGCCCGAAATGTATAGCGAAATGCTTCATTTAGCCGAGTCAAACAACCTAGACTTAGTAACATGCCACCTCCTCAAACGCTATGAATATCGTAGCGATAGATTGGTGTATAAGTCTGACGGCACATCGGCCGTATTCCCCGCTGCCGACTTCTTAAAACTCTGTTTTGAGAGCAAAATACCCAATTCAGTGTGTACTCTCCTTTGCCGAAAGTCTTTATTTGAAAATATTAAGTTTCCCGAAGGTGTATATTTTGAAGATGTGGCAACAATATGGCGACTAATAAAAGCATCTCGCCAATGTGGACATATCAATAAGGCGTTCTACATATACCTCCGACACCCTGGTAGCATAGTACACACCATGAATTTCCAAAAGGCTGAAAATCATGCAAGAGCCGACCGTGCAAAACTCACTTATATATCTCAAAATTATTCCGATGATGAGATATTGCGACTCGGCATGCCTTCAGCTCTTGTGCTATTTAAGATGATTATTAAGATGGTGAAATTAGCCAAAACCGACGAGGAGAAAGCACTCTGCATAGAGTATCGTGATTTTGCCATGACATTACCACACAACTACCCCTATCGCAAACGCAAATATCGCATATACCAATACATGGTAACCAAGCATTGGAGCCTACTATGCCTCCTTAAGCGAGGTTGTATTATATAGTGGGGCTAACCTTTGCGAGCAAGGCGGAAACGATTGTGCGACCATAAATACAACTCTGGTTGTGCCTTTATCATCTGCTCCAATCGTTGGTAATATATTTCAGTCAATTCAAAATCGGGCAACGAGCGAGGGTCATCATGCAATTTCACAAATTCAGCCTCATAATAACCTCGGCGCACTCGGCGCACGTCGAGATACCAACCTTCAAAATTATAGTGCTTTGTAAGTTTCTCAGTCCCAGTTAACACAGGTATTTCATGATGCAAGAAGGGCAAGAAATAGTGTGCATCTTTCTTTCGTGGCGATTGATCGGCAATAAACCCTATGGCTGCCACTTTACCTTCCGACACCATTTTGCTAATACCACGCACAGTGCTATTCATCTCCACACTTATTGCGCCCATTCTACCACGAGAATATAGCACCAGTTTATTCATCACCTTATTGCTTAGTTGATGATAGATTTGCACTCCAAGCATACCATCATCAAGGTGTATCGGTAGCGATGACACCCATTCCCAGTTGCCATAATGTCCCATAAACACCGATGCCGAGCGACCCTTTCGCATCGTTTCCATCAACCCTTCCACATTCAAGAGTTTCATGCGACGTTTCATCTCCTTAGGAGTAATTGAGAACATCTTAACGCTCTCCATAATCGTGTCGACCAAGAAATGATAAAAACCTTTCTCTATCTCGATTATCTCTTTTTCAGTCTTTTCGGGAAAACACTCTGTCAAATTTTTTCGCACCAATGGCCGACGATATTTTACTATGTAATACACTATATAATACAATATATCAGATAGTATATACAACATCCAAAATGGTATATACGACAAAGCTTTCGCCCCAAAATACATCAAACGATATGTCATCTTTCTTCTTAGTTTTTATCCGTTACCACAACCCACTCAAAACAAGCAAGTCTTTCACATAATAACTCACTACAAAGATAAATTAAATTCCCGATTTTTCTCGCAAATACCCCGCAAAATACACTTTAAGACATGCTCCCCCTTTTTACTTATTATCTAAAAAAGGTGCGTTTTCCTATAAAATTCACCACTAAAAAGGTGCGTTTTCCGATTTTGCAACGATTTTTTGGGTTACTACTCAATAATTTCATACCCAAACGGAACACAGAAAGAATATTTTATCACCTATATACTATGAGCGGACTGTCATCTCGACAATCCGCTCACCTTTTTACACAATTATCTATAAAACAACTATTATTTTTCACCCAATTCAGTTCCACGATTTAAAACCTAATGGCTTAAATTGAGGCTTTCTTTCATTGCAAAGATAGTGATTTTTTTGGATAAGAAAAACATTAAAAGCGTTTATTTATCACACTTTCGAAAGATTTTTTTGAAAAAAATTTCGCCACAAAACTCTTCCTTTTCATTATCAGCACACTACGATTTTATAACCTTTTTCAATCTTATTTGTAGTATCCTATTCTACGATTCTCTTCAGCTACATAAGGCTTAGAGTTGGGATCAGTAACGCTCTTTGAGGTGAGAACACGACTTGTCCAATTACCTTTTGCGTCAAATTTTTTATATTCAAAGGTTTCAACATCTTCAAATTCTTCTCCATCACACCAACCACTCTTGGTAATCTTTACCACAAGCCCTTTTGCATCATATTCATATTTTCCTATCCATGATTCTTCAAGACCTTGCACCTTACATTCTTTCACTCGACCTTTGGCATCGTATTTTATCTCAGTAAACAAATCTATGCAATAATCAGCATCATACTTGCTCACTTTCACGATTTTACCTTGTTGGTTACGCTTCACTTTAAGTCCCCCCTTAGTAATAAGTTTGCCAGTGGCAGAAAAGTTAAAGTTCCCCACATAACCCACAAATGGATTCCAACCAGTAATTGATTGCACCTTACCCGACACCTCAAATGTTGCCAAGTCATTTGCCATTGCGCCCATTACTACAGCACACACTAAACATAGTGTTAAAACAAGTCTTTTCATCATTCTGTATTTTTAATTTAATTATATCGCAAATATAACACTTTAATCAATGAATACCATCTGCGATTAACATAAATTCGTTAACAATACTCAATTACTACCCAATTTATCCTATATATTTCATATATTTGCATAATATTCAGTACACAATAAAAAACTATGTCACAAGATAAAATCATTGCTTTTGATAGCCTTAGAGTTTTTGCGATTTTCTCGGTAATTGTTTTACACGCATCATCTGGAATATTTCTAGATTCATTCCCATCACACAATTGGAATATGTCAAATATCTACGATTCATTTTCAAGATGGAATGTTGCCGTGTTTTTTATGATTTCGGGAGCTTTGTTTTTGAGAAGTAGCAAAGAGTTAAGCATTAAAAAATTATACTCCAAGAATATTCTTCGTATTGTTATAGTATTCCTTTTTTGGTCATTTATATATGCGATGAATATACCATCCGTTAGATGTAATATCAAGTACATATTTCTTGAATTATTCTCAGGACCATACCACTTTTGGTTCTTAAAAACATTAATAGGACTATATATTGCAATCCCTATTTACAAATTGATTGTTTCCAATAAAAAAATGGAAATATATTTCCTCATTCTGGCATTTATTTTTGGAATAATTATCCCATCTTTATTTCCCTTTGCAAGAGTTATTAATGAGCCTTTTGAAGGATACTTAGTCTCAGTATATGAAGACTTCAATATTGAATTAGCATCTACCTATTCCTTCTATTTTGTTGCAGGACATTTTTTGATTGAATATCCCATTAAAAACACCTATAAACGCTTGTTATACACTCTCGGCGCCATATCTCCATTTATTGTAATGTTTTTAACATATTTTGTTTCACATATTAATAGCGAAGTTTTGAGTTTGTTTTATGGCAACTATTTTATATGCACCACTCTTGAAGCTTTAGCAATTTTTGTATTATTTATTAATAGCTCTAAAATCAATAAATACAGCCATTATTTCAGCAAACTCTCAAACTATGTTTTGGGAATATACATCGTACATATTCTTGTGATGTATATTTTATCCGATTTCGGGCTCAATCCCGGCTCATATAACGCTGCATTCTTTATCCCTATATATAGCATTATCGTGTTTGCTATTTCTTTCATCTTTGTTGCCTTATTAAAAAGAATCCCTTATGTAAATAAGTGGATTGTATAATCTACTATTCTCATTATCCCTTATGCCCAACAATAAAATCATTGCTTTTGATAGCCTTAGAGTTTTTGCGATTTTCTCGGTTTTATTGCTACATGCATCTGTAGTACCTTTTTTATGCTCATATCCGTCAACCGACTGGGAGATGGCAAATGTATATGAAGCCATTTCGCGATGGAATGTTGCAGTGTTTATCATGATTTCGGGAGCACTATTCTTGCGCAAAAGCAAACCTCTGAACCTAAAACGATTATACTCCAAAAACGCGCTACGCATCGTTGCCGTATTCCTCTTTTGGTCGGCAATCTATGCCGCCTATGCTATTTTGTCTGGCAATAAAACATACACACTCCTTGATGCCATAAAAGGGCCACACCACTTTTGGTATCTTAAAGCATTAATCGGACTATATATCGCTATCCCGATATTCAAATACATCGTTTCAAAGAAGAAATTTGAGCAATGGTTTTTAATTGCCACATTCATTTTAGGGATAATAGCCCCATCAACTTTTGACATTATCGGCATCTCTGACCCCAAACTAAAAATGTCATTAATCAATTATTACTCCCAATTCAATGTGCAACTAATCTCCACCTATTCCTTTTATTTTGTTGTAGGCCACTATTTTATCGAATACCCAATTACAAAATGCCACCGTCATATTTTATACACCTTAGGGGCAATATCTCCGCTTATCGTTATGATGCTCACACGATATGTCACTGGCATTGACGGCAAACCTTTCGCCTCATTTTTGGGGAATGAGTTTATCTGCACCACACTCGAAGCCATGGCAGTTTTTATGCTATTCATTAGCAGTTCTAAAATAGCGAAATTCAGCCATCGCTTTAGCAGTCTATCGGGTTGTGTATTGGGGATATACATCGTACATATACTTGTAATGTATATCTTGTCAGGTTTTGGACTCAATTCCGACTCTTATAACGCTTCATTCTTTATCCCCATATATAGCATTATCGTGTTTGCCATATCATATATCATCGTCATCATACTAAAACGAATTCCATTCGTAAACAAGTGGTTTATATAATAAACATTCCTCAGGTAGTATATACACAAAGAAACGATTGACTGCATTGCAATCAATCGTTTCTTGTATCTTCAAATCTGTGATTTGCGATTAATATTCTTCTTCGTTAAAGAAGAAATCTTCTTTGCTTGGATAGTCGGGCCAAATGTCTTCGATACATTCGTATGTTTCGCCTTCATCTTCCATTTCTTGAAGGTTTTCGATTACTTCGAGTGGTGAGCCTGAACGCATTGCATAGTCAATAAGTTCTTCTTTTGTTGCAGGCCATGGTGCATCTTCAAGTTTTGATGCCAATTCAAGTGTCCAATACATAGTGTTTTATATTTTTTGGTTATTAATATTACTTATTTCTAAAAAGTGCCGCAAAATTAGTCATTTTATTATAACTACCAATCTTTCTTCCAAAATTTTTCTTCAATTTGTGCCGAAACATTGATAAATCGCGCCAAAACGAACAAATAATCACTTAATCGATTGATATATTTCAACACAAGTGGGTCGACATAAGCCACCTCGGTCAAGTCGATAATGCGACGTTCGGCACGACGGCACACCGTGCGCGCCACTTGCGCTCGCGATGAAGCGATGCTACCTCCAGGCAACACAAAGTTCTTCACCTTGGGCAACTCATTATCCACCACATCTATTGCATTTTCAAGCAATTTGAGGTCCTTCTCATTAAGCCCCCACGCCTTGGGCTCTTCCCCCTCGGGTGCTTCGGTTGCGAGGTATGCGCCTATGTTGAATAGTTTATTTTGTGTGGTTTCTATTATCTCGTTTTGCAACAACTCCATTTGATGCGACGAAAGCAAGCCTAAGTGAGCGCTTAGTTCATCTACTGTGCCATAAGCCTCAATGCGAATGTCGTTTTTCTTTACTCGCTTTCCACCCACGAGAGAGGTTGTGCCAGCATCGCCTGTGCAAGTGTAAACAATACTCTTTTCCATGGTTAATCTTTTGATATAAATTGTGTTATCAACGAGCAACACTCTTGGGCAGTAGTTGCCACTTTTACTCGTTGCAATAATTCTATTTCCATCATTCCCTCGTCAATCATCTTTTGAAATTGCTCCATTGTAGCGTCGTATATATGATTTTGGTTGAGGACAATTATCTGTTTGGTATCATCTTGCGCAAATGTGAGGGAGGTGTAGGTAGAGATAAATTCATCGAGAGTGCCATATCCCCCAGGCAACACTATAAACATGTCGCTCATTGAGAGCATCAATGCTTTGCGCTCATTCAAGTCATCTACTGCAATCATCTCATCATCAAGCACATTTCGCACCTCTTGACGCAGACGAGGCACAATGCCCACAGTGCGACCACCAGCATCGCGCACTCCTTGCGACACAATGCTCATCAACCCACGGTCAACTCCTCCATAAATCAGCGTTGCGCCATGAGCACCAATGCACTCACCTACCACCTTTGCCCACTCTTTATATTGTGCATCAATCTTTTCGCGCGAAGAGCAATATACAGCGATTTTCATGTCACCTTTTTTATTAACGAGTCAAGGGAGCATCATTACGACACTCCCTGTATTTCTTTATCTATTGCGTCACTCCACAATCGTGTGGAGAAGATATCTTACTCTTGAGTAGCAGCTGGTTGCTCTGCTGCAGCAGGAGCTTCAGCAGGTTGAGCTTCAGTCTCATATTGACCTTGAGCTTCAACAGGAGCAGTTACATGGTCAAGAGTTTTGAGAGTTTCGCTGCTCTTGTTTACATCAGTCATAACGAAGGCTGAAACGATAGCCAAAATGCAGATGATTGATGCGAGTGTCCATGTTGCTTTTTCAACGAAATCAGTTGTGCGGCGCACACCCATAATTTGGTTTGAACCTGCAAATGATGAAGAAAGACCTCCACCTTTAGATTTTTGAATAAGCACTACCCCTATCAAAAGGAGTGATACAATAACTGACAATACAATAATTAAAATGTCCATATCTTAAAAGTTGATTTAATTTTTATTATTTTCTGCCTTTTTTGCATCAAGATAACGCTGATTTAACATTAATTTCTGCAAAAAACGCAATTGGTCTGCAAAGTAAATACTTTTTTCTGGAAAATTCAAACTTAAATTGCGTATAATTTCATACGCCTTTGAATATTTTCGTTGTTTGATATAGATTTTTGCCAAACTTTCGCTCAACATTGAGTCGTCGGCACGTTCTTCGGGTTGCGAAACTGGTGTGGTGTCAACCTCTTGTGGTTCCTCTTTTTTGTCGAGTGCTAATTCCTCGTTTATCGCAGGGAAATGGCCTTGATGCTCACGACTTTTGAGAATAAAGGCATTGATAAGCGAGTCTTGCGAGTCGGGGTCGGAGAGATCAACATTTTCAGGCACACTGCGTTCCTCCTCGCTTGCAAGGAGTTGAGCATAGTCGGGAGTAGGGTTAAATATAAGTCGTTCAAGCAGCTCATCTTCTTTGGGGTCATTGGTGCCATAATTATCAAGAAATGTGCTTATTGCATCATTGGTCGATACCTGTGGCTGACGCTCCTCTTGTGGATAGAAATGTGCCCAATAGTCACCATCAACATCAACCACGAGCGATAGGGCGTCGCGATCAGAGGCATTCAATGCAAGGTTTTGCGCAAGTTTTTGGCGCAACTCGCTATCAATCTCACCATTGCGTTTGAGCATCAACATCGCTGGCAACGAGAAGTAGGGGTAACGCTGTTGCATATCCTCAACCCATTGCGCATCAACGATTTTCGCTTCATCGTTGAGCAGTGATAATATTTCTTCTTGTAACGACATCATTAATCTTCTTTCCTTACCAGTTCCCGAGCGTGGCGTTAAATATCAAGTCAACAAGTTCTTCGGCAATCTGTTGACACAACTCATCTTGCACATCGGTCAACATCTCTGAACTATCAAAATCGCGATATGCCGAAAACGTTTGGTCAATATCCTTCCCTTCGGCACGATTATCGGTATATTTCACCCTCACCGATATGGTCAAGCGAGTTCGTGAAGCATAGGCATCTTCGGTTACAGCCTGTGGTGTGAGTGTATAACCAGTAATTTCGCCCGACATTTCAAGGTCGCTATTGCCATCGACAGTGCGCAATCGGGTGTTGCGAGTGATATAGTCAAGCAGTTCGTTTTCAAATGTTTGTTGCAATGGTGGATACACCAACGCCGCTCTAATAGGGAATTCCGACACCGAAATGGTCTTATACACATTGTAGTCGAGAGCAGCCCCATTAAACTTGTAGCTTATGCGACAACTTTGCCATGTAAATACCATGAGCAATGCAACTACTATTTTTAGCAATGTTGATTTCATCTTTTCACACGGTTTATATGCTATTATTCAAGACCATACTCTCTGATTTTGCGATAGAGTGTGCGCTCTGAGATATTCAATTCTTGAGCCGTAGCCCTGCGACGTCCTCCATTGCGTTCAAGCGAACGGCGAATGGTTTCGCGTTCGGTGTCCTCAAGCGTCATTGACGATGAAATCTCTTGGCTCTCCACTTCACTCACATCATTTGCTTCATACTCATCATCTTGTGGATATCCATTTTCATAACCTGTGTATCTCACTATCGATGAATCCACAGGAGCCACATTTGAGCGAGTGTCGAGCAATGGTTGCGACGCTGTGCCACCCATCACTATATTTTTGAGGGTTTCAATCTCTCGTTGAAGACGGAATATCATGCTAAACAATGCCTCACGCTCATTTTCATAAGAGTGAGCCGACGCTTTGGCCTGAGACAATGTAGGCGAATAGACCGTTGCATTTTGTGGTATATATGGTGCTATCGCATCGGCAGTTACAACATTCCCCTCTTCAAACAGTGATACTTGCTCTACCACATTCTTCAATTGGCGCACATTTCCTGGCCAACGATATTGCATGATTAGGCTACGAGCCGAGTCGTCGAATGTTATCGCTTCGGTGCGGTATTTTTCGGCGAAATCTGCCGCAAATTTGCGTGCCAACAATGCTATATCACTACCACGATCGCGAAGTGGTGGAATAGTAATTAACACTGTCGATAATCGGTAGTAAAGGTCTTCACGAAAACGCCCCTCTTCAACAGCCTTGAGCATATCGACATTTGTGGCAGCCACGATGCGAATATTAGTCTTTTGCACTGTCGATGAACCTACTTTTAGAAATTCGCCACTTTCAAGCACACGCAATAGTCTCGCCTGTGTGGTCAATGGCAATTCAGCCACCTCATCAAGGAAGATTGTGCCACCATCGGCCTCCTCAAAGTAGCCCTTACGCGATGATACAGCCCCCGTAAACGACCCCTTTTCATGGCCAAATAGTTCTGAGTCGATTGTACCCTCAGGTATCGCACCACAGTTTACAGCAATATATTTGCTATGCTTGCGCGCCCCATAGTTGTGAATAATTTTTGGAAAAAACTCTTTACCACTACCACTCTCACCGATGATTAACACCGACAAGTCGATAGGCGCCACCTGTATTGCTCGAGTCACGGCAGCCATAAGAGCAGGCGAATTGCCTACAATCCCAAAACGGGATTTTGTTTCAGTTATCAAGGCTGGATTTATTTCCATTTGCGTAATTCGTAAGTTTTCATTTTCAAAAATTTACCCAACTCCTCAACCGTTGCCGAGTGCATCTTCTGCTCCTCTACCGAGATGGGTTCTCCTATTGATATATGCAATGTTGTCCCCTTTTTGCGAAACACCTCGGCAGGCAATCGCAATGTGCGTAGTTGCCAACACACCACTCCCAAGAAGTCAAACCACCAACTATTTCTTCCGTGGAAATAAATAGGTATGATAGGCACATTCATCTGCTGAATGAGGCGTATAATCGTAGGCTGCCATTCACGGTCTTCAAGTTGACCTTTGAAATTCACCTTCGACACAGCCCCTGCAGGGAAGAAGCCCATAGGCTCGCCACTTCTCACCTGTTTTATTGCATTTTTGATGCCCAACATCGACACCGCCTTTTTCTTGGGGTCGTCGCTCGCCAACGCATCAACAGCAATAAAACTTGGACGCATTGCTGTGATATAATTCAACACCATGTTTACCATCACCTTAAATTGTGGACGACGTCGCCCCACAATATTGATGAGCGAAATCCCATCAAGTGCTCCAAAGGGGTGATTACTCACCGTAACAAAAGCTCCCTCGGGAAAACGGTCGAGAACCTGCTCGTTATCAATACGTAATGTCAATTCAAGGTCGGTCAACAAGCCTGTGGTAAACTCACACCCCACTGTGTCGCAGTTGTGATCGTGAAGCCAATTCACTTTATCAACCGACAAAAACTTAAGCAACCTGTTCACCAACTTCTCCTTACCCTTAAACCAGGGCACCATCTGCGAGATGTCGTCATAGTCGAGAACCGTGCGTTTTATAGGTGTATCTTGTTGACTCATATCTATATCAATAAAATATCCTACAAAATTAATCAAAATGCCGCTAATATCAAGAACCGAAATAGATAAAAATCCCTAACAACACTTTTTTAAGCCATTTACGCCATAATTTCCGCCTAAAAACCTCTACGCCTGGGGAAGAGAGGACAGGAAGACAGAATGTGCAAAATGGCAGAGGTTATTTTATTGTTTTTCATCGCGTTAGCTTTATGTTTTTATGTCATTCTGTCTAAAAAACAACCACGCGTCAGCCTTTTGTTCTTCTGTTCTTCTGTCTGAGACAATAACATTCTGTCAAAATTATCGGACACGGCACGCCGTGTCCCTACTTGCTGACAAAAAACGCCTGCGCCTTTTTCCTTTCTACCCAACTACAATAATGGTGTCATATAGATAGGGATATAGAGAATTCCATCTTCCTCTTTCAGGTCATTGTAGTGTATTACAATTGGATTGTGTGTTTGTTGTTCAAACTTTTTCTTAAATTTTTTCAATGATGACAATGTGTACCTATTGCTTGATTTCACCTCTATGGGTATAATATTATGACGTGATGTTATGGTTGGTTTTTGTATAAGGAAATCTATCTCCATACGTTCCGATGAGTCAGATTGGGAATATTGGGAATAAAAATACAACTTATGTCCTTTTACTCGCAACATTTGAGCAACCACATTTTCCACCAACATTCCTTTATTAATTTCCAACTTATCCATCAATAATTTGCGATATAGCTCCTCACGAGCGATTGTTGTTTCATCAAAAGCATGACTTATCAACAAGCCAGTATCTGCCATATAACATTTCAATTGAGCGCTATCCATCTTCATTCGCAACCCCACACTTGGTTCGGTTGCACCCCAACAGATATTGACTACTTGCGATTCTCCTAACCAAAAAAATGATGTTTCATACTCTCTAAAACGAGCCGATGATTGAATATCTGCCATCTTAAATCGCTTCTCATGTCGTTGAAGAGTTGCTGGTATCATGTCAAAGATACTTTTCACTTTTGTTTCATACCCTACGGCATATTTCTCTATATCCGATTTATATAATCGCAAGATATCTCGTTTCACAGCATCTACTTGCGATAAATCTTTCGTATCAACATATCGTTTTACGGCTTGAGGCATCCCTCCTACAATCATATATTGACGAAACATATCCATTGTAACTTTATGGGCAGCTGCTCCTAATGGTCGCTTTTGTTCAAAGAAAGTTTGCAACATTGGCATCATCATATCATTCCCATTTGCCCATAAAAACTCTTCAAAATCCATTGGAAACATTTGAATGCGTCGCTCTTCCGATGGTATTACAATATCCTTTACGTTTTTATTTATTGAAACCAATGAGCCTGTCTCTATATAGTCATAACGACCATCTTCAACCAAAAACTTTATTGCTGCTCGTGCTCTCGGACACAATTGCACCTCGTCAAAAACAATTAGCGATTTTCGCTCATATAACTTTACCTGAGTTATATTTTGCAATAACATAAAGAACATATCCATATTTGATAAATAATTATCAAACAATTCAAATATATCCTTGCCCGCCTTGTTAAAATCAATTATTATGTGAGTTTTATACTCATTTTGAGCAAATTTTTTCACTATATAACTCTTCCCTACACGGCGTGCTCCATCAATCAACAAAGCTACTTGACCTTGCTCTTGTTGCTTCCACTCGACTAACTTACTGTAAATCTTGCGTTTCATATATTAAAATCACGTTTTTAAGATTATCAAACAACCAGTTTCTCACGTTTTTAAGATTATCAAACTGCAGTATTCCCACGTTTTTGAGATTATCGAGGGTAAAATTACTATTTTTTATTTGTATCTCCAAATTTTTATTTGTCTAAAAAAACACC
>JAEIGA010003466.1_pt1 | contig 24691 bp, 20 predicted proteins | sample 9270691 | NCBI WGS metagenome assembly JAEIGA01 (sample SAMN17057246, study PRJNA624740) | gut metagenome | biome: biome; isolation source: fecal sample | host: Bos grunniens | place: China: Xizang | collected 2019
GAATAGATGCCCGGAGCACCGTCTAATGCATCGATGCAGAGGCCTGAATCGTCAGCCATTACGTATGCGCCTTCAGCAAGCGCGTGAACCGTTCTTGCCTTGATGAGAGCGTTCTCTTCAAAGGTCTTGCCGTCTTCGACGATGTCGGGATCGTAGCCTTCCTCCTTCATTGTCGTAACAACGAAGGGTGTGTCACTTAATATCTCTGCAATCTCTCTTGCCTTGTCCTTGTTGGAAGTTGCAAGAATGAGTTTGAATTCTTTTGTCATATAAGCCTCCATGCCTTGGGATACATATTTTTCGCGGTCTGGCCGTTGATCTTGGCAAATCCCAGCGGGAAATCACCGATGCCGACCAGAATCGTGCCTGAAGATTTCAGTCCGTCTTCGGGAGATACCGAGATGGTCTCGCCTCTTAAGTATTTTGTAAGTCTGTCATCGTCTCTTGAAAGGCCCAGATAAGAGTCAGCCTTTATCGCATCTTTTGAGAGGGCAAGCGCAATGCTGTTGGATGGTTCGAAAACCTTCTTGCCCGACTTCAAAGGCTTGATATCGCCTACATAAAGGCCTGTCTTAACTACCTTCAAACCTCTGAAGAGTTTTTCTTCGAAAGTCATCTTGAAAAGACCCGTTCCGTGACTTACAAAACGGCCCTTTAAAAGTTCTTCCCTGCCCGTATCGGACAACACTTCATCAAGAACGGAAAGAGCCGCTTCAGCGCTCTTGTCCTTTAAGCCTACTGTCTCTTTTATCAGCAGCTCGTCAGCCGATTTAAGATCCTTCTCTTCGCCTTTTACGATGTGTACGCAGAAGTGTCCGTCACCTTCGGAAAGATGCGGCCAGATTCTCATGGAACCGGGAAGGATAGAACCTTCTGATGCATGTGTTACTCCCTCTATTTCAGGATGAGCCTTTACATGGTATTCAGGGTGACGCTCAATGAATCTCCTGATCTGGTTCTCGTCTTCGTCAACGCAGAAAGTGCATGTGGAATAAACAATGGAACCGCCTTCTTTAAGGCACTTATGAGCTGCTTCGAGGATAGATTCCTGCAAAGGAACACAGACCTTAGGTCCGTAGTTCATGTAGCTCCTGCAGGCATTCTTGTCACGTCTGAACATACCCTCGCCGGAGCACGGAGCGTCGATGAGGATCTTATCAAAGAATAAAGGCAGTCTGTCTGCGATATTCTCAGGAGTCTCGTTAAGGATAACGAGGCCTTCAATACCGGAACGCTCGATGTTTCTTAAGAGAGCCTTGGAACGTTCAAAGCTTATCTCATTTGCAACAAGGATTCCCTTGCCGTGCATGTCTTCGCCCAGTCTGCAGGCCTTACCGCCCGGAGCTGCACAAAGGTCGAGGACTATCTCGCCCGGCTTTGCTGCCATTACCTGTGCGGGAAGCATCGCAGAAGGCTCCTGCGGATAGTAAACGCCCGCATGATACAACGGGTCTCTTCCGCCGGGTTCGTTATTTACATAGTAACCGCCGCTGCACCATGAAACAGGCTTTATATCCTCGTTCATGTCGCCCAGGAAATCCGTCTCCTGTTGAGCAGAACTTATCTTGGAGCGTGAGAATCTGACTCCTTTTAACGGTACCTTATCAAAACTCTCATAAAAACCATCACGCGGCACTTCGTTGTGACGCGTGAAGAAATCGTTCATCTCATTTACAAAGCTATCGGGAAGCTGCATCTTATCCTCACAGATTAAGGAAATCAGCGCATCTGAACGCAAGGCGCTTGATTACATCGACATTGAAAGGCGATTCGATTCCGGCACGCTTGATGAGGTTAAGGAATGTGTCGCTTCCGCCCAACTGGCAGAGCGTGTTGTACTTTTCGAGAGCATCTTTAAGATCTGCCCTGGATTCGTCCCAGAGCTCAAGAGCGCAGATCTGTGAGAGACAATAGTCGATATAGTAGAACGGAGTCGTGAAGATGTGATCCTTCTTCATCCATGCTCCGCCCATCGCGTGGAAAGGCGTATCGTTCTCATCGTAGTTAATGTAAGGCTGATATGTCTGTTCGAGCATCTTCCAGATCTCATGGCGCTCATCGGGCGTCATGTTGGGATTGTCGTATACGATGTGCTGGAACTCATCGACCATGCATCCGTAAGGAAGGAACAGAAGTCCGTCGGTCATGTGCAGTTCGCAGTACTGGTCAGCCTGCTTGCCGTAGAAGATGTCCATGAAAGGATAGGACATGTATTCCATGGATGTTGAATGGATCTCGCATGTCTCGAGAGTCGGTGAAAGGCACTCTACAAAAGGAGATGACTCCGCACCTGCGAGAGCCGCATAAGCATGTCCGCCTTCGTGTACGACAGTAGCTACATCGTCAAATGTACCGTTGCCGTTCATGAAGATGAAAGGAATGCAGTAATCCTCAAGATACATGCAGTAACCGCCCGTGGATTTGACGGGACGGGACAAAAGATCCGTATAACCGTGATCGGAAAGAATATCGAAAAAGCTGGGCGTTGCGCCGAACATGTTCCTGAAGAACTTGCCCGCTGCCTCCTCGTAAGTATCCTTGCTTACGACGGGAGTGGGATTACCCTCCGAGAAAAGGCACGGAAGGTCGTGGAACATAAGCTTATCGACACCTAATCTCTCCTGCTGGAGCTTTCTTATCTGTGTCGTGAGAGGAACGATGTATCTTTTTATGTTCTCCCTGAACTTGGCGACATCTTCCCTGTTGTAATCGTAGCGCTCCATGCGCTTATATCCGAGTTCGGTAAAGTTGTTGTATCCGAGCTTCTGAGCAGCCGTGGTCCTTGTCTTTACGAGCTCGTCGTAGATCCTGTCGTACTCTTCTTTTCTGGACATGTAGTACTTGTCCAAAGCAACATGGGCATCGCGTCTTACCTTCCTGTCCGTCGACTGGAGATAAGGCTGGATGAGACTTAAGTTAAGAGTCTTTTTGCCGAAAGGGATCTCGGCTTCGGACTGCTTTTGCGAGTATTCGTTTTCGAGCTTGGACTCTTCCGTAAGATCGTCGATTACTTCGCTTGAGATTATCTCCCTCTGGTTCTTAGCCTTGCGGAAGATCATCTGTCCGTACTTGGCCTTGAGACTGTCGGCGCAGGGACATGTTAAGAGTCCTGACAGGACGGCTGATGAGAGTTCCTGGACTCTCGCTCCCGCCTCATCGAAAAACTCCATCTCTTCGTTATAGAACTCATTGGATGTATCGAGATCGTGAAGGATCTGGCACAACGCGTACTGCGTGTCGAAAGAGCTTATGGCGATCTCATATTCGCCCAGAGCCTCATCTGCCGCTTCAATGGTCTTGGCGGTCATGAGCCTGAGCCTTACATTCCTTACGATTTCCGTGAACTTATCAAGGTCCGGTCTTGTATAGTTAAGATCCTTAAAATCCGGTACCGAGCTGTTCGCTGTATTCTCCATGAGATCACCTTTCTAGTTCTTACATCTTCTCGACTACGCCGATACCGAGCATATCAAGACCTGACTTGAGGCAGTCAGCAACAGCCTCGCAGAGCTTGAGTCTTGCGTCTCTGATCTCGTCGGAATCTGCATTGAGGATTCTCGAGTTGTTGTAGAAACGGTTGAAGTTCCTTGCAATGAGCGCGATCTGACGTGAGATCATGAAAGGCTCATAGCTCTCAGCTGCCTTAACGACTGCATCCTTGAAGTCTGCAAGGCTTCTGATAACTGCATACTCATCTTCTGCCGTAAGTTTGTCAGCTGAATCGATATTGCCCGTAAAGCCCTGATCTGCAGCTTTTCTGAGGATCGACTTGATCCTCGCATATGTGTAGATGAGGTAAGGCGCCGTATCGCCCTCGAAATCGAGCATGTCGTCCCAGTCGAAGAAGATATCCTTCTCTCTTCCGGCCTTGAGATATGTATATGTAACGGCACCGAGACCTACAACCTCAGAAACCTGAGCAATCTGCTCGTCGGTCATGTCGCCGCCACGAAGCTCGCTGTTCTTTCTGATGATCTCAGCCGTCTTCTCTGTTGTCTTATCAAGGAAGTCGTCGAGCTTGATTATGTTGCCGGCACGTGTTGAGAATGCCTCTGCAACCTCATTGCCGTTCTCGTCCTTCTTGGGCTTGAACTTCAAAAGACCGAAGCCTACGTGTACGCAGTCATCTGCAAAGTCATAGCCTGCCTTCTTGAGAACTGCGAAAACCTGTCTGAAGTGAAGCTGCTGAGGAAGACCTACGACATAGATATTCTTGTAGAAGTTGAACTCCTCGTGTCTGTAAAGAACCGCAGCAAGGTCTCTTGAAGCATAGATAGTGGTTCCGTCGCTCTTTACGACAAGGCACGGAGGCAGACCTTCGTCATCAAGCTTAACGACCTTTGCGCCTTCGCTCTCTTCCAAAAGCCCCTTATCTTCGAGCATCTTAACAACACCGGGGATCCTTGATGAATAGAAGGATTCGCCGTTGTAGTTATCGAACTTGATGCCCATTCTGTCATATGTCTTCTCGAAAACCTGTAGGCTCAGGTCTCTGAAACGCTGCCAGAGTGCGACTTCCTCAGCTTCGCCCTCTTCGAGCTTTCTGAAGTTGTCTCTTGCAGTGTCCTCGAGTTCCTTTTCGCGCTCTTCGGAAACCTTGCACTCGTCGTGGAACTTAACATAAATTCTTGTAAGCTCGTCAATGGGGTTCTCCTTCATGGCCTCTTCGTCACCCCAAAGTCTGTAAGCCGTGATGAGCTTACCGAACTGAGTGCCGTAGTCACCAAGGTGATTGAACCTGATTACGTTATATCCGAGTCTTGAATAGATATTCGAAAGTGAATTACCGAGAATGGTCGTAAAAGCATGGCCTACATGGAAAGGCTTAGCAATATTGGGCGATGAAAACTCAACGATTACGTTCTTGCCCTCGCCGATGTTTCTGTTGCCGTACTGGTCGCCCTCAGAAATGATCTCAGAGATGACGCTCTTTGCGAGAACGCCTCTGTCGATTCTGAAATTGATGTAAGGGCCTGCCGTATCAACGGTAACGGCACCGTCAAATCCCTTAACGAGTTCCGGAGAATCCTTAAGCTCGTTAGCGATCATGGGAGGAGCCTTGTGAAGTGTCTTTGCGAGCACAAAGCACGGGAAAGCGAAGTCACCGAGCTCGAGCTTCGGCGGGATCTCGATAAGTTCCTCAACCTGCGCCTTATCAAGGCCTGTAACACTACTTAAATTAGAAGCAATTAAATCTTTGTAATCCATGTCTTTTTCTCCTTATTACGAATGAATATGTTAACACATTTAGCCAATACTTCCCAATAGAACAGACCGATTTGTTGAACGATTTAATAATTTTTATCTAAATACGCTTAATGTATAATGCTTTTGGTGGAGAAACCTATGAGCGAGGGTAACTTTTAATGTCATTTATAGCGAAAATGGTCATCGGCTGCGTAGCTGCCTTTGCCATTACACTTATACTTCTCAGATTCCTTCCGGGCGAGAAGATCATATTGGGCCACGACCGCGGCCGTAAATACGCACAGGGTTCAGAAGTAAATATCGGAAAGCCTACAGGCGTAGGTTTTTATTTCATCCTCGTTTTCCTTTTGATTTCAGGCATTTTCTGCTTTCTTATAAATCCCATCGCCAGTGACAAGGGCTTTTTCGAGAGCGGAAACGTCGTAACAGGCTTGGGATTCGGCCTTCTTGCTGTCCTTGCCGAGATGGTAACGGGCTGGCTCGACGACAGATCCAAGAATGCCTGGAACGAATATATCAAGGGCGCTCTCGATTTTGTCGTATCCCTCATCGGTGCTTTCATCTGCGTTCACTTCTTCGGAACACGCATGTATATCGCCATCACGGGATCTTATGTAGAACTCCACCCCGTTCTTTTCTACATTCTCGCAGTGCTCCTCTTCGTTGTATCGATCAATGCCACCAATGCTACGGACGGCATCGACGGTCTCTCAGGATCACTCTCCGTAATCGCAGTCATCACGACATTCATCATGGGCATCTTTGCTAAGTCCATATTTGACGACAATGCCCTTCTTCTTTTGGCATTCTTCATTCCGGCACTCATCGCTTACCTCATCTTCAATTTCAACCCTTCGAAAATGCTGATGGGCGATGCCGGTTCAAGATCATTGGGATTCTTTATAGCGTTCTTCCTGATCTACTGCAGAATCCCGCTCCTTTACTTCATCGTAGGCCTTCCTTTCCTCTGTGACGGAGGCATCTCCATCGTTAAGATCACGGTCGGAAGACTTACAAAGAAGAAGATAATTCTCTTCAAGAACATTACGACTCCTCTTCACGACGAGCTCCGCAAGAACAGAAAGTTCAGCGTAAAGAAGGTATGGTTCACGCTGGTCATCGCAGCGATCGTTATCGACCTTCTCTACATCATTGCAACGGTTATCGTAAGAGTTTTTGCTGCCTGATCCCCGCCATTTAAAACGGTTCGGTATTCTTGGCATATCTGTTTCCTGCCAGGGCTATACACAGCACTTTTGAAGCGCCTGCCTTATAGAGCGCCACTGCAGCCTCATGAAGCGTGGCTCCTGTCGTCGCAACATCATCCACGATAATTACGGTCATGCCTGTAAGGTCCCAGTTATCGCTTACTCCGAATGCTCCTGATACGTTATTTGCTCTGAGATTCTTATCCGTTATCTCGGACTGCCTTTGGGTATCACGTATCCTTATCAGGCAATCATCTGCAAAGCGTATATTGTTAAGTCTTGAGACGGGATAAGCTATCTCTGAAGCCTGATTGAATCCTCGTTCCTTATATCTCTCCTGTGAAAGCGGCACGGGAACGATAATGTCAGCCTTTATGTTTTCGCTTTGAAGGAAAGAACCAAGGACACAACCGAAGAACCTTGCAAGTTCGATCTGTTTGCCGAACTTGATCCTCGGCACTGCATGTTCGATCATCCCTTTGTACGGATAAAGCAGATAAAGGGCCAGACCGGGACACGGATCGTTCTCGACGGGGTTTGAAAGACAGAGGAGCCATCTGCCCTGCTCTTCGGTACATACGAGTTCTGAAAGGCACTTTCCGCAAATATGGAGTTCAGGATCCCTGCCGTAGAGCTGACGGTATAAAACGCCGTAATTTTCGAAGCGGTCTTCAGAATCAGAAACATTGCCGCAGATCACGCATCTGAACGGAAGGATAAAGTCCGCCGCCCCTTTTAAAGCTTCTCTTATCTCTCCTGAAATTCTGACAATGCTATTTCCATTACGGGATACCATTACTTGTTCCTGCGGAAATCGACGGTCTTAAGAAGGTCTCTTAAGCACGTCTCCCTGACATCGCCCTTGGGCGCTCTTAAGAACTTGCCTAGCGTTCCTTCGCACTCGACTATGGTAACGTTCATCTTGCCTCTCGTTACGGCCGTATAGAGCAGGCTGCGCTTGTAAAGAAGCGCATTCATCTTGCCCAGCGCGATTATTACCCTGTCGAATTCACAGCCCTGTGATTTATGAACTGTAACGGCATAAGCAAGGTCGATGTTATCTAACAGTTTCCCTTTGTATTCAGCAGTCTTGCCTTCATCGAAGGTGATGGTAACGCTTCCTTTCAAGGGGTCAATGTCGGTGATCACTCCGAGCTCGCCGTTGAAGATTCCCTGCAGGACTTCTCCCGTAACCGGATCTATCCACTCGGTAGAGTAATCGTTTTTATTCTGCATTACCTTATCGCCGATATGAAGGACTAGGCTCTGCCCTCTTTTCAGAACCTTGATATCGTCTTTTACTTCCAATGCCTGTATAAGCTTATTTAGCTGAACCGTACCCAGAGCAACATTCTCATTCTTGGTCGGAGTAAGACAGATGAGGTCTTCGTTCTTATGTTCAAGAACGAGTCTTGCGATCGTCTCCTGGGCCTCCTCTTCACTCTTGCAGCTGATGATCTCAAAGTCATCTCCCATGCTCTTGGGCTCGTTGCCTTCAAGAATGAGATTTGCATTGGCGGCAATGGTGCCGTCGTCGGCCTGTCTGTGAAGAGCATCGAGCCTTATTGCAGGGATCGATCTGCACGACAGAAGGTCTCTTAAGATATCTCCGCATCCTACAGACGGAAGCTGGTCGGGATCGCCGACGAGTATTATCGAGGTACCTTTATCAGTCGCATCAAGAAGGTGCCTCATGAGCATCGTATCGACCATGGACATCTCGTCGATGACTATTACTCTGCATATGATCGGATTATCTTTTCCGTGCGCGAACAAAAGACTGTTGTACTGCCCCGCCCTGTCATCGGGAAGAGTATCCTCATCGTCGGTATTTATCGTTCTTCTGACGCCTAAAAGTCTATGGATCGTTGACGCTTCGCTGCCGCATGCCTCTGAAAGTTTCTTTGCTGCTCTTCCTGTGGGGGCAGCGAAAACACAGCTTATCTTGCTGCGTCTGAAATACTCGCCCAAAACACCCATGATGGTCGTCTTTCCCGTACCCGGACCGCCGGTAATTACGCTGATGGGACTGTACATGCAAAGATAGAGCGCGTTGAGCTGAGACTTATCGGGAATGATTCCAAGATCAGATGCTACTTCGGTCATTATCCTGTCGCTCTCTTCTCTCGGCGGAGGAACAGTCTTTGACTTGAGCATCTCGTTGATGCGTCTTTCTATCGCAAGCTCCGAAGCGAAATAACTCATCGTTGCAAATCTCGCATCAGGATCTTCGACATCACAGACGGCACACTTGCCTGAATCGTATTTATATACAGCAATCTTCTTATCCTCTATCGCAAGTGCCGCTGCATCCCTGAACACTTCTGAAAACTGCTCGGAAGTTATCTTGGATTCATGGCTGTTAACATATTCCAAAGCTCTTTTCCTGACATCCTGAGGAGCGAGCGCAGTGGACTTCGTATCCTCGTGCAGATACATGCAGGACTGATATAAAGCAGCCGCTATTCTCTCTTTAGATACGGGTGACACGCCTTCGCCCAATGCTATCCTGTCCAGTAATTCAAAGCCTGCAACGCCGTGTCCCATAAGCGCAAAAGGCGTCTTCTTTATCTCTTCGCAGTCGAGCTTATCAAGGTTTTTCAGCATCTTTATCTGAGCCTGCGAAAAGCCCATGAGCTTAGCCTCAAGTCCCTGATCGTAAAACTCGTATTCCTCCGTCAGCTGATCGCAGATTGCCATCGCCCTTGCAGAAGAAAGCCCGTTTACTTCAGTTGATGCAAGTTCGGGAGTCTCGGTTAAGACCTTCAGTACCTCTTTGCCAAACTTGCCCGCCAGAGCTTCTGCCGTCGTCTTGCCAAGACCGCTTATGTTATCTGCAAGAAAAGACGCGATAAGGAGCGTATCGCCGGCATCCTCATCAACGCTTATCTTCTTCAGTGTTACCTGCGGCCTGTTGTTCCACTCGGTAACTTTGCCTGAAATGATGTAGGATCCGCCTTCGACGATGTCGACCTTTGATTTGCCTGCCACGGTAAATCTGCCGTCACAAAGAAACGACACAAAGTTATTTGCCTTTCTCGGGCAAAACACCTTTATGCAGGTGACCTTTGCATCTTCTATCTCGCTGCCGATATCTTCAACCGACAAAGACAGTTTGTTCTTATCTTTGGGATCCTTCTTCATTGACGGTCTTCTTTTTGGTTTTTCAAAATGCTAACAATAAACCTAAAGTAAAACAATAAGCCCGGCCAAAGTTGAGACTTTAACCGGGCATTTGAGACTATATTGTCCTATTATCGGGTTATCAGATACCTGCGAGCTTTTTGATCTCTTCCGCCTTATCTGTCTTCTCCCAGGGAAGCTCAACGTCAGTTCTTCCGAAGTGACCGTAGCTTGCTGTCTTTGCATAGATAGGTCTTCTGAGATCAAGATCTCTGATGATGGCAGCAGGTCTAAGATCAAATACCTTGTTTACGATCTCAACGATCTTAGAATCTTCAATCTTACCTGTTCCGTATGTATCTACCATTACGGATACCGGCTTAGCAACACCGATGGCATAAGCAACCTGAACCTCGCACTCGGAAGCAAGTCCTGAAGCAACGATGTTCTTTGCGATGTAACGCATCATGTAGCATGCTGAACGGTCAACCTTCGTCGGATCCTTACCGGAGAAGCATCCGCCGCCGTGACGTGCAAAGCCGCCGTATGTATCAACGATGATCTTTCTTCCTGTAAGACCGGAGTCACCCTGAGGTCCGCCTACTACGAATCTGCCTGTAGGGTTGATGTAGATCTTTGTGTTCTCATCCATGAGGTCTGCAGGGATAACAGCCTTGATGACATTCTCCTTGATGTATTCCTCAAGGAACTCAAGTGTCACGTCAGCGCTGTGCTGTGTTGAGATAACGACAGCATCGATTCTCTTGACCTTGTCGTTCTCGTATTCAACAGTTACCTGAGACTTACCGTCAGGTCTTAAGAAATCGGCACCGTTCTTTCTGACTTCAGTAAGACGGATCGTAAGCTTATGTGCCAGTGCGATAGGCATAGGCATAAGCTCAGGTGTATCGTCGTTAGCATAACCGAACATCATGCCCTGGTCGCCTGCACCTGTATCAAGCTCCTTCTCACCGCCGTGTCGTGCCTCGTAAGACTCGTTAACACCCATTGCGATATCGGGAGACTGCTCGTCGATGGAAGTAAGAACAGCACATGAATTGCTGTCGAATCCCATGTCGCTTGAGTTGTAACCGATCTCCTTAACCGTGTTCCTTACAATAGAAGGAATGTCTACATAAGCAGATGTGGTGATCTCACCCATAACGAGAACCATACCTGTTGTCGTGCATGTCTCGCAGGCAACACGTGCTGTTGGATCCTGCTCAAGAATTGCATCGAGTACGCTGTCTGAGATCTGGTCGCAGATCTTGTCGGGATGTCCCTCAGTAACTGATTCTGATGTGAACAGCCAGTTTCCTTTTTTATTTCTCATTGTCTTTCCTTTCCGTTCTATGCCTTGGTAAAAGAAAAACCTTCCCCCTGAAAGGAGAAGGCCGACGCTTTATATAACGATCCTCATCTTTCAGGTTTCCCTGCCGGAATTGGCACCGCTGCTTTCCGCGGTTGCCGGACTCTTATAACGGGCCGGTCCCTCGAGTCACTCTTGATAAGCAAAGAACATTAAATTGTAGTGGCTTGATTTTACTTATCACTTCCCTCTTTGTCAATTATCCGTACCGCATTTGTCTGTCCGGATCAGAAAAAGATCTCGAAAAGCGGTCCGTTACTGCAATTTGTTAATAATATTAATTTATCTATTACCCGTCTCAGAATGCCTTTCCGGTGCTTTTTCCTTGTCTGTTTTTGTCGGTTTTTGTCGCTTTTATCGGCCTGTTTCAGGCCTTACAATCCGCATATCAGCAAACCAAAGGAGGATAAAAGCCATGGCATTCACTATCAGGATCTATGAGAACAACGAATACATCTACCGGCTTCTCAAAAAGAGACTCGGGAGCTTTTATCCTGATGCATATATCGTAAACCCCTGTCTTGACGGACAGGCTGAAGATGACAGGTTCAGCGACTTCATAAAAGTCATCTACGATCCTTCAGACTTTAACAAAGACGATGTATCCCTTACATCAGAATCACCCATCAGACTTACGGATGACGGCGGTATGATCGATTGTTCCAGACTTATATCATTAATCATACCTAATGCAGAATCACCTTCGATCAATCAACCGGCCACGGGAACAATCACTGCCGTCATTCCGTTTGTCTACTCTGATGTAAGAGACAGATTCATATATGGCCTTGAATCAGATCTTTCAGGATCCGACTTCAATATCAGGCTCGATTTTACGAGCAGATTAAGAGCTTTATGGAGAGGCTCATCCGGTTCAAACATGACTGCTCTTCTTAAAGACTGCAAGTCAAGGAAGTTCACGCCCGAAGACATACTCAAATACTGCAACATGGATGACTCGGGTTTTCTTACTCCAGGATGCTGCAAAAACAATGATGACGTTTACGATCTTGGAATCGAACGTTCCACTACCCTGATGAACCATGCCGCCGACCTTGCTCATTCAAAACTGAGAACAGTAAACGTGCTTGCTGTTTTGGAAGGTTTCAGAACAGCCGACCTGCCCGGTCTTATTGCCGGATGCGATAAAGTATTCATCCTTCTGCCAGCCAGAAACGCGGGCGAGGATCTCGGTGCAAAAGAACTCATAACAATGCTTACGAAAGTGTTAGGCAGCGAAAGACTATCAGTAAGATACGCAGAAGATTTCATGTCAGATAACAGTTCCGTTGACGTATTCACTCAAAGGAGTGTGGCTGTATGACAAACGTCATAACAAACCAGGCCGACATCAAGGAACAGATCACCTACTGCGTATTAAATGCGATATCAGGTGAAACGGATCCTTCCGATGAGAAACTCAGGGAGATCATTTCAGATGTGATATCCGAGAATACATCTTACAAGATGAACCTGGACCAGAAGCGTGAGATGGCTCAGTCCGTATTCAATTCACTAAGACGCCTTGATGTCATAGAACCATTGATGGAAGACCCTACCATTACTGAGATCATGGTAAACGGACCTTATAAGATCTTCTATGAAAGAGGCGGAAAGCTGTATAGATCTGATCTAACCTTCAGAGACGAAGAGTCTTTGAAGACATGCATCTCATGTTTCTTTGCAAACCAGAACAGGCCGCTTAATGAAGCAAATCCGATTGCCGATCTAAGACTTCCTGACGGTTCAAGAGCAAACGCAGTCCTCCCTCCCATATCAAGAGAAACGACTGTCACGATAAGAAAGTTCACGGGCATCACGCACGACATCGTCTCGCTCATAAGACAGGACTTCATAAGCGAGGAAGCAGCAAGGTTTCTTGCCGAGTGCGTGCGCAACAAAAGGACCATATTCATATGCGGCGGAACCGGGTCAGGAAAGACCACGTTTTTGAATAGTCTTTCCAATTTCATACCGAAGGATGAACGCATAGTAACTATAGAAGATTCTGCAGAATTAAATCTTCAGGGAATTGAAAATCTGGTGCGGATGGAAGCAAGACTTCCCGGTCCTGACGGTACAGGTGAAGTCAATATCGGAATGATGATCAGGGCATCACTCAGAATGCGCCCGGACCGCATCATTGTCGGTGAAGTCAGAGGTAAGGAAAGCGCAGATCTTCTCTCCTGCCTTACGAGCGGCCATCCCGGTTCAATGAGCACGGGGCATAGCAATTCCTGCCTTGAGATGATGGAACGCCTTACAGCCATGATCTTATCAGGTTCAAGCCTACCCTACGATGCGATCTTATCCCAAGTATCAATGGGAATAAACATCGTTCTGCACATCATGAGAAGCCGCGAAGGAAAAAGATACATAGACGAGATCTGTGAGGTCATGCCACCGGAAGAGCACGGATACAGACTTAAAACACTATACAGGAACAAAGGAGGAGAAGGTCTTGAACGTATCGCATGCATTGAAGACATCAAGAGCGCAATGGCATACAGAGCATAAGAAGATACATACCTTCCCTGTTTTCCTTGCAAAGACGATATGGGTTTATCCCGTCTTTGTTGCGGTTGTTTATTTTGCTTCCGGACTGTTCATCAGGTCTGAATTCATAAGGCTGACACTGGCAATAGTACTCAGCATCTTCCCGTGGAAGGAAGCAATGAAGAAGATATATTCAAACAACTACAGGCATATGAGAACTCAACTACTCGTACTTATGCAGGTTCTTTGCACAAGTGTATCCAGCGGATATTCGATCGAGAAATCTCTTCTTCTGATAAGACCTGTTATAGAGAAAACATTCGGCAAACGCTCGATGCTCTTAAAACCCCTCATCAATCTTGAGAATAATCTAAAGCTTCATGTAAGTCTGGAAGAATCACTTAATATATTTGCACAGCAGATAGGATTTCCTGAAACCGTGCCGGTATTTCATGCACTTGCAATATCCGGTGAGATCGGCAACAACAGTCTGTCGATATTAAGAAGTTCATGTCAGATGCTCTCTGAATTAAATGCAGTTCAGGGTGAGATCGCAGCATCCAATGCAGGAAAGAATGCCGAAGCTGCAATACTCTGTGCAATGCCGTTCGGAGTAACCTTTGCCCTCAATTACATGAGCCGTGAATATCTGGACCTGGCAAGAAATACCAGAACAGGTTCTTTCCTTCTTGCTGCTGCATTCGGAATCTGCACGATAGCATGCGCAATGCTATTAAAGTTTATGTCGCATGAACAAGGAAGAAAAGCATATAAATCCGAATATGCCTTAAACACAATACAGAACGGAAAGATGCCTTCAACTCCGTTAACAAAACTTGCAAAGAAAGTGTTCCCTGCAAGCTTCATAACGGCAAGACATGAACTGTTTAATGAGCTGTCGGTAAACCCCGATTACACTTACGAACAATATCTGAAAAAGCAGCTGATAACCGGAACTGTCTCCTGTTTTTTATCAACGGCAATTCTCATTACTCTTGATAAGAATCCTCTCTTTTCGCTCGGATTTACGGCCGCGATAATCGTACTGGGCGGATGTGAGATCAGAACTGACGTCGAGCGCAAAAGAGAGGATCTCATGAGTGACATTCCATTATTCCTGTGTCTGATATCCACCCTTCTCGAATCAGGTATGCAGCTTCCCAAAGCCATATCGATATGTTCGAAAGCGTTCGAAGAAAACAGGAGTCTTTCACTTGAGATAAAGAACTTAAGAGCAATGATCTTAAGCGGCATTCCTGCATCAGATGCAGTAGAGAAATTCTCATTAAGGATACAGATACCCGAAGCACAGGCAGCTCTCCTGCTTATAGCAAGGTACGGAAGACTGGGTTCTGCCGAAGTGCTGAACATGTTAAATCTCCAGTCACAGGCATGCTGGAATCTCTGCAGAAACGCATCCAGAAAAAGACAGGAGCGTGAAGCATTGGGATTGATCATACCGATGACTTTAGACTTCATAAGCGTCCTGATGGTCGCAATGACACCCGCAATTATCTCTCTCGGCATATAAAGGAGGAAAACGACAATGAGGAAAACAGCTAAACGGATCAACAAAAAAGGCATGGGCACCGTTGAGATAGTTATCATCATCGCTGTCCTCGTCGCGCTTGCGCTGCTTTTCAGAGCAGGCCTTTCAGAGTACGGAGAAAAGGTTATGGATTTCTGTTTTGACGATTCGAAGATATCAGATGCATTCTGACACTTCGCTTAATGAAAAATAGTTTTTGAGATATCTGAATAAAGGAACAATGAAATGCAAATAAAGAAGGGACCCTACGGATACTACGCTCTCGAGAAGTTTGACGACCCGGAATCATTATGCACCTACGCCGAGGAGGTAATTGCCGGAAACAGTTCAGACTTCTACCTTAAACCGAGCACTGAATATGCCGGAACAGGCATCATGTGCTGTTTTGAATTCTCAGGATATATGCAAATAACAGACCCGGAATTTTCCGTATTTTCTCCGGGCAGAAAGAGTACTCCTAACAAGAAAGAATTAAAGAACCTGAGTATGAGACGCAGATCTGCCGGGGACCTTTTTTATACCTTTGTAAAACTTTTGGATAACCTTGTATCACCTTCATGCATAGTGCTTGATCCCGACATGGTCTTCACGGATCCTGAAGGCATCACACTAAAGCTCTGCTGTCTTCCCGAAAAGATCACTCCTGATGAACTGTGCCTGTCTTCACTTGATGCACACAGATTAGAAAAACTCTTAAGCTGCGATTTCTTCAAGAACATCATTACTGACGATGAGAAGAATGCACTAGTCTTCAGCGTAAAAGAAAACAACGAGGATATGTTCCTTAAGATAGCAGGAATAATCAGAGGAACTGACGACGAAGGCACTCCTTTCATGCCGTCTTCAAAAGCCGGAAAGAACAAACCCGGTTTCAGTTTTCCGGCTAACATTAAGGATCTTACAAAAACGGAAAAAGATCTTCTTATCTCATGTTTGTCAGCGTTGTTATCATTCTTCTCGCTGATGAATAAGATGGTTCTTCCCTGCTTCCTTTTCCTCTTTCTTTCAGCATTGATCTTAGTCGTATCCGTATTAAATCAGAAGAAGCGCGAAGATCACATCAGGAAAGAAGAATCACAAGAGAAATCCAGACAGAGAAGCACGATACTTTTTTCAGACGATATGAAACCACAACAAAATCAGGAGCATAACGAAGAAAGCGTTACGCATTATAAACCGATGACTTCAGGCCAATTAACACTCTTATCCGACGCCAAAGGCGTCAGATCAAAATACGCTGTATATCTTGATGAGACATGTATAGGCTCCGACTGTTTCTTATCCGACATCGTTATCGACGATCCTCAGATAGCTCCGCTGCATGCTGTAATAAGACAAACTGAAGGAACGTTCTATCTTATGCCTGCAAAAGGATCGGGAAAAACTTATATCGAAGATTCACCTGTTGAAAACGGCAGATCTTATGAGATCAAATCAGGACAAAAGATAACTGTCGGAGATATAGATTTCAGGTTTGATATAGAAAACAGTAAGAATACTCAGAAAACAGATTACTGTAATCTCGGAACAACTCCGCCCTCGAAGTCGGTCTTCTTGTAGCCCGCAAGTCTTTCCTTCTGCTGGTCGGAACCGTAGCGTTCGATGAATCTCATTCTTGCAAGAGCGCGCTTGCCTTTGGCAACACTGTCTTCTGAGAATACCGGTCTGCCGTTCTTGTCCTGATGAGTCTTGATCTCTTCGATTGCTGCTTTATATGCATTGATTATTCTTCTGAGTCTCATGTTCTCAGGCCACTCGGCAGAATTACAGACGATAAGTGCAAGCATGCCGTTGATCTCGCAGTAACCTTCAGAGAGCATGCAGTATCTTGTCTTGCCGTTTGTCGTAAGAGCGCATGCACCGGGTTCTAATGCGGCTACAAAAGGAGAATGTCCTGCCATGAAGCCGAACTCACCGTCACTTGTCGGAATTCTGACGCTGTCAACCTGACCCTCGAAGAAATCCTCGTAGGGTGTAACGATAAGCAGGTTGATCTTATGTGATGTGTGTTCAGCCATATCAGTGATTAAGGTGTTGTTTCTTTATATGCCTGGATGATGTCATCAAGGCCGCCCTTCATAAAGAAGCACTGCTCGGGAATATGGTCCAAAGATCCGGAGATAAGTTCGCCGAATGCTTTTACAGTCTCTTCAACAGGAACATATCTCGGTGCAAAACCTGTGGAGTCAGCAGTTACGAAGAAAGGCTGGGACAGATATCTCTGTACTTTACGGGCACGGGATACCATGATCCTGTCTTTCTCTGAAAGCTCTTCCATACCGAGGATCGCGATGATGTCCTGGAGTTCCTTATAACGCTGGAGCATCTCCTGTACCTTACGTGCTACATGGTAGTGCTCGGCACCGACTACATCTTCCGTGAGAACCCTTGAAGAAGATTCAAGAGGATCTACCGCAGGATAGATACCGAGTTCAACGACTGCACGTGAAAGAACGATGTTGGCATCGAGGTGTGCGAATGTCGTTGCAGGTGCAGGGTCCGTGATATCGTCCGCAGGAACGTAAACGGCCTGGATCGAAGTGATGGAACCGTTACGAGTGGAAGTGATTCTTTCCTGAAGTTCGCCTACCTCGCCTGCAAGTGTCGGCTGGTAACCAACGGCTGAAGGAATACGGCCCAAGAGAGCTGATACCTCAGAACCGGCCTGTACGAATCTGTAGATGTTATCGATGAAGAGGAGCACGTCTCTGTGCTTCTCGTCTCTTAAATATTCAGCCATTGTAAGACCCGTAAGAGGCGCTCTCATTCTCGCACCTGAAGTCTCGTTCATCTGACCGAATACCATGATGGTCTTATCAAGAACGCCGGAAGCCTTCATCTCGTTCCAGAGGTCATTACCCTCACGTGAACGCTCGCCGACACCTGTGAATACGGAATAACCGCCGTGCTCACTTGCGATGTTGCGGATAAGCTCAAGGATGAGGACTGTCTTACCTACACCGGCACCTCCGAACAGACCGATCTTACCGCCTCTTGAGAAAGGTACGAGAAGGTCGATTACCTTGATACCTGTTTCGAGCATTGTCTCGGCAGGATACTGCTCCGTAAATGAAGGTGCACGTCTGTGGATAGGCCAGTAAGCATCGCTGTTGACATCGCCTTTGTTGTCGATCGGACGGCCGATGGCATCGAAGAGTCGGCCCGTTATGTTTTCGCCTACGGGAACTTTGATTGAAGATCCGAGAGATTCGCAAACAAGGCCTCTTGTAAGACCTTCTGTAGCATTGAAGGAAACGCATCTTACAACGCCGTTGCCTCTCTGCTGAAGTACTTCAACATAAACGTCGTCATCACTCTTGATGACGTCCTGTTCGGTAAGAACGGCATCCTCGGAAGTAACGGAAGGCGCTTTGCGCATGATCCTGACAGCTTCATTGATCTTCGGGATCTCATTCTTTCCGAATTCGCAGTCGATTACAGGTCCGATTATCTGTACTACTTTGCCGTATGCCATATCTTTATCCTCACATCTTCTCTGCCTGCTGGGCACCGTTTACGATCTCCGTCAGTTCCGTCGTTATCTTGGCCTGACGAGCACGGTTGCTCATGAGCTCGAGCTTTTTCATCATTTCTTCAGCGTTGTCTGTCGCATTCTCCATTGCGGTAAGTCTTGCAGTCTGCTCACTTGCGTAAGCATCAACCATCGCACCGTAAACCATTGCATTTGTATAAGAATCGATAAGATAGTTGAATACCGCGTCCGAGTTAGGGAAATACTCAAGGTCGTCTCCCTTTTGTACGGCCATTCCGGCGTCATCAAGATCCTTAGGAAGGAGTCTTGAAATGGACTTGGTATCAACCGGCAAAAGTCTTAATGCAACGGGCTCCATCTTTACCGGAGAATCCATGCGTGTATATAAAAGGTAAACAAGGTCGTAATCGTCTTTCAGGAAGCGGTTTCTCATGATAGCGCTAACCTGTCTTGCGTCCACATAAGTGGGCTCTGCGATCGGGAATGCGAAGTCTGTATTAACGTTATATCCGTATCTTACGAGCTTCTCTCTGGCAAGACGGCCGAAAACATTGAGTTCATATGTCGTGGAGATATTCTTCTGAGAATTCTCCATTATCTTCTGTCTTACGTGATCTTCGGTGATCTTTACCATATTGTTATTGTAAGCACCTGCAAGTCCCTGGTCTCCGGAAAGAACGTAATATCCGATCTTCCAGGTATCACCTTCATTCTTCTGGTCAAGCACGAAGAAAGGGTTGTCCAGATGCTCGTTGTTGCGGATCATTTCCTGCATACTCTCTACGCAGAAAAGGAAGAACGGATACATCGAATCGTGCAGCATCTGCGAGCGGCGCATTTTCGCACTCGATACAAGCTGCATCGCATTAGTCATCTGACTAATGTCGTTGACGCTCTTCATTCTCTTCTTGATTGCAGAAAAGCTTTCCATAAGATCAGTAGTCCTCGACGTACTCCTCGTGCTCGGCAAGGAATGTTTCCTTATATTCCTCGTATGCCGAATCGATCTCGGACTTTATCTCATCGGTGAACACCTTGCCGTCTGTTATCTCTTCAAAGATATTGGGGTGACGGAGTTTTATGTCTGCGAAAAGTGCTGTATAGAACTCTGTAATGTCTTCAGTTGCAAGGAAGTTGAACTTGTCAGAAGTAGCGCAGTACAGAAGGATAACTTCTGCTGCCATCGTAAGAGGAGAGAATCTCTCCTGCTTCAATACTTCGTTGAGGACAACACCACTCTTGATCTGGAGCTGCGTATTCTCATCGAGGTCGGAACCGAACTGTGAGAAGGATGCCATTTCACGCGCCTGAGCCAATGAGATTCTCAAAGGTCCGGCAACTTTCTTGACTGCCTTTGTCTGAGCGGCACCGCCTACACGGGATACTGAAAGGCCTACGTTAACGGCAGGTCTCTGGCCGGAGAAGAACAACTCGGGTGACAGATAGATCTGACCGTCTGTAATGGAGATAACGTTAGTCGGGATATATGCCGAGATATCGTTACCCTGTGTCTCAACGATAGGAAGAGCCGTAATGGAGCCTCCGCCGAGTTCAGGTGAAAGCTTAGCAGATCTCTCCAAAAGTCTTGAATGCAGATAGAAGACGTCGCCCGGATAAGCTTCTCTTCCCGGAGGTCTTCTGAGGAGCAATGAAATAGCTCTGTATGCCTGTGCGTGCTTTGAAAGGTCATCGTAAACGATGAGCACGTCCTTGTGATAATCGTACATGAATTTCTCCGCGATGGCGCATGCGGAGAAAGGTGCAATATACTGCATTGCGGCTGACTCTGAAGCCGAAGCTGCGACTATAACCGTATAGTCCAAAGCGCCGCGCTTTTCGAGAAGGCCTGCAGTTGCAACGATATTAGCCATCTTCTGTCCGATCGGAACATAAACGCAGATAACGTTCTCGTTCTTCTGGTTGATGATCGTATCAAGTGCGATGGATGTCTTACCTGTCTGACGGTCGCCGATGATGAGCTCTCTCTGTCCTCTTCCGATAGGAGTCAGAGCGTCGATCGCAGTGATTCCGGTAAACAGAGGTTCATCAACGGGTGCTCTGTCGATGATGGAAGGCGCAGGAGATTCGATCGGGCGCTCTTCCGTATATCTGATGACGCCCTTGCCGTCAATAGGATGGCCCAAAGCGTCTACTACTCTTCCCAGAAGACCCATACCTACAGGTACGGAACATGTCGTCATGGTACGCTTACATGTCATGCTCTCGACAACGGTGTCTTCACCTGTAAGAAGAACGACGCCGACCTTGCTCTTTTCGAGGTTCATGGCGATGCCTGTGGCACCCGAAGAAAAATATATGAGCTCGTTGAGCATGCAGTTGCGGAGTCCGGTAACGGATGCAACACCGTCCGAGATGCCTGCTACACGGCCGATCTCGTCCTTATGCTCACGGGAAACGAATGCATCCTCAACACGCTTGTCGAGTTCCTCATCCGAAAGCTCATAGATCTCAACACTATCAATACTTAAAATATTTGATTCCGGGAACTGATCAAGTGCATTCTCGAGATCCTCTTTTACCTTTGTTGCAGGGAAATCTTCTTCGGTAAGCGCCTTTCTCTGGGCCGCAATACCGTCTTCGTAGCCGTCGATGGAACGGGTACGCTTGATGAAGGAACCGATTCTGTCGAGCTGTCCCTTAACGGAATAGTCGTAACGGCTTCCCTGGAAATAGATAATAAAGCCTCCGATGAGATTATCACGCTGCTCAATAGAGAGGCGGTAATCTTCGATCTCATTTACTTCGGCAAACTTGGCGGCAACCCTGGTAAGTTTCTCCTCAGGGATATCGCCTGCTGTCTCTATACGAAGAGACGGGCCTCTGGATTTGGCCTTGCCGGCAGCTTTAATATCGTTATTGTCTGACGGGTTATTACTCACTCTTAGCTACCTCTTTGTCGAGGATCTCTTCTGTGTGCTTTACAGCGGATTTGTGGAGTTCATCCTGGGATATCGCATCGCCAATGATGTGGCCTGCGATCTGAACGGAAAGATCGGCGATATCGTCTTTCATGGACTCGAAAGCATTACGCTTCATCCTTGCAGCATCTTCTTCGGCTCTGATAATGATCTGCTGAGCCTCAACATTCGCCTGTTCGATAACGGCTTTGCTCTGTTTGTCGGCATTGGCCTTGGCCTCTTCCATGATCGCAGAGCCTTTTCGCTTTGCGTCATCGATGGTCTCTTTGGAAGAATCAACGATTGCCTGTGCTTCTTCCCTTGCCTTTTTAGCCGCATCAAGCTCAGCGTCAAGAGCTTCCTGGCGTGAATGTATAAGCTTTAGGATCTTCTTATACGCAAACAGTCTGAAGATCACGAACACCAATAAGATATTGAAGATCGTGACAACAGCAGTTACAGCGTATCCTGCAAACTGATCGGGCGAAAAGAGATTCGACTCTCCTGCCTCAAATAACAGCTCCGGTAAATATGACATACTGTTTAGCTCCCTTAACTCTCGTCAATCTTTCTGATCAGCTTACTGTGAAGATCAAAAGGAATGCGACAACGAGTGAATAGATACCGATTGACTCGATGAATACGATGGAGAGAAGAAGCATTGTCTGAAGTTTGCTGATGATCTCAGGCTGTCTTGCGCCTGCCTCAAGAGCTGCACTTGCTGCTTTACCCATGGCAAATGTTGAAGCGAAAGCACCGCATGAAATTGCGATTGCTGCTGCAAATGCCGCGATTCCTCTTGTCTCCAATGCAGCGATGAGAGGTATAGCTGCCATAATTAATCCGTTCATATATATTCCTCCTAAATTAATTATCTGTTTTTATCTTCAAGCTGCTACAGCTTCAGATTTCTTGGATTTCTTCTTTTTCTGGTGATCTTCGGGGTGCTCATAGTACTCGTGGACCGTCTCGACATTCTCGCCGATGTAAGACATTGTGAGGTATGCGAAAACGATTGCCTGGATGAGTCCGTCGATGATATCAAACCAGAGACCTGCAACACCAGGCAGGATCAAAGGTACAGTAATGGAAAGGAATTCCATGAATACGTAAGCTGCGAAAACGTTACCGAAAAGTCTCAAGGAAAGAGACAAAGGCTTAACGATATAGTCAAGGATCTTAAACGGAAGCATGATGCTGATAGGCGTTGTAAGCGTTATCCAGAATCCCTTAAGTCCTACGAACTTGATGGACATGACGATAACGTAGATGATGGCCGTAATGGCACAGCCTACAGGGAAAGCAACGTTCTTTGCCGGCGGCGGGAGATGGAAATACGAGATAGAGTTGCACGCCATGATGACAAGACCGAATGTCATGATCATGGGAGTTACCTCTTCTGCCTGCTTGCGGTTCATACCGAAGCTCATTGCAGTGCTGATGACGAGTTCCGTCAGGGAAACGATCAAAGCCTGACCGGCAGTAAGCTTGTTGTCTTTTCTGGGCTTGCCTACAAGAACATTCACGAGAATGATCATCAGGATGACTGCGAGCCATGTAACGATTATGGCGTCTGTGATCAGGATCTTAAAATCACCGACCTGCCAAGACATCTGAATCTGCATTATGGCTTCGCTGATCTCGGCACCGATATCCTTATCCGTGCTGAAGCGTTCTGCCAGCTGCTCTAAAAAAGAGGCCCAGAACTCAGTAAACCATGTGCCTGCCAGAAGAAATGATATTATAGTCATCTTTTCCCTCCAGCTCCCTTCATTTCGATAAAGCCTATTTTAACCCTAAATGCTTATGTTGTCATCTAATTATAATATATAAGCGCGAAAACCCTGATTTTCAGGGAGTTCACCTTATCTCATCGTACTGGAAACGTGAAAGATGCTCAAAAGGAAGGATCTGCCTGCCTCTGAAGAGCCCGCATCCGTCATTTATAAGGTGATTGTTATATGCCTTGAACATATTCACGTTAACCTCCGAAAGATCGAGTTCCTGAAGTTTTATAAGGCGTTCATAGGCCTCATCGAAGATCTTGAACTCACCGGGACGGATAATGTCCCTCTTGCTCCTGTTCTCCTCCTGAGCCTTCTCGTATCCGAAATGATTTGCTTCGCCGATCTCGGCAAAATCATCCATGTCCTTTGTCCTAAGCTGCATCTCGGTATAACACCTTGCAAGATTGTCATAGAGCGTGATGTGCATCGATCTGTATCCCGAAGGACGCGGTGTGTGAACATAGTCCCTGTAATAAAGCTTTACGTTCTCATCAAGTTCCGGAGATACGCCTGCACCCCCTATTCCCGACAGTTCAGGCGTAAAACCCCTTTCCTCAAGAAATTCAGGCAAAACATTTGCTATGTCATAAAGGAAATCTATTTCCTGCGTCTCAAGGTCATCACCCCCTGAAACATGACAGACAGGCAGTGATATTACTATCCTGTATGCAATGAGATCCCTGAAACAGTTCAGATTGGTCTTGATCTGAGCCTCGCTCGGATAAGTGCCGTTTTCTTTGTAATAGTTGTAGATGTATTCCAATATATATCCGTTGAACTTCTCTTCAGCACGTATAAGTGACTTTATCCTTCCCTTAAACGTAAATGCCAGAAAAGGATACTTCTGCGTCATGTAGTGATAGAAATCCTTTATACGGTTGGACTGTGACGTAAGGAAGTCCGTATGTTCAAGCAGTTCAATGATCTGGATCAGGAAATTGCTGTGCGCAAGATCGATCGAATTATGAGTTCCGATCGCCTCATTCTTAAGATCGGATGAATACTTGAGAAGTATTTTCAGGACCGTGTCGCCTGAATACAGATAATCGTTTAAAGAAATCATTTTCTTGTTCCTTCCTTTTAACAATCCCCGGGACTTATATAGTTCCGGGGATTGCCTAGTTGGGTGGAATATGAGAATACAATCAAGTTGTTTACTCTACATCCTGTAATGCTGCGTAGTTCTCTTCACCTGTACGGATCTTAACGACCTTGCCTACGTTGTATACGAAGATCTTACCGTCACCGATATGTCCTGTGTAAAGAACTTCCTTAGCCTTTTCGATAACCTTATCTACAGGTATCTTGGATACGACAACCTCAACCTTGATCTTAGGGAGGAGTGTAGCGTCAACCTCGACACCTCTGTACTTCTCGCCCGCACCCTTCTGGATGCCGCAGCCCATAACCTGGGTAACTGTCATACCGGTTACACCAAGATCGTTCATTGCCTTTCTGAGCTTGTCATAACGTGAAAGCTTGGCGATGATAACAACCTTATGCATACCTGTATCGAGTTCGGGAGCAACTGCAACCTTGA
>JAEIGA010003467.1_pt1 | contig 24689 bp, 24 predicted proteins | sample 9270691 | NCBI WGS metagenome assembly JAEIGA01 (sample SAMN17057246, study PRJNA624740) | gut metagenome | biome: biome; isolation source: fecal sample | host: Bos grunniens | place: China: Xizang | collected 2019
AGAAGTATATCCATTACTACAATAATGATAGGATAAAGCTGAGACTAAAAGGAAAGAGTCCGGTGCAATACCGAACTCTTTACCAATAAATTTATTTATTAATCCGTCCAACTTTTGGGGGTCAGATCACATGCGATGTGATTTTTTCTTCGTATACCAGATTGGCTTATTCAGCCTCCTGCTCTTCAACTTTGAACTCGACAATACCGTTCTCTACGAGGATATTGTACCATGAGTACATTTTCTTGATGTGTGTCAGATAAACGCGCTCTCTGTCGTAATCAGGCAGAATACCCTCAAAATACTCAACCAACTCCTCGGGTGTAGCCATTTTAAGGTCAAGAGAGAGAACACCATTCTCCTTTTCATAAATTTTCGCAAAGATCTCGCGCAAAGGCATCTCTTCTGTATCAGTATATATTGCAATATCATCAAGCATAACCACCTTGTCAGTGTTATGTACCGGAATACGTTTCTTTGTAGCATCGATTACCTCAACGATAACCATATTACGACCGCTTGATAAAAGTCGATAAAGACCGGGTTTTCCCGATATTGTAAGAACTCTTTCGAACATAGATTTAAATATTAAGCGTTAATTTTATGTTTATTTGTAAAAACTGTGCGAATATAAATTTTCAATTCGAGACATCAAAATTTGAAATATTTTTTAACTCTTCAATAATGCCGATAACCTGTGGCAACAAAGGTTCATCTCCATCATTGTACAATGAATAGTCTGACATGAGTAGCAGTTCATCGACACCCATCTGATTATTCATACGGTTTTCGACCTGCACACGATTCATACCGCTACGTTCCATAGTACGTTCGATGGCAGTCTCCTTTTCGGCCCACACAACAAGAACCTTATCTACAGATTCCACCATGCCCGATTCATAAAGGATTGCAGTCTCAACCGCAACTACATTTGAATTCTGCCTTGTTGCCCACTCTTCAAAATCGCGTTTGACGACAGGATGAACAAGCGCATTCACACGGTTAATATTCCCCTTGTCGGTAAATATGCGCGAAGCCACGTAACGACGGTTCAGTGTCCCGTCATCATCGTAACACTCCTCACCGAACATACGTTTCAGTTCGCTTATAATGAAAGCATCTTCGGTCATCAGTCTCTTTGCATTGCTGTCGCAATCATATACCGGAACTCCCAGCACGTTCATCATGCGGGAAACGACACTTTTACCACTGCCGATGCAGCCTGTTATTGCAAGTTTTATTGTTCCACTCATAGCTGATTCCCCACAACGACTTTAGACGGTTTCAACACAACATTCCTCACCAATGGCGACGAATACACAAGTTTTAATAGAACGTAGCCTCCATTCGCAGAAATCACATCCTTATAATCGATATGTACGGCAAAATCACTTGGACCTATAATTTCATAATTTGTATCGGAAACCTCAAAAGAGAGTTCAACCTCACTGGGCAGACTGACGGTATAAGGAGATTTCGGGAAATTTACCGGTGTCACAGGAACGTACACCTTCTTTACCTTCAATGGCGATACCGATACATTGACATTGACAACAGAAGGCTCAACAGTCATGAAAGCATCAGCAACAACATTCACCTGAAAACTCCTATCGTTCTTCAGATACTTCTTTACAACATATTCCGTTGCAACAGACTCCATCTCATCAAGCTTTTCAGGAGTTGCAGAAACCATGACATCTACAGGATCAAATGTCACACCTGTTATTTCATAATGTTCGGCTGCATCAATTTTTCCGTTAAGTACAACCGGTAACAGTTTTCTGTTCTGCACCACCTGTACATACAATGTATCATCATGATACTGTACTACCGATGTCGTTGCCTCCACAGCATCTATAATCTGTTTCTTCAAATGCGATATAGGCAGGCTCAATGTTCCGCCACGCTGTTTGAACTCTGAAAAATCGACATTGATGGAGTGCGTTTTTCCAAGCTTGTATTTGGCAAGGACTGTACCTCTGTCGCTGAGCCTTACAGGTATCTCCACCTCATCACCATCGACAAGTTCGATACCTTCGGGCATATTGAGTACAGATACACAGAAAGGAATATCGGTCTCGTAATCTTCGTTAAGCACCTGCAATAACCAAAGACAACACGAGACCAATAAAAAGAACAGGAAAGTAAATAATTTGTTTCCTTTTAGTCTTTCGAAGAAATCTTTTGCCAAAATTTCTACTATTTATAATTGTATCCTCTATTATTTACCCTGCTGCATTGCATTTGGGGTTGCAAAAACAGTAGAGATATCAACGCGGATATTTACATTGTGAGCAATTTCGAGCACAACAACACCATCGTTTACCTCCTTGATTTTACCATAGATACCACCGCTGGTAACAACCTCCACACCTGGCTGAAGGCCACGACGGAAGTTATCGATCTCCTTCTGACGCTTACGCTGTGGACGTATCATCATGAAGTACATAATTGCTATGATAATCACAAACATGAAAATAGGGCTACCCAATATACCTGCTACACCGGTAGGAGCAGGAGCTGCATTCAAAAATACCATAAATTTCTATTATTAAAAGTTATTACTTGTTTATCTTGTTTTCCTGACGCAATCTCTTTGTAATAGTATCAAGCATACCATTCACAAAAGATCCGCTCTTTACAGTGCTGTAATGCTTTGCAATCTCTACATATTCGTTCAATGTCACCGAAAGGGGTACATCGTCGAACGACATTATTTCGGCAAGCGCAACCTGCATTATCACCACGTCCATAAAAGCAAGGCGTGACATATCCCAATTCTTTGAGCTTGTGCCCATCAATTCGCGATACTGGTCAGCATTGGCAATGGCATTGCGGAACAGTTTGCGTGCGAACTCCATGTCGGCAACATCCTTGTATTCGGGAAGCAACTGCTGTGCGGCACCGTTCTTCTCCTCGAAACGTTTGATTGTCTTGAGCACAAAAGAGTCCACAATCGACTTGTCATCATTCCAATAAAGGCTCTGTTCCTCCAGCAAAGAGTCAAGTTCCTCGTTATCAAAGATGAATGCCTTGTACAACTTGCGCCATACCTCTTTATCCTCTTCGTACGACGAAGTCTCAGAAGCCATATATTCCTTATAGATATCACTCTCTTCGATAGTATCGAGCAGACGACGCAACAAATCGGAATTGTCTACCCAGTTGAGTTTGCTCTTCTCGGCAAATTTAGCAAGCTGCTCATTGCTTTCGAGTTGGGCGATAAAACGGTTGTTTACAAATTTGAGATTAGGATTCCTGTCGCTTTCGGTAGGACGTATCTTCATGCTTAGGAAAGAGATACGGTCTGTAGCATAATGGGTTATTCCAACCATAAGCAACAGCATGTAGTTATAAAGATCATAAGCCTTCGACAGGCTGAAAAAAACCTCGTCCTCGGTTGCTTTGATAGTTTTTCCACTATTCTTGTAATAAGCATAAACGATCTGCACGACCTTTAGACGGATAAGAACTCTATTAATCATAAAAACGCTTTTTCAGATAATGCGCAAAGTTCGCATTTTATCACGACACTGACAAGTAAAAAATAAACTTTCTTTTTCCATTTTTGGCATTAAGCACAACAAACAATAAAAGAAATTGTTCTTGACATATATAATAATCGGGAGTTCACGAAACCGCATGGCATGAAACAAACAAGCAAAATGAAAGAAAAGATGTTTTTTTTGTAACATTTTTATTGGATTATAAAAAAAAATCATCATATTTGCAGTTAAGCGTGAGATTTATACAACCGTTGTCCAACAAGGAATACGGTTACAGGCACGGAAATGATTGTTTCATACAAACAGACTATTATAATGGAAGACAACAGAAAAAGCGAAAACGAGAAGGAGATAGTATTTTCTCAAGCAGTCAAGGCCGGAAAAAGGATATACTACATTGATGTAAAGAAGAACAGAAAGGACGAGATGTACCTTTCCATCACCGAAAGCAAGAAAAACGTTTCGGGCGAGGGTGACAACGCTACTGTAACATTCGAGAAACACAAGATATTCCTATACCGTGAAGATTTCGCGAAATTCGCAAACAGTTTGAACGAGGCAATAAATTACGTCATTGCAGAGCAAGGCGAATACAAGCCCATGTACACCGAGAATGCAGAGCCTGCAGAGCCCGCAGAACCCGCAAAAGGTGACGACAAGCTTGTAATAGACATTGATTTTTAAAATCGGCATTGATTTGTAAATTGCAAAAGCACAAATATTTGCAAATTCCAAAAATAAAGTGTACCTTTGCGTCCGCTTTTAAGACATCGTGTGATGGCGAATTAAGCAAAATTCATTTAATCTTAATTTAGAGTAACACATTTAAACAATGAAAACAATCAGCATCAACGGTTCAGCTAGAACCGAGGTTGGTAAGAAAGCTACCAACGCACTTCGTAATGCAGGTCTTGTACCATGTAACCTTTACGGTGTAGAGAAAGAAGCTAAGGCATTCTGTGTTCCTACAGAGGGTCTTCGCAAGCTCGTTTACACTCCAGACATCCACGTTGTTGACCTCACAATCGACGGTACAACTGTAAAGGCTATCATGAAGGACATCCAGTTCCACCCAGTTAAGGACACTATCCTTCACGTTGATTTCTATCAGGTAACAGAAGAGAAGCCTATCGTTATGGCAGTTCCTGTTAAGCTCGAAGGTCTTGCAGAGGGTGTACGTGCCGGTGGTAAGCTCGTTCAGGTACAGCGCTACCTCAAGGTTAAGGCTCTCTACACAGCTATTCCTGAGATTTTGACAGTTGACGTAACAGCACTCGGCCTTGGCAAGTCTATCAAGGTAGGTGAGCTTTCATACGAAGGTCTCGAGCTCGTATCAGCTAAGGAGTCACTCGTAGCATCAGTTAAGACTACACGTGCATCTGCAGCAGCAGCTGCGGCAGCAAAAAAGTAATTGGCTGAAGCATGAAATATCTGATTGTCGGTTTGGGTAACATCGGATACGAATACGAAGAAACCCGCCACAACATTGGATTTACAGTATTGGACGCTTTTGCAAAAGCGTCCAATACTTCTTTTCAGGACAAACGATACGGCTTTGTCGCTGAAGCATCGGTACGTGGCCGCAAGCTAATACTGCTCAAACCATCTACTTATATGAACCTGAGCGGAAATGCAGTACGCTATTGGATGCAACAGGAAAAAATTCCTTTGGAGAACGTGCTTGTCATTGTCGACGACCTTGCACTACCCGTCGGCGCACTGCGTCTTAAAGGCCAAGGAAGCGACGGAGGACATAACGGACTCAAGCATATTGCCGCAACACTTGGCACAACATCGTACGCACGCCTGCGTTTTGGCATAGGAAGCGATTTCGGCAAAGGACACCAAGTAGACTTCGTACTCGGCTCATTCGACAGCGAAGAGCAGAAAACCATTGGAGAACAATTGGAGACAACCAACGAAATCATAAAGAGTTTCTGTTTTGCAGGCCTTGCACGCACCATGAACCAGTTCAACAAGAAAGGAAACGGAAAACAACCGGACAATGAGTGATCAGGCACGCATAGACAAATGGCTGTGGGCTGTACGCATATACAAGACACGTAGCATAGCAGCCGAAGCATGCAAGAAAGGACATATAAGCATCGGTGACCGCACCGCCAAACCCGCGCACAACATACGCGTCGGTGATATCATCAACGTAAAGAAAGCCCCCATAACATACTCGTTCAGAGTGCTCAAATGCGCCGAGAACCGCGTGGGAGCAAAACTTGTACCGGAACTGATGGAAAATATAACTTCACAGGAGCTGTACGAGATACTTGAAATGAGCAAGATCAGCGGATTCATCGGACGCCAGCGCGGAACAGGCCGCCCGACAAAGAAAGAACGTCGCGACCTCGACACTTTTGTAGAAGAGACATACTACGACAACATCGAAGAATTCGACTTCGACGAATTATAAAACAAGATTGACCGGCATGCCGGTCAATCTTGTTTTTCAGTTGAGGACTAGTTCCCTTATATCGCCTTCAACACCCTGCTGTACTTTGAAATTCCTTGCGAAATTCCTTATAAACTCAAGCGAAGCGGCACAAGGCTTAGGGAATTTTTCTGTTTTAAGTGCCTGTCTTATAACAGAGCCGTCAAATTTGAATTCAGGAGTAGAAGTTTTATCCATAGGCATTATTTTATTGTCTAATATATTAACGCAGCAACTACATAAATAGTATATCCCCCCAAGAAAAATTTTCTTGAGGGGATATACTATTTTGTCCAATTACTCCAATACCAGCGAAATTGACTTCTCGGCAGCAATACGACGCATATTCAAAACGGCATAACGCATACGTCCAAGAGCTGTATTTATGCTCACTCCCGTCATTTCCGCAATTTCCTTGAACGAAAGATCCTGATAATAACGCATAAAGACCACCTCGCGTTGACAGTCAGGCAACTCATCAACAAGCGCACGCACATCCTTGAGTACCTGTTCGTTGACCATTCTATTCTCTATAGTACCCTCAGCAAGCTTTGCATCGTTCAAAAGATCAAATTCAGCTTCGTCATTCGATACGGCATTTTCATTCCGCTCGACACGGAACTGGTCAATGACAAGATTATGCGCAATACGTGTTATCCATGCTGCAAACTTGCCATCATTCTGATAACGGCCTTGCTGCAATGTAACAATAGCCTTGACAAAGGTTTCCTGAAAGATATCCTCTGCCACCTCGCGTGAGCGCACCAAGAAAAAAATATAGTTGAATAACCTGTCCTGATGACGATTCAACAAAATATCGAATGCTGAATTATTGCCTTCCAAATAAAGTGTGACCAACATATCATCGGTCATCTGCTTTAGTTTCTCCATTATGTCTTCCTTTTTAATTTTGAAGTAGAGATGTTTCTATAGGCAATTATTTTTAACAGGTTTGTAGATAAAATTCATTATAACAGTTGCAAAGAAAATAAATTTATCATTCAATTCCAAATATTTAACAAGAAAAGTGCTTCAATGCACAATAATACAAAGCATCAGACGTTAGCCCTATCCTTCATTTTTTTGACCATCCGCAAAGCATTATGGCATTTAATATAGTAGTTTGCTAGGCGCGCCTCCGCCAATGTTATCCATACAGAGACAATGTTGCGAATAAGTGAGTTCAGAATCAAGTTTACTTGAATTATGCCAAGTGCAAGCAACTTCGCTGAAAGCAAAGCGACGAGGAATCTTTAAATTTCTTTAATACTACTATATATAATAAGGTATATACAAAAACACTGTTTTTAGACAAATGAACACACTTTTTGCCCATGAAACAAAAAAATGTCAATCTTTTCCTGATTTTTACAACAACAAAATTGTATTTTACATTTTGTTAAAAAAGCACAACAAAAAAGATAAAAAACAAAAATTTAAGCAAAAATTCAAGTTATTTAGAGAAAAAACAAACAAAATGTATAAAAAATACACTTTTTAACAGTAATATTATGAAAACAAATCCTAAAATTTAACACAAATTGTTCAAAAATACTTCAAAAAATATTTTAATATTTATTCACATTGTTATATCTTCGCCATCTCATTGTAAAAAATGAAAGTTTTTAAAAACAAGTATTAATTCAAACTATTTATTAACTTAAATTTTCATTGCTATGAAAAGAGTGCTATTTCTATTGACCTTTATCTGTTTAGGTATTGGTATGGCAACAGCGCAGACTCAGAAAGTCACTGGTAAGGTTATATCAGAGACAGACGGTAGCGCTGTTATCGGAGCCTCAGTTCTCGTAGTTGGCACACAGACAGGTGTTTCAACCGACATTGAGGGTAATTTTACAATTGAAAATGTACCATCTTCAGCAACTACACTTCGTGTATCATATATAGGTATGACAACACAGGAAGTGAAGATTGTTAGAGGCAAGTCTATGAAGATTGTCATGGTTGAGGACGCCAAGGTTCTTGACGATGTCATGATTGTAGCTTACGGTACAGCAAAAAAATCACAGTTTACAGGTTCTGCAGCCGTTGTAAAATCTGAGGAGATCGGTAAGATTCAGACCTCAAATGCGACACAGGCATTGCAGGGTAAGATGGCCGGCGTACAGTTGACCAACGCTTCAGGTCAGCCTGGTGCAGCATCACCATCTATCCGTATCCGTGGTATCAGTTCAATCAACGCAGGTAACGCACCTTTGATCATTCTCGACGGTGTACCTTTCGACGGTGACATGAACAACATCAACGCACAGGATATCGAGTCTATGACCGTTCTTAAGGACGCTGCTTCAAATGCTCTTTACGGTGCACGTGGTGCTAACGGTGTCATCATGATTACAACAAAGAAGGGTTCTTCAGGTACTGCACAGGTGAACTTCGATGCCAAGTGGGGTGTAAACACACGTGCTACACAGGATTACAACTACATCAAGGATCCAGGACAGTACTATGAGATGTACTATGCTGCTTTGAAGAACTACTACATCAGCAAGGGCGAGAGCGAGGCTCAGGCACACATCTCTGCCAACAACGGTCTTATCAATGGAAGTACAGGTTTGGGTTACAATGTATATACAATCCCTACAGGCCAGTACATGATCGGTACTGACGGCAAGCTCAACCCTAACGCATCACTCGGTAACATTGTTACATACAATGGACAGCAGTACACACTTGCACCTGACAGCTACATCGACGAGGCTTACAACAACAGCTTGCGTCAGGAATACAACTTCAGCGTAACAGCAGGTAACGACCGCTCATCATTCTACACATCTGTAAACTACCTCGACAACCAGGGTATCACTGCAAACTCTGACTACGAGCGTTTGACAGCACGTTTCAAGGGTGACTACAAGGTAAAGAACTGGATGAAGGTTGGTGCCAACATGGCATACACACACTACGATGCAAACTCACTCGGTGAGGACGGTTCATCAGGTTCATCAGGTAACATCTTTGCTTACGCTACTCAGGCAGCTCCTATCTACCCACTTTACATCCGTGACGGTAAGGGCAACATTTTGAAAGACGACCGCGGTTTCTTGCGCTATGACTACGGTGATGGCGACAACGCAGGTTTGGAGCGTCCATTCCTCCCAGGCGGTAACCCTTACTCTGCTAACCAGCTCGACGTTAACCACTCTGAGGGTAACGCATTCAACGCGAACGGTTTCGCAGAAATCACATTCTTCAAGAAGGTTAAGTTCATGTGGACAAGCGGTGTTGACCTCAGCGAAGGCCGTGGTACAAGCACAACTAACCCATACTATGGTTCTTATGCAAGTTCTAACGGTATTGTTTCAAAATCACACAACCGTACACTTTCATACAACCACCAGCAGTTGTTGACATGGGACGATTCATTCGGCAGCAACAACATCAACGTAATGATCGGTCACGAGTACTACAGAAGCAAAGGTTACGCACTTTCTGCAACACGTAACAACCAGTTCGATCCAAACAATACAGAACTTGCAGGTGCTATCACAGAGAACGGTAGCAACTCATACACAACTGACTACAACACAGAAGGTTTCTTCGGACGTGTAATGTACGACTTCGACGAAAGATATCACGTTTCGGCTTCTTACCGTCGTGACGCATCATCTCGTTTCCATCCAGACCACCGTTGGGGTAACTTCTGGTCAGCAAGTGCTGCTTGGGTTATCAATAAGGAGAACTTCTTTAACGCAAGCTGGGTTAACCTTTTGAAGATCAAGGCTTCTTATGGTGAGCAGGGTAACGACCAGATTGGTAACTACCGTTATATCAACACTTACGATATCGTAAACTCAGGCGGTCACCCAGCAGCAGTACCTTCTGCTATGGGTAACAAGGATATCACATGGGAAACACAGGGTAACTTCAATACCGGTGTTGACTTCGAACTCTTCCGTAGCCGTTTGAACGGTAACATCGAGTACTTCTACCGCAAGACATCAGACATGTTGTTCTTCTTCCCACTTCCACCTTCATTCGGTTACACAGGTTACTATGCAAACGTAGGTGACATGGCAAATCAGGGTGTTGAAATTGAGTTGAATACTACACCTATCAGATTCAAGGGCTTTGAATGGAACATCAACTTGAACTACACTTACTACAAGAACAAGATCACAAGACTTCCTGAAGAGCGCAAGACTATGACTGTTGACGGCGTTAAGGGTTACCAGAGTGGTAACTACTTCTATGGTGAAGGCGAATCTCTCTACACATTCCACATGAAAGACTATGCCGGTGTAAGCGAGACCGGTGAATCACAGTGGTGGATGAACAAGGAGCAGCAGAAGGTTGATGCTAACGGTGTAGGTATTGTTGACGAGAAGGGCAACCCTGTAATGGAGACTGTAAAGGTTAAGACTACAACATACGACGATGCAAGCTACTACCTCTGCGGTACTGCACTTCCTGATATGTATGGTGGTTTCGGTACTTCATTGTCATGGAAAGGCTTCGACTTGTCAGTTGACTTTGCATACCAGATCGGTGGTCAGGTATATGACAGCGACTACGCTTCATTGATGAAAAACCCAACTTCAAGCTCAAAGGGTACAAACATCCACGCTGACATGTACGGCGCATGGGTTGAGGGCAGCGACAGCAACATTCCACGTTGGCAGTTCGGTGACTCATACTCAGCATCTTCTTCAAGCCGTTTCTTGACAGACGCTTCATACTTGAGCTTGCAGAACATCAACTTCGGTTACACATTGCCAAAGAGCGCTACAAGAAAGATTGGTGTTGAAAGACTACGTTTCTATGTTGCAGCTGACAACATTTGGGTATGGTCTAAACGTCAAGGACTTGATCCTCGCCAGAGCATCAGCGGCGGTGCAACAGCTTCATACTACGCACCTATCCGCACTGTTTCAGGTGGTTTGACATTAACATTCTAATAAACTCAAAAAACAGAATATCATGAAAACTAACATAACAAAAATGTTTGTGGGCATGTTCTGTGCAGCAAGCTTGTTCACAACAACAAGCTGTATTGAAGAGACATTCCCTACAAGCGCAGCAACCGAATCACAGCTTCAAGATGCAGGAGCAAAGGGTACAGAATCCCTTTTGTGGGCTATGCCTGCCTTCTTGAACAACTTCAACACTCAAGGTAGCGAGAGCCACTACGACTGGGGTTACGGTGCAATCATGCACATCCGTGACGTAATGACAGGCGATATGACTGTTCCGGCAACAGGCTACGACTGGTTCTCAAACTGGGCACTCAACCAGTATCAGGGCGAGAGCTATGCATATGCACAGTTCATCTGGAACTACTACTACCAGTTCATCCAGACATCGAATAACCTTTTGACAGCTGTTGACACTACAACCGCAACAAAAGACGAGCTTGGTATGATTGGTGCAGCATACGCATACCGTGCACTTGCTTACCTTGATGCAGCACAGATGTACGAGTTCTTGCCTAATGACAGAACCGACAGCATCAACGCTGCAGGAAACAACGTAATGAACCTTACTGTACCCATTGTACGTGAGGGCATGACAGAGAGTGAGGCACGTTTCAACCCACGTGCAAAGCGTGATGAGATGGCTAAGTTCATCCTCGAGGACCTCGACAATGCTGAAAAGCTCATCGTAAACCTCAAGATTGCAAGCAAGACAATTCCTCACTTGGATGCTGTCTATGGTTTGAAGGCACGTTGCTACATGTGGCTTGCAGACTATGAGAATGCCAAGAAGTATGCACGTTTTGCTATTGACAACAACACTGGCGACGTGATGACAGAGAGCGACTGCTTGAACACAACTACAGGTTTCAACGAACCAAGCAAGTGGATGTGGGCATGTACACAGCAGAAGGAGGACGATGTTGTAAGCACAGGTATCTTGAACTGGACATCATGGATGTCACCTGAGGCACAGTACGGTTACAGCGCAGCCGGTGCAACATCACTGATTGACGCAGCAATGTACAACCGCATTAGCAACAACGACTTCCGCAAGAAGATGTACAAGGCTCCGGAAGGCGGTGCACTCGAAGGTCAGGAGGTATTCATTGATGCTGATTTCGCAAAGGATCTTCCAGAATACGCAGGTGTGAAGTTCCGTCCTAACGAGGGTAACACACAGGAGTATTCAGTAGGTTCATCATCAGCTTATCCTTTGATGCGTATCGAGGAGATGTACTTCATCGAGGCTGAGGCTGCAGAACACTTGGCTCCAGGCGCAGGTATCGCATTGCTGAAGGACTTTATGGTTACATATCGTAATGCAAAATACAACTACGTATCAGTTGATGGCGACAATGGTGTAGAGGAAATCGTATTCCAGAAGCGTGTTGAACTTTGGGGCGAAGGTTTGTCATTCTACGACTACAAGCGTCTTGACATGTCAGTTACACGTGACTACGAGGGCACAAACGTTGATTCTAAAAGAGCTTTCAACACAGACGGCCGTCCAGCATGGATGAACTTCTGTATCGTACGCTCTGAGAAGAACAACAACTCTGCATTGGTAGGATATGAGAACCCTGACCCATCAGATTTGTACTAAGAATAATAAAAAACTATTTTAAAAGAATATAATCATGAAAAAGTTATTTTTAAATAGTTATTTCGTACTGCTATCAGTACTTGCACTGGGTTTCAGTGCATGTACCGAGGAGGTAGAATATACTCCTGCTGAAAAACCGGCATCGGATCAGGTATATTTCTCTCAGGAAAACAGTACAGAAATCGAGCTTAAGAAAGAAGCTACAGAATTCAGCATATGTCTTATGCGTCAGAACGCCGAAGAAGAGTTGAGCGTTCCAGTAAAGTTTGTTGCTGACAGTCTTGCACAGGTATTGTGTACATTCCCAGAATCTGTCGTTTTCGAGAAGTATTCAAAAGTAGCTATGTATACAATCAAACTTAACGCACTTTCAGACTTCATCGACAACGAGAATGGTTATGACAAGGAATTCAATATCACTTTGAGCATTGACGACAAGAACGGTGCATACACAACTCCTTATGGTAACAGCACATTCACATTCAAAGCGTTTGTTCCAGCACCTTGGACAGAGTGGAAGCAAGTAAACACAGGTACATATACATTGACATGTATGTGGGCTGAAAAAGTAGAAGAAGTTCCTGTTTATTACAGAGAGCACATGATTGACCAAACTAAAGCTGAATATTTGTTCAAAATGTCTGATTTGGATTGGTTCGATATCAAGGTACAGTATAATAAGGAAACTTCAAACTGTATTGTTGAGCCTACATACTTAATGAATCACTCAACATATGGTCCTGTATATTTCTCAGACTTCCCTAACAACCCATTTGACCTTAATGGTGATGGAGCAAGAGAAACTTATGAAGATAACCCATGTTTCTACAACAAAGAAACAGGTTTGTTCACACTAAACATGGTATACTTCGTATGTTCAATATATGGTTCTTCGGCTAATGGAACATTCGGTACAGGTGCAGAATACATGCAACTTGACGGATTTACACAGTATGACTACAGTTTTGCATTCAACTACGCAGGTTACTATGTTGACCAGAAAAACACCTGCAATGCTGTTATCTCAACAGCAATAGGTAAGGACCTTACTCAGGTTGCAATGACAATGGTTAAGGCTGAGGACGACATCGAAGCTGCATTTGCAGGTATGATCGACGGTACACTCGCTTGCGATACATTGAAGCAGAGCGGTTACATGGCATATCCAGTCAGCGAATCAGGCAACTATGTTGCACTCGCTGTTTCATACGACAAGGACGGCAAGATTCTCGATTCATACACAACAGAGTTCGAGTTCTTCATGCCTGGCCAGAGCTCACCATGGAAGTCTATAGGTATGGCAACATACACTGATGATATTATAACAACATTCTTTAATGTTCCAAATGAGACATACTTGGTAGAGGTTTTGGAAAACACTGAGAATCCAGGTTTGTATCGTGTAATGAACGCATACGGTGCAGCATATCCATACAACGAAGAGGGTGATTATGATACATCAAAAGATTACTTCTTTGAGATCGATGCAACTGATCCTGAAGCTGTATATATCCCAGGTTTATATGGAACAGGAATGAATTGGGGTTACGGAGAGTTCGAGATTACCAGTATGGCATACTATTACATGGCAACACAGGGAATTACTCTTGAACAGGCAAAAGAGGCTGGACTTTGCGGAACTTTAGTTGACGGTGTAATTACTTTCCCTGTAAAAGGTCTAGCAGTATTTATGGGAGACTATAGTGGTAATGCAAACGCCAACGGCGCATTTAAACTTGATTTAAATCCAGCTGTAGAAAAAGTTCAAGATGCACAGAGAAGTACAGCTTCAAGAATGTTCAACAAGGAACTTAACGCTGAGGAGAACGCAAAACTTCAGAATATTAATAACAAAGGTAAGTTCTTTAAGAACCGTCCTGAAATCGTTTTGAACAAGTTCTAATAAAACTTCTTTAACAATAAAATCGCGACTTTGTCTTCAAGGTCGCGATTTTTGTTTACTTTTTACGCAGCTGGTATATTTTCCTATAAAAATCACCCTAAAAAGGGTGCGTTCTCCTAAAATACAGCAAATTCCGTGCATAAATTTTGTCAATCCAAGAAACCGCATTACATTCGCATAATTAAAGAAGAAGGAGATGCAGCCTATTGGCATAGATGAACTAAAAAAGATACAAAACGAGATTCTCGACGAAGTGGTAGCCTTTTGCGAGGTGCACGGAATACGTTATTATCTTGCTTATGGCACACTGCTCGGCGCGGTGCGCCACAAGGGATATATTTCTTGGGACGACGACATTGACATACATATGCCACGCCCCGACTACGAGAGATTCATTGAACTGTACAACCAAAAGCAGAACAGCGAATATAAAGTTGTCACACACGAACTCGACAGACGATACCATGTGCCCTTTGCCAAGATATACCGCAAGGGAACTATTGTAAATGAATTCTTCTACAAACAGAGCGTGTTCGGTGCGTATGTCGACATATTCCCACTTGACGGAATTAAATCGAAGTGGCAGGCATATATTTGCGGACAGTGCATACGTTTCATGTACATAAAGACAATGATATTCTGCAACCGCCAGACACTTGCACGCAAAGCAAGGTTGCTGACAACCAAGCTGATACTGTTGCCTTTTACATCACATTTCATTCTCAAAAGCATGAGACGCATAGCCACAATGCACGATTACGAGAAGTGCAAGCATGTATGCAGCTTCGGTTCGCGCACAGCAATGCGTGAGATTCTGCCACGAGAGGTTTTCGATGACTGCACTACCGTAACATTTGAAGGCAGTGAATACCGTGCGCCAAAAGGCTTTGACCGATACCTGACTCAAAAATATGGCAATTACATGCAGTTGCCACCTGAGGATAAACGAGTATCGTCGCACGATTCACAGGCATACTATCTATAAGATGCCATTTCACAATAGCACAGCGACGGGAAATTAAAAACAATACCATAATGAAAAAAGTCATCACATACGGCAAGACAGCAATACACCGTTTTGCAACCATAGAGAAAGTTGTCGAGACGTACATGTTCTGCATTGAAAACCCGTTCGTCAACTGAAGCCTTATCAAGGTAAACGGAGGATACAGCTATAAATAAGAGATAAAAAGTATGAGTGAGAACAAATCAATCAGTTGCTACAAAAAGCAAGGTTCCGGAATATTTGTAATGATTGGACTTGTTGCATTAGGTCTATTCATTGGCAAAGGACTCACAAGAATAGCCAACCAGGAACAGTATGTAACAGTAAAAGGCCTTGCCGAGCGTGAGGTTATGGCAAACAAGGTCGTTTGGCCGCTTCCTTACAAGAGTGTAAGTAACGATATGCAGGAACTGTATGACGGTATAGAGAAGAATAAGAATGTGATATTGTCTTTCTTGAAGAGTGGCGGTATAACAGAAGATGAAATAATCGTTTCGGCACCGGCTGTTACCGACCGTCTTGCACAAAGCTATGTTCCCGACAATGTCAAATTCCGTTACCAGTCCGAAGCTGTCATAACAGTGATATCTCCACAGGTGGAAAAGGTTATAGAACTTATGGGTAAGCAAATTGAACTTATGAAGGATGGTGTTATAATAAGTAACGAATATAACTACCAGACTCAGTTTGAATATACCGCTTTGAACGACATCAAACCTGAAATGATTGAGGAGGCTACGCGTAATGCACGTGCAGTAGCACAGAAGTTTGCCGAGGATTCCGGTAGTAAACTCGGAAATATCAAGCAAGCTTCACAAGGACAATTCAGCATAAGCAGTGATGAAACAACTCCACAAATTAAAAATATCAGAGTGGTGACAACAATCAAATATGCACTTGAGTAGAACAGAAAAAGGCACCTTTGGGTGCCTTTTTCTGTTCTATTGATAATGATTATTTTTTCTTCAAGCCCTTATATGCAAGATAAGCTACAACAAAAACAGCCAAAACTATAAATACGATGCCAATTTCGCTGCTGTATTCCTTCACTTTGTTCATTACAGCCTCTTCGGTCTGCAAACCGGGAATTGATGCCATGTAGTAGCCGAGTGCTGCAAGAATAGCGTTCCACACACCGGCACCAAGCGAGGTATAGAACACAAAACGTCCAAGTCCCATACGTGCAAGACCTGCAGGAATGGAAATAAGCTGACGCACAGCAGGAACCAGTCGGCCGATGAATGTTGACACAGCACCATGCTTGTCGAAATATCTCTCTGCGTTCTGTACCTTAGCCTCATCAATAAGACACATATGGCCAAAACGGCTATTGGCAAATTTATAAACAATAGGACGACCCAACCACACTGCAAGATAGTAATTTATGAATGCACCTATTAGCGCTCCTACGGTTGCGAACAGCACTACAAAAAACACATTCATTTCACCGCTAACGGCTGCCTTCCATGCAGCAGGAGGGACAACCGCTTCCGAAGGAAAAGGTATAAATGAACTTTCTATCGCCATGAACAGCATTACTGTCCAATAATTCAAATGGTCAAGACAAAATTGAATCAATGTTTCCATAAAGTTTTATTTTTGTTTGTTATTTCATTTCAATAATATCAGCGCGGTCATTTTCTACAGAAAAGACGTATTGCTTCGCCAATCCAGAGCACGAGCGATGTCGAAGCGATGATGATGCCCCAGCTCTTGGCTGTCAAAGGCTCTACATTGAACATCTCGCCACCAAATGTAACGATAAGGAACTGACCTATCAGAATGACACCGCACACAAACAGGAATGACGTATCGGCAAACAGACCTTTGAATGCCGATTCTCCTGTCATATAAGCCTTAGCATTGAACATATTCCAGAACTGTAGCATAACAAAGAAGGTGAAGAACTCAGACTGCTCATACCTTGACATGCCACCGCTATTGTCGAACCACACCAATAATGCAAGCTGCACCGCAACAAACAATACTCCTACGACAAAGATGTTCCATGCCATTGATGCAGTAATGATGAAATCACCGTTTGCACCACTCTTGCGCGGTTTATCCTTCATCACCGACCAGCTTGGAGGCAACGAAGCCAACGCTCCTGCCGCAAAGGTATCCATGATAAGATTTACCCACAGCATCTGTGTAATGGTCAAAGGAGATTCTGTACCAATCAGCGAACCGAGCATGACGATTATACATGCTGCCACATTTATCGTAAGCTGGAAAAGCAGGAATCGCTGAATGTTCTTGTATAGCGAACGTCCCCACATGACAGCACGTGTTATGCTGCTGAACGAGTTATCTATAATGGTTATGTCGCTAGCTTCCTTTGCAACAGATGTACCGTCACCCATCGACAATCCCACCTGAGCCGCCTTCAGAGCCGGTGCGTCATTTGTTCCGTCACCAGTAACGGCAACCACTGCATCCTGCTCCTGCAACAGCCTTACAAGACGTTGTTTGTCCATTGGACGTGCACGGCACATGATCTTCAACCCCATTACACGCTTGGCAGCCTCATCATCTGTCAAAGCCTCGAATTCAGGACCAGTGATAATTGCTTCGGCAGGAGTATTCCTGTCGCATATACCTATCTGTCGGCCAATCTCACGCGCTGTTCCGGGAGTGTCGCCTGTCACAATCTTAACATCGACACCAGCCTGCAAGCAACGTCCTACAGCTTCCGGGACATCAGCACGTACAGGATCGGAGATTGCCACAAAACCCACGAATGTGAGGTCTGTTCCATGCAGACGGCCATTCTCGTATGGCGCAACATCAGCATTATCGTCGAGTATCTGATAAGCAAAACCGAGTGTACGCATTGCCATACTCTGATATTCGAGGAGCTTTGCCTCTATTGATTCGCGGTGTTTGCCTACAGTCGTTTCTCCGTTCTCTGTCATCATTCTCTCGCAATGGGCAAGTACTATTTCGGGTGCGCCTTTGACATAAAGCACCTTTTTACCGAGCAATGGAGAATCGACCACGGTTGCCATATACTTGCGCTCTGTAGAGAATGTCAACTGACTGAGCACCTTTGCTTCGTCACGCAGCTGCTGATAGTCGACGCCCTGTTTATCAAGCCACAGCAGAAGTGCAGCCTCGGTAGGGTTACCTATTGTCTTTACTACACCCTCTTCCTTGTTGAGGTTTGCCGTTGAATTTACAGCCATACCCTCCTTGACTACGACACTTGCCGAACCGCTTCTCAATACCTGTTCCTCCAAGGCAAAGAAGTTTGTTTCGTGTACCTGCATTCTGTTCTGGGTGAGCGTACCTGTCTTGTCGGTACAAATGACGGTTGTCGCGCCCATTGTCTCGCATGCATGCATCTTACGTACAAGATTGTTCGTCTTCAACATACGGTTCATACTCAGCGCAAGGCTCAATGTAACCGACATCGGCAATCCCTCGGGGACAGACACCACAATGAGAGTCACCGCTATCATAAAGCTATTGAGCAACGACGAGACAATATCCATTGTGTCCAGAGGATTGTCCTGCATGAACACCTTCAATGACAACAGTACGAACGTTACGGCTGCTACAGCATATCCGATCTTGCTTATAAGCCCGGCAAGACGTTTCAACTGCATCTGCAACGGAGTATCAAGTTCATTGTCAATCAATGCTCCTTGATTCACTTTTCCATACTCGGTTGCGTCACCAACAAGATCAACCTGCATTATTCCATGACCGTCGACAACAGTAGTACTACGCAGTGCTCTATTTGAGGGATATGTTGCCTCATCATCAAAATCGGCCTCGACGGTTGTCTTTGATATCACAGGTTCACCGGTAAGTGTCGATTCATTTATCTGCAACGAATGGCTCTCGAGCAGCACACCGTCGGCAGGCACTTCGTCACCGGTATTGAGCATCACAATGTCTCCGACAACAATCTCCTTGCGTGACACCTCCTGCACCTTTCCGTTACGCATCACCGTAACCATTATATCGTCGTTAACGGTATTGAGCACCTCAAAGGCACGTGCAGCCTTTACCTCGAATACAAAGCCTATTGTGCTGGCAAGTATTATAGCGAAGAAAATACCAAGAGGTTCAAGGAATGCCGCAAAGCCTTCCTGCTCCGGCCCCCAACAGTGAACACCTGATATTATCATCGACAACACCCACGCAAGCAGTAGAATACGTATTATCGGGTCCTCGAACTTCTCCAGGAACTGTTTCCATAGCGACACCCTTTTGGGAGGTGTCAGGACATTCTCGCCAAAAAGACGACGACTCTCTTCGACCTGTTCGGTGGTCAAACCTGTAATTTTATTTTCCGACATATCCGTTCGTTATATGAATTTACTCAAAATAGATTCAATTTATTCCCACGTGCCTCATCGAGCGAACGCAACGGTTTTTCACCCTTTGAAGCAACACCTTTGCGCAAGGCCTCCTGTTCAGCTTTCAGCCTGCTGACAAATGCAGAACGACGCTCGCTGCCGCCAAGAAGCTCTGCCGCAACAACAACATTCTGCGACACATCCTTTACATGTATCACCGGTGCAGAATAGTGCGGTGCTATCTTTAACGCTGTATGCAACGGACTTGTTGTGGCTCCTGCTATCATTACCGGAATATCAAGCCCCTGAAGTTCCATTTCCTTGACCACAGATACCATTTCATCGAGCGACGGTGTTATAAGACCGCTCAACACCACAATATCGACATTGTTACGTTTAGCTTCGGCTACAATACGTTCCTGTGGAACCATAACACCCAAATCCATAACATCATATCCGTTACATCCCATCACCACTCCTGCAATGTTCTTGCCTATGTCGTGGACATCACCCTTGACTGTTGCATGCAGCACTTTACCTGCCGACTGTCTCATCTCGTTGCGTTCACCCTCTATCAGTGGTTGGAGTATGGCTACAGCCTGTTTCATGGTACGTGCAGTCTTTACAACCTGCGGAAGGAAAAGTTTTCCTTCACCAAAAAGGTTACCGACCACTCCCATGCCGTCCATGAGAGGACCACCAATGACATCAACCGCAGTGCCGTATTTCTCGACCGCTTCGGCAAGGTCATATTCAAGCCAGTCGCCTATTCCTTTAAGCAAAGCCCATTCAAGACGCTTTTCGACACTATTCTTGCGCCAAGCATCATCAGCGACACTCTGCACCGCAGTTCCCTGTGACTTCAGCTCTTCGGCAATGGCAATAAGTTTCTCCGTTGCACCTTCGTGACGATTGAGTACCACATCTTCCATAGCCTCACGCACCTTGGGTGCAATGTCGTTGTACTGCACCTGTGTCTGGGGGTTGACAATACCCATATCCATACCAGCCGATATGGCATGATAAAGAAATACCGCATGCAATGCCTCGCGTACATAATTATTACCCCTGAACGAGAAAGATAGATTGCTTACACCGCCGCTCACATGCGCACCCTTTAGATTTTCTCTTATCCATGCGCATGCCCTTATGAAATCAAGACCATACGATGCATGTTCCTCAATGCCTGTTGCAACAGCAAGGATATTAGGGTCGAATATTATCTCGAAAGGTTCAAAACCGGCCTTCCCGGTCAACAGACGGAAAGCCCTTTCACACACAGCAATCCTGCGTTCGTATGTTGTTGCCTGACCTTCCTCGTCAAAAGCCATGACTACAACAACTGCACCGAGACGTCTGGCCTCGACAGCACGTTCTACAAATAGTTCCTCACCCTCTTTCAATGAGATTGAATTTACTATGGCACGCCCCTGTATGCACTTCAAGCCGGCACGTATCACCTCCCAATCGGAAGAATCGACCATCAACGGCAAACGCGCAATCTCAGGTTCACCTGCAAGCATATTAAGGAAGTTGACCATCTCTGCTTTTACGTCAAGCAGACCATCGTCCATGTTTATATCAAGTACCTGGGCACCATCCTCGACCTGCTGACGCGCAATCTTCAGTGCCTCGGTATAATTCTTTTCGTTTATCAGTCGCAAGAACTTGCGCGAACCGGCGACATTACATCTCTCGCCGACATTCATGAAGTTGGAACTGCTGTTAAGCACCACCCTTTCAAGACCTGATAGCCACAGCTCGGAAGGTTTGGCAACGGGAACACGCGGTACAACACCATCGACCATCGGCGGGAACAGTGCTATGTATTCGTCGGTTGTACCGCAACAGCCACCGACAATATTGACAAGCCCCTCGTTGATATATTCGCGCACGATAGCGGCCATCTCTGCCGGTGTCTGGTCGTACTCGCCAAGAGCATTGGGCAAGCCGGCATTGGGATATACACTTATATAGAAAGGCGCAATCTTGGAAAGACGCTTTAGGAATGGCTTCATCTCCCTTGCACCGAATGAACAGTTCAAGCCTATAGACAACAGCTTGCGTCCTGCAACCGAAGCCAGGAAGGCCTCAATTGTCTGACCCGAAAGGATACGTCCCTGTGTATCGGCTACGGTGAACGAGAGCATCACCGGCACTTCGCGACCGGCAACGGCCATAGCCTCATCCGAAGCATAAAGAGCCGCCTTGGCATTGAGAGTGTCAAATATAGTCTCGCACAACAACACATCGACACCACCCTCTATGAGTGCCGTCATCTGTTCCTTGTATGCCTCGACAAGTTCGTCGAATGTGACATTGCGGAGAGCCGGGTTCTCTACATCGGGGCTCATGGAGCATGTACGTGATGTAGGACCTACCGAACCTGCCACAAAACGAGGCTTATCAGGAGTAGAGAATTCATCGGCTACCTTGCGTGCCAATTCAGCCGCTCGTCGGTTGATTTCTCCGCAAAGAGCCTCGCATCTGTACTCCGCCTGTGATATTCTGTTGGCGTTGAACGTAGATGTCTCAATCATATCGGCACCGGCAGCAAGGTATTTGGCGTGTATCTCACGAATGATATCAGGACGTGTGAGCACCAATATATCATTGTTGCCCTTGAGCAAAGTGGTATGTCCGGCAAACCTTTCACCTCGGAAATCACTCTCCTGAAGGGCATACCTCTGCACCATTGTACCCATTGCTCCATCAAGAACGAGTATCCTCTCTTTAAGTATATTACGCAATTTCATATTGTACTTTCTTAAAAACATCTACTCTACCCTTCGCACCGAAAGGTAGAGCATCGTAAAAACAGGACAAACCACAGATATCAATAATCTTTTCTTATTCTGTCCATTTCGCGTTTATCGTCGCGTTCCTTTATCGACTCTCGCTTATCATATTCGTGCTTACCGCGTGCGAGGGCTATCACAAGTTTTGCCAAGCCCTTCTCGTTTATAAACAGGCGCATAGGCACTATTGTAAAACCGGGATTCTTGACTGTCTGCTTGAGTTTTCGTAGTTCGTTACGCTGGAGCAGCAACTTGCGGTCGCGACGTGCCACATGGTTATTGTACGAACCGTAGAAATATTCCGCCACATGCATGTTCTTTACCCAAAGTTCATCGGCAATGAATGTACAGTATGTATCGACAAGGCTAGCCTTTGACTGCCTTATCGATTTTATCTCCGTACCGGTGAGTACAATTCCGGCAGTGTATGTGTCGACAACAATGTAGTCGAACGACGCCCTGCGGTTTTTAATATTTACGTTAGAAACTCTCTTCTCCATGATCAGTTATGTAACGGATTGACATATTCGCCAGCATAGATGCCACATGCGACATCATAGAGTTCGCCTGTCACCTTCTTGTTCTTGCGATATATTCTGAATGTCAGTTTCTCATATTCCCTCAAAGCAGACTTTTCCTCGTCGGTAAACATTTCGGTAATATTCTTTATGTCATACGAGAGAAGTTTTGAATTCACAGTGTCGCTTGGCAAAGTTGTCTTGGCAAGGATATCCAATCTTACAGTATCCTTCTCGACACCGCGCAATGCCATAACAAAGTCTGTTGCCGAAGGCTTTGCCGCAAATGAGACATTGATGTTCAGTCGGTTGTCCCATATCCATGTAGGATAAGTATTGGCATACAACAACTCATATGAATAAAGCCCCAACGGCATCTCGTAATCATTTGCATCGACACTGCCACGTGGCATAATCGGCAACGTAGCAATCTCCTCTACATTAGAATATATATTCAGTTCACCACCTTTACCGTTGTATGCATCAAAATAATAGTGAAGAATCAAATGGGCACGGTCACCCGGCTCAAGACCGAACTTACCGAAATCGCCTACATTGTTTACACGATACAATGTATCCTCAAACTCAGGAGCAAGCTTCAGATCCTCGGTTATGGTGTATATATTGCTCGAATATGAGCTTACCACATAGGTAGGCTGAACGGGTTCACAAGATGTAAACAACAGCACAGCTGCCGCAATTGCAGAAAATATTCCTTTAAGTTTGTTCATAGTATATACTTGTTTTAAAAATCAAACGCGAAGATACAAACAAAAAGGCAAACAACGTACCTGAAACACCAAATATATACAACTATTATATATTTTTTAGCACATATAGGGTAAGTATGCGACTTTTTATAAACATTTTTTATTGCTACTTTTGTTCTACACATAATTTTCATTATCTTCGCAGAGCGAAATAGTCTATGTTTCACATTTTAAACATATAAAAATTATGGTTTATTCACACGAAGTAGAAAACATGTGTGTAGTAAAGAAAGGTCCTAACCACGGTCCTGCTCCAATACCCGAAGAGGGCAAATGGATCAAGGCTAAAGAGGTTGCCGACATTTCAGGTTTCACACACGGTATTGGTTGGTGCGCTCCTCAGCAGGGTGCATGTAAGCTTTCATTGAACATCAAGAACGGTATCATCCAGGAAGCTCTTGTCGAGACAATCGGTTGCTCAGGTATGACACACTCTGCAGCTATGGCTTCAGAGATTCTCCCAGGCAAGACCATTCTTGAGGCTTTGAATACTGACCTTGTATGTGACGCTATCAACACAGCAATGCGCGAGTTGTTCTTGCAGATCGTTTACGGTCGTAGCCAGTCAGCTTTCTCAGAGGGCGGTTTGATCATCGGTGCAGGTCTTGAGGACCTCGGTAAAGGTCTCCGTAGCCAGACAGGTACTCTCTATGGTACTTTGGCAAAGGGTTCACGTTACTTGGAGATGGCAGAGGGTTACATCACTCGCCTTGCACTCGACAAGAACGACGAGATCTGCGGTTACGAATTCATCAACCTCGGCCAGCTCATGGACGAGATCAAGAAAGGCACAGACGCTAACGAGGCAGTCAAGAAGTTGACTAAGTCTTACGGTCGCTTCTCAGAGGAGGCAGGTGCTGTTAAGTATATTGACCCACGTAAAGAATAAGGAGGAAAA
>JAEIGA010003468.1_pt1 | contig 24675 bp, 20 predicted proteins | sample 9270691 | NCBI WGS metagenome assembly JAEIGA01 (sample SAMN17057246, study PRJNA624740) | gut metagenome | biome: biome; isolation source: fecal sample | host: Bos grunniens | place: China: Xizang | collected 2019
TGAGCTACCCCGAGCAGCATACCCCTCCCTCAGCCGTACCATTTGGTGCGGCTGCATTTTTTGGCACAAACGGAGGGAACGAACTCCCGTTCGCAAAGCGGAACGAGGAGTTCGCATACCGCAGGTACTCAGTAAAAAAGAGGAACAAAGCATCCGCGGTATCTGCGTTGCGAGGCGCAGAAAGCGGAGCCTTGTAGTCAGCGGAACGATTGGCACTGAGCTACCCCGAGCAGCATACCCCTCCCTCAGCCGTACCATTTGGTGCGGCTGCATTTTTTGGCACAAACGGAGGGAACGAACTCCCGTTCGCAAAGCGGAACGAGGAGTTCGCATACCGCAGGCACTCAGTAAAAAAGAGGAACAAAGCATCCGCGGTATCTGCGTCGCGAGGCGCAGAAAGCGGAGCCTTGCAGTCAGAGGAACGATTAGCACTGAGCTACCCCGAGCAGCATACCCCTCCCTTAGCCGTACCATTTGGTGCGGCTGCATTTTTTACACATTTTCGCATTGTTTATGGGTGCTTTTAATCGGTATAACCAACCGCAAAGCCTTGATATTCCTTGAGGAAATCCTCGGCTACACCGCCCATATTAACGGCAACTTCACACCCCTTAAAGGCGAAGGTCATAAACATATTTCCGAAATATTTGTCTATAACCTGTATTCTTAAGGAAAGCTTGTTTTCTTCGAGAAATCCCGCAGAAGAGGCGCAATCGTAAAGAAATCCGTCGGTGGTTCTTACGCCGCCTGTATCATTTGAATATCCGAATTGGGGGAACTTACAGAACACATTTTCGCCAAAACCGAAGGGAAGCGCTTTTTCACCCTGTTCGTTTTCATAAGTCAGTACGCCGCCGTTTCCGCTGAAGGAAATTTTAAAGCTGCGCCAACCGAAGGGGGATTTTTCAAAGGTGTATCTTTTTCCGTCTATCCGCCCCTTCCAAGGACTTTCACAAGCGCCTTCGCTTACCGCAAGCCTGAGGCTTTTCGTATATTCTTCAAGGTTGGCAAGGGACAGTGGGTCTTCTTTTAGCGGCAATGTGCTTGCATCGGTATAAATAAATTCTTCAATGGCGGCAAAAATCAGCTGATTAGCGGTGGGATTATAACCCTGATTGTCGCCGGTACAGACTATAACCAGGTCTAAAGAGGGTATACATACTGTAAACTGGCTGCCCATACCGTGGAAGGAGAAGCCGCCCATACCGTTTTTCCATATCTGATACCCGTATCCGCGTGAGTTATAGGTGTGGAAGGCTGTTGTATGGTTGTCGGCGATTTTTGACGTAGCCTCACTTAAGTATTTTTCGGGAATCAAGCGCTTTCCTTCAAATATGCCACCGTTCAAAAGAAGCCGCCCGAAGGAAAGCATATCTCTCGAGGTGCAAAGAAGGGCGGAATCTCCCCAGGAATCGCCGTTAGGGGTCTTAAGTATAGATGCGTTTTTAAAGGTGCCTAAATGCTTGAATATTTTTTCGTTTAAAAAGTCGAAAAGAGTCATGCCCGAAAGTCTCTCAACAAGAGAGGAGAGAACCTGAGAGCCGGCGCTGTCGTATTCCCATAGAGTCCCCGAAGGGCGCAGAATTTCCGAGGCACAGAAATATTCGTGAGTACGGTCGGGGTCCTCGGTTGTAAACCAGCTTGGAGCCCTTACGGCGGTACGCATAGTAAGCATATCTCTGACAGTCTGCTCCGAAAGATATTTGTGTAAATCTCCATTGGTTTTATCGGGAAAATATTTCACGATTTTATCATCAAGGGAAAGCTTGCCTTCCTCTTCAAGAATACCTATAGCAATCCCGACAAAGCTTTTTGTCTGGGAGTACATTCTGTGCAAAAAATCCCGATGGAAGGGCGTCCAATAATACTCACCGAAAAGTTTTTCTCCCTTCATAAAAAGAAGACTGTGCAGAACAACTCCGTTTCTCTCAAGAAACTTAATCATTCTGGTGATTTTTCCAGAGCTTATACCGGCTGCCTCCGGTGTTATCCGCTCAAACATCTTATCCTCCAAGATAAAACAGAATTGTTTAAAAGTGCAAATGCCTGTGATAATAACGGGAGCCCACACTATTGTATGAACTCCCAAAATTATTTATATAAGATTTATGCCTTGTTAGCAGAGCCGAAAAGCTCGATTTTTTCCTTAACGGTAGCTTTAATAGCCTCAACGCCGGGAGCGAGAAGCTTTCTGGGATCAAAGCCCTTACCTTCAAGATCCTTGCCTGCTTCAACGTACTTACGTGTAGCAGCAGCGAAAGCAAGCTGGCACTCTGTGTTAACGTTTATCTTGGAGACACCGAGAGAGATAGCCTTCTTAATCATATCAGCAGGGATACCCGTTCCACCGTGAAGAACGAGAGGCATACCTTCACCAACCTTGCAGCTTATCTCTTCGAGAACGTCGAAGCGAAGACCTGCCCAGTTAGCGGGATACTTACCGTGAATATTTCCGATTCCTGCGGCAAGCATAGTAACGCCAAGGTCGGCAATCATTTTGCATTCGTCAGCAGAAGCAACCTCGCCGCCGCCGATAACGCCGTCCTCTTCGCCGCCGATAGCGCCAACCTCTGCTTCAAGAGAAAGTCCCTTATTCTCGCAGATAGCTACAAGCTCTTTTGTCTTAGCTATGTTTTCCTCGATGGGGTAGTGAGAGCCGTCAAACATAACGGAGGAGAAGCCTGCCGCGATGCACTTCAGAGCACCCTCGTAGCTACCGTGGTCAAGGTGAAGAGCTACGGGAACTGTAATACCGAGACCCTCAATCATACCCTCAACCATACCAACGATGGTCTTATAGCCGCACATATACTTTCCTGCGCCCTCGGAAACACCGAGAATAACGGGGGACTTCATTTCCTCTGCAGTGAGAAGAATTGCCTTTGTCCACTCAAGATTGTTGATGTTGAACTGGCCAACTGCATAGTGACCTGCTCTTGCTTTTTCAAGCATTTCCTTTGCTGATACTAACATTGTTATATCTCCTTAAAAATGTTTTACCATAATATTATGCCATAACTTAATGTAAAAATCAATAGCTTTCATCAGGATTTTAGAGAAATTTCTGCCTTTTAGCTAAAGTTTACAGTGTTTTTCTTCGATTAAAGAAAATCAGCTCTCTTGGGAGTGAAAATATCAAGAAGTGCGCCCTCTTCAAGGCATACGACACCATGAGGTACGTCAGGACTTGTTATATACGTATCACCCTTTTCGATAATTCTTACCTCTTCCCCGATAGTCGCCTCGAATTTCCCCTCAAGCACGTAGGAAATCTGAGTATGAGGGTGGGTATGCATAGCTCCGACGGCCCCCTTCTCAAACATAACCTTAACCGACATAAGGTCGTCGTTATATGCGAGAATTTTGCGGCAGACTCCGCCTCCAAGCTCCGTGGTGTTTAATTCATTTTCAAAAAAGAACATAGAGTACCTCCACCAATTTCTTATGTGATATAATTCTACCATAAAATTCGCCTTTTTGCAATAGTAAATGGTGAAAACAAGGTAAAAAAATCAATCCCACGGCATCGATACTATATAACGAAAAAATTGCAAAGGCGTCAGCCGGTTTTAATATTTTAATCGATTCATTATATTATGAATATTCACAAAAATCCATTGATTTTATCTGTGGTATGTGGTATAATTGACAGGAAAACAAAAGTTTTTGGAGGTTGTTATGGGATTTTTTGACAAAAATAGTAAAATTGAACTTAACATGATGAGCTGTCCAACCTGTGGCGCACCGATAAGGTTTGCCAATAGCGGGGAAGAGGTTGAGTGTATGAGCTGCGGAAATAAATACGTTGCTAAAAGCTCCGATGCATCTGATGCTCCATCGGTAAACACAATGAGAATAGACGGAATAAAAACTTCCTCTTCGGCAATAGCCTACATAGACCAGTTTTTGGATTCCTACGATTGGGAGCAGTATGCTACAGATGACGAAATCTTCGCAATTCCCGAGCTTGAAAGAGTTACAGAAAATCTGAAGATTACCTCTGCCGACGATTACAAAACCTGGGTTGCTTCATTTACCGCCACCCTCGTTCCCTTTGCTAAAAAAATCAGTATGTGCGCCGTTACATTGGCAGGGATAGTTGACGAATATAAGAATGGTAACCTTGATGCTCATAGTATGTACGACGCATACAAAAAGACTGTTGAGATTATCGTTGAAAAGCAGCCCGAGGTCAAGCGTCAGGCGGAGCTTTATATCACCTATGCCGAGAAATACGGTATTGATAACAAGAGCTTAAGCGAGATGCGTGTAAAGCTTCCCGAGATTGAAACCGAGGAAATAGAAGCTACCATTTACGATAACATAGAAGAAATCCCCGCTATTAGCGAATATGTGGAGGAAAGGAATTCGGAAATAGCAGCCGCTCTCTTGGAAAAGGGCGTAAATGCTGAGGAGAGATACGAAAGAGCCAAGGAGCTTATCGGAGAATGTAAATACACCGAGGCGTTTGTTGAGCTTATTTCTCTTGACGGCTACCGTGACAGCATAAAACTTGCAAATGAGATAAATCACGTAAATAGCCTGGCAAGCATAGTTTCTTATCAAGGCGAATTTTACAACCTTTTAAAAAACGAAAAGAACTATTCTCTATATAAAATTAAGGATGGCTTTAAGGACCATAAGCCTATTGTTCCTAAAATCAGCAAGATTGTTACCAATTTTGCATCAGTGCTTTACTATTTTGAGAATGAAAAGCTCCACGGCTTTGACCTTATTGAGAAAAAGCAGGTGTTCTTGTCAAAGGTCCCCTTTGATTCTGCAAATTACTATGTTAGACTTGCCCAGTCAAAGGCGTATTTCTTCGCATCGAATCAGAAGAGCAACTCTTTGTACGAGCTTGATTTCAGAACTAACACTCTTACGAAGCTTATGGAGAAGGTTGAATACAAGGGGGCCTTCTGTGACCATTTCCTTCTTTATTCCGAAACGGTGAAGAAGGATAAAAAGCGCCGCAGAATTTACAAGGCGTACGACCTTGACAAAGCTGAGAGCTACGAAATCTTCTACAAGCCCTTCGATTATTGCGGCTTTGTTGATAACAGTATAATTTTTACGGTTAATTCGCCCGACGAATACAATAAAACTCTTTATTCAACGGCTCTTGAAGAGTTTTCTTTCCCTAAAATTCTTGAGCATAATATAAACGGAGAGTGCAAGATACTTTCCGGCAAGATTTACTATTACACCGTAGATAGTGACCATAAGAAATACCTCGTCAGCATAAATGCGGACGGTAGCGAAAGACACGAGCTGACCCCGTATATCAAATCCGTGCTGTTTGAGAGCGGCGGTTGGGTGTATTACGTAAAGGGAAATGAGTATAATACAGTTCTGTGCAAGGTGAGTACGGACGGTAAGGAAACGCAGGTTATAGCTTCCCAGATAGACGAATTCGTAAAATATAAGGACGGCTTCCTTTACTATATCGACGATTACAGAAGCCTCTGCCGTGTAAGAATGAGCGGAAAGGGAAAGAGAACTCTTTGCAAGAATGTAAAAGAGGTTATTGCGGTAAACGGAAACAAGGCTGTTTATACGGCGTATGACCGTTCTGTTGATTTGCCCGGTGACCTCGAAGGCGCAAAGCCTATTGATTCAATATACGCTATAGATTTTGACGACCGAGGCAGAAGAAAGGCATCTTACGACGTTGTCGACGTAAAGCTTGTTGACGATAAAACCGTTTATTTCACCGCCGTTGAGCCTATGCTTATCGACGGAGAGGAAAAGTTGGTTAAAAATCTTTACAAGCTCGATATTGACACCTACGTGATAGAAAGAATACTTACTATCGGAATTGAGAAGAAGCGCTTCAATATTGCCATAATCTTTACAGCCGTATGCGCACTCGTTTCAATTATCGGATTTGCGTGCCAGAGCCTTACGGTTGGCTTCATAGGTCTTGGAGCAACGGTTATATCTGCAATATTTATGTTCCTCGGCTGGAAGAAACCTAAGAAAAAATAATTCTCCGTCTGATTTACTTACAGTGAAATAAGCGTTGCGGAAAAGCTTTGTTAATTAATCGGCACCGTGGCTGTATTGTTAGTATTCGGGCATAAAAGCAAGACCTAAGCATCTGATAAGCACCCCAAAAGTGGTTGACATTGGGGTGCTTATCTTTTTAAATGTATCTTTTCGTATTTATTTTGCGGCTCTTTTAATACAATATATATTGTATTTCACTTGACAAAAAGGTTAATTTCTGTTAAAATACTGGTTATATAAGCCGAGTGGCGTAAGTTGTTTTCAGAAAGGTTGTTTTGCAATGCGTCTTTATAATTCTTTAACAAGAGAGAGAGAAGAATTTATACCGAGAGTTGAAGGGAAGGTAACGATGTATACCTGCGGACCTACCGTGTATCATTTCGCTCACATAGGAAATCTTCGCTCTTACATTATGGAGGATATTCTTGAAAAATATCTCCGCTATCTTTCTTATGACGTAAAAAGAGTTATGAATATAACCGACGTAGGGCATCTTACAAGCGATGCGGATGTGGGCGAGGATAAAATGTTAAAGGGCGCTCGCCGCGAGAATAAAACGGTTATGGAAATCGCAGATTTTTATACCAAGGCATTTTTCTCTGATTGCAAAAAGCTTAATATCAAAACTCCCGACGTAGTGGAGCCTGCGACGGGGTGCATCAGTGAATTTATCACTATGATAGAGGAGCTTCTTGCAAAGGGGTATGCCTATGCAGCGGGCGGAAATATATATTTTGATACCTCAAAGCTTGAAAAATATTATGTATTCAACGATTTTACAGAGGAAGACCTTAACGTAGGCGTCAGAGAAACTGTTGAAGAGGACAGCAATAAAAAGAACAAAGCGGATTTTGTTCTTTGGTTTACCAAATCCAAGTTTGATGACCAGGAGCTTAAATGGGATTCTCCCTTCGGGCTTGGTTATCCCGGCTGGCATATTGAATGCTCCTGCATTGCAAGAAAGCACCTCGGTGAATACCTTGATATTCACTGCGGTGGTATAGATAACGCATTCCCGCATCATACCAACGAAATTGCGCAGAGCGAGTCAACCTTCGGTCACGAATGGTGCAAGTATTGGTTCCACGTTCACCATCTTAATACCGCAGGCGGCAAAATGAGCAAATCCAAGGGGGAATTCCTTACTGTTTCTCTTCTTGAGGAGCGTGGCTTTGACCCTATGGTATACCGATTCTTCTGCCTTGGCTCTCATTACCGCAAAAACCTTGTATTTTCTTGGGAAAACCTTGAAAACGCAAAGACCTCATACAATAAGCTTATAGGAAAAATCGCATCACTGAAGAATAGCGGCGGTACAGTTGCAGAGGAGGATATGGAGCGCGGAAGAGCGGCATTCAAGGCGGCTCTTGACAACGACCTTAATACGTCCCTTGCGGTAACAGCGCTTTATGATGCGCTTAAAATGAAGACTAACGACGAAACCAAGCTTGCCCTTATTGCCGAATTTGACAAGGTTCTTGATTTGGGACTTATTGCTCACGCAGAGGCTGTAAGGAGCGAGGAGGCTACAGAGGAGCAGACTGCTCCCGACGTTTCTGCCGAGCTTCTCGCTTATATCAAAGAGAAAATTGAAGCAAGACGTCAGGCGAAGCTTTCCAAAAACTATGCCGAGGCAGACGCTATAAGAGCAGAGCTTCTTGAAAAAGGCATTACTCTTATAGATAAAAAGGACGGCACCGATTTCTCAATAAAAGGCTAAAGTAAAAAAAGGATAGATAAGAGTGGGCAATTTAATTTTTAGATTGCCCACATTTTAAAAACACCATGATATATAATAAAAGCACCGCTGACGTAGCCTTCTTGCGAGGCGAGTATAGGACAGCGGCGGAAATGTACTACGAGGGCGCAAGGGACGGAGACGAAATTGCCGCCTTCAATTACGGCTATTGCAGTCTTATGGGACTTGGGGTCGCCAAAGATCCCTCAGTGGCTAAAAGCTTCTTTTCATACGCCAGAGATATGAAGGGCGGCGAAGCCTGCTACAATATAGCGGTTATGTACCTTGAAGGGTTGGGCGTTCATAAGGATTACAGACAGGCGCTCAGATATATGACGGATTCCGCTACCCTTGGCTGCATTGAAGCCCAGCTTTATCTCGGAATGGCTTACACCCTCGGATATATGCTGTATCCCGACATTATAAGAATCAGCATGATACCCTGCCATAAGGCGGAGTATAGAGATATGAACACGAACCTTCTGATGGGTGACGTGCTTGATGCGGAAGCCGACGAGGAGCTGAGATTCTCTGCGATACACGCTGATGCAAGGCGGGCGTTTGAGTATTTCAGAGCTGCAGCGCACCACGATCCAACCTACGTAGAGGATTTAGTGGCAAAGGGGCAGTTCTTGTATGCTAAATGCTATCTCGACGGTATGGGAACAGACTTTGACCGTAATAAAGGGCTTAATATTATGCTTATCGCAGGGAAAAGCGGCTCCACAGATGCTCACGAATATATTTTGTCAAACGGAATCAGCGAGCAAATGCTGTTAGATGCGGCACGGAGCGCAAAAAAACGGAGTCAGTAGATATATTATGCTGTACCGAAGGAGGGAAGACGTGATTATTAAAAAGAGGAAATTTATAGTCATACTTGTGCTTATTGCTTTGACGATATGCGCAATATTCGTTCATTCCGCTCTTTCTCCCGAGGTGTCGGAAAAGGAGAGCGAGGCGGTCAGCGGTATAGTTGACCAGGTTCTTGAGGTAGTAGTTCCGAACAATCAGAGCCTTCGTGATTTCGTTTCCAAAAACATAAGAAAAATTGCTCATTTCGTAGAATTCGGTGCATTAGGTCTTGAGGCGTGTATATTTTTCCTGCTTTGTTATATAGAAAAAATAAAAGCTCCTGTGGAGCTCGAGAATGATGAAAGCTTTGTCAAAAATATTAATTATGTTGATGCTTTAAAATACGTTTCCTATTTTATCACCTTTGGAATTCTTGTGGCGTTTTTGGATGAGAGCTTTCAGATTTTATCTAAAAGAGGGCCGTCTGTTCTTGATATGTGGATAGATATTTTAGGGTATATGACCTTCGCTTTCACTTTTCTCATGGTAATTTTTGTGATAAAGCTTATAAGGATAGCGGTGAGGCAAAGCAATATCGACACAAAAGAAAAAAATAATGATATTTGAGGTGCTTGTTATGAAAATTTCCGATATCGAAACCCCTGCTTTAATTCTTGAAAAAAGTGTTTTTGAAAATAATATTGCAGAAATGAAAAAAATTCTTGATGGCAGCAAATTAAGTCTGCGCCCTCATTATAAATCTCATAAATGCTCGCAGATAGCTCGTATACAGATAGAAAACGGAGCCGTCGGTATGACCTGCGCTAAGCTTTCTGAGGCGTATGATTTAGTTGACTCGGGTATTGAGGATGTTCTTATAGCAAATCAAATAGTTGGAGATGAAAAAATTTCCCGATTAGCATCTTTGGCTAAAAAATGCCGCCTCACAGTTTGCGTTGATAATGAGGAGAACGTAGCCGATATTTCTCGTGCGGCAGAAAGTGTGGGGGCTCTTGTGCGTTGCCTTGTGGAATATGAGATTGGAATGGAAAGATGCGGTGTTACTGACAGTGAGTCGGTGCTTAAGCTCGCTAAGTATATTGATAGCTGCCCAAATTTGAAATTTGAAGGAATTCAGGCGTACGCAGGGCATATCTCTCATATGGAAGATAGTGAAGAGCGTATGCGTGCGACGGCTGAAAACTATGAGAAAATCCGTTCGCTTGTAGCTTATCTTTCTGATAACGGAGTAACTGTTAATACTATTTCCGGCGGAAGCACGGGAACGGGAAGCATCAAGGCATCGTCCGGGCTCTATACCGAGCTCCAGGCGGGTAGCTACATTTTTATGGATGCTACATATAGAAATCTTGATTTGCCATTCAAAAATTCGCTATTTCTTTTGACCTCGGTGGTTAGTTGCCGCGAGGGATTAGTTGTCTTGGATTCGGGGGTTAAAACCTGCGGCGTTGACCAGGGTAACCCTGTGCCAATGGGATTTGAGGCCGAGAGGATTGTAGCGAGTGAAGAACATTTTCAGATTCATAATCCAACAGTCAATTTTGAAATTGGGCAAAAGGTTCGCCTTATTCCCGCTCATTGTTGCTCAACTGTGAATTTACATGATAAAATCTATCTTGTAGACGGTGATAAGGTGGTTAACCGTATTCTCGTAACCGCAAGAGGAATAGGAAAATAAATGTTAGCGAATTACCATACTCATTCAACCTTTTGTGATGGCAAGAATACTCCCGAGGAAATAGTTTTAGCCGCAATAGACGGTGGAATGCACGCTATCGGCTTCTCAGGGCACGGATATACGGGATTTGACCTGCGATATTGTATGAAGGATACCGAAGGGTATATTCGCGAGATAAAGCGCCTGAAGGAAAAATATAAGAGTGAGATAGAAATATATCTGGGTGTGGAGGAGGATGCTCATAACCCGGTCAAAAGAGAGTCGTTCGATTATATTTTAGGCTCATCACATTATGCCCTTGTAGGCGGTACTTATTATCCTATCGATTCAGGTGTTTCATATTTTGAAAAAGCTTTAGCGGCATACGGTGGAAATATCCTTTCATTCGCAGAGGATTATTTTTCGTTTTTCTCGGGTTACATAAATAGAAGGCGCCCCGATATAATCGGTCATTTTGACCTTTTAACTAAGTTTGACGATGTGTCAGAGCGCAGATTTTTCGGCAATCCCGAGTATATGGCAATGGCGAGAAGATACGCTGAGTGCGCAGTTAAAAGCGGATCGGTTTTTGAAGTGAACACCGGTGCTATATCAAGGGGATACAGAAGCGCTCCATACCCTCACGAGGAGCTTCTTTATGTAATAAAAAAAGCCGACGGAAGAGTGATGCTTAATTCGGACAGTCACAGCATCGATACTTTAACCTTCGGTTTCGGTGAGGCAAGGGATATTATCAAGAGCGTTGGATTTAAATATGCGTCTGTAATTAAGAACGGAGCTTTTGTGCAAATCCCAATTTAATCTTAAAACAATTTTAAGAACAAGGTAGGAGAGGAAAAATGGCAGATTATTATAACAGTTATCCGCTGAAGGCGTTTGCGGCAACTGTCGCTGAGTGCATAGGCGTAGAGGTGGGGGAGGAGTATGCTCCTTCGATAAAATATTTGCCGCCAATATTGAAGGACAGAGCAGGCGGAATCTTCAACAAGGTCGTTTTATATCATGCGGATGCGGTAGGAATGTATATGTGGCAAAAGTACACCTCCTTGTTTGCTCCGGTATACAAGCATACGACACTTTCCGTGCCTTTCGTAAGCACAGTTGAATCGGTAACCCCTGTAGCTCACGCTTCAATGTATACCGGGCTTGACCCTTCCGGGCACGGTATTGAAACATACGTTCGCCCTCGCCTTGTGTGTGATACTCTTTTTGACAGACTGATTGTAGCGGGGAAAAAGGTAGCGATAGTCGCTATGGATGATTCCACATTTTTACATATATTCGCAGGCAGAGCCTTGGATTATTACGAGGTGAAAAATTCCTCAGAGATTAACGATAAGGTTATAGAGCTTATAGAGGCAGATAAATATGACGTCATAAGCGTTCATACCTTCGGCTACGATAGCGCTGCTCATGCATACGGCCCAGAGTCTAAAGAGGCTATAAACGCACTCTCGATGGAGACTGAAAATTTCGCCAATATTGCCGAGAAGCTAAAGGAGTGTAAGGGGGATAACAGAATACTGCTTACCTATTCTCCCGACCACGGTCAGCATCTTACCGATGGCGGTCTTGGTGCTCACGGCAGTAAATTGATTGAGGATATGAATGTTCTTCATTTCTTCGGTGTTATATAGCTCTTGTGTGGGGAACTATACACAAAATAAGTCGGAATATAATGAGAAATCATCGGAATTTTATCCGACCTTAAAAGGCTCTAATAAGTAAGAGAGGTACTGTTTTTTGCAGTACCTCTCAGTTTTTTAATAAATATAACAGCCATATTCAGACGTTACATTTTTGCTATTGCCGTCAGTGAGCAAACTGACTGTTATAAAGCTCGTAGTAGAAGCCTTTTTTTTCAAGCAGCTCCTTGTGATTGCCTTGCTCTATAATATTTCCGTCCTTCATAACCAGAATTATATCGGCGTTTTTAATTGTGGAGAGCCTGTGAGCAACGATAAAGCTGGTTCTGCCCTTCATCATATTGCCGAAAGCCTCTTGTATTTTGATTTCCGTTCTGGTGTCGATAGACGACGTCGCTTCGTCGAGAATAAGCAGGGGTGGGAGGGTGAGCATAACTCTCGTTATGCACAGAAGCTGCTTTTGTCCCTGTGACAGGTCGTCCTCGTCTATTACGGTGTCATATCCGTTTTTCAATCTCTTGATAAAGCTATGGGCGTGAGTTGCCTTGGCGGCGAAGATAATTTCCTCGTCGGAGGCTCCGGGATTGCCTATGGCAATGTTTTCTTTAACCGTGCCGTGCTTAATCCAGGAATCCTGAAGCACCATTCCGTAGCTTTGCCGCAAGGAGCGCCTTGTAATAGAGCGAACGTCCTCCCCGTCTAAGGTAATCCGACCCGAATTTACGTCGTAAAAGCGCATAAGGAGATTTATCAGAGTAGTTTTTCCGCAACCGGTGGGGCCGACTATTGCAACCCTTTGCCCGGGCGCAACGTGCAGGCTGACATTTTCTATAAGAGGTTTATCCTCGGTATAGGAGAAGCTGACGTCTGCAAATCCTACCTCACCCTCGGGATTTTCGATAGCGGTGGCATTTTTTGCGTCCGGAATCTCGGGCTCCTCTTCTATAAGATCAATAACTCTTGAAGCGGAGGCAAGAGCATTCTGAAATTCGGTAACAACGCCTGATATCTCGTTGAACGGTTTTGTGTACTGATTAGTGTATGAAAGGAAGCAGGTAAGCTGACCTACCGAAAATGCGGCGGCAGTACCCGCTGTTGCAATAGCCGTAATAGCTCCCACAAGAGCAACAGCGGCATACACAACGTTGTTGACAAATCTCGTGGTGGGATTGACCAAGGAGGAGAAGAATATTGCCTTAAGAGATGCCTTTTCGAGCCTTTCGTTGATTTCACAGAAGCCCTCGGTAGCTTCTTCGGTATGAGAGAATGCAAGAACCGTCTTTTGGTTGGTTATCATCTCGTCAACAAAGGCGGTTTGCTCTCCGTTGGTTTTTGAACGAAGCACGAACATATTATGGGTTTTCGTTCCGATAAATTTAGCGATAAACAGGGAGAGGGGGGTCAGCAAGACTACCACAAGGGCAATCTTCCAGTCAAGCACAAGCATAAATACTAAGGTTCCGAGAATTGTAAGAACTCCCGTAAACAGCTGTGTAAAGCCTAAAAGCAATCCGTCGGCAAACTGGTCAACGTCTGAAATAACTCGGCTTATTATATCTCCCTTGGGGTGAGTGTCAATATACGAAAGGGGCAGTCTTTCTATCTTTTCAAATGCCTCGTTTCGCATATCTCTCACTATGTGGTAGGTAATTCTGTTGTTAATGCTGCTCATTAGCCATTGAGCCAAAGCGGTAATACCGACGATTATTGCGCCGTTGAACAAAAGATTTATGATTTTCTCGAAATCAACGCTTCCTTTGTCGATAATGCAGTCAATAGCATCTCCTATAAGTATCGGTAGGTACAGGGTAAGCGAGACTATGGCTAACGCCAATATGGCGGAGAGCGCCATTAAAATTTTGTATTTTCCAATATATTTCAATACTTTAGCCAAAGAGGATTGTTTTTTCATAAATCAAACACCTCCTTCGCTGAATTGAGTATCGTAAATTTCACGGTACACAGAGCAGCCCCGAAGCAGCTCCTCATGAGTGCCTATGCCCACAGCTTCACCGTCTTCAAGGACGACGATTTTGTCAGCATACATGATTGAGGAGGCTCTTTGCGAAATTATAAATGTAGTAATGTGACCGTCCATCTCGGAAATTGATTTTCTCACTGCCGCATCCGTAGCGAAGTCAAGCGCCGAGGTAGAGTCGTCAAGAATAAGGATTTCGGGATTCTTCACAAGTGCTCTCGCTATTGTAAGCCTTTGTCTTTGACCGCCGGAAAGATTCTTGCCGCCTTGCTGTATCATAGCGTCAAGACCACCCTTTTCCTCTACAACACTCTCGCACTGAGCAAGTCTTAGGGCGGTCATAATTTCCTCATCGGTGGCGTTTTTGTTGCCCCACCTGATATTATCGCGTACCGTACCCGAGAACAGCACCGCATTTTGAGGAACTATTGCAATTTTCTCGCGTAGAGATAGGTTGTCGTAATCCCTTATATCGGCTCCATCTATTCGAACAGAGCCTTCGGTTGCATCGTAAAAACGAGGTATAAGATTTACAAGCGAACTTTTACCCGAACCCGTTCCGCCGATAATACCTACGGTTTCGCCTCGCCTTACGGTAAAGCTTATGTTGCTTAACGACTTTTCTGAGGATGCGCTGTATGTGAATGAAACGTTATCGAAAACAATACCCTCGCCAACGCCTGAAAACTCTGTATCGCCGTTTTTCATACTGTTTTCGGTGTCAAATACGCTTTGTATACGTCCCGCGGACGCCAGAGCCTTCGAAATGCTGATTATAAGATTGGCAAGCTTTACAAGCTCCACGAGTATTTGCGCCATATAGTTGTAAAGAGCGACAACCTGCCCCTGGGAGAGCGAGCCGGAATCAACCTTTACAGCTCCGCTGTATATAAGAATAATGGTAGCAAGGTTTATGAGAATATAAGTCATGGGATTGAGAAGCGCCGATATTCTGCCCACGAATTTTTGCATAGCGGTGAGGGAAGAGTTTCGCTCCTTGAAACCTATGATTTCCGACTCCTCCTTACAAAAGGCTCGTATAACTCTTGCGCCGTACAGGTTTTCCGAGGTGGATTCAAGAACACTGTCAAGCCTTGCCTGCGTCTTTTTATAAAGCGGCATTGAAATCAGCATAATGCCGAATATAACAAGTGATAAAAGTGGAATAACTCCTGCAAAAATCAGCGCTGAGTCAAAATCTATGGTAAACGCCATAATCATAGCTCCAAATACCACGAAGGGGGAGCGGAGAAGAAGTCTCAGTGTCAGATTAAGTCCCGTCTGTACCTGATTTGAGTCTGAGGTGATACGGGTTATCATAGTGCCTGTGCCCAAATTATCAATTTCCTTGTAGGACAGGGTTTGAATATGAGAAAACAAGGCTGCTCTCACCCGCCCGATAAAGCCGCATGAAGCCTTTGCCGCAAAATATTGAGCGGTGACGGAAAAAGCGAGTCCTACTGCGCCAAGAAGCACGAGTATAAGGCACATACCGACGGTAAATCCCGTATTTCCGCCCTCTTTTCCCCTAATTCCGTAATCTATAATAAGCGCCACTATCAAAGGAACAATAAGCTCAAGAGTTGCCTCAAGGAGCTTGAAAAGCGGCCCTAATATACATTCTTTTTTATAGCCCTTAAGATGCTTTGCAAGTTTTTTCAAAGCTGCCTCCGTTGAATAGTTAAAAATAAATTATAAGCATATAAATGTTAACATAAAAGTAAAGCTTTGTCAATCTATTAAAGATAAAACGGGAAAATGAATAGTCGAAACGAAAAAATGTATTATTAAATTAAAACTTGGTTGACAAAGGTGTGTTTTTTTGCTATAATCTTGATAATAGCTTTATTAAGGAGGAATAAAAAATGCAGAAAACACAAATCACCTTAAGCAATATTCAGGGAATAAGAAAGTTTGTTAACGAGGTAACTCTTCTTGATTACGAGGTTGACCTCGAGCAGGGAAGATACATAGTTGATGCAAAATCTATAATGGGTATTTTTGCTCTTGATACACTCTCTCCCATAACCCTCGTGGCTCACACTGATTATGCTGATGATTTCTTCGAGAAAATCAAGGAATTTATAGTCAAATAATAGTAATGAATAAAGAAAACACACGGAGAACCCAAAAGAAGGCTATCCGTGTGTTTTCTTTATTTGTTTTCGCTCTGATTCTTTTTAAGCAACCGTTCTCTATCTCTCTTGCGATAGTCGCGGGAGCGCATCTTCTTAACGTAAATGTTGTAGGTTGCAAATATTAAAAGACCACCAACGATTACGATAGCGGTTATATGAACCCAAAGCTCGGTGGAGTTTTGAGTTTTCAGTTCTTCCCAAAGTGCGTTGGTATAGTCCTGAATATCCTGGTCAAAGCGATGATAATAGGGGTCGTGTGCGTAGTTCGCATTGACGTCCTCATCGGAGTAGAGGATATCGTAGGCGTCTTCCATCTCCTCGGCGTATATCTCGCTTTCACGAACAAGCGTGTTAGGAGAAGCATAGCCTGTATATATTGCGTTTGCAACCGCAGGCTCCTCGGAGAGCATAAAATTGATATATTCCTTTGCTACTTCCTTGTTCTTTGCGTTTTTCGGAATACACATAGCGTCAACGAATACGTTGGTTCCCTCGTCGGGATAGTAGAACGCAAGGTCGGGATTGGAATCCGACATTGTTATATAGTCGCCGGCATAATATGCGCCGATGGAAGCGGAGTTGCTTATCAGCTTATTAAAAATCTCGTCGCTGACGTAGCCTTGTACCAAGGGCTTCTGCTCTGCAAGAAGCTCGAGCGCCTTGTCCCAATCCTCGGCTTTGGTGGAGTTTATATTCAAGCCTTCCTTAAACATAGCGGTGGCAAAGCCGTCGCGCGGGTTGTTAAACTGGAGAATTTTTCCGGCATATTTGGGGTTCCACATAAGGTCCCAGCTCTCCGCCTTAACGTCCTCCTCGTCAACCATAGTAGTGTTGTATATAATTCCAACCATACCATAGGTATAGGGAACGGAATATCTGTTATGCTCGTCGTAGAAAAGACCCGTGAATTCTTTCGAGATGTTTTTGAAGTTTTCAAGCTCTGTAACGTCGAATTCGTAAAGCATTCCTTCGCTTCTCATTTTGTCTATCATATAGTCCGAAGGAATTATAACGTCGTAGTTACCGGCGCCGCTTGAAAGCTTTGCATACATATCCTCGTTGGTTGCGTAGGTAGTGTAATTTACCTTAATGCGGAAGCCGTATTTTTCGGCGAGGTTTTCGTTGAAATATTTTTCAAACTCCTCGTTGGTGTTGTATCTCTCATAGCAATCAATAGAGCCGTCGGAGATGTATTCACCCCAGTTGTAAACGTTAAGGGTAACAGTTGAGTCTACGTCGGATTCTTCACCGCAGGAAACGGCGAAAACAGTCATAGTGATAAGCGCTGCCAGCGCTACTAAAGAAAAAATTATTCTTTTCATTTAGTCTTTCCCGACTCCTTTCTGCGAGCTTTACCGCTTCTGAAGTTGGATATCAGGAGCAGTATAAATATCGTTACGATAATGAGAGTGGAAAGGGCGTACATATCGGGAGTAACCTTTTTCTTCGTCATAGAGTATATGAGAAGAGGTAGAGTCTGGAAGCTTGAGGAGCCGACAAAATAAGATATAACGAAATCGTCAAGCGAAAGTGTAAACGCCATAATGAAGCCGGAAATTACACCCGGCATAATATTTGGCAGCTCAACCTTAAAGAAGGACTGCAACGGTGTGCAGCCAAGGTCCATAGCCGCCTCGGAAAGGGAAGAACCGAGGTCTTCTACTCTCGGAAGCACCGACAGTATGACGTAAGGCAGACAGAATGTGGTATGAGCTATCAGCATAGCGAAAAAGCCGAAGGAGTCATAGTCAATCTGCAAAATTCCGACAAGCGCCACAAAGAAGAGCATCATAGACATACCGGTTACTATGTCGGGGTTCATCATAGGAATGTTGGTAACCGAGGTAATAGCCTTTTTTGCAAATTTTGACTTCATTCTGTAAATTCCCGCCGCTGCGGCAGTACCGATAACGGTGGAAAGAAGGGCAGAAGACAGCGCAAGAATAAGCGTATTTCTCAAAGCCTCAAAGGTTTCGGGAGAGGTGAAAAGCTCCTCGTACCACTTAAGGCTGAAGCCTGTGAAGATTGCAGTGCTGTTCTCTGCATTGAATGAGAAGAATATAAGAGTGATAATCGGTATATAAAGTATGCTGAAAATGAGGATAAGGTATGCTTTTGATAAATATTTCATACGATAATACCTCCATCGTCAGAATCGGTAAACTTGTTCATAACGGACAGAGAAATAAGTATCAGAGCCATCATAACGAGGGAGATGGCGGCACCCGTGTTAAGTGCGCCTGATACAAACTGGCGCTCTATCGTATCTCCAATAAGCTCAAAGGTGCCTCCGCCGAGCTTTTGGGATATATAGAAGGTGCTGATAGAGGGAACAAGAACCATAGTTACACCAGAAATTACGCCTGACATCGAAAGGGGGAATATAACCTTTGTAATAACCTTTATAGGACTGCATCCAAGGTCGCTTGCAGCCTCCCACATATTCGGCTCGATTTTAGATATGCAGGTGTATATAGGAAGAACCATATAAGGCAGAAAATCGTATACCATTCCAAATATGACTGCGCCCTTCGTTCCTATTATGTGTATTTCAGTATCGAGAAGCCAGTTAAGAAAACCGCCGTCGTCGAGAATTGCCATAATAGAGTAGGTTCTGATAAGAAGGTTTGTCCACATAGGGAGCATAAGAAGCATAACGAAAAGCTTTTTGTGCTGCGGCTTTGCTTTTGCGATAATGTAAGCTAAAGGATAGCCTATAAGTAAGCATATGAAGGTGGCTATTATTGCAAGCTCAACCGAAAGTAAAAATATATCGGCATAATCAAGAAGCCCCGTTATGTTAGAGAAGGAGAACGCTCCCGAGTCATCGGTAAAGGCGTAAAAAATTACAATAAGAAGCGGCAGAACGATAAAGAGTATCGCCCAGAATATGTGGGGCGCTGCCGCAATAGAACGCATAAGAGATTTCTTTTTCATTTCTTATGTTCTAATGCCTCCTTAAAGGTTTTATGTTTAAAATTCTTCCGCCGTATCAGCGTCGGATAACTGATCTATCTCGTCAGAGAAGCTGGAATAATCTCCGAATTTTCCGGAATACTTGGACTTCTTCATAACGTGAATAGCATCAGGTTCAATATAAAGCCCGATTTTTTCTTCCGGGGCAACGTAATCCGTAGACTGTATCATCCATTTAAAGCCGCCGATATCAACGATAATTTCGTAATGAACTCCCTTGAAGGTAACTGCGGTAACTATACCGGTCAGCATACCCTTATCCGGTGAAACAACGTCAACGTCCTCAGGACGAACAACAACGTCAACCGCCTCGTTTTTATCAAAGCCAGAGTCAAGGCATTCGAAGGTGTGACCTGACATCTTAACACGCTTGTCCTCAAGCATTATTCCGTCAACTATATTACTCTCACCGATGAAGTCTGCAACGAAGGCGTTTTTTGGCTCGTTGTAAATATCGGTAGGAGTGCCTATCTGCTGTATTTCTCCGTCAGCCATAACCACTATGGTGTCAGACATCGAAAGAGCCTCTTCCTGGTCGTGTGTGACGTATATAAACGTAATGCCAATGCTTTTCTGTATTTCCTTAAGCTCGTTCTGCATATCCTTACGTAGCTTAAGGTCAAGAGCGCCGAGGGGCTCGTCGAGAAGCAATACCTTGGGGTGAGAAACAAGAGCTCTCGCTATTGCAACACGCTGCTGCTGACCTCCTGAAAGAGTGCTGACACTTTTATTTTCGAAGCCCTCAAGCGCAACCATCTTCAGCATTTGAGCAACCTTGGTCTTAATATCAGCCTCCGGGGATTTTTTCATTCGCAAAGGGAAGGCTATATTTTCATATACGTTAAGGTGAGGGAAGAGGGCGTATTTTTGGAATACGGTGTTAACCTGACGCTTATATGCAGGCAGATTGCTTATTTCGACGCCGTCAAAATAAAGCTCACCCTCGTCGGCAGTTTCAAATCCGCCAATAATTCGGAGCGTGGTAGTCTTTCCGCACCCTGATGGACCGAGGAGAGTTATGAATTCTCCGTCCCTGATATAAAGATTTATTCCGTCAAGTACCTTTTCGCCGTCAAAAGCTTTGCTTATTCCCTTTAACTCAATAAGTTTTGCCATTTTAAGAAAACCGAGATCCTTTCGTAGTTTTGAAGCATCTTAATGTTGTCAAAGTCTGTCGTAATATGTAAGAGCTATAACGAAAGTTATTATAGCAAAACGTTACTTGTTTTGCAATACTTTTTTAAAAGTTTTTTCTAAATTAAACGAAAATATTTGGCTTAAGACTTATTTTTTTAAAGTTTTTTCGGGATTTCGGCTATAAAAACTCTTGTTTTCTCTCAAAAGCTCTCGTTTTCTCTTGTTTTCTCGTAAAAAGCCTGTCAGCGCTGCCGATAGACCTCATAAGGCCTGCGAGGAGAATAAAATATATCCAATATCCGCTGTTTGACACAAGAATAAGGTATAAGGAGAGAAAACAGAGCGTTACGGTGACGGTAATGGAAATTTTATTAAGTAATCGCTCCGGGGCTTCTGAGATTCCCGCTAAGTGTAATATTGAATACAAAATTCTGTATCCGTCGTAACCGTTTATCGGCAAAAGGTTAGATATGGCGGTTAGCAGATTGAAAACGCCGAAAAGCCCTACGTACCCCGAAAGCGAATTCCTGAAAGCAAAGCAGAGCACTGCTAAAATCAAATTTATGGCAGGACCCGCAGCCGACACCGCCAGCTCTTCCTTGTATGACAGGAGTCGCTTAGGCTTTAATTGAAAACCCGAAAAGGAATTTCCGAGGTCGGAGGTGGCGCTTATCGTCCAAAAAGCAACAATATGTCCACCCTCGTGTATCACTGCGCACAGTATTGTAAGAATAGCGGCGAGGGGGGAGTCAAATCCGAAAATCAACAAGAGCCAGAATATTCCGGGCAGAATTTTTATAGCTGTACGAAGTACGGGAATCACAAAAATCTTAAATATATTATTTTGCATAAAAACCTCCTCTTCAAAATGTGCAAAACGGAGAAAAATAAAAGCCAATATTCGATTTTTAAATTTATGCCTTGTGTTATTTTTTTCTTTATGATAAAATATACGGGACAAAATATGTTTATTACTAAATAGCGTTTTCTCGGAGGAATTTCATGAAAAAGAAAATTTCACTTTGGCTTTTGCTTATATTGCTGATAGCAGCCGCAACTTTGGTTTTGTCTTCCTGTCTTGATCAGTTTCAGCTTCCGGGCATGAATCCGCCCGATGGCGATGAGGAGGAAAACGGTGGAGGTAACGAGGATACCCCCCCTGAGGTTGTTTCATACAAAGCAAGATTTTATTATAAAAACGGAATAAACAAGGAGTCGGTCATTCAGTACACACTGAAGTCCGATACAGGCTTCACACCCGAAATAAAGGAGGAGATTGAAAATCTTCTTCATAACGGATACGGATTTGTGGGATACTATGCCGACGAGGCGTTGGTGACACCCTTTGACTTTGATGCGCCCTTGACCTCCGACGTAAGTATTTACTGCAAGCGCAATATAAAGGAAGCGGGACGTAATATCGAATGGAATGTTTATACGGAAACCGAGGGCTCTGAGGTTAATACGGTGCTTGAATTCAGGTTCAAGGACGGACACTCCACAGGAGCAATGTATGAATTCACACGCAAAAACGACGTGCCCTGGAGCGATAAATCCAGAGTAATTAACAAGGTTATAATCCCCGAGGGGGTAACAACCATTGCAGCTCACGCATTTAATTCATTTACTAAAATAGACACGGTGGAGCTTCCCACCACGACGGTGAGAATCGGTAATAACTGCTTCTATGAATCTTCGATTACAGATATCAAATTCACCGAGAATATCACCCATATAGGCGAATACGCCTTCTCTGGGTGCGAAGGGCTTGTGCATCTCAATTTCAACCACGGTCTTCAGTTTATAGAAAGAGGTGCCTTTGATACCTGCGAAAACCTTGAAACCGTTGTTCTCACCGATACTATAATGCAGTTTGGCGGAAGTGCGTTTAACGAATGTACATCTCTTTATTCCGCTTATTATATAGGCACAGAGGAGCAGTACAACCAGATTGATGTAAAAATTCAGAATTTCTGGGTAAAGCAGCTTGCGAATACCTACTTTATTTCAGAGGAAAGACCCGCAACCCACGGCCCCTACTGGTATTACGGCGACGATAACGAAATCAAGCAGTGGTATTATACCGTATGGTATATGTCGAGCGGCACTGCAAAAACACCATTTACAAAGGACTTTATTGATGCCGAGAGCGGTATTGCCAAGAGAAATATCGATTTTATGAACGGCATTCAGTATAACGGATATAAATTTGCCTTCTGGACAAAAAATGGCAGCGTGTATACTATGAGCGAAGGCTCTTTGGTTACAAATGATTTCAAAATCGTAGGTAATAGGGGCAACCTGTGCGGTGACAATCTCAAATGGAGCATAAGCGGTACGGGAGAGCTTGTTATATCCCGTATTAACACGGGACTTTCCGATGGCGCTATGTGGGATTTCAAGGAAACAGGAGATGCTCCCTGGAAGGGCGGACGTCCCTTCAGCAAGGTTGTTATATCCGACGGAGTAACACATATCGGCTCTTACGCCTTTTACGGAATTTTTGACACCGTGTCAAGATATTCGAGGTTCTCATATATCGATATACCGATAAGCGTAACAAGCGTCAGCGAAAAAGCTTTCGGCGCATCAATAGACCTGCTTTATATCTTCTATGCGGGCGAGGATGCGTCCGGTGTAACGGGGCTTAACTCGTTGCAGGACACGTCTGCCGTAGTTTACGAGAATGCGACAGGTAAAAATTATTCTACCCTTGATTACACCACCGAGGGTAAGGGCGCATATTGGGCAAACGTTACAGGTGCATCGGAAACTGCCCGTATTGCCTGGTCCTATAAAGACGGCACTCTTGAGGTAGGAGCTGCCGACAAATACCATACGATAATAGATTTTACAGAGCTTTCCGAAACTCCTTGGTATACGCTTAAGACTACTACAACGAAGATAGTTATTAAGGATAACGTCAAGGAGATAGGCGAAAACGCATTCGCAGGTATGGAGAATGCCTCGCAGATATTTGCTCCAACAGGGCTTCTCTTCGTGGGAGATGGCGCATTTAGCGGTACGGAATATTACGATTCGATGCTTGAGGGCGAGGGCTGTGTATATCTTTATAACTATACGTCTAAGCCTAACGAGCTTGTATATTACCACCTCATTAAGGTGAATTCAACTAATCCCATATTTATATTCAAGGATAAAACTCTCACCGTTGCGGCTAATGCCTTCGAGGGGTGCAGCGCAATAACCAAGCTTGTAATCAACAAGGACCTTAAGTATCAGGGCATAAACAACACCTCCTTTGCGGGGCTTTCTGCTCTTGAAGAAATTTATTACGAGGGCAATAAAACATCCTGGAGTCATTTTACAAATGATAAATTTGCCGAAATCGAGGGTAAAGATGGCGTGTATTTCCTATCTGCAATCAAGCCAACCGATACGGGTAAATATTGGAAATGGAATGACGATAAGACAGAACCTATCGTTTGGGAAGAGGATTGATACTAAGGCTGTCGGTTGAAAACAGCACAAACAATTTTAAAAATCAGCAAATATGATTTAAATGAAAAAGAGGCGCTGCGGCAAAACCGCAGCGCCTTTGTGATTGATATTTTAAGCTTGAGAAATTGAAACGGAAAAAATTTGTGATTTGCAACCTGAGTGGGAAAACTATTTTTGCTTGATTTTAATTTTTTTAGGTATAATAACGCTCTTTTGATTCGAAATCCGCTTAAGCTCACCTGAGTTGTTTTCAATAATCAGAGTTCCGTTAGAGCTATCAACAGAGAGAATTTTTCCCGACTTTCTTTTTCCTCCGTTTGATATGTAGGTAACCCTTTGTCCTGTCAGAATGAATTTCTGACGGTAGGTTTCCATAAATTTTTCAGGCGATTTCAGATTTTTGGGAAACATAGCGAGAAATTTTGAAAGAATGTTTTTGGCAATTATCATAGCAATTGGCGCATTTTCGCTTTCAAAAACCTTTTTTACAAGGTCGGTAAGTCTTGGAGGAAAATCCGCATTTGTTAGCTTGGCGGCAAAGGATACGATAACGTATTCATAGGAAGAAAAATCGTCAAGCTTTCCCTCAGCAGAGGCAGAGCCAATCTTTCTTCCTTCACAGTATATATCGCTGACCCAACCAAGACCAAGCTCCTTTGTGGTATGCTCTTCAAGGGCGGAAATCATTGCCACGGCTGACATTGCGCCGAGAAAACCCGCCTGCGCAGGGAATATGGAAGGGCGGAGAATACAGGAAATATAGACACCTGATTCACGCTCCCCGGGCTTTAGCGGTTCGCCTGTTGCGCTTACTTTAGTCTGACTTTCGGAAAAAACTATGTATTTGTCAGGATACCCGAGCCTTGCATAAATTCTTGCAAGATCCAGTGTGGATGCTAAGGTTTCGTGACACTCAACCTTAACGATATTACCGTCTCCCACGTTCAGTATAAAACGGTGCGCCATAGCTTTCTCCTTTCCTAAAATCAAAGTGTAATGAGCCGCTCAAATGAAAAAGACCACCGTGAGCGAGAAATTTCATATAAATTATATAACAAAGCGATTATTTTGTCAATACTGTAAAAAACCTTTGCAAA
>JAEIGA010003469.1_pt1 | contig 24672 bp, 22 predicted proteins | sample 9270691 | NCBI WGS metagenome assembly JAEIGA01 (sample SAMN17057246, study PRJNA624740) | gut metagenome | biome: biome; isolation source: fecal sample | host: Bos grunniens | place: China: Xizang | collected 2019
CCATATCCGTACGCACGTCAGGATCATAATTTTCATTGATGGAAAGAGCGCATGATGTATGCTGAACAAATAGATTGAGCATGCCGGCCTGAGGAAGAGGCGAGGGAAGGTTCGCTAAGATTTCCTGGGTCACCAGATGGCAGCCTCTGCGTTTTGCCGAAAGAAGGAATGTATTCTGTCTGATCATGGTCTTATCTGTTCTATATGATGCAAAGTTAATAATTCTTGATAAGAAGAAAAATCGTGCATTTTATAAAGCATTTGTTTAAATAATCCGTAATTTTGAAGAGCAATTCATCAATTGGCCGACATGATTACCTTTACAATAGCATTGCTGATCCTGATTGTAGGCTATTTTGTCTACGGATCTTACGTGAACAGGATATTTGGACCCGATGACAGGAAGACGCCTGCCCTGACAAAGGCTGATGGTGTGGATTTCATGCCGTTGCCCACCTGGAAGATCTTCATGATCCAGTTTCTGAACATCGCAGGACTGGGACCGATCTTCGGTGCCATAATGGGTGCTCAGTTCGGTACAGCTTCATATCTTTGGATCGTACTCGGAACCATTTTTGCCGGTGCCGTACATGATTTCTTTTCCGGTACATTGTCTATCCGAAATGGGGGAGAGAGCCTTCCGGAAATTGTCGGACGTTATCTCGGAACTACTACAAAGAAGATAATGGGCGTCTTTACCATGATTCTGATGATTCTGGTAGGAGCGGTGTTTGTGAGCGGTCCTGCTGAACTCATTGCAGGCATGACGCCGGATTGGATGAATGCATTCTTCTGGATTGTCGTGATTTTCCTTTATTACATTCTTGCCACCATCCTGCCGGTCGACAAGATCATCGGAAAGATATATCCTCTGTTTGCATTCGCACTGCTGTTCATGGCCGGAGGTATCCTGGTCATGCTCTACATAAAGAATCCTGATCTTCCGGAAATGTGGAATGGATTCGGAACAAAGTATGAGAAGAATCCTATTTTCCCTATGATGTTCATTTCCATAGCATGTGGTGCAATCAGCGGTTTCCATGCAACACAGTCTCCATTGATGGCTCGTTGCATGACATCCGAGAAGCACTGCCGTCCGGTATTCTATGGAGCCATGGTCGCAGAAGGAATAGTCGCCCTCATCTGGGCTGCCGCCGCCACTTATTTCTTCCAGGAAAACGGAATCATTGATCAGGTCACCGGTAAGGCATACTCGGGAGCAGCAGTCGCAACAAGCATATCAAAGGAATGGCTGGGCACATTTGGAGGCATTTTGGCGATCCTGGGCATCGTGGCAGCACCTATTACTAGCGGTGATACAGCCCTACGCTCTGCGCGATTGATCGCAGCAGACTTCCTGCACATCGACCAACGTAAGATCGGGAAACGACTTTTGATATGTATCCCATTGTTTATCATAACCATGGGCGTCCTTATATATAGTTTGAGTGATGCTGACGGTTTCAAGATAATATGGAGATACTTCGCATGGTGCAATCAGACGCTTTCGGTGTTTACACTCAGGGCAATTACGGTTTATCTGGTGCGTAGCCGAAAGAACTTCTACATAGCATTAATACCTGCATTGATGATGACACTTGTATGCTCTACATACATCTGCATCGCCCCTGAAGGCCTGTCGCTTCCTCAAACATTGTCATACGTCATCGGAGGACTCTGCACCTTGACAGGATTGATCTGGTTTATTGTATGGTACCATTCCCGTCCTGTAAAAGATCCGTATGATTGTTGTAAAGACACACATCAGCTTGACATTTAATAACATTAAAATCCAAAATCATGGGCACAACTGATAAATACTTGAAGGAAACCACTGACTTTTCTCCAGAAGATGCAAAGTTCATGGAAATGGCGATCGAACTGTCCGTAGAGAATATTGATACCGGCGGCGGTCCTTTCGGAGCCGTGATCGTAAGAGATGGCGAAGTCATATCAACAGGTACAAACCGTGTGGTGCCTAATTCTGACCCGACTGCACATGCCGAAGTGATGGCCATAAGGAATGCATGTGCAAAGCTTGGTACATTCCAGTTGACAGGTTGTACCGTATATAGTTCATGTGAACCTTGCCCGATGTGCCTCAGTGCTCTTTATTGGGCAGGTGTCAGCAGGATCTGTTACGGCAATACAAAGGATGATGCCAAAGCCATCAATTTCGACGACTCGTTCATATACGACCAGCTTGAGCTTAAGTACGAGGAGCGTTCGATCAAGTGTGAACATTTCATGCGTTCCGATGCCCTCCGTGCATTCAGGAAATGGGACGCCAAGGAAGACAAGGTAGAGTATTGATATGAAGCCGCTTAAAGACAGAATCCTAAGTGATGGAAAGTGCTTTCCCGGCGGTATCCTGAAGGTGGACAACTTCATAAACCATCAGATGGATCCCGCCCTCATGCAGATGATGGCTGAAGAACTTGCAAGACGATTTTCATCGCACAACATCAATAAGGTCATGACCGTGGAGGCAAGTGGAATCGCCCCTGCCATCATGGTGGGAGCGATATTGAATGTGCCCGTACTTTTTGCAAAGAAGAACAAGCCAAGCACCATGCAGAACATGCTTGTGTCGGAAGTCTTTTCCTTTACAAAGGGACGTTCATACACTGTCTGCGTAAGCAGCGACTACCTTACCAAGGATGACAGGATCCTGTTCATAGATGATTTCCTAGCTAACGGCAATGCTGCAAAAGGAATTCTGGATCTGGTCAATCAGGCCGGTGCAACCCTTGAGGGCATGGGCTTTCTAATCGAAAAGGGATTCCAGGATGGGGGAGAGATGCTCCGTAGCATGGGCGTGCATGTGGAGTCGCTCGCCATCATTGAAAGTCTGGATGACTGCCGGATCCTGATCAGATAGGGGTGTCGGTTTGCATTACAGTAATGTAACTATCCTTTCAAGCCAATCCTTGTCAATCTCATCAAAGGTTGACAGATCCTTGCTGTCTATATCCAAAACAGCATAGACCTCATCGTTTCTGAACATCGGCACCACGATCTCGCTCTGAGACAGGCTGCTGCAAGCAATGTGGCCGGGAAATTCATGTACATCAGGTACCACAATCGTTTCCTTCCTTTCCCATGAAGTGCCGCATACTCCTTTACCAAAGCCGATCCTTGTGCATGCTACAGGGCCCTGGAATGGACCAAGGACAAGTTGATTGTCCCTTACGATATAGAATCCCGTCCACCAGAATCCGAAAGCTTCGTGCAGCAGTGCCGCAACATTAGCCATATTCGCAATCTGGTCCGTTTCTCCGCTGACTACACTTTCGATCTGCTTATATAGTTCCTGATATCTGTCTGTCTTGTTCATGGATGATAAATCAACTTTTTAATGCGTATTTGGCAAAGTTACAAATTTCTGTATATCTTTGCACCGTGGACATGCATCAGGCGATGCCTGCCACGCTTAAATATCATTTGCAGGGGTGCCCCGGTTGACCGAGGCTGAGATCATACCCAAGAACCTGATCCGGATAATGCCGGCGTAGGAACGCAGAATCTCATTGCATGTGTGCATCATTGCACCTTGTCAGCCCCTTGCATAAATGTGCATACATTATGCGAGGTTTTTTGTTTATTGCAGCGCTCAGTGCGCTGATCCCTTTCTCTGCACAAGGTGTGGAGAAGGAAGCGACCGATGAAAAGGTCGAGAGGCTCGACAGCGTCGTGGTCTCATCATCACGAGCAGGCAGAAACACGCCTGTAACGTTCACAATGGTCGGAAAAGACGAACTTCAACGCTCGAATCCCCTTAATTCGCTCCCGATGAACCTGGCCCTTCAGCCATCGGTTGTGTCTGTAAATGAAGGTGGTACCGGCCTCGGATATTCAAAGATGACAGTCCGTGGTTCAAAGGGTTCGCAGATCAATGTAACTCTCAACGGAATCACACTGAATGATGCAGAGTCGCAGGAGGTCTTCTGGGTCAACATCCCAGCATTGTCATCGATGATTTCAAGTGTACAGCTTCAGCGAGGCCTCGGCACATCGGCAAACGGCGCAGGTGCATTCGGAGCAAGCATCAATATGAGCACGGCGTCTGTAGGTGCGGACCCTACCGCATCGGCCGAGATGTCTGTAGGTTCATATGGAACATTTATCAGCACATTCACAGCAGGAACCGGCCTGATGAAGTCGGGACTATACCTGAATGCGGCATATTCACGTGGACTTACAGACGGATACATCCGTAATGCCTATGCAGACGTGCAGTCAGCAATGGCAGTGCTGGGATGGCTTAAAGGCAACAATTCTCTTCGTCTTACCTACCTGATGGGTGACCAGAAGACAGGTATTACATGGGAGGGTATCAGCCTGGAACAATACGATATTGACAGAAGATACAATCCAGCAGGTGAGTATTACGATCAGTGGGGAAATGTCCATTACTATGACAATGAGACAGACAATTATGCACAGCATCATCTTCAGCTGAACTACACTCATTCGTTTTCTGACCGTCTTGCCTGGAGCACAACCTTCAACTATACACGTGGAGACGGATATTATGAGAATTACAAGGCTGGAAAATCATTCTCAAAGTATATGATGCAGAATCCTGTCATTGATGGAGTAGAGTATGATGAAGGAGATTTCATCACTCGTGAGGCACTTGCGAATGATTATTATGTACTTAACTCAGATCTCCGCTATGGCTCGGAACGCCTGAATCTTACTGCGGGAATCAATCTGTCACGTTATGATGGAGACCATATCGGTAGCGTTCTCTGGAATAATGTATTGGGGGATTCGTATGATTATGGCAGCCATGACTGGTATCTCAACCGAGGCTTGAAACATGAGGCAAATGCCTTTGTCCGTGGTGAAATGCTCTTCGCAGAGAGGCTGACTGCTTATGCAGATCTTCAGTATAGGGGAGTGTGGCTGGAAATGTCAGGCCCGGAGGATGACGGTGTCCTTCTTGACCATAAGGACAACTGGCAGTTCTTTAATCCTCGTGCGGGTCTTTCCTATCGTATGAGCGAGGCTTCACGTTTCTATGCTTCTGCAGCCCTTGGTCATCGTGAACCAGGACGAAGCGACATCAAGGAACTTATTCTTGACGCAAACAAGGCTGCTTCTGCCGGTGCTGCAAGTCGTGGGGTAGACATCAGGCCGGAGAAGATGCTTGACATCGAGATGGGATATGAGTATTTGACTGAGAATCTTGCATTGTCGGCGAACATCTATCTGATGGAATATTGGGACATGCTTCTTGAGACAGGTAAACTCAGTGATGTCGGCTATGCCATCAAGGAAAATGTACCGCGCAGCTGGCGTCGTGGAATCGAACTCTCAGCGAATTGGAATGCTTTGAACTGGCTTCAGTTAGGTGGAAACATTACGCTCTCTACCAATAAGATACGTAGCTATACCGCCTATTATGAGATGTATGACAACATGAATGACTGGAACTATCTGGGACAACATAAGGTTGATTTTGAAAATACAGATATTCTGATGTCGCCGTCGATCGTGGGTATGGCTTCTGTGACATTCAGACCGTTTGCAGGTTCATCAAGTTCATTGAAGTCGGCATATGCGTCTTTGACCGGCAAGTATGTAGGCAGACAGTATTATGACAATACGACATCTGAGGAACGAAGCATTCCTGCATATTTCGTCAGCAACCTCTCGCTCGGATACGAAATCTCGGCATTGACACTTTCAGTCCATGTCAATAACCTTTTAAACAGAAACTACTATGCTGATGCATGGCTCTGGAGGGCGTATTTCCAGCAGGATGATATATATTATTCAGACACGGGAATCTATCCTCAGGCACCTTTGAACTGGACATTCAAGGCCACTTGGAGATTCTGACAAATCAAAAGCCACCCAAAAGGTGGCTTTTGATTTATGTTGTGATGTACAAGGATTGTAAGGTCTTCCTGTCAATTGACTGCTTTGCGGAATGACCTACGTATCTTGGCAAAGAAGCGTTTAAGTCTGTAGATGACTTTTTCTCTTATCTTTCTAGGGAAAATGTGCAATGAAATAATGAAAAGTATGGTCAGAATGCTTATTATCATATCGTAAATTGTCAGTTAGTTTCAATGACAAATAATATAATCAATAATCTTGCCAAATGTCCTGGCATTGTAGCCCTGAGGGCATCAGAATGCCATTTTCGAGAGAAATGTATCAAGATTGTTGAATAATGGGACATCGTAATATTCGCATGTGATGCGCACATTGTCATATCTGTAGAAATCCTCCTCGCAGATTACTACCATCTTTCCTCCTTTTGCATGAAGACCCATTTCAAGAAGTGAGATAGGAGACTTGCTTGTGCCCAGGATGTACATCAGGATGATGTCTGCTTCTTCAAGATGGTCCAGTTCCCAACGCACCTGATAGTCCATCTCGCCAGGTCGTGATGCATCCCAATTTTCCTGACGAGGATTGAACAGGATGTATCTTCCATCCATTTCAGAGAATCGTTCATATATGTCCTTCTGCCAGTCCCTACTGTTCCCCATGTCGATGGTTCCTGCAAGAAATACCTTGGTGAAACTACAGTCGCCTGCCACTTCTGAAGGAAGTTCCTCATGTGGACGGAGCATGTAAGTCGCAGGTTCACTTGATTTGCATGATACGGCCAGAATGACAGCCGCGGCAAGTGTGAAGATATATTTTCTCATGACATTCCCATTTAGCCCTGCAAAGGTACAAATAATGGCAAAAATCCGTATATTTGATGTTTGAGTAATAATATGGAATCAGGAAAGAACATAATATATCTTGCAGGAGGATGCTTCTGGGGCACACAGCATTACATGAGCCAGTTCGAAGGCGTGGTGGAAACTGTTGTAGGCTATGCCAATGGCAGTCTGCCGGATCCAACATACAGACAGGTCTATACAGACGAGACAGGGCATGTGGAATGTGTTAAGGTCATTTATGACAAGTCCATTATATCGCTCGAAACCATCTGCCGCCTTTTCTTCAAGTCCATCGATCCCATGGTTAAGAACCGTCAGGGCGATGATATCGGAACAAGATACAGGACCGGATTGTATTGGGAGGATGAAGATGATGAGGCAGCAGTCAATGCAGTATATGAAGAAGTGCAGGGCATGTACAGCCAGGCTCTTGCAGTCGAAAAAGGACCTTTAAAATGCTTCTATTCAGCAGAGGAATACCACCAGGATTACCTTGTCAAGAATCCTGAAGGATATTGCCATCTTTCAATGGACCTTATGAGGTCAGCTCGTAAATATTCGCAGATAATCAGTGAGTTAAGGGTGTATTCAGACGAAGAAAAGAAACAGATACTTCCACGGTTCTTCAAGACCGGAAAAGGGGAGTACGGTGAAGGTGACAAGTTCATAGGCGTGACAGTTCCGAATGTACGAAAGGTGGTGAAACTGCATAAGGATGTCTCCTATGAAGTTCTTGAATGGCTCCTTGAAAGCGAATGGCATGAATGCCGTCTGTGCGCCCTTCTTATTTTGGTTGAGAAATTCAGGAAGACGCCTGAAGAAGCGGTACAGTTCTATCTGACTCATACCAAAGGAATAAACAACTGGGATCTCGTTGACCTTTCTGCACCATACATACTCGGTGCCTACCTGCTGGATCAGGAAGACAGAAGCGTACTGACCAGGCTTGCCGGTTCTTCCGTCATGTGGGAACAGAGGATCGCAGTCGTATCCACGCTTATGCTCATCAGAAACGGACAATTTGATGATACGATAACCTTGGCTGAGTCATTGCTTCATGCAAGACACGATCTCATGCAGAAGGCTGTAGGATGGATGCTGCGGGAAGTCGGCAAACGAAACGAGGAACTTCTCATCGAATTCCTTGAAAAGCACAAGGCTGTCATGCCGAGGACTATGCTGAGATATGCCATAGAGCGTTTTGAACCAGAGAAACGCAAGTATTTTATGGGAAAAACAATTGAACAGCAGTAATTATGAATTGGAAAATAACAGGAATAGGCGATGCATTGTGGGACCTTCTTCCCGATGGACGTAAGATCGGAGGAGCACCGGCGAACTTTGCATATTATATGAAACAGTTCGGCTTTGATGCGACTGTTGTGACAGCAGTGGGCAACGACGAACTTGGCGAGGAGATCAAGCAGACCTTTGCCAGAATGGACCTCAAGCATCAAACTGAGGTCGTTGATTATCCTACTGGAATAGTAAGGATAGAGCTTGATGACAGGGGTATCCCTTCTTATGAAATTGTCGAGAACGTCGCCTATGACCATATTCCATATACATCCGGACTCGATGAGATAGCACGGACATGCAATGTGGTATGCTTCGGAACGTTGGCCCAGAGAAACGAGGTTTCAAGAAATACTATAACAAGGTTTCTTGATGCAATGCCGGCAACAGGGGCGACTTACAAAGTGTTTGACATCAACCTGCGTCAGAATTTCTATTCCAAGGAAATGATCGCCGAGTCCCTGAAGCGTTCGAACGTATTCAAGGTAAACGACGAAGAACTTGCCGTAGTGAAGCAAATGTTCGCATACGCTGGCGAAACCATGGAGGAAACATGCAGGATGATCCTTTCTGACTGGGATCTCAAGTATTTGATACTGACCTGCGGAACAAACGGTAGCTATATCTTTGCTGAAGGTGAAGAATCATTCATGGATACCCCTAGAGTCGAAGTTGCAGACACAGTCGGTGCTGGTGATTCATTCATTGCATCATTCATGGCCTCTATACTCAAAGGCACATCAATAAAAGATGCACACGAACTCGCTGTAAAGCTTTCAGCATTCGTGTGCACTCAGTATGGGGGTATGTGTGATATTTCAGGCTTTAGTCGATAGTCTTGTCGATAGAGAATCTTGTGATCTTCCTTGAAGTGTTCTTCTGGAATTCGACGTCTCTGAGCTTGACTCTCTTGACTGCCTTATATGGAGGCATCTTGGCGTTGAGTATCTTTACCTGATCCTCAAAATACTTCTGCATGTCGGCAATGCCCTTGTCGGCGAGAAGGTCTGCATCAGGGAAGATTTCTGCAACAATCGTGATCTTGTCCTTCTGTACGCGGCTTTCTCCTGCATAGACTACGACTTCGGCAACGCCTTCAACTTTCTGGAGATCAGCCTCGATTTCCTCAGGATATACATTCTTTCCGTTTGAAAGGATGATGAGGTTCTTCTTGCGGCCTGTGATGTAGATCCATCCTTCTTCGTCAAGTCTTCCGTAGTCTCCCGTGTGGAAGAATCCGTCCTTGTCGAACACTTCTGCAGTAGCTTCAGGATTGTTGTAGTATCCAAGCATCACATTCGGTCCCTTCACGCATATTTCGCCTTCGCCGTTCTCGTCCGGATTGTCGATCTTGACTCTGCAGGCGAGAATTGGGGTTCCGACGCTGCCTGGTTTGCGATACTTGTTTCTGTTTGCTGAAATCAGAGGAGCGCATTCGGTGATTCCGTAGCCGTTGAGCACTGTAATTCCGAGGGCGTCGAATGTATTGATTATTTCTTCGTCAAGCTTTGCTCCACCGCAGATGACAAGTTCCAACTTGCCTCCGAACGCAGCGAGTACGCTTGTGAAAAGCTTCTTTCTAAGGTCGATTCCAACCTTTCTCAGACAGTTGCTGACCTTCATCATGGCCTTCAAAAGACCTTCCTTACCGGTTTTCCTTGCTGTTGTCCAGATCTTTCTGTTCATTACTTCAAGGAAGGCTGGAACGAGGATGAGATGTGTAGGCTGCTGCTCTCTGATCTCGTCGCTCACATGCTTGAGGCCGCTTGATATATAGACCTCACATCCCTGAGAAAGATGTCCCACATAGTTTACTGTAGAACCAAAGGTGTGATGTGGAGGAAGAACATGGAGCGTCTTCCTTGTGATGTCGAAATTGTACATTCCCAAGGTCATGTCGAGGCCGATGTTTGCCTGTGAAAGCATTACACCCTTGCCCTTTCCTGTGGTTCCCGAAGTAAAGACGATGGATGCTAGCTTGTTTACATCGATCTTGTAGTCATAGTAGGAATTGTCTCCGCCTGTATAGAGTTCACCTCCGATTGACTGAAGACGTGCAAGTGATACAAGTGTCTTTCCTGCCAAATCCTCCTCGGCAAGCTTGGATTCAGACTCGATTGAAACAAGATATTCTGCCGACTTGAGACCTCCGTTTGCAATGATTTCCTTGATCTTGGCTTCTGCAGTCTTGCCAAAGATTACTGCCTTGCAGCCGGTTGTACTGATGATTCCGTCAATGTCTTCTATTGGAAGTTCCTTGTCTACTGGAACTGTAACTGAACCGATGGCCATGACTGCAAAGAACGAGCAGCACCATCCGTATGAGTTCTCACCGACGATCGCAATGTTTTCTTCTCTGAGTTCTTTTGAAATAAGTGCGGTACCAAGGTTTCTTACATCTTCACGCCACTGAGTGAATGTTACCTTCTTGACTTCCGTGTCTGTCGGTTTGTCTTTGTATGAAATTGCTATGCTGTTGGGGAAATTCAGCGCAGCTTCCTCCACCAGCGAACGCATATCGTCAATGAAAGTTGTATTGTAAATTGGGTAATTCCTATTCATTTTATATACGATTTATTCATAGATCATTTTGTCGAGCCTGTTGAATATGCTCTTACGGAACTTGCGCAGTTCCTTGATCTTCTTTCTGTTCTTAGGAGATACGAAATTCCATGTTCCGACGAATTTCATGAAAAGCCTCATGTAGTTCCATGCAAGGAGGAACATGAACGGGAATGCCACGAAATAGCCCAAAGCCCACCAGAATCCGACAAAAACCCAAAGGAGTATCACCGGAACGAAGAGGGAGATAGGGATGGTTATCAATGCGCTGACTGCCAGGCGGAATGTGCTGACGAACATCTGGTCCTTGATCATGATTTTGAGGAAGATCTCAGGGACAATGAAGAGAAGGGCAGTCGGGATAATGGAAACTGTAAAGAGAGGAAGCAGAAGCAGAAGTCCGAAGCCTCTGAGAAGAACTGCTTCAAAATGTGGATTGTGCCTGAAGAGCCAGTCTCTGATGTTGAGTGACTTTATTTCTTCTGCAAGGACTGCAACATCGTTGTATATATTCTCCATTTCCTCAGGATTGGCTTCAGTAGCCTTCTGGAGGTCATTTACGAGGCTCTGGTCGGAGAGAAGACGTGATGGAAGATAGTTATTCTTGAATCCATGCTTTCTTGCATAGGTCTTTCCGTATTCGTTTTCACGAAGCCAATCGATCTGGTCATAATGTTCGATGTCATCTATATGAAGCATCATATCCTTGATAGTGCTATGAACCAAAGCGTTGATTTCCATCATGGTGGCACGTGGTTCCTGCTGATATCTCTCGTAATATGGCTTCAATGAAATCGGCTTGCCGAATCTGATGAGCATTTCAGTCCTTGCGTGGAAATAGTTCGAGTAATGGTTGCATGAAGGAAGGATCATCACATCCTCCTTGAAGTCCATCTTCTCGGCTGCAGCAAAAGCGATTCGCAGATATCCAAGCTTGAATGATCCAAGCCATCTTTTGTCCTGATGGCCTCCTTCCGGATAAAGCATCACTGTCTCACCATCCATGAGTGCCTTGCCGGCGTCCTCGAATGTCTCAGAGTTCTTTCGTACATGGGAAAGTCCTTCATAACCCATACGATATGCTGGAAGAAGTCCCATGGCACGAAGTGCCTTGTTGAATATAGGATTGTTGAACACATTGGCCCTGGCAAGGAAGTTCATCCTTCTGTCTGTAAGCTGAAGACAAACACAGAGAGGGTCATTGAGACAGTTCTGGTGATTGGATACAATGACTGTAGGGGTACCGTTTACCGGAACATTTTCAAGGCCGAGAATATGCTCTTTCTTGAAATACAGTCCGGAATTCACGAACTGTAGATACGTTCGGAATGCTTTTATCAGGAACGAATGTTCCCTAGGGTTAGTCTTAGTCATCTCAGGTAGGGTTTAGTAATTATTAAAATGAAGTTTAGGCTTACATCAAGCAAATATATGAAAAATATCTCAAATTACATTGCATTATTCTTCTGACGACTTCTGTTTACAAGCATTACTCCAGTGAAAATGAGCAATATGGCAAGGATCTTCATAGGCGTCAGCCTGTCCTGACCAATGATAAACGCTACTATACTTGCGCAGATCGGCTGAAGATAGTTGTACATCGCAACAACGGTGGGTCTAAGCGTCTTCTGTCCAATAGGCACGATCAGATAGGCGAAGAATGTTCCGAACAGAAGGATGTATGCGAGTGACATCCAGTTTTCATTCGAAAAGTCACTCCATTGAATTGATGGAATTGCCATGAAAGAGAATGGAATAAGCATCATTGCTCCGAACAGGAACTTCCACTTCATGAGAGTGAGGGGAGAATACTTCCTGATTATGTCCTGAAAGAACACAAGATAGATGGCATAGCTAAGCTGAGATCCAAGACACAACAGGTCGCCCCAGACGTTTGATGTATTGCCCGAAACCCTACCTGTACCGCTCAGGATAAGGATCAGGGCTCCGCCCAATCCGGTAAGGACTCCAGAAATCTTCATTCCACTCATCGGTTCCTTGAGGAAGATGGCGGAAAGGACAAGTGTCCATAGGGGAAGCGTAGAAGTCGAAATGCTCGCATCGACAGGGGAGGTGAGTGCTACACCGTTCACAAACAGTATCTGATTCAAGGCTGCAGAAAACAATGCGACCAAAGCCAGCCTGAAATAGTCGCCTTTCTCAATCGTGTCAGTCTTCACAAAGAGCGAAAGCACCCAGAACATTATCGCACCTCCTAAAAGTCTGAGGTCTGCCAATGCAGTAGCGGATATTGCTCCGTATGCAAGCAACATCTTTGAAATAGGCGCCATGACGCCCCACATAGTATTTGAGCCGAACAGGGCTAAGTGCCCTGCCGGCTTACTTCCGATTTTCATATTATAACATCTGGTACTTATTCCAGATTTGCAAACCTAAAGATACTATAATATTTTACATTAGAGCTGCTCGACGCTGACTTGGTTGCCTGCAATCTTGGAAACGAGTCCTTGAAGTACCTTTCCTGGACCTGACTCGACGAATGCGGTTGCTCCGTCAGCCACCATATTGACGACTGTCTGAGTCCATTTTACAGGTGCTGTCAACTGTGCAAGAAGATTCTTCTTGATCTCTGCAGGATCAGTTGTGGGCAGAGCTGTAACATTCTGATATACCGGACAGACTGGTTTCTTGAACTGAACGCTCTCGATTCCGGCAGCAAGTTCTTCAGCGGCCGGCTGCATGAGTGGCGAGTGGAATGCACCGCCTACCGGAAGAAGAAGTGCTCGCTTTGCACCTGCTTCCTTCATCTTTTCCGATGCTGCAGTAACCGCCTCTACAGAACCTGAGATTACTATCTGGCCTTCGCAGTTGTAGTTGGCTGCAACGACTACACCTTCAGTTTCATCGCAGATGGATTCAACCTTCTCGGTAGGAAGCGCTAGAATCGCTGCCATTGTGCCTGGGTTTGCCTCGCATGCCTTCTGCATTGCATGAGCGCGGATAGAAACAAGACGGAGGCCATCCTCGAAATCAAGTGCGCCGGCTGCAGTAAGAGCCGAGAATTCGCCAAGAGAATGACCAGCCACCATGTCCGGCTTGAAATCGGGACAGCACTTGGCAAGGATGACGGAATGAAGGAAGACTGCAGGCTGGGTAACCTTTGTCTGCTTCAGATCTTCCGCAGTGCCGTTGAACATAATGTCAGTGATGTCGAATCCAAGGATTTCGTTGGCCCTGTCGAACATTTCTCTTGCGATAGGATTTGTATCGTAAATATCCTTTGCCATTCCAGGGAACTGTGAGCCCTGTCCTGGGAACATATATGCTTTCATCGTCTTCTGTTTGTTTTAAACTAATGCAAATGACAGTTCTCCCTTGCAGCAGAGGTTGCCGTCAACTCTAAGTTCTGCCTGACAATAAAATATCGGGCCTCTTCTGGACTTCAGCGTTGCGGTTACTTCGCAGAGGTCACCTGGCTTTACGATATTCTTGAATCGTACCTTGTCTATGCCGGTGTAAAGGGTAGTCTTGCCCTTTATTTCGTCCTTGACAAGAAGTGCGCAACTCTGTGCCATTATTTCGCATTGGATCACTCCCGGCACGATTGGATTGCCTGGGAAATGTCCACTGCAAAAGTATTCATTTTCCTTGACATGGTACTTCGCATGACACACGCCTTCATCATCCATGTACATTTCATCCACGAGGAGCATCGGGTCCCTGTGTGGAAGATATTCCTTGAGTTCTTCCTTTGTCATGATCATTTCACAAATTTTCTGAATACAAGACATCCGTTATGACCACCGAATCCGAGAGAGTCGGATACGGCAAGCGTCAGGTCGGTCTTTACCGGTGTGTTTGGTGTATAGTCGAGATCGCACTCAGGCTCAATTTCGTCGAGGTTGATGGTTGGTGGAACGATGCCGTTCTTCAATGCAAGCACCGACGCAACAGCCTCTACCGCACCGGCAGCACCCAACATGTGGCCGGTTGAACCCTTTGTCGAACTGATGTGTGCCTTATATGCGTCCTCTCCAAGTGCTAGCTTGAATGCAACGGTTTCGGAAACATCGTTAAGGGCAGTGCCTGTTCCATGTGCGTTGATATACACAACGTCGTCAGAAGTGTAGTTTGCTTCATCAAGAGCAATCCTGATGGCAGCAGACTGAGTTATTCCGTCTGGTCTTGGTGCTGTAACGTGATGGGCATCACATGTGTTTCCATAGCCGCAGATCTCGCCGAGGATCTCCGCACCACGTGCAACTGCGTGCTCATATTCCTCAAGAACGAGCATTGCCGCACCCTCTGCCATTACGAATCCGCCTCTGTTCTTGTTGAACGGAAGTGATGCATACTTTGGATCTTCTGCACGTGAAAGAGCCTTGGCATTTGCGAATCCTGCGATTGCAAGCGGGATGATTGCCGCCTCGGAACCACCTGCGATGATAGCATCTGCATGACCATATTTGATGGCTCTGAAAGCCTCTCCGATGGCATGGGTGGAAGTGGCGCATGCCGTCACCACTGGAAGACATGGTCCGCATGCATTGTTGCGGATCGCCACATTTCCTGCTGCGATGTTTGAAATCATCGTCGGAATGAAAAGGGGAGAAACCCACTTTGTACCTTCCGAAATGATCTTCTCTGTCTCACGCATCATGGTCTGGAATCCACCGATTCCTGAACCTACATATACTCCGAATCTGAATGGATCTATGTTTCCACCTTCATTCGAGTCAAGGCCAGACTGCTTTACAGCCTGCCATGCAGAAGCGACAGCATATGTCGTGAACTTGTCCTGCTTTCTTGCAAAGGCCGGTTCTATTTCATAATCCGCAGGATTGAAATCCTTTACTTCACCTGCAATCTTTACGGGGAGGTCGTCTGTCGGAATCGACTTGATATAATCGATGCCACATACTCCGTCAAGAAGATTGTTCCAATATGTATTTACATCATTTCCGATAGGGCTGATTACGCCCATTCCGGTGATTACTACTCTTTTACTCATTAGCAATGAATTTTCTGATTGTTTTTTCAGCGCCAAGGATAAGGTCTTCGACAATTGCCTTTGCCGGCTCGATCTTCCTAACCATGCCTGCGCACTCTCCAGCCATATAGCTTCCATTCCTGTCACCCTCCTGTACGGCCTTGCGAAGTGCTCCGCTTCCGAATGCAAGGATCTCATCCTGATTTACTGACGGGTCGTTTTCCATCTTCGAGAATGTCCTTGAGAATGGTGTCTTGAGAGAGCGTACCGGATGTCCGAGAGTCTTTCCGGTCACGATTGTAGATACGTCTGTCGCTTTGAGGATCTTGTCCTTGTATTCAGGATGGATATTGCATTCCTCTGCTGAAAGGAATCTTGTTCCCACCTGGATTGCGTCTGCTCCGAGCATGAATGCAGCTGCAGCACCACGGCCATCGCAGATGCCACCTGCAGCAATGACAGGAATGTCAACTGCATCTACTATCTGGGGGATAAGCGGCATCGTGTGCAGTTCTCCAACATGTCCGCCCGACTCAGCTCCCTCCGCTACGATTGCATCAGCACCGGCTGACTGCATCTTGAGTGCAAGAGCAACTGAAGCAACGACAGGAATTACCGTGATTCCTGCATCCTTCCACATTGACATGTACTTGGCTGGTGAACCTGCTCCTGTGGTAAGGATCTTCACGCCTTCTTCAACCACCATTTCTGCAATTTCACCAGCATTCGGTGCCTGGAGCATGATGTTTACTCCGAAAGGCTTGTCGGTAAGTTCCCTGCACTTTCTGATTTCATTCCTTACGGCCTCTGTGCCGGCATTGATGGAAGAAATCAATCCGAGACCGCCTGCATTTGACACTGCTGCAGCAAGGGATGCGTCAGCAACCCATGCCATACCGCCCTGAAATACCGGATACTGTATTCCGAGCATATCACATATTCTGCTTTTGATCATAATTATCATTCTTAATAATTTACCATTCCATCACAACGGCTCCGGATACAAATCCTGCTCCGAATGCACTCATTGCAATCTTATCTCCCTTCTTGAGGAGTCCCTTGCGGTTGCACTCGTCGAGAAGGATTGGGCAGCAGGCACTTGATGAGTTGCCGTGATTCTCTACATTGGTAGGGAATTTTTCAATCGGCTGCTCAAGATAGTGCTGAATTGCCTGTATGATACGTATGTTTGCCTGGTGGAGAAGATAGTGGTTCACATCGTCCGCCGTCATGCCGGATGCCTTCAATGCACGTGTAATGTCCTTGGAGGCGGCAGTAACTGCAAACTTGAACACTTCCTGTCCTTTCATCTGCAAAGGTATGTCATTTTCTTCTTTTGTAATATAGGGTGTCGGCTGAAGTGTCCTATATTGCCAAAGTTTGTCAGTCGAACTTGCTGCCGAAAGCTTTACACTCTTGATGTTGTCACCAGGTGTAAGGACTGCGGCACCTGCACCGTCACCGAAGAGCACACAGGTCCTACGGTCATTCCAGTCTGTCATCCTGGTAGGCTCCTCTGCACATACGATAAGTACATTGTCAGCCTTGCCGGCATTATGGAAAGCCTCTGCAATTTCGATTGCATGTATGAATCCTGCACATGCACAGTTGATGTCAATGCATGGGCATGTGGCACCGATTGCTCCTTGGATGATACAGCTCAGCTGGGGAGTCACATACTCGTTGACTACATTTGAACATATGATGAAATCGAGTTCTTCCGCTGAGATTCCCGCATCATTCAATGCCTTTGTCGCCGCCTCGGCAGCAAGGTCTTCAAGCCTCTCGTCCGAAATGACAAAACGGCTTGAGACTCCTGTCCTGGTTTTGATCCATTCGTCGCTGGTGTCAAGAAATTGTGACAGCATATCATTGGTCACAACCTTTTTTGGAAGCGCGCTTCCTGTTCCTGAAATCTTCATTTTCGTGAATTTTAATCATCGCAAAATTGTCATATTATTTTTATGCGAGGAAAGAAAGTACGTAAAATGCCATATAATGCCGCTGACGGCAGGGAAGTGTGGTAAATTGAGGATATTTGTGGCTAATTCCGATCCGTATTTCGCCACATGTGGTGAAATTGGCATGTTTTCAACATTATATGGACCTTTTGAAGCACTAATGCAGAAGTGGGGATTTTGCATTGATTATTTTTTTACTACTTTTGTGTTGTCATGTTATGACTTCAATCACAAAAGATTTAAGTAATTCATTAAATATTAAAGATTTATAATTATGGCAAACGTTGCAGAACAGGTAAAGGCAATCATCGTCGAGAAGTTGGGCGTTGATGCTGCAGAAGTTGTTGATTCAGCAAGCTTCACTAACGATCTCGGCGCAGATTCACTTGATATCGTTGAGCTCATCATGGATTTCGAGAAGGAATTCAACATCGAGATTTCAGATGACGAGGCTGGCGACAACATCCAGACAGTAGGTGACGCAATCAAGTTCATCGAAGGAAAGGTAAACGCATAATTGCTTGCACATCCTTACAAGCGAGAATGGCATATTGCTGTTCTCGCTTTTTAATTTTAGCAATTAACGCTATATTTGCACCCCTTTTTCGTATTTGAGATGTTACATTATAAGACGATAGAGAATAACCAACTTAACGACTGGATTGTGATGATACACGGAGCCGGTGGAAGCATCGAGGTATGGTTCCGTCAGGTTGCCGATTATGCACGTCATTTCAATCTTCTGCTCGTAGACCTTGCCGGACATGGAGGTTCAGCCAACGAGTCATTCGGAAAAGGCTTCAACTTCTCACGCGCAGCGGAACAGGTCATGGAGGTTGTAAACCATCTCAAGATCGAAAAGGGACATTTCATCGGCCTTTCGCTCGGCTCAATTGTCGTCCGTCTTATCGCAAAGCACAATCCTCAGCAGGTGTCAAGCATGGTGTTGGCTGGAGCGGTAACCGAACTTAACGCTAAGGTACGCCTCCTGCTTACCCTCGCAACAGCTTTCAAGCGCATCATTCCATACGGTCTCATCAAGAGGGTCATTGCAAAGTGCATAATCCCGCAGGAGAAATACGGAAAATCCAAGAAACTCTTTCTCAACAATGCAAAGAAGGTTTCGTTCGACAGCTTCCTCAATTGGCTCAAGCTCGGTGACGGGGTAAGCAAGTACATCAAGGACCTTTTCGAAGAATACATCTCCATCCCGACCTTGTATCTCATGGGAGAAGACGACAAGCTCTTCCTGCCGAAGGTGCAGAAGACCGTCAGGAACGGGGGCGACAACGTATCGCTGATCGTGGTTCCGGATGCCGGACATGTCTGCAATGTCGATAACAAGAGATTCTTCAATCAGCACTCACTTGAGTTCATGTGCAGTGTATGCAAATAAAAAAAGGATGATTTTGGAAAGTCATCCTTTTTTGTTGTATGCAATCTTTCGATTTACTTCACGATGATGTAGGTTGTGTCCGGCTCGAGATCGCCCTTGATGATGCCGTTTTCCACTGTGAACTCCTTTGCGTAAACCTGGTCGGCATAGTTGCCGTCAGGAAGTGCTGTAGCCAGTTCAACATTGCTGTTCTCTGCTGAGAAATTGATGATTGCAGCACCCTTGTCACCGCGGTTTACAAGAACAACCTCTCCATCTTCAGAAATCTGAATATCTTCAATCTGTCCTTCCATTGACTTACGGAACTTATTGACTGCCACAACTTCAGGGTGGAAGAACTCATCGTTGCCTCTTGCGCCGAGAAGGTTGTCTCCCCAGTAGTTCTCACGTGTCGAATTCATAGGACGGCTATAGAAGAGAGGAGTACCGTTCTGACGTGCAGTGAGGAATACCCATGCAGTGCGGATCTGAGCATCGGTAAGAACTGCACTCTCATTGGCATTACAGTATGTGTCGTGGCTCTCTACCCATGTGGTGAGGTATTCAGGAGCTGCGGTATGATACCATGAAATGATGTCGATATCCTTTGCGCTGCGCTTTGCAAGCACTTCACGGATCACATGGCCATATGTCGATGCGGTCTGGCCGAAATAGCCGGCATATTCGTTCTCCGGAACGTTCTTGTCCTGAAGGACCTCGCCATAAACGAAGAGGCTATCGTATGGAAGGGCGAGAGAAACTCCAAGCACTTCCTTGCGGCCTGTAGCAACATCCCAGAAATCGTTTTCCTTGACCCCTGCCTCTGTATCGACTGGATCTGAATGTACTCCGATATGCTTTGCCGTATCATAACGGAAGCCACGTACGCCCATGTTGAGAAGCTTGTTGACGAACTCTATGTAGTACTTCTGGAAAAGCGGATTCTCAGTATTTACGTCAGGAAGTCCACCAACGCCCTGGTGTGTACACTGTGTACGGTCGTTGTAGTCCTTGATGTCCTCAAGGCCATGTGTATGGAACATCTTCTCCCTACCGCCTACCGCTGCATAGAACTCGTCAGTCACGAGGTCAATGTTGAATGCAGTATGGTTAGGAAGCACGTCAACAAGGACGCGTACGTCATACTTCTTTGCAGAATCAAGCATTGCCTTCATCTCTTCCTCTGTACCTACGATGTTGTTTCCGATAGTCCAGTCTGTAGGCTGGTAATAGTGATACCAGTTTCCTTCCTTCTCGTCGAAGATCTTTACATTTCCACCTTCAGGGCTGAAACATGCATTTACTGGCGAAGTCTGGATCATAGTAAATCCGGCATCGGCAATCTGCTTCATGTTTTCTGCGATGGTAGGGAAGTTCCAGCTCCAGACATGGAGTATTGTCTCCGTATTCGTAGCATTCGGGTCATGTGACATACGGTCGACAAGTCCTGTGTTATTGTTGGAAGCACAAGCGACCATGCAAAGACCGGCAATAATTGAAATTATCTTGTTCATGTCTTATAATTTTATACTGTTATTGTGAAAAATCGTGCAAATATATCGAATTATTCATTATTTTTGAGGTTGCATTATTACATAGTCTAAAAATATCTTAAAATCTTTTAAAAATATGTCACTTATTGAAAGCATCATCGCACGTGCAAAGTCCAACAAACAGCGTATCGTGCTCCCAGAGTCTCTTGAAGAGCGCACACTTACTGCAGCAGACATGTCTCTTGCCGAGGATATCGCAGACATCATCCTTATTGGAAATCCTGACGAAATCTTCGCTCTTGCAGACAAGCTCGGTCTCAAGAACATCGGCAAGGCAACAATCATCGATCCTGCTACAAGCGAGAAGACTGCAGAATATGCGAACCTTCTCTATGAACTCCGCAAGAACAAGGGCATGACACCTGAAAAGGCTGCTCAGCTCGTGCTTGACCCACTTTACTTCGGATGTCTCATCATCAAGAGCGGCGATGCAGACGGTCAGATCAGCGGCGCCCTTTCCACTACAGGTGAGACCCTCCGCCCGGCACTCCAGATCATCAAGTGCTCTCCAGGCATCACATGCGTCAGCGGTGCAATGCTCATGATCACAAATACTCCTGAATACGGTGAGGACGGTGTTCTCGTTGTAGGTGACGTTGCCGTTACTCCTATGCCTGATGCATCCCAGCTTGCTCAGATCGCTGTCTGCACAGCTCAGACTGCAAAGAGCGTTGCCGGATTTGCTGATCCTAAGGTTGCAATGCTTTCATTCTCTACCCTCGGATCGGCAAAGCACGAGGTTGTTGACAAGGTCATTGAAGCAACAAAGCTTGCCAAGGAACTTGATCCTACACTCAAGGTTGAAGGTGAACTTCAGGCTGACGCTGCCCTCGTTCCTTCAGTTGGCCAGAAGAAGGCTCCAGGTTCAGAGATTGCAGGCCAGGCAAACGTTCTCGTATTCCCTTGCCTCGAGGTGGGCAACATCGCCTACAAGCTCGTTCAGCGACTCGGCAACGCCGATGCTATCGGACCTATCCTCCAGGGTATCGCACGTCCGGTAAACGACCTCAGCCGCGGCTGCTCAGTTGACGACATCTACAAGATGGTTGCAATCACTGCCTGCCAGGCAATGGACGCGAAATAAAGGACTCCTTTGTTTAATGACAACATAATCATGAAAAGACATCTAATGACTTTGGCCGCGATATTGATTAGTGTCGTGGCGTTGGCCCAGAAGCCTGATCCGAACTTTCACATCTATTTGTGCATAGGTCAGTCTAACATGGAGGCCGGAGCACGCCCTGCAGAACAGGACAAGGACTTCAACGACCCTCGTTTCAGTTTCCTGGCTGCAGTCGATATGCCGAATCTCGGCAGAGAGATGGGAAAATGGTTCACTGCAGTGCCGCCTATCTGCCGTGAGGGCAACAACATGGGTCCTGTTGACTTCTTCGGACGCAAGATGATAGAGAACCTTCCTGAGAACATCAAGGTGGGTGTCATCAATGTATCCGTAGCAGGTGCAAAGATAGAGCTTTGGGACAAGGAGGATTATAAGGAGTACATCGACAACGAGCGCGACTGGATGAAGGCCATCGTTGAACAGTACGGTGGAAACCCTTATCAGAGACTCGTAGAGATGGCAAAGATCGCTCAGAAGGACGGCGTAATCAAGGGTATCCTCATGCATCAGGGTGAATCTAACTCTGAGGATCCGCTTTGGCCTGAAAGAGTGAAGAATATTTACGACGACCTCTGCAAGGACCTTGGTCTCAACCCTAAGGAGACTCCGCTTCTTGCCGGTGAACTCAAGTATGAGGAGCAGGACGGAGTATGCTGGCGTTTCAACAGAGACATCATGCCACGTCTCCCTGAAGTGCTTCCAAACTCGCATATCATCTCTGCACTCGGCTGCGAAAGCACAGGAGACCAGTTCCACTTCAGCACAGAAGGAATGAGACTCCTCGGTTATCGTTATGCAGATAAGATGCTTGAGCTTCAGGGATACAAGGAAACTGAGAAACGTACACTCACACTCAGCCCCGGCAAGCTTGGCATAGAGATCAGTCCGACCCTTGCGGGTATCTTCTTTGAAGATATCAACCAGTCTGTTGACGGAGGTATCAGTGCTCAGCTTATCCAGAACAACTCTTTCCAGGCTTACAACGTACCATTCAACACTGATTCCGACGAGTTCTCGAAGGTTGATACAGTGTTCTTCGGATGGACAGTGATCAACAAGGACGGAAAGGGTAGTGCAAGAACAGTTAGCGACAAGCCGCTTGTCAAGGATCTTAAGCCTCTTTATGACTTTGATCCGAACGACGAATATGACGATTCGAAGAAATACCAGCAGTACAGCGTAAGATTCGATGTAGAGAATCCTGGAAACGGATTCGGTATCGCAGCCAACGGCTTCGGTATTTCTGAATATGTAAGAGGATGGGGCAATCAGGGTATGTACTCGAACAACACCCAGACTCCTTCCATCCCTGTTGAAAAGGACATCACATATGAGCTTGGCCTCTACCTTATGGGAGAGAACTACAAGGGCCAGTTCTCGGTGTATCTCGAGGATAATGACGGACAGGTAAACTCAAACGTCATAACCATATCTGGCCTTGAAAACGATTGGAAGAAGTATGAAGGCGAGCTCAAGGCAGAGCGTTCGGTTGACAGCCGTCTCTGCATCGTTGCAGACGCAGCCGGTACTTTCTATCTTGATTTCGTGACCCTTGTTCCTGAAGCATCACAGCTTTGGATGGAGGGTAAGTATGGTCCGTTCCGCAAGGATCTCCTTCAGGCTCTCGCGGATCTTAATCCTACATTCATGCGTTTCCCTGGCGGTTGCGCATCTGAAGGAACAGACTATTGGGGACAGGTATTCTGGAAGAATTCTATCGGTCCTGTAGAGGAAAGAATCGGTTTCCGTAACCATTGGGGATATTGGACTTCGCAGTATATCGGATTCTACGAGTATCTCCTTATGGCTGAATCACTTGGAGCAACACCTCTCCCAGTGTTCAATAATGGTGTCACTTGTCAGTTTGCAGGTCACAAATATGTTGCACCACTTGATACTCAGGAGGATCGCGACAGATTCTATTCTATCTTCGTAAAGGACGCTCTTGATTTCATTGAGTTCTGCAATGGTTCAGTTGACACTGAATGGGGAGCAAAGCGTGCTGAGATGGGTCATCCTGAACAATTCAACCTCAAGTACCTCGGAATCGGAAACGAGAACAGGGGAGATGCATTCTGGGAGCGCTTTGACATCATGTACAAGGCAATCAAGGAGAAATACCCTGAAATCATCATTGTATCGACCGCAGGTTCTGCTGATTCTGGAAAGGAGTTCGACGCCAATATGAAGGAAATCGACGAGAAGTATCCTGACACAATTGTTGACGAACATTATTATAAGGGTGATGACTGGTTCTATGCCAACGGCGAAAGATATGCTGACGGAAAGGTACGCGGTGCCCAGGGCAACACATACGACAGAAGCAAGCCGACAAGAGTATTCGTAGGTGAATTCGCAAACAACCGTACCAACAATGCATTTGCGTCAACTCTCGCTGAGGCAGCATACTGGACCAGCCTTGAAAGGAACTCCGATATGGTTGTTATGGCAGCATATGCTCCTCTCTTCTGCAAGAAGGGCTTCAACAAGTGGAATTCAAACCTCATCTGGTTTGACAACCGCGGAATGTGGCGCAGTACCAACTACTATTATCAGAAACTGTTCTCTGTTGCAGGTGACAGAGCATTCGAGATGACTCCGGCAATGGAGGGATCGGTTGCAGACTCTACTGTCTATATGTCTCCGACAATAGATACTGAAACAGGCGAGATCTTCATCAAGTTCGTTAACTCGGAATGCGTCAACAAGAACTTCACTGTAAAGACAGGCAATAAGAAGGTATATGAGGTATCTGTTGAATTCATATCTTCGAACGACACCAAGATAAAGAACCAGGGAGACCAGAACTATTATTCAAGCCACCCTGACTACAATAAGGTTCCTTCATTCGGTGGTCCTGGAGCGGCTGAAAGACCAGGTCTGCGCGAAATGGCATGGAGATTTGCCCCTAAGGTAAAATATACCGAGGCAGTGGTTCCTCACACAAAGGAATATGGCAAGGTCAAGAAATCCTTTGATTTCGTAATGCCTGAGAACTCTGTTGGAATCATACGTCTGAAGCCGGTGAAATAGGAATATTCCTTTGAAAAATATTTCAAATTGTATAATAGGAGTGCCATTGTAAAAAAAATGGTGCTCCTATTATTATATATTTTAATGAAAATATGTATATTTGATTTGCTATTTGTGCAATAACCA
>JAEIGA010003470.1_pt1 | contig 24666 bp, 16 predicted proteins | sample 9270691 | NCBI WGS metagenome assembly JAEIGA01 (sample SAMN17057246, study PRJNA624740) | gut metagenome | biome: biome; isolation source: fecal sample | host: Bos grunniens | place: China: Xizang | collected 2019
AAGGGTGGCCAACCTTCTTCTTGCAGCAGGTGACAAGGTAAATGTCACAACTGATACTCTCGGTCTTGACGTAGTAATAGAAGGATCAGAAGAGTCTGTAAAGTATACACAGGTAGAGAAGGACTATGCTGCAGTTCTCGGCAATATGGCCGCAATGGTAGCCAGAATGGAGAGTGCTGCCAGTCAGGCAGAGGCTGATGCCATGGCCCATGATATATCTGCCGAGTATGTGAGGTATTACAGAGACAGAGTGCAGTATGTTTTGCAGAACACCAAGTCTCTTACAGTAGTTCCAGTGCTGTATCAGACACTTGGAGATAATCTTCCTCTTTTTGCACAGAGCACAGATGCAATTGTATTCTCGAATGTTGCTGACTCGCTTGAGACCGTATATCCTGACTCTAAATATGTCAAGTCATTGAGAAAGGAGGCTGAAAGACGTTTCAATTATCTGGAACTTCAACATCAGCTGGAATCAGCTGAAGAGATTGGTTTCCCTGATATTGAACTTCCGGATCTGAATGGTCAGAAGCAGAGGCTCTCAAATATGGATGCAAAGGTTGTACTCCTATATTTCTGGTCAGCAGCACAGGCATCGCAGAATTTATTCAATGTAGAAGTCCTCAAGCCTATTTATGAGGATTATCACAATAAGGGATTTGACATCTATCAGGTGTCTCTGGACGTGGATAAGAGTCTGTGGGCTACTACAGTGAAGGGACAGGAACTTCCTTGGACAAACGTATGCGACTCGCGTGGCGCCCAGTCTCCATACGTTACGCTCTACAATCTCACAGCTATTCCATCAGCGTTCATCATCGCTGACGGCGAGCTTGTAGACGGTCAGGTTGTGGATGATGCGGCACTTAGACGTCTCTTGGATGACCTTTTGAAATAGTTTATTTGTGATTTATTATATTAAATTCCTGTTAATTTCTTGATTAGCAGGGGTTTAACTTATAAACGGGGGGGGTAGTGTAAATAAGTTGATAAATATGTCAAAAAGATGGGTTTAACTTTGATTTTATTGACATTATGTCTATTTTTGCATATTCATTCGAATTGTGTCCGCTAGAATATAGATAACTTATTATAACTCAAAATGATGAAACATTTTTTTACGACCGTTGTAGCGCTTCTCGTGTTGGGTAGCGTTGCATTCGCGCAGCAGAGCAAGAGCGACGAGACTGTCGAGTTCCGTCCTCACTGGGGTCTTAAGGTCCAGGGAGGCGCTGCCTACACTCAGGGAGAAGCTGAGTTCGGCAGACTGATCTCACCAGCCGCACAGCTTTCTGCTTCGTACAATTTCCACCATGCTATGGGTGTTCGCTTCGGTCTGAGCGGATGGCAGGGAAAAGGTAGCGTAGTCATTACAGACGAGGTCTACAAGTTCCAGTACCTCCAGCTTAATGCTGACTTCGTTCTCGACCTTGCAAATCTTTTCGGTGGTTTCAAGCATGACAGGATCTGGACTCCATACATCTTCGCGGGTCTCGGTGGAGCTTATGGCTTCAATAACGAGGAGGCAGGCCAGTATGTAGCTGACCATTCTACAGTTCTCTCCAAGTATTGGGAGACAGCTCCATTCCTCGCAGTCCGCGCCGGTGCCGGTGTTGACTTCTGGGTAGCGAAGAACGTTGCTCTTGGCCTTGAGCTTAACGCAAACGGCTACGGCGACAAGTTTAACTCAAAGGGTGCCGTTTCAGGCTTCAACCCTGATTTCCAGTATAACGCACTTCTTGGTCTTAAGTTCCGCTTCGGTGGTAACACTGCTCCTTCACAGGCATATGCAGAGAAGGTTGCTGCTGAGGAGGCTGCTGCTGCACTCGCTGCCGCTGAGGCCGCACTTGCTGCACAGGCTGCTGCTGAAGCTGCTGCCGCTGAGGCTGCCGCTCAGGCCGCTGCTGCTGAGGCTGCCGCTCAGGCTGCTGCCGCTGAGGCTGCCGCTGAGGCTGCTGCTGAGGCTGCCGCTGCACACGCTGCACTTGCTGCCAAGAACACAGTAAGCATATTCTTCAAGATTGACTCAGACGTTGTTACTACGGCAGAGATGTCTAAGCTTGAGAAGCTCATGAAGTTCATGAACGAAAATCCAGACTTTACAGTGGTTCTTGTTGGTTATGGTGATGCCAAGACCGGATCAGCTGCCGCTAACATGAGAACAGCTCAGAGACGTACAACTTCTGTAAAGAACCAGCTCCTTAAGCTCGGTCTCGACGAAAGCCGTGTCTCAATAGTGATCAAGGGTTCTACAGAGCAGCCATTCGCTGAGAATGCAAAGAACCGTGTTGTAATCTGTGAGCTTCAGTAAGAAACAAATTATATTATATAACTAAAACACATCTTTATTTATTATGAAATCCATTTTCACTAAACTTAGCACACTCCTCTTTGCAGGAGCTGTCGCTTTGGTTGGATGTTCTGATTTCTCAGCTGATCTCCGTGAGGTGAACGACAAACTCGATAACCTCTCAAATGAAGCAGCTAGGAAGACTGAGGTTGAGGCTCTCAAGACTAACGTCGAGAACCTCGTTGATCAGCTCGAAAATCAGTACGCAACAAAGAAAGAGGTAGCAGAGGTTTCTGCTACGGTTACTGCTCTCTCTACAGCAATTGAGACAGCAAAGGCAGAGCTCGTAGCAGCTCTTGATGGCAAGGCTGACAAGGCTGCAGTTGAGACTTCAATTGGTCAGCTCTCTGGTGCTCTCGAGGCAGCCAAGACAGAGTTCACTGCTATAATCAATGGCCTTGATGCAAAAATCGCTGGCCTTACTGATGAAGATACAGCAATCAAGGCTGATCTCGCTGCTCTTCGTACTTCAGTTGAAACTCTCCAGGGTGGAGTTGCTACTCTTCAGGGTGATGTCGAGAACCTTAAGGGTAGACTCGATGTTGTTGAGGGTGACGTAGAGGCTCTTGATGGTGAACTTGCAACGCTTACCACAAACGTTGGAACTCTTGCAACCAACTTAACTAATCTTGAGACAGCTCTCAATGAGTACAAGGTTAAGGTTGATGCTGAACTTGCTAAGATTGCTAAGCAGCTTGAGGATGCAACAGCAGACGTAACAGCTAAGTTTGAGGCTGTTAATGCTCTTATCGCTAACCTCACTACAGCTGACCAGAATCTCCAGGACGCTTTGGCTGCTGAGGCCGCACAGCTTGCCGCACAGATTGAGGCAGTAAACACTCTTGTTGCTGAGAAGGTGGCTCTTCTTGTCGCTGCTGACGAGAAACTTGAAGGTGCTATATCTGACCTTGACGCGAAGTTCACTGCAGCTATTGAGGGTCTTGACCAGGACTTCGCTGCTGCTCTCAAGGAGCTTAGCGAGGAACTCACAGCTGCTATTGATGATCTTGACGAGGAGCTCACAGCTGCTATTGATGATCTTAATGAGGAACTTTCAGGTAGAATTGATGACCTCGTTGACGCATACGATGAGCTCGCTGCAGACGTTGAGGATCAGTTTGACGCAGTATACGATGAGTTCGATGCTGTTTATGAAGAGATTGATGGCATCTGGGAAGAGATTGACAACATCCTCAATGACCTCTCAAATGATTACGAGGATATCTATGATACTCTCGACGAGCTTACCGACGAGCTCAACGAACTCGTAGCAAGAGTTGACGTTCTCGAGAACGAGCTCAGAAGTATCGTTAACGTACCACAGGTTATTATCAACGGTGTTAACTCAGTAGAGTTCAAGACCCTCACATTCGTGCCAATGGGTGCTTACGATGACGAGGTCGAGACTGTAGCTGCAGCTGAGACCATTGTACTTCCAGCATACGCATACTTCCGCTTCAACCCATCTTCATTCGCTCTCGAAAACGCTGAGTATTCAGTTGTTACTGAGAACGTTGAGATCAGAACTAAGGCTGCTGAGGAGTCACTCACAATCGTTTCATCTCCGGTTGAGGTGGATGGTAAGGTTAGGTTTGAGCTCGAGCGTGGTGCTGGTGTTGACAACATGTTCGCACTCGCAGCAACTCTTAAGAGCAATGGCGCTGTAGTTTACTCTGACTATGTACAGATCGTTGACACTGAGCTCACTGCACAGGACGTTAAGATCGTGGATGCAAACAACAACGAGCTTTACACCGTACTCGAGGATGCACAGGACAACGCTGCTGCAGTTGCTATCGAGGTTGGTGAGACTTTCTCTGTTGCTGAGTATGTAAAGGTACTTGGCCTTGACATGGAGGAGTTTGGTCTTGAGTTCGCATACGATGTAGTTAAGGGTCAGGCAGAGCTTGCAAATGGCGTCCTTACAGCTGTTGAGGATGCTGCTGCTACAAACAACATCGTTAAGGTTGAGGTTGTTTCTAACGGTTCAGTAGTTCGCCGTGCATACATCAACGTACGCGTTATCGGTCTTGTAACTTACCTCAACGCTGAGGCTTTTGCAACTCTTTCTGCAAGCCGTTGGACATATGGCTTCGAGAATATACCAGAGTGGGTTAAGGCTCTCAAGGATCAGCCAAACACTCTCGATCTCGTTAAGTCAGCTCTCCAGTCTGTCGTTAACCAGGATTATATCGCAGCAATCAGCACTCTCGGTGGCATCCCAGGCCTCGCAACTGAGACTATCTCAGGTGAGGGAGCAGGCGCTGCAAGAGTAAAGGTTGACTTCACAGCTGCTGGATACATTGAGTCACAGCTTGAGAAGATCTCTGACATCAAGAGTGTAGAGGAGCTTGCTGCATTCATCCAGCACATCGAGACTATCTACCAGGTTTCAGGTCTCAAGGCTACAGTTGACGACGCTCTCGGAACAGTTATCGACTACCTCGTTCCAGATCAGTACAAGGACAACCAGATTTATGAGTGGGTTAAGGAGCAGCTCTTTAATTGGACTGTCAGCAGCCTCTTCATCTTCGAGGAGGACATCATCGCTGATATTCCACTCGTAGGTGTTGTAAACGTATCATCATGGGCACGTGAGAAGATCAACGGTGTTCTCAACTCTAACTCAGGTCTTACTCAGAGACTCCAGAACGCTCTTGTCGACGTTGTTTCTAAGATCGAGAAGGCATACAGAGAGAACATTGACGCTAACAACGCAAAAGCTGAGGAGATTGCATACAACTATGCTAAGTCAACAGCTCTTCTTGAGGCTAAGGCAGCAGCTAAGACAGACGCTGACAATAACCTTAAGGCAGTAAACGCTGCTGAGGTTGAGAACCTCAACAACGGCGTGTTCGGCTCACTCGTAAAGATCCTCAACACAGATCTTTGCAAGTCACAGTTCGAGGAGAACGGTCTTTCTGAGGTTTACACTGTACTCCAGACTATCTGCGGTTATGCAGAGACTCTCGTTCAGTACAGCGCAGGAAGCTGCGTGTTCTCAGAGGGAGCTATTGTTGAGGAGCAGGTATACGAGTAATAGATACTCTTTCATTATAATGAGGTCCGACAACCTTTACAGTTGTCGGCCTCATTTAATGTCTTTATAAATATCGTAATAGACTACCAGGTGAAGATGTCGATAAAAATAAGGTTTATCATGGTTGCGGTTCTGATGATCGTGGCCAAGACATCTGTGCATGCCCAGAGGCTGGCCGTAACGACCAACCTTCTTGAGGATGTGTTCGTGACTCCCAATGTAGGAGTGGACATAGTCTTGTCCGACAGGCAGTCTGTTGCATTCGACGCAAGCTTTGCGCCATATAAGCTATCCCAGCAGTTCTCCAACAAGAGAATGACTTTCAGAGCTGGGTACAAGTACTGGCTGAACCAGGCATTCTATGCCCATTATGTCGGAGTGGATGCAGTCGCATCATCTTCCGATGTCGTAGTCGGTCAGTTTAACTCGCGTGACGAATATGTAGGACTCGGAGTTGCCTATGGCTACTCCTTCATCCTTGGAAAGAAACTCAGCATAGTACCTTCCATCGGTGTCGGCCTGGCTTATGGAAACTCATATCAGGGTCATGATCACATGGAAAGCGGAAAGCCTGTCTATGCTGTTGCAACTCCAGGTTTTAAACCCATACTCACAAGATTATCCGTCACAATACATTATATATTAAAGTAAAAGATGCGCTCGTCGATAAATAAAATAACAGTATTCATTCTCTCACTGATCTGCCTTTTCATTGGTGCTGTGAATTTCGCTGCCAATGGACAGGACAAGATCCGTGTACAGGGAAAGATCACTGATATCGCCACAGGAGAGCCTATCGCAGCCGTTAACGTGATTGAGGACGGCTATGTTGTGGCTTACTCTGATATCGACGGAAACTATGTGTGTACTGTTCCCCGCAGTGCAGAGCTCATATTCTACTCAGGACAGTACGAGGAAATCAAGGTGAAGGTGGATAACCGTCAGGTCATTAATGTCCAGATGCAGGTTCTGGCTATTGAGCTGAGTGAGGCTGTCGTTACTGCAAGTTACGGTAACACAACCGTTTATGTCGAGCCTTCCGATCTGCAGATCGTCGGCGATCACTTCATCCTCAAGACCAATGTCCGCATTCCGGCAAGGAGGTTTGACCCTAACAGCCGATTCATTTTCCAGCCGGCGCTTTATAACGCCACTCTCAAGGACACGACATTCTTCCGTCCCGTAGTCATCGATGGTGAAAACTACCATATCAATCAGCTGCGCTATTTCTCTTATGACGGATCTCAGGACAGACTCGCTGACTATGTCGTGACAAACGAACTGAACCAGACAGATCACATATATTCTTACAAAGACTCATTGTATGTGGCCCCGACAGATCTCGACCACGACTATAGGGCAGACTGCTTCCTGGGCATCAATGGTCTTTTCCGCAAGGAGGCAAGAAGATTGGGCGGTAAATCAGACTATACCGACACTCTTGTCATAGCGAAAGGTACAGTGAATCCTCTCCGATTCATTGAATATAATATAGACCCGCAGGAACTCACAGACACAAACTACATCCCTAATCCGGAGATGAAGCTGCTCATGGATGCCGGTGTCTCTAAGATCAACTTCGTTCTCGGTAAGGCTAAGGTTGACCCGAACGATCCTGTGTCGGTCGAGAACATCAACGGCATCAAGCAGAAGATCCTGGCCATTCTTAACAACGAGTTCGCAACCCTCAAGTCCATCGAGATCGTAGGTTACGCCTCTCCAGAGGGATCATACAAGCAGAACCTTTCACTCGCAAAGGCCCGTACGGACCTCATCCTGAAGGAACTCGCAGCTAGTCTTGACCCATCAGTAGCTAAGTATGTGGAACTTACTTCAAATTCTGTTGTTCAGCCTTGGAGCGAAGTTGCCGACCTTCTCAGGGATACGGATCCGGAGTTTGCAGAGTATATTGACGGTCTTGTATACAAGTACTCTGATACCCACGACTTGATTATCCCACACATGAGGAAGCACGCGAAATACCGCACAGTGCTCCTTAAGGACATCCTTCCGGCACTCCGTAAGGTGGAATATACATTGAACTACAGCGAGTTCCGTAAACTCAAGGACTTTGAGATCTGGGACCGCTACAATGCCAAGACAGAAGAAATTTCCCGCTACGAGTTCTGGCGACTGATCGATACCGCGCCGGATTCGCTGACACGATACTCTCTCATCAACGAGAGCTTGGAGAAGTATCCTAACTTCACCTATGTGGCTAACGATCTTGCGGTGCAGCTCATCCAGCAGGACTCGATCAACCTTGAGATCCTCAAGCCTTCCCTTGGAAGAAACGCGCCCAAGGAGATCATATATAACCAGGCGCTGATGGCCCTCGGAGCGAGAGAAGTTGCGATGGCGGACTCGCTTGCCCGTCTGCTTCCGACCGACGATGCGACAGCATATCTGAAGTCCATCACAGCGGCCCTCGCCGGAGACTTTGAAGGCGCATATCCGCAGATTGCCTCACGAGGCGGCCTCAATGAGGTACTTCTGCTCCTGTGTATGGAGAGAAACGCAACTGCTCTGAACAAGTGCAATGAAATGATGACACTTCCGGAGTATAGTCAGAGCGCCAAGTTCTGGTACATCCACGCAGTCTGCGCAAACCGTACTGAAGACATCTTCACGGCCATGATCAGCCTTGAGACGGCCTTGGCCCTCGATCCTGACCTTGAAGAAACGGCCCGGCTCGACAGCGACGTGATGGACGTCATAGAACTGATACGACCTTCAGAAGAAACATATAATTATTAGTGGTATAAACCGATGATGCATAACAAGACAATAAGACTTTTCATGGTCGCGATAGCATTCCTTGCTACCGCTGTCTTGGGTTATGCACAGAAGCCTGGAACTCCGAACGCAGAGGAGAATATGCTCCGCTACCGTTACGTGGACAAGACCAACAGGAAGGTAGTGTACACAGAGCCAAGGACATTCGGCGAGCGCATCTACCTCTTCGCAGGCACAGGCATCGAGGATCTCTATCAAGTGGGTAACCACCCTCAGAGTCCTGGTTACGCCATCGGCAGTAACATCGGTATGGGTTTTTGGGCAACGCCTATCCACGGTGTGGAGGCAGCCCTCAGCTACGGCATGATGCCTTACGGCTATTGGAGCGAGAACTTCCTCGGCCAGCCGGTCATCGATAATACCATCATCAAGAACATCGGCTTTGAGGCGAACTACGTCTTCAATATAACCAACTATACCAACCGTCACGACAAGTTCAACAGGTTCGACTTCCTGTATAAGGCAGGTATCAACCTCGGTGCCGGTGACAAGTTCCACTACGGCATCAACACCTCATTCAAGGCCGTCTACAACATCGGTTCGACAGCCGGTCTCTTTGTGGAGCCTAAGGTTACTCTTCTGAACTTCGAGTACGTCAGACCGTCTGTCTCGGCAGGATTCCTCTTCCGCTTCAAGTCGACTGACAAGGACTTTGACAAACCGGTTGACTCAGACAGCAAATCTCTCCTCTTCGCCCTCAAGAGCAATACCCTCTTCTGGGTTGCAGGTGCCCCTAATTTCGGTATTGAGTATCCTATCAACGACCGCTGGTCTGTCTGCGGAGACTATGTAGCTCCTTGGAGCAGCAGCTTCGCAACTGGTCTGTACTACCAGCTCATGATGATCAACGCCGAGGGACGCTACTGGTTCGGTAATAGGGAAGACAAGCCTGTGATGACAGGACTCTTTGCCGGATTCAATGTCGGCGGAGGATACTATGACTTCATGCTCAACAACAAGAAGACAGGTCTCCAGGGAGAATTCTATATCATGGCCGGCCTCAGTGCAGGCTATTCACACTCGATAAGCAGCAACGACAGGGTGCGTCTCGAATACGCCCTCGGTTTCGGCTACATGCAGACAAGGTATAGGAAGTACACATGGGACGACTTCGACTACGTCCTCGTGGCTCCGCGCGAGCAGGTCTGGAAGACATCCATCTTCGGACCGACCCAGGCCAAGGTCTCAGTGGTATGGCTGCTTTTCAGAAACAGAAAAGGAGGTGAGAGATGAGCAGGATTAAAACTCTGATGGCTCTATCTATAGCCCTCCTCGTCCTTGCAGTCGCAGGCTGCCAGCGTAAGGAACTTCTCGAACCGCACGACCACCACAACCTGTATATCAAGGCAAAATTCGATTCACTCGCCCTTACACAGCTTCTCTCACATAAGAGTGATGGCTATACAAACCCAGGCGAACCGAGGTCGACAAGTTATATCCTCTACGAAAAGAATACTCAGAAGGTAGCATATAGAGGCGACTTCCAGGGACTTGAAGGCGGTATGTATGTTCAGGAAGGAGTTTACGATCTCCTGCTCTACACATCAGACTTCAACGAGTACGACGCCAACTTCTACAGGAATACTGGTATCAAGGAAAACGCTGAGACTTACACGCGTCAGACGCCGATAGACCAGCAGGCCCGCACAGATGTGACTGAAATGTATATGGTCGAGCCGGACCCAACCTTCAGCGTCCTTTCAGAAGAGATCGTTGTATTCCAGGGACAAGAGGACAAGGTAGTGGAAGTTGAGTTCGTCCAGAAGAGCTTCAAGTACTACCTGACAATCAAGGCACGAGGACTCCAGAATATCCACACGGCTACGATGTATATCTCCGGAATGTATACGACAGCTTTCCTCACCAATGACGACCATAGAATGAATGAGGCTGGTACACAGACGGTCAACATGGAAATCATACGTACTAAGCCATCTTCGGCCGAGGAATATGGAAAGGGAGAACTTTATGGCGAGTTCTGGTCGTTTGGTCCGAACCTTAGAGAAGATATATCCAATACCATTAAGCTTGAGTTTATCAATGGCGATGTAATCCGAATGAAGCTGAAGGACTTGACAAGCCAGATCAAGACGCTTACCGAAGGTGGAGAGATCATAGTAGAGGAAGAACTTGAGATCAAGGGACCTGCGGGAGGATTCCAGCCAGGAGTCGGAGATTGGAATGACCCAACAGATGTTGAAATCATATTATAAACAACAAATATTACCAACTAAATTTTAAACCATTATGAAAAAGATTTTCTTTGTAGCTCTCGGAGCTACCCTTCTCGCAGCAAGCTGCCAGAAGACTGAAATCATCAATCCTGTAGGTGGTAATGTAATGACTTTCTCAACAAACATGAGCAAGCTTACAAAGGCCGGACAGCAGGATGCTGAAAAGACAGGTGAAGTAAACCTTCAGGAGCAGAACTTCCGTGTATGGGCTTACGGCGCATATGAGGATGAGAACACTACTGCAACAGAGTTGAACAACATCTACGACGGTATCGAGAATCTCGATGTAACTTACGCTCCAGCTCAGGATGCAATTCCAGAATCTTGGGGTACTGCTAAGGAGTACTTCTGGCCAGGAGTAGGCAAGGAACTTAAGTTCTTTGCTGTATCTGATGGTGTAACGGTAGCATCTGCTTCAAAGGTTGCAATTGGAGATGATATCAATTCTTTGACAATTACTGACTTTGAGGTGCTTCCTACATCTTACAACACTGACCTTATGGTTGCTGATTTCGTTAAGCAGCATCAGGGTGACAAGGTTGTTGACCTCAAGTTCCACCACGCTCTTTCTAAGGTTCAGTTCGTATTCAAGACTGTTGCTACTGGTGATGCTACTGTTTATGTTCAGGATCTCGTAGTAAAGGATCTTGAGACTAAGGGTACTCTCAATGTCGCTCCAAAGCCAGCTGAGACTCCAGAAAATGGCGGTACAGAGACAGATGAGCCAACTACTCAGGCTGAGGGCGAGACAACAACATATGTTGGTGAGGTTACTCCAGTGAAGTTCACTTGGGCCCTTCCAACAAGCACAACAGAGGCTCCTTCTGCTACATTAAAAGACTTTGCTGATGACTGGACAGCTTCAGTGGTTACTTCAGGTGAAAATGCAGATGCTGACTTCCCATCAAAGATTGATGGCGCTGATGTAACAGAGGCAGACAAGGTAGCAATGAAGGTTACTGCAACTGGTAACAATTCACAGGTGTTCACAACATGGCTCATGCTCCCTCAGAATATTGAGGGTAAGAAGGTTGAGATTACTTACCTCATCAACGAGAGAAAGTTCACTTCAATCTTCCCATTGGAGACAGCTAGCCTCAAGGCTTGGGCAGACAACCAGTATGTTAAGTATACTATCACTCTTGCACCAAACCTCATCAGCTTCAACCCATCAGTTGAGGACTGGGCAGATGCAAACGATCTTACTCACCAGAACTAATCTGGCATAAGAGACGCTATTTTCCAAAGCGGGTTGAATGTCCCGCTTTGGAAACCAATAGAAACAAACAAATTAATTACTTACATTATGAAAAAGATTTTCTTTGTAGCTCTTGCAGCTACTCTTCTCGCAGCAGGCTGCCAGAAGACAGAAGTTCTCAATCCACTAGGTGGCCCTACTATGTCTTTCACTACAGGAATGGGTAAGATCACAAAGTCGGTTGGTGCCGCTGATGCAGAAGCTGCGGGTATTAGAAACCTTGAGGCTCAGGACTTCAGCGTATGGGCGTATGCTGATCTTGAATCAGATTTCGAAAGCAGCACCGTAGTAGACGCAACTACTAATATCTATGATGGTATTGCGAACCTTCTCGTGGAGTGCACAGCTGCTTCACAGAATGCCGTAGTTGATGATCCTACCACAGAAAATGTTGATGAGACAGCAGCAGCTGTTGCAGGAACATGGGGTACAGCACAGGAGTACTTCTGGCCAGGTGAAGGTAAGGATTTGAGATTCTTTGCCGTGTCGGCTGATGGCGATTGGTTGAGACCATCCAGTGGTACATGCCCTGTAACAATCGACTTCGATGAGCCGTCTTTGACAATTAATGACTTTACAGTTAGAGCTGTTAAGACTGATACTAAGACTGCTGCTAATGAGGATCTTATGGTTGCTGATTTCGTAAAGCAGAATCAGAGCAAGAAGGTGGTAGACCTCAAGTTCCGTCACACACTTTCAAAGGTTGAGTTCGTGTTCAAGACTCTTCCAGCTGCAACAGGTGAGACTGCTCCAACAGTATATGTTCAGAGCCTCAAGGTAGCAGGCCTTCAGAATAAGGGTGACCTTAGCGTGACACCAGTTGCTGCAGATGCAACACCTATCGTTTGGAAATATGAGTGGACAAACGATGAAACATCAACAGCAGACTTTACAGATGATTGGAAGGGAACAGTTACTTTTGCAGAGACAGTAGAGGCTGCTGCAAAGACAGATAATACTGCAATGTTGCTGACTACTGAGGCACAGACTTTTGCTACTTGGCTTATGCTTCCTCAGACAATTACAGGAAAGAATGTTGAGATAACATATGTTATCAACAACCGTCAGTTCATTTCAGTTTTCCCAATTTACAGCACTGAGGATGCCCTTACAGCTTGGGCATATAACCAGCACATCAAGTATACAATCACTCTCGCTCCAAACGTAATCAGCTTCAACCCTTCTGTTGAGGAGTGGAAGACTCCAGCTGATAACGTTGAGTACCAGAACTAATCTAACCACAACGGGTTTTATATTTTCCCAGAGCGAGTTGAATGTCTCGCTTTGGGAGCAAATAAAAAGAAATTGAGACATTATGAAGAAAGTGACTAAAATAGTGATGATGGCCTTGTGCGCAGCTCTTGCCCTGAGCTCGTGCAAGAAGAATCGCTATACCCCTGAGGAAGAAGACAAGTTCGTTCCGCTCGGATTCACCGCAGTGTCTCAAGCTATGGTGAAGGCAGGAACTGCGGACTTTCCTTATGATGACTTCGGGGTATGGGGAATTGCTAGGACTCCGAATGTTACCCAGCCATATGTATTGTGGAACTCCGACTCCATGGTGTCAGTTGCAAAAGGCCAGGACGATCAATATATCCCTTCAAGTGCAGCATATTGGGCTGTGGGATACACATATGACTTCATCGCGGTGGCTCCGTGGGCAAAGGCGCAGAGTACAACAGCTGTCAGTACGGGAAATGCTCCAGGAACAGATAATCTTACCTTTGCTCTCGACCTTGCTGATCAGATTGATGCAGGAAACTACCAGTTTGACCTTCTTGGTGCTGCTGTTGAGAGAGAGGTTACCTCAAGACCGAACGAACCTCAGGAACTTACTTTCTGGCATCTTTTTACAAAGGTCTGCATCAGCGCTAATTTTGTGGATTGCGAAGGAGGAGAACTTACAAAGATTGTGTTGAAGAACGTTGACTCAAAGGCTTCCTATACACTTTCCGTTGTCGATGGCGATATCAATGTGGTTTGTGCAACAAATGGCACAGAAGGACAGAAAACATTGACAGTGAATGGCTCAACTGCAGAAGTGTATCTCATCCCGCAGAATATTACGGATCTTGAGATGTATTTGGATTTTACCGTTAGTGTAAAACCAGACATCGAGACGGATCCTGTTGACGTTACAGCCACTAATTTTATGGTTAACCTTCAGTCAAACAAGGATAAGGTATATGGTTATAACGAATGGTATAACTGGAAATTGACCATCAGTCCTAAGTTCGTGAAGTTTGCCGAGCCTACAGTCCAGCCATGGGTAGACGGAGCACAGATACCATCAGTAGACATTAAGTAAGACATGAAGAATATATACTACATATTTTTGTTGGCATTCGCCGCCCTCCTTGCGGGGTGCGAGCGACACCCCGTCGACCCCGGCACCGAGGTCTACCCTGGCGCATATATATTTCTGGATGCAAAGGTAGTGAATACTAAGAGTAATTTGTATGACGAAGAAACTCTTCCGAAAGATAAAAACACTTCATTCGGTGTGTTTGGAATAAAGGATGACGGTCAGACTCCAATTTTTGATAATTACACAGCTGACGAGAACTCTCCTTTTGACAATGTGGCAATATTATACCGTCCAAAGCGCCCTAGCGGTTCTGGACCTAATCGAGTTCCGGCAGACTTCATATATGATCATCTTGCATTATGGGGAAGCGGTGAGAATTCATTCTATGCCTATTATATCAACGGAAGCGAATATCATGGTGAGGAGTTTGACGACACAGAGTTTGACAGTTTCTTCACTTCAACTCGTAATGTGATTTCAGATGTAGGAGTTCGCAGGACCTCATCAAAGGTCTATATGGAGTATAATCAGCCGAACACATTTGAAAAAATGGTCGACGTGATGACAGCAAAGACCACAACGCCACGATGTGATGTTGTAGATCTTGAATTCGAACACCGTCTTTTTGCAATTGACGTAGTTGTTAGAAATAATCAGATCGAGGATAATAATGAGACAGTTGGTAAAGCCTTCACATTCTCTAATCCGACGATCACGTTCCGAGTTCCCAGCGGAGGAGATCTGTACTTTGATGATGAAAACAGCAACTCACTTAACGCAGACTCACTTGATGTCACATACACATTCGTGCCCGCTGATGGTACTTCATTTACAATTGAGGCGCCAAGGAAAACTCCAAAAGATCTTAATCTGAACGGCACAATTGAAACAAGTATTACAGGTCGTGCAGAAAATAACCCTTTCCTCTTCCTCCCGTGCGAATCATTAAGGGTGGTCGGATTCTCCTTGACATTTGAAAATTCATGGGGCGAATCGGCAACTCCTGAATATTCTTGGAAAGTGTCCCCAGAGGGTGGATTTAAACCAGGCCACAAATATCAGCTTATCATCCAGAAAAACCACTACGGTAGTGAATTTGAGTTTGTGCCTCAGATTGCAGTATTAGAATATGACGAAGACGGCAACATAACCGGTGAAGGCAATTGGAATGACAAAGGTGATGTTGACCACACATTTAATTAACTTTTGAGAAATGAAAAACAGCATATACATATTAGTTCTCGGTATCCTTACCCTGGCGTCCTGTTCTTTGAAGGAAGATTTTCCTCTGGAGAACGGACATGATGGCTGTGTCGAGTTTATCGTCAGACCTTCATCCTTCAATGTATGCAATGTATCATCTCCGGAGACAAAGTCTGCATACACAGATCCAACATACACTGGCGATCAACTGACAGCTTTGGAGAAGAAGATAGTAAATGCTTATTTTCTGATCTTCAGACCTGACGGACAGTTGTATCAGCCTGCAGAGGAGCTTACAGTAACAAATAGTGTCATAACAGAATACCCTAAGATCAAGGCAGACGCGACAAATTCAGATATAACAGCATGTTTTATTGCCAACGTACCGGAGAGCTATATAAACAGCATTGATGAGGTTGATGACCTTGCAACTCAGCCGCTCCCTCTCGAATACGCATCATATGAGAGTACTGGCTATGTCGGCATACCTTTGCTCAATGAAACGCCATGTTTTCCGATGTTCGGAATGTATATTGGTCCTCTTACAACCGATAAGCCGCAGGTGCAGATTTCTCTGAAGCGCCTTTTCTCCAAGATGGAATTTAATCTGAGGGTGGACATGACCCCAGGTATAGATTGGAACGGTCAGGATGTCGGTCTTTCTCATTCCGCAGAAGCAAACTTCACTCTGTTCGATTATACAATCAGCAATCTTCCTAAACAGATACTTCTTACATCGAAAACATCTGATGGAGCCTTGACTGACGTGATAACAGAAAGTCCGTGGGGCGACAATCCTGCAGGATATGCATTCATGGACAACCAGAATGTTAATTTCGGATCAGCGATACCTCATATTTTTGATAAAGACAATGTTCTAGAGCCGCAGGCCACAAAGGAGTTGTATACATTCTACTGCTATGTACCTGAGTATGTCCTTCTTCCAAATGGCAACGAGGATGACTACTCTATTCTTACCCAAAACAGGGAGCGTTTCAAACCTTTACTCTTTGATGACGGTCAAAAGCCTGTATACCTGACATTGAACGGTCGTCTTGCACAACAGGACGGAACATTTTCCAATGTAAAGTACAATGTATATCTCGGAGAGAACAACTTTGACAGTTTCAGCATGTTCAGGAACAACCTGTACAAGAATAATCTGACGATCAAGGGATCCGAGCATCTCTCAAATGATGACAGCGACCTAGACCACCGAGTGGAAATTCTCCCTCTGAACCTTGTTGAAGCATACGGTCAGGCAGCAAACTGCTACATTATTTCTCTTCCGGGAACATATGAAATCGCCACATATAAAGGTGTGGTGAAGAACCTCTCCTCTGCAACCAAGATGCAGGGAAAGAGTGCCGGCGTAGTTTGGAACACTAACGCCAACAACTCTATCACAGCAAGCCTTTCTGCCGATAAGACCAAAGTAATTGTCAATGTAGCCGGCAATTCAAATAAAGCAGTTGAGCCGGGCAATGCTCTGGTAGCTCTTTATGGAGAAGATGGAAGCATCAGCTGGTCATGGCACATATGGTGCTGCTCTGACGACAACAGAGCAGACAAGCCTGCATTCTTGGATAAATATGTTGATGAAGCTGGTGCATATAATGGTTACCAGGTGATGGACCGTGCATTAGGCGCGACCGATATGGGTGGATGGACCCTGGGTGATTATAAGCTGACCATGTGGAAGGACGGACTTTATTATCAATGGGGACGAAAAGACCCGTTGAGATTGAACGCGGATGGCACTACTGTCTTCGATGATGCAAGCGACACTTCTGATGGAACGTCAAGTGGCGCTTCATATGCCAACTCTATCAGGAATCCTAAAGCATTCTATTCGGATTGGACAGGAACATATACCAGCGAGGATACAGATGCATCTGGATGGAGTGCCGACAAGTCTGTAAATGACCCGTGTCCTCCTGGATATAAAGTTCCAGCAAATACCATCTGGAGATCAAAAAATCCTGATGCTACTCAGAAACTACCTGTCCTGAACACAAAACTCACTAATGCTGAGCGTTACACATACAATACAAGTCAATTGTCATTGACAGGATCGGCATCAACTTTCATTTTTTATCCTTATGGGGGAAATCTCGATGCCAGCGGCAAACGTGTGGCGACAGCAAAGAGTGTAGTCAGGGATACTACAGATGCTGACTATCCGCCAATAGTATATGGTAATGTGGAAGCAGGTGAATATACCATTCCGCGCGATTGGGTTACTCCAAAGCAGTTTAGAAATGTCATATTCGAGTTTGACCATAATGTCAATCATGGTATGTATTGGGCAAACAACGCTTTGTCTTTACTCTATGGATACTCTACAGTAGACTCGTCATCCGGAGGACTTTTAAGTTCGATACTGGGTGGTTATAATGTGATAAGCTGCGAGTATCAGACGGGAACTGTGAATTATCGAACAGAAGTTAGGGAAGAAAAGGTATTATGGTGGACCCAGGAAGTAACTTATTATATTTATGACGGTACGATAACCTGGAATAACAACTGGCGAACAGTCTATGAGGAAGAGTATGATGGAACCAACTTCTTGACAGAGCGAGGTGTCGTTAATGACGGACTTGAGACTTATCTCAAGAATAAAGGAGTTCAAAAGGAATCATACGAATACACACGCGACAAGCAAATGGACAAGCACAGCGGTCTTCAGGTACGCTGCGTTAAGGAATAGCGAATCCCTCTTGTAAGGTTTCGGATCATCTGAAAAAGAAAAATCTGCAGATTTTTCTTTTTAGTTATTCCTTTTCTTTAACAAATTCTACCTTTACTCGTCTCTTACGCAGCGGACGTGGAGGCCTGTTGCTGAAGTATGACCAGCATAATCCCTATCAAAAAGCGTCTGAGTTAATCCATTTCTCATCCTAACCAAGATAGCAGCCTCCATTACAGCTCGTGCAGCTCGGTCGATATCGCTGTTTGAGACATCGTAAGGAGTTCCATCATAAGAATACTCGGGATTCCACCAGCTGCCTCCAGTTTGCACTCCGTCGACACATTTGGCGCTTTTGATACTGATACTTGACAAATCCGTCAAATTCAATGTACTATAATCAAAATGCGCAGAAGTGTTGATTCTATTGGACCATATAGCGCCATCAACCACATCAAACTTCAAATGCACCACAACGTCTGTGTATTTTTTGCGGGTCAGGGTAGTCGTATACTCATACCCCTCAACTAAAACATCTCTTGAATCAGATTTTTCAGGAGATAATGTTCCGTTTGTACTGACAAATGAGGAGTACGGATATACTACATTATGCGAAACGTCTATCGAAGCATTCAAGTTGTATGGGTATCCGAGATTAGGAACGCGCGAGAAAAGGTCCTCCATACCTGTACTGTTGTTCACGTCTCTCCATATTGTATATGCTGGCACCTTATAGCCAGGGGGACACGGGTCGTTTGTAGACTTTGTGTCAGTCCATCCTACGGTTTCGTTGGTGTATTCGCCTCTCCAATCAGTGTAGAAGGTGTCCGGATTTTTTATTGAGTTGGCATATGTTGCAGACGATGCCGTCTTTGCTATCTTGTTGTCAGATCCAAGAACCAAAGGGTCTTTTCTTCCCCACTGATAATACAATCCGTCACTCCAGATTGCCATGTCATATCCTAAGACTTTGAGAGGTGCCAGAACATCATCACCGATAGCTGTGGTAGCTCCAAGTGCTCTGTTCATTACCTTAGCTCCAGATGTTGGATAAATGTGCTGATAGTCATTGTTATCCGGTCTGCTGTCGGGTTCGCAGAACCACAGGTGCCATGACCACTGGATGTCATTGCCACTTTTGGCTGCTATCACAGCGTTGCCGGGCTGGATGTTTCCGGTACTGTTGCCAACTGTGAATACGATGAGCCCATCCTTTGACTTCTCTGTATCATAGGTTATGGTGTTTGTTGATTCATTCCAGACTGTGACAGGTGTGCCGCTTGCTTTAGGGCTTGAAGCTGTGATGTTCTTTATTGCTCCCTTGTAAGTGTCAAGCTCATAAGTTCCGGGGATAGAGATGATATAACAGTTGGCAGCCTGATCGTAGGCGTCAACCAGATTGAGAGGTAACACCTCTACTCGGTTGTCGATAGTTTCGCCTTTTGAGAGGTGACCCGCTCCCTTGATGGTAAGAGTGTTGTTATATTGACTGTTTCTGAAAAGGCTGAAACTGTCGAAGTTGTCTTCTCCGAAATAGACGTTATATATCACGTCTGCGTATGTGCCGCCGTGGTCGTGTAATCTGCCCTCTATGGAAAGGGAAAGTGGATGCTTGCTCGTGTCGAACAATGTAGCCTTAAACCTTTCCGGATTTGTCTGGCTGCTGCTGGCGTTCACCTTGGCTGCATCCGGAAGTAAGGCATATTCCGGAGTATAGAATGAAAATGAGAATGTTTTCTTTACGGTTTCGGACGGATTAGACTTATCATAAATGGTAGGATCATCAAGGGTCAGGTTCAAATGATTTTCGAACTTGCCAGATTCTTTTACCCAAGCACTCTCTACCGTAGGCTGCGAGCCGTCTTCTGTTCTGGGATATTCCGCTAGACGCACTTGAGTCGGAAGATTATGAAGCGAGTAACCATTCATCTCAAAGCGAGCATTTTCGGCAGTGTTACCAATCTGCAGACCGCCCAGGATATCACCAATGTAGTCGTTAAGTGTGCCTCCTAGAATTCCCTCAAGAAGATTGGTGCCCATGTCCATGCTGAGAGTGACATTCACCTTCGCAAACAGTCTCTTGAGCGGAATCTGGATTGTGGCATTGTCGCTTTTGAGAGGACCCTTGTAGATGCCGACCATCGGGAAGCACATTGTGTCATCAGTTGTGCTTGTGGTCGGGGTGTAGTTGAGGTCTATTTTAGGAACGCCGAAATATCCGGCTTCACTTACTGTTGCATATTGCAGTGAGAGAGGCTTATTGGCCAGGTCGTCAAGGGTCTTGATTTCCTTGACTATGCTTTCAGGAACATTGGCGATGACGCATGCTGTAATGTCGGCGTTGCTGATTTCAAGTTTGAGCTTATGGGATGAGATCACGCCGCTGGTTTTGTCCACTCCAAGCGCCTGATACTCTCCATAAAGGTTTCCATTGATGTCAAATATCAGGAAGAAGGCGTTGTGAACTCTTTTCTCTATGTCGGTAAGTCCTTCTGCAAATGCCTTTGTCTGCGCTCCGGACAAATCGTAACTTATGAATGAAGTCGGTCTCACGACAAACTCCACAAAGCAATCATGGCCTGCACCGACAGGATCCCAGTTCTCTTTGAGAGAACAGGATACTGATGCCAGAACTGCGATTATGAATGAGATATATTTGATGTAATGCTTCATGGGTGATTTTAGTTGAATGTATGGTCAACGTCCTTATTGTTCCAGCTTCCTTCTGTGCCGTCCTCTCCGATTTCTGCAATCTTAGGAATGAATTCGAACTCGCTTCCGAAGTTGTTCTTGATTATGAGGAACGTATACTTGTGTCCAGGCTGGAATCCTCCGTCTACAGTAAGTGCGGGGTCGGAACCGTCAATGCTGTCGTACGTATAAGATGTCTCCTCGCCCCATCTGTTGATGTACTCCATCACAAACTTTATCTTGATCGATGTGCAAGGGAAGAAGAGGAAGCTTGCGCTGACACGTCCTGCATCCAATCGGTCAAGGTTCAGGTTTGTATCAATGTGACTGCCTCCTGGGGTGCCGGTCTGGAATCCACCGAAAGGATAGGTGACGGGACATGTCTGGCTTGACGGAACATCGGGCTGGTTAAAATACAGGAGTCCTCCGGATGGAACCTCAAATGAGGCTGTGGCGCTGGTGACTGTAAGTTTCTGTGCTGCGAAACCCGATTCCGTGTCTCTGGTCTGATTGTTCCTTACGATAATGTCCAGCGCGAAAAGTCTGTGTCTGAAGTCAAGGGTGACTTCTTCGTTCACCTCTCCTGTGACCGGGTCGCGTCTGTAGGCCGTTGTGTTCGCAGTCATCAGGTCAACCATGGTTTCCAACGTGATCGGCTGGACATATTCCATATATACTCCTGTTTCGTCGACACCAATGTCGGTGATGACGTTATAGGTATCCTGTATATGTTTGATCTTGTTTCGATCCGTCAATGAAGGACTGAACTCGCTTTCATTGAAGTAATAGGCATAGAATGAATTCGGTCCTCCGTCCCAAAGAGCAAGTTCGTCATATTGGAATGGTTCTGCGGCGGCACTGCGATACAATAGTGCAGTATTGTCGAAAGTGGAGTTGCCGCCGGTTATATTGTTGCCATTTTCTGATATGGTAAACCTGGAGTATCCGTTGAATATCGGAGTAACTCCGTCAGATCTCACACCAAAGACGCCAAATGAGGTGTTTGCATCCTGTGGGAGAACGAGGCCTTCATAGAGGTTTGCCTTGGTTTCCAGACTCACCTTAGCATCGAAAAATATATATGAATCCGACTGGATTTTACCTCCGTTTTCATCCGGATGGTGTCGCTCGCACCCTTAATATCAGGTGTATGATGCTGTGGGCTTGATATAGAGGTCGGATATGGTACTGAAAAGGTACTTTGGTGATACTTCAGAGTTGCTTTGTGTCTTAGTCGCTTTTGGTTGAAAGTATTGTGCAAATGGCTTCAGAAGACGTTTTGTGACAGGTGTTTAGACCAGGTACTTGAATGGTACTTGGCGAAGCAGGATATTATATTTAACTTTAGGGTATTGACCCTAACTTAAATTTGAAACTTTACAATGGCTACTACTTTCTTTTTGCGAACGCGCAGAAAAAGCGGGTATGCTCCGGTGTGTGTGAGGGTGCAGTCCTCTGTGCTGAAGATCAACATCCGCCAGTCGACCAACCTTCGTGTTCCGATCCAGAAGTGGAATCTGGCGCGTACGAGTCTGGCGTTCCGTGATTTTCTGAATACGCTTGAGGGGCGAAGGATCTTCAGTAAGCTTGAGGATATCAGGCTTACTATTGACGAGAGGATTGTCAGCGGGAGGGGAGTGACTGCCACAGAGGTCAGGCAGATTGTACATGATGTCGTCTATCGTGAATGTCTTTCAAGGACTCGCCATGGTATGACCTTGGACTCGTATATGAAAATGTACATTGAGCAGACGGAGACGGGTGTGCGGAAGACTCAGAAGGGGGTCAACTTCTCCAAGGGTACGGTAAAGTCCATCCGTCTGGTCGGAAAGTTGATGACGGAATTTCAGCAGAAGGCGGGGAGGGTTTATGATTTTGATGATGTCGATTATGAGTTCAGGGCGAAGTTTCTCGACTTTCTGTATAACCACAAGGGATATAATGTCAACACTGCAGCCAAGTGCCTCAATACGTTGATCACGGTGATGGCAGCCTCGGAGGCTGAGGGCTGTCACTCCAACCGCAAGTGTCTGGGACCTCAGTTCCGGGCAAGGAGAAGGGATGTGGATGCCGTCTATCTGACGCGGGAGGAGCTGGAGGCAATGATGCGGGCGGATCTGTCACATCTGCCGCCGGTTCATGAGGTCGCGCGCGATATATTTATGGTGGGTGTCTTTACTGCCCAGCGCGTGTCGGACTATGCCAGGATCGGGCCTTCCAACATCCGGGTAAATGAGGACGGGAGCATGGTCATATGTCTGCGCCAGCAGAAGACGGGGGTCTCGGTGTCTATCCCCGTGAGGGATGAGTTGAAGGCGATCCTTTGCAAGTATGACTATAATCTGCCGCGTTTGAGAGAGCGTACGATCAATCGGTGCATCAAGGAGGTGGGAAAGGTGGCTGGGGTATGCAGCCCGGTGACTGTCGAGACCACTGTCGGGGGTGTGCTCAGGCTGGAGACTCATCCGAAATATGAGCTCATCCAGACCCACACTGCCCGGCGTACGGGTGCGACGCTAATGTACCTTGCAGGCATGGATGTGTTCAACATCTGCCTGGTGACGGGCCACAGCAGCGTGTCCATGCTCAAGAAATACATCAAGGCCGACGACATCACCCGCGCCCGCACCATCCGCCGCGACCCCGCTTTCGGGCGGTGGTGACATTTTATATGTATGGAACTCGGTGGCGGGTGCCTTAGAAGAGTTTTTTCTTGCTGACTGTGGCGACGAATTCCTTGAGGTAGAATGGTTCGAAGTAGGCGACGTCTTCGAAGTCGCGTTTGCGGTAGGCTTCGAGGGCTGGCTGGAGCATTGCGGCTGCGTTCGGGTGGCACTGGCAGAAGTGGGCGTTCGGGTGCTTGATCACGCCTGCACATTTGCCTGCGCCATCGCCGATGAAAAGGCATGGGCCCTGCTCAAGGTAGTCGGCGAAGCTGGTTTCGTCTATGATCATTGGGGCGGTTTCGGTGATTTGTCTGTAAGATGTCTCGGCTTCGCTCGACATGACAGTGGGAGAACTCGACATGACAGTGGGAGAACTCGACATGACAGTGGGAGAACTCGACATGACAGTGGGTTCAAACATTGCAGTATACACTTCCATGCGGCGGGCGTCGATCATCGGGATGATGTACTTGTATGCAGATACCTCGGCTTCGTTCGGGATGACAGTTGTGGAAGCCTGGGCTACGAGTGTTTCCAGTGTACCGACAGCAATGAGAGGCTTGCCGGAGCCAAAGCAGAGTCCCTTGGCTGTGGAGACGCCTACTCGAAGACCGGTATATGATCCTGGTCCCATGCTGACGCATATTGCATCACAGTCAGATATTTCAAGTCCTCTTTCCTCGAGCATTTCCTTGATGAATACTGCTGTGAGAGAGGCGTGTGCTTTAGCTGCAGAACTTTCTCTATATGAGGTGATTACGCCATCCTCGGCAAGTGCTGCAGAACAGAGCGCAGTTGAAGTTTCTATGAGTATGATTCTTTCCATATTCTATTTCCAGAAGAGCATTTCTTTAAGATAAGGGAATACTGTATAGGCGAGGTTCTTCAGCGGACCATACAGAACAGATCCTGCCAGTGTCTCCTCCTGAACGATGTGAAAGGTGTTGTTCAGTGAGTTGAACAGCATGATGACCAGACCTATGATGAGTGCTGTCTTCAGAAAGGCGAAGGCGACTCCAAGAAGCTTGTTGAGCCAGCCCAGCATCACGATGTTCAATATTCCTTCCAACAGTCGGCAGATGAGCCCGATAGCTATGAATACGCCTATCATTATGATCGCGAACGATGCGATATGAAGGACGTTCGCGCTAGTCTGAATGTACTGGCTGAGCCACTCTGAAACTACTGATGAGAATTCAAATGCCAGCCATACGCCTCCAATCAGAGAAACTATAGATAAGACCTGACTGATGAAGCCTTTCCTTATTCCATTGATGAGGGCAGGGATGAAGCATATTATCAGAATGATGTCCAGAATGCTCATTATATCATTAAAAATTAGTATATTTGCCGATTAAATTTTGTGACGCTTCAGTGCGTCAGTGCAAAAATAGCTAATTTTTTAATTAATATGGCATTTAAGGAATATAA
>JAEIGA010003471.1_pt1 | contig 24660 bp, 18 predicted proteins | sample 9270691 | NCBI WGS metagenome assembly JAEIGA01 (sample SAMN17057246, study PRJNA624740) | gut metagenome | biome: biome; isolation source: fecal sample | host: Bos grunniens | place: China: Xizang | collected 2019
CGAACCACCGAAGTCGAAAGACAGCTGAGTTACAGTCAGCCCCATTTGGCCACTCTGGTAACTGCCCATTATTGTTTTTTTTGTGTTGGCCTGTATTTTGAGCCTCTTGTCGGATTCGAACCAACGACCCCGAGATTACAAATCACGTGCTCTGGCCAACTGAGCTAAAGAGGCGTTTTTTAAGCCGTTCCAAATAGGTTCATCTGAAACGGCTTGCAAATGTAGTGACTTTTTTTAGATTACCAAAACTTTTTTGCGAAAAAGTCAATTTTTTATTGTTTTTTCTCTTTAATCTTGATTAATTGTTTCTGTAATGCTTCTGCACACTCGTCTGTAGACTGTTCAAAGGTATCTGAAACTTTCGATGCGAATATGTCTACTTGTGGTGCGATAATTTTAATTCCTACCTCTTTGTTTTCGGATGTTTCGGGTTTTACAACTTTAAGTGTAACCTCTGCTAATTCGATGCCTTCGTAAAATCGATCTAGTTTGTTTAAGCGTTTGGTGATAAATTCGTGCAATCTTTCTGAAGCATCAAATTTAATGGCTTGAATCTTTACTTCCATAACATTCCTTTTTTAATGGTTAGACTTATTATTTTCTCGGATGAGCCTTCTTATAACTTTCTTTTAGTTGCTCAAACGAGGTGTGAGTGTAAATTTGGGTGGCCGATAAATTAGCGTGGCCTAATAATTCTTTTACGGCATTAATATCGGCACCGTTGTTAAGCAGGCTGCTGGCAAAACTGTGTCGCATAACGTGCGGGCTGCGTTTGTCTTGGGTGGAAACCTGGCCCATACTTTCTTTTACGATGCGATAGATAAAGTTAGGATATGCCTGCTCGCCTTTGTCGGTAACTATAAAGTAGGAGGTGTTGCCTATGTATTCTTCCTTTAATATAAGGTAAGATTGAATTTTCTCTTTTAATTCTTTACTAATAGGTATAACTCTTTCTTTATTTCCTTTACCTGTTACACGCAAAGTTAAAGAAAAAAAATTAAAATCGCTATTTTTTATCCCTAATAATTCGGCTCTTCTTATGCCAGTTTGGTATAAAATTTCTAAAATAATGTGTTTGCGTGCTTCGGTAAAATTGTTTTCTTCTGCTGGATGACTACCAATGGCTGCATCAATTTCGTTTTCTCTGAAAAATACGGGTAGTTTTTGAGGTTTCTTTAAAGAGGTGATGCCGTCTGTTGGGTTTTTGTTTACTTGCTTTTCGCGCAATAAGTATTTGTAAAACGATTTTAGTGCCGATAGTTTTCGGTTGATGCTGGCGGGTGATTGTTTTTCTTGTCGAAGTGTCACCATCCAGTCGCGAATGTGTGTGGTTTCCGCCTTATCGATCGATAAGTTGTAGTTGCTAAGTAGGAAAGTTTGGAATTGACCAATGTCGTTATGATACGACAAAACAGTATAGGATGAATAATTCTTCCTATACTGTATATATTGTAAAAACGAATCAATCATATTTTCTTGCCCTGCTGTCGTTTAGCAAATATAGCAAGAAAATTTGATTTTACAAATAATTAATCTTCGTTTTGGTGCAATTGTTGTACGTAGATTGCGTGGTTTTTGCGCTCGCGTTTTACTTCAGATGGTTTATTGAACGCTTGACGTTTTCTCAATTCTTTAACAACGCCAGTTTTTTCAAATTTTCTTTTGAATTTTTTCAAGGCTCTTTCAATGTTTTCGCCTTCTTTTACAGGAACTACAATCATTTTAGTATATAATTTTAAATTTTTAGTCGAAATCGGACGGCAAAATTACAGCAATCCTTTTTGATTAACAAATTTTTCTATCTTTTTTTTGAAAAAAAATACATTAAGCCTATCTTTGTAGGTCTAAAAGAAGCGTATGTCCCTTGTTAAAAACCGATTAGAACAGCTTAGATGTTGGTTGCGCACTAACCAGGCAACAGCATGCATTATTCCGCAATCAGACCCACATTTAAGTGAATACATAGAAGAATACGATCAAATTCGTGCTTTTTTCTCTGGGTTTACCGGTTCTGCAGGTACGTTGGTGGTTACTTTGGATAAGGCTGGCTTGTGGACAGATTCGCGCTATTACTTGCAGGCCGAAGAACAATTGCAAGGCTCGTCCATCGCCTTGTTTAAAGCAGGAATGCCCGATGTGCCTACGTATGTAGATTGGTTGATGCAGCAAGTAGGGGATGGGGTAGTTGTGGCGAATGCTTTTCTTTTTTCGCACAATACCTGGCAAGAATATGCTTCTAAGATAAGGTTGGTGCATGCTTCGCAGTTTGAAGCGTGTTGGGAAAACCGCCCTGCATTATCGAGTCGTAACTGTTGGTTGTACAAAGGATTATCGATTGATGCGCATCAAAAAATAGCGCAACTGCGTGCTGCATTAAAAGAGAGTAATGCCGATGCTTGTTTTATGACAAGCTTGGACGATATAGCTTGGTTGTTGAATGTGAGAGGGGGTGATGTGGAGTATGTGCCCGTGGTTCGTTCCTATTTATGGGTAGGTCAAGATGAACTTATTTGGTGGGTGGATACTTCAAAAGTAGCCGATGATGCGATGCAGCAATACCTTTCTGCTTTATCGGTGCAAGTGTTGTCATACGATAAAGTAGAAGAATCTTTGCCGAATGCTTGTTCCATAAATACAGTTTGGGTCAATTCGCAGCAAGTAAACGAGCGTATGTATCAACAACTTAGCATGCGATATGCCCTATTGGATAAAGAAGATTGGTGCGTGTCGCAGAAATCGTGCAAAACACTGGCAGAAATAGCGGGAATTCAAGAGGCCATGCAATACGATGCTGTTGCGTGGGTGCGTTCGCTTAAATGGTTGGATGAGCAACTGTCGGCCTCGGTTTGGGTATCGGAATTGGATTTTCAGCAAGCGATGTTGCATTTCAAACAACAAATGCCTCACTATATGGGAGAGAGTTTTGCTCCCATTGTAGGATACGGTTCGCATGGAGCCATTGTGCATTACGAGGCAACAGCAGCAAGTAATGCGTCATTACAAGCAAGTGGTTTTTTGTTGGTAGATGCCGGTTCGCATTACCGTTATGGAACCACTGACGCCACCCGAACCATTGCTTGTGGCAGTTTGTCGGACTTGGAGCGTAAGGTATATACGTTGGTGTTAAAAGGCATGATAGCTGTAGCTACTTGTCGGTTTACGGAGGCTACTCCGTCCAGCGAAATCGATGCCCTTGCTAGAGAGGCATTGCGCAATCATGGCTTTGATTACGGACACGGAACCGGGCATGGGGTTGGAATTGTGTTGAATGTTCACGAAGAGGGGGCACGTCTAAGTCCTAAATCCGTTAAACCTTTAAAGGAAGGTATGGTCTTATCGGATGAACCTGGTTGTTATTTAGCAGGACAATTTGGGGTTCGTATCGAAAATATGTTGGCAGTGCAAAAGGATACAAATGGCGAATTGTTTTTTGAAACACTGACGTATATTCCTTTGCAATGTAGTGCTATTGATAAAAGTTTATTAACGCAAACCGAAATAGATTGGATAAATGAGTATCATCGTAGGGTAGAGGCAGTTTGTCTGCCTTATTTAACCTCCGATGAAATATCATGGTTTAAAAAATATGCTTATGAAATATAGAAATTGGTGTATAGCACTTTTGCTATTTTGTGTATTGCCTTTGTGGGCAGCAAGGGCAACAAACGATTATGCCATAAAGATTAAAGCACCCGATTTAAAGCTGGACAAAATCTTTTTGGGCAATTATTACATGGGTAAATTGTATGTGCAGGATTCATTGCAGTTGGACAAAAAAGGCAACGGCGTTTTTACAGCCGAAAAGAAATTGCCAGAAGGCATGTATGTGTTGTACCTAAAAAGTGGTAAATATGCCGATTTGTTGATTGGCGACGACCAAACTTTCTCGGTTCAGTTGGATACCATGCAGATGGTACAAAATATGGTATTAGAGGGAGCTAGTCAGTCAGTTGATTTTGCCAATTATACCAAGTTTTTAGCCGCAAAGCAAGCGGAATTAAATAAATTGCAAGAGCAATACAAAGAAGCTAGCGAAGACGATAAGAAAGCATTGAGCGAACAAATGGCATCGTTGTCTGAATCGGTAAGAGCGAAGCAAAATGAATTGATAAATACCTATCCTAATGGTATGTTGGGGTTGTTTATCAAAGGATTGATGGTGCCCGAGTTGCCCGAATGGAACAATACCGATAATTGTGCCAATGTAGATTCGTGCAAGGCCATGCATCGCTACCTGTTTTACAAAAACCACTACTTGGATAATTTGGCGTTGTCGGATGTGCGTACCTATCGTACACCTTATATCAACAATACCCTTACTACCTATCTAGATAAAGTGTTGTTGCAAATCAACGATTCCATTATTCCTAGTGCTTTGCAAATGATTGAACGCAGTAAAGGGAATGACACAACCTTCCAAATTATGGCCAGTCATGTGCTCAACTATTCGGTTAAGAGCAAAATTATGGGTATGGATAACTTGTTGGTAGAAGTGGGTAAGCGATATTATCTATCGGGCGAGGCGACTTGGGCAGATTCTACCTTGTTGGCGAACCTGACCAGCGAGATAAATAAAATTGAACGTTCGTTGGTGGGCATGAAAGCGCATAATATCTATCTTTCCGATGCGAATGGCATGTATAAATCTTTGTACGACATGGGTGGTTCGCAAATAACGGTCTTGTATTTTTACGAACCCAGTTGTGGTCATTGCCGAAAAACTACACCCGTGTTGGCAGAATTTGCTAAAAAGTACAAAGACGATCCTCGTATCAAAATAGTGGCAGTGTACATGCTCGAAGATAAAGAGGAGTGGCAACAGTTTGTAACTAAACATGATATGAGTGCGTTGGTAAATGTTTGGGATCCGAAACGTGTGTCAAATTATTGGTATTGGTACGATACGTCTACCACACCTATGATGTACGTTATGGATGCAGATCATTCCATCTTTGCCAAGAAAATAGACATACCAACCTTGGAGTTGATAGCAAAACACGAACTTAAATAATCGACGAATCGACGAATCGATGAATCGACGAATCGATGAACCGCTTTAACAACTAAACGAATTTCAGTGCAAGCCGAGCGCAGAAGCAAACTTGTTTGGTTATGCCAAGGTGCAGCCTGAAATCATGAAAAGCGAAGCTTTGAATAATAAACAACTAAACATACTATGGCTTTAATTAAATCGGTACGTGGCTTTGATCCACAAATTGGCGAAAATTGTTATTTGGCAGAAAATGCAACCATTGTTGGTGATGTAGTGATGGGCGAGGGTTGTAGTATTTGGTTTAATGCTGTGTTAAGGGGCGATGTAAACTCCATTCGCATTGGCAATCATGTAAATATTCAGGATGGTGCCGTTTTGCATACTTTGTATCAAAAATCGGTTATTGAGATAGGTGATTATGTTTCTGTTGGCCATAATGTAACCATTCACGGTGCAACGGTAAAAGACTACGCACTTATTGGCATGGGCGCTACGGTACTTGATGGGGCTGTTGTGGGCGAAGGAGCCATTGTAGCGGCAGGAGCATTGGTGTTGTCAAACACCATTATCGAACCCAATACCATTTGGGCAGGTGTACCAGCTAAATTTGTAAAAAAAGTAGATCCTCAACAATCCAAAGAGATTAACCAACGCATTGCGCACAATTATGCCATGTATGCAAGTTGGTATAAAGAATAATTTCACTATCTTTGTGGCATCTTATTACTATACGTTATGCAAAATACAGACCAACAATTTGATGCAGTAATCGCCTTGTGTCGCGATATTTATGCTAAGAAGTTAACCGATTACGGTGCAGCGTGGCGCATTATGCGTCCTCAGTCGGTAACCGACCAATTGTTTATCAAGGCAAATCGCATCAGAAGCATCGAAATTAAAGGCACAACCATGGTAAACGAAGGCATTAAACCCGAATTTATTGCCATTGTTAACTACGGTATTATTGGTCTTATTCAATTGGAGTTGGGCTGTGCAGATACAGAAGATATTACGGCAGAGCAAGGACTTGCGTTGTACGATAAGTATGCAGCGCAAGCCAAAGAATTGATGATGGCGAAGAACCATGACTACGACGAAGCATGGCGTTCTATGCGCATCAGTTCGTACACCGATTTGATTCTAATGAAACTCAATAGAACCAAACAAATTGAAGACAACAACGGTGCAACCCTTATTTCAGAAGGCATCGATGCTAATTACTTCGATATGGTTAACTATGCCGTGTTTGGTCTGATAAAAATGGAATTTGAGGCGGCATGAATAAAGTCTACAAAATAATTCAATTGATAGCCCGTCTTTTATTTGGCGCTACGTTTATTTTTTCTGGTTTTGTAAAGGCAATAGACCCGCTCGGTACAGCCTATAAGGTGGCAGATTATTTCGAAGCTTTTGGTATGCCCATTACAGCAGACTGGATAACTGTATTTTTTGCCTTTTTGCTTATTACGGTTGAATTTTGTATTGGTACCATGATGTTCTTTAATGTGAAATTAAAGTTAGCATCTATTTTGGGTACTTTATTCATGGTAGTAATGACGCCCTTAACTTTGTACCTAGCTATCGAAAATCCGGTTAAGGATTGTGGTTGTTTTGGTGATGCTATTGTGTTGACAAATTGGGAAACTTTCTACAAAAATGTAGCACTATGTGTATTGCTTGCTATTATCTTCTTTACACAAAAGTTAATCTGTCCTTCGCGCAAGAAAATTAAGTTTTCCTATACAGGAGGAGGTATCTTTTTCTCGAATAAATACGGGCAACCCTGGCTTAGCGAGTGGGGAAGTTGGGTGTTTATTGGCATCTCTGCTATGATCTCGATAGGTATGTGTACTTATGGATACACCCATTTGCCGTTGATAGATTTTCGTCCATACAAGGTGGGTGCTAATATTATAGAAGGAATGCAGATTCCCGAAGACGCTGAACATCCTGAGTACGATGTGAAGTTTATTTATGCCAAAGATGGTGTAGAAAAAGAGTTTAATATGGAGAATGCTCCTTACGAGGATAGTACATGGGTGTTTGTTGAACAAAAATCGGTGTTGATTAAGGAAGGATATGTACCTCCTATCCACGATTTCTCCATTGTAACCGAAGATGGTGATATTACAGATTACGTATTGGAAACTCCTGGTTTTACGTTGTTGGTAATTAGTCCAAAATTGGAAAAAGCAGACGAAGATGCGGTTGCGGAGGTTAAAGACATAATAACCTCATTAACCGAAAAAGACATTCCATGTTATTGGCTTACCTCTACGTATGCTGAAGATGTAGAAAAATTTAAAGAAAAGTACCAATTGGGTATTCCTTTTGGTGCAACCGACGAAATTACCTTAAAAACCATTGTTAGAGCTAATCCTGGTTTGGTACTATTGAAAGAAGGAACGGTTGTTGCAAAATGGCATCACAACCATTTACCAGAAATTTCAGAGATTTATCAATTTATACATTAAACAAAAACATTATGAGAAAAAACATTGTTGCAGGTAACTGGAAAATGAACAAAACCTTGCAAGAAGGCGTGGCTTTGGCTAACGATTTGAAAGAACTTTTGGCTGGTCAAACCCCTAACTGCGAAGTAATTATTGGTACTCCTTTCATCCACTTGGCTACTGTATCTGAGTTGGTAAAAGACAGCGTTATCAAAGTTTCTGCAGAAAACTGTGCAGATAAAGCTTCTGGTGCTTACACAGGCGAAGTTTCTGCCGAAATGGTTGCTTCTACTGGTGCAGAATATTGCATCTTAGGTCACTCAGAACGTAGAATGTACTACGGTGAAACCTACGAAATTTTGAAAGAAAAAACTTTGTTGGCATTGGCTAACAACTTGAAACCAATCTTCTGCATTGGCGAGTTGAAAGAAGAACGCGAAGCTAACAAACAAAACGAAGTTGTAAAAGCACAACTAGAAGGCTCTGTATTCAACCTATCTGCCGAAGAATTTGGTAAAGTAGTGTTGGCTTACGAACCTGTATGGGCTATTGGTACTGGTTTGACTGCAACTTCAGATCAAGCAGAAGAAATTCATGCTTATATTCGTAGCTTGATTGCTGAAAAATACGGCAACGAAGTAGCAGAAAATACAACTATTCTTTACGGTGGTAGCTGCAAAGGTAGCAACGCTAAAGAATTGTTCTCTAAACCAAATGTAGACGGTGGTTTGATTGGTGGTGCATCATTGAAAGCTGCTGATTTCAAAGAAATCATCGACGCATTTTAATTTTTATGAAACGTTCTCTCGTTTTTGCTACGGGAAACCAACATAAATTAGAGGAAGTGCAGGGTCTGTTAGGAAAGGACTTTGCACTTTCTTGTCTAAGAGAGGTTGGTATTACCGAAGAAATCCCAGAAACTGCATTAACCTTACACGAGAATGCTTTGCAAAAGGCGCAATACGTGTTTGAGAAGTGCGGATGTGCCTGCTTTGCAGACGATACAGGGTTAGAAATTGAAGCGCTTAATGGCGAACCAGGTGTATTTTCTGCTCGCTATGCAGGTTCACAAAAAGATAGTGTTGCGAATATGCAGTTAGTGATAGAAAAACTGCAGGGCGTAGCAAATAGAAAAGCTCAATTTAGAACTGTTATTGCCTATATTGACGCTGCTGGCAACGAAACACTTTTTGAAGGAAAAGTAGAAGGTAAGATTATCGATACACCCACTGGAGTACAGGGTTTTGGTTACGATCCTATCTTTGTTCCTGACGGATACGTTAAAACTTTTGCAGAGTTACCTATGGAGGTAAAAAACAGCATGAGTCATCGTGGTAGAGCCATACAAAAGTTAGTAGACTTTCTCAATACATGAAAAAACTAATTCTTTTTTTAGCAGGATGCTTGGTAACGCTATCGGTTGCTGCATATACTCAGATGGGGCAATGGTATGCGCATTTGTCGTATAACAATACTACAAAAGTAGTGGTTACGCCCAATAAAGTGTTTGCCATTGCCGATGGCCATGTCTACTCTATGCAAAAACAAAGCAAAGCGGTAGAGACATATACCAAAATAGATGGTTGGAGCGAAAATAATGTGGCCGACTTGGCCTATAACACGCATGCCGAGGTGTTGGTATGTGCCTACAGCAATGCTAATATAGACCTCATATCGCTCGATGGTTCTGTATATAATATTCCCGATTTGTTGCAAAAAAACTGGTCGGTCGATAAAACTATCTACCAAATTTATAACGAAGGCAAATACGCTTATTTAGCCTGCGGTTTTGGAGTGTTGGTATTAGATCTGGAAAAGAAGGAAATTAAAGATACCTATATTATAGGACCCGATGCACAAAAGGTACCCGTTTATGGTTTTACAGCAGATGATAGTTACTTTTACGCCTTATCTACTGAAGTAATATATCGTGCGCAGAAATCTACCCCTAACTTGCTAGATTACAATGCGTGGCAAGAGGGCCCTATCGCATTGCCTTTAGGCGGTGCTTTTAAGGGGCTGTATAATACTGAAAGCGGTCTGCTGAGTGTACAAGAGAAAACAAATGTTTTGCATTATAATCAAACAAACTGGGTATCATTGTACGAAGGACAAGCCGATAGAACCAGTGTGAATGTAGTCGATTCTACTGTGTTAATAAGTGCGGGTATTCAAGGAGTTGCTGTGTATGACAGTTGGATGAAATACGTTAGGTCGTATGATGTTACAGCTTTGCATGCTGCATTTGATAACAATAACTTGTGGTATGCCTATACCGATTATGGTTTGGCATGCATGGATACGGTTACCAACGAGATGATTGTGAGGAGACCTTCTTACTTGCGCTCTAGCACCATGAAAGAACTAACCATAGAGCAGGGGCGTCTAATGGTAGCCCCTGGTGGTTATTGGATAGACCGTTTTGGCAATCCTTGTATTATTTCTAGGTACGAAGGAAATAATTGGCATACCTATTCTTCGTACACTCTTCAGGCTGATAAATGGGTAGAAAACCTTCGCGACGTAACGTCTATTGCCATCGATCCTACTAATTTGGAGCATTTTTACTTTACTTCTTTTGGAGAAGGTTTGTTTGAGGTAACCGATGGGGTAATTACCCAAATGTACAATGAAACCAATACCAATGGTTGGCTTACCTCTGCCATTACGGGCGACGATCATTATGTGCGTCTTGACGGTTTAGCATACGATAAGAAAGGTAACTTGTGGTTCTTGAACTCCTATTCGAGTGTCAATGTGTTAACCCCACAAGGAGAGAAATTTAAATTGCCCTACGAGCCGCTAAAAGGTTGTCCAACCTTACGCCGCATGCTGATTACCAATAAGCACAAATGGTGCGTCGATTTGCGTTATAAACCCGGTGTATTTGTTTTCTCAGACAAAGGAACATTTGACGATATGACGGACGATGATTATCGTTTCTTTGGTTCTGGTTCGTTGGTCGATAAAGACGGAACTATTTTATATCCTACCTACGTGTACGATATAGACGAAGATACCGATGGAAATATTTGGGTGGGAACTGATATTGGTCCTATTGTGTTTTCTAACGTAAGCAAGGTGTTTGATGCTAATTATCGTTGTACACGTATAAAAATTGCCCGTGAAGATGGTAGTGGTTTGGCCGATTATCTGTTAGATGGTGTGGCCATTATGTCGGTAGAAGTGGATGCTGGTAACAGAAAATGGTTAGGAACAGCCAATGCAGGCGTTTATTTGCTATCGGCCGATGGAAAAGAAACGCTGTTGCATTTCAATACAGAGAATAGTCCTTTGTCGTCTAACGAAGTGTTGGATATAGAAATTAACGAACGTACAGGCGAGGTATACTTTGTAACCCCAGATGGCTTGTTTGCCTATCGAAACGATGCCATGGAGTCTATGACAGAGGCAACACAAGAAACCATTTATGCGTTCCCTAATCCTGTACGTCCAGAATACGGCGGTTACATTACCGTTGCAGGATTGGAACAAGATTCTAAAGTTTGGATAACAGATGCTTCTGCTAATGTGGTGTTTGAGGGACAATCCAACGGTGGGTCCATTGCTTGGGACGGACGAAACAAGTCAGGGCAAATGGTAACAGGTGGTGTTTATTTTGTGTTGGTATCGAATGCTAATTCAACTGATCATCGCAGTGTTGCTACTAAGATTCTAATTGTACGATAATCCTTTTACGATGGATAAAAAAATAGGTTAATCTAGGATTAACCTATTTTTTTGTTGTGATATGTTGGTTATTTTTCTACCAATACTTCTACGCCATTCTTTTTAACGTTGATTTTTAGCACATCGTTGTTAAGGCTAAATTTACTGTTAAAGGTGGTATTGTATTTTTTACCAGCAAACATGCTAGGCAATTGAACCGTGATTTCTTTGTCTTCGGTATTACGGTTAAATACTACCAATACGGTTTTGCCAAAGTAGCTACGAGCATACACCCATACATTCTTTTCTAGGTATAACTCAATAAAGTCACCGTAGATAAGAGGTAGTTGGTTTTTACGCAATTGACCCAATTTAGCAACCGCATCGCGTGTTTCTTGTTCGCGTGCAACCAATTGATCGTCAAAACGCATCATTCTACGACAGTCAGGGTCGTTACCACCAGGCATACCAAATTCGTCGCCATAATAAACCACAGGGATACCAGGAATGGTCATATTAAAGGCATTTAATTGGATAAGCTTGTCGTAAGCGGTGCTATCATCTACACCAATTTGACGGGTCCAGCCTGCCAATTTAGAATCTTCGCCGTATTTAAGCGAACCAGATGCGTAAGAAATAAAGCGACCACGGTCGTGGTTGCCAGAAATATAACCCATTAAGTTGTGGCAACCATAAACACGTAAACTGGTGTTCAAGGTGTTGCTAACACGGTGGAAATCCTCTGAGTTCAAAGCAAATACAGAAGAAGCATCGTCCGATACGTTAAAGTCAAACTGACCGGTAAGCATACCCGAGTTTACGTAGCTGCTAATCAATTGTGGGCTACCGTACGATTCACCTACTTGGTAGAAAGGTTTACCCGATGGGATTTCTACGCGTTCTTTGATTTTTTTGGTAAGTGTACGCCAGAATGTTTCGGGAACGTGTTTGCAAGCATCGTGTCTGAAACCGTCCAAACCAAAGTTTTGAATCCAGTACAAAGCAGAGTCGGTCATGGTTTCTACAATTTCGGTACGGCCATAATCGATGGTAGGAATGAATTCGTCGAACCAGGTAGTAAGACGGTGTTCGTTCCACATAGCAATGTTTTTGGTGCCATCAGGCAACAAAAGTGGAGTACAAATGGTTGGGTCGTTTTTGAACATGGGGTGTTCTTGGTGAACGTGGTTAGCCACATAGTCCAAAATAACGTTTAGTCCGTGTTCGTGTGCGGTTTTTACCAATTCTTTCAACTCATCTTCGGTACCAAAACGGAAATCAACTTTGGTAGACGAAATAGGCCAATAACCATGGTAACCCGAGAATTTGGTACGTGGGTTAGGTTGTTCACCGTATGGTTCCATAGGGTTTTGAACCACAGGAGTCATCCAAATGGTAGTGAATCCCATTTTGTTAAAGTAACCGTCTTTGATTTTTTGGGTGATACCAGCCAGGTCGCCACCGTGGTAGTCTGCTTGAGGCAATACGTCAGGACGGTTCATAGGATGATTGTTGCTGCTATCACCGTCAACAAAACGGTCTACCATCAACGAATACAAAATCTCTCCGTGTTTGTCAAAACGATTTACTTGTTTGATATTGGCAATAACATTGCCTTTGTCAAGTGGAACCAAAATGTCGTTCGATATACCAAATTTATTTGCGCTATAAACGCGGAAGTAGGAACGATCTACTTGATATGCTTCTTTTGGTATTGTGACAATAATTTTATCGTCTTTTACAACGTAAAAGTTGCTTGGAAGCAAGTAGTTTTGCCAGTAGATGTACAATTGTTCAGGATCGTTCATGAATGAAATGGTAAATGTTTTCTTATCGAACGATTCTGTAAGTAGGATAGGGGCTTTGTGTTGGGTTCCTGGAATATGAAGAACCGAGTTGAACTTGCCCGAATTGTTGTCTACTTTTTCAGGATTGGTTTCGTCGTGATTCCAATCACCATCGCGTACCAATTGGTATAGGTATGTACCAGGGCTAACGTTGATGGTTACTTCGTAAATGCTATCGGCATTTAGGGTTAAATCTGGGTGGAAGCTAGGTACCCAATCGTTCATTTGCCCTGCCAATTGTACTTTGTTCCAACGTTTTCCGTTGGGGTTGTATTGGAAGGTGTAGTCAATTTTGTCTGAACGTTTCAACAATACGCCGTATGGGACGCCCTCTGCCCAAATGGTTAGATTAGATAAGGGACGCATAAACAGCATGTTGAGGGTTACTTTGCTTTTGTCTTTTGATAATGTAACCTCAATTCCCTTTTGGTCGCAAGTAACAGAATCAACCTTAGAAGGATCAATAATGAAGTCTTGGGTATTGAATTCGTTGTGACCTTTAATTAGGGTAATGTTTGAATTTAACCCATACGACAAATTGCTTGTAGTAGGAAGGCCCAAGGTTTTATTGCTACATGCCGAAGCAATAACCCCCAGACAAAGACCAAATAATAATGTGATTTTTCTCATAGTATTTTGATTGTATTAATGTTTTTCTTTAATAAAGACGACACTAACTGCACCTAATAGCAAAAGGATTCCTGCTACACATAACATGCCAGAAGGTGTTATGCCAAGGCTAATGAATCCAGAACCTAAAACAGAAGCTACAATTTGAGGCAAGCAAATGGTTCCGTTAAATAAACCAAGGTAGTATCCCATGCTTTTGCTACCTTGCAATGCATTGGTTAAGATAGTAAATGGGATGGCTAACATGGCAGCCCATGCAGCACCAATAAGCGCAAATGCAATTAGGATGATGTATTGGTTTTGGATAAAGGCAGCAGCAACAAATCCTATAGCTCCAACTGCAATTGAAATGGCATAAACGCCTTTCATGCCGAATAATTTTTTAAATAGTGGAATTAACGATGCCCATATCATAGAACCTACAGCTTGTGCTGCGAAGCAAACACCTACCCAGTTGCCTGCTGCTTGATAGGCAGCCGATTTGGTTCCAGCAGCTTCTATCCAACCAAAACATTGAGCAGCAATAGCATTATTGGTGTAAGACCACATAAATAAGAAGGCTGCCCAGCAGAAAAATTGTACTAAACCGATGGTCCAAAAAACAGAGGGTGCTTTTTTTAGCAAATCAATAAAACCAACATTTTCTTCTTGGTCATCTTTGCAGTTGTCAATACCATGGAATTTTGCATATTCTTCAGGGTTCAATTCTTTTACGGTAAAGAAGGTGTACAATACACATAAAATAAGAATGATAGCTCCTGCGTAGAAACTCCATTTAACTGAATCGGGAATGATGCCATCAGGAGCTTCGTTTGCAATGCCAATCCAAGTAAATATAATAGGGAAGAGGAATCCTACGAAATTACCAGCATTGCATAGGAATGACTGGATAGAGTAGGCAAGGCCTTTTTGTTCTTCGTTTACCATGTCACCCACCATCATTTTAAAGGGTTGCATGGCAATGTTAATAGAGGTGTCCAAGAACATCAACGAGAACAAACCAAACCACATGGCAGCATTTAATCCTAAAAAGAGCGATTGTGTAAAGGTAAAGTTGCCAGCATTGGGTAGCATTGCCATTACCAATACAGCAATGATAGCACCTACCAACAAATAAGGTTTACGTCTACCTAAGCTGCACCATGTTTTATCAGAATATTTACCAACAAGAGGTTGTACTAGCATACCCATTAGTGGAGGCAAAATCCAGAAAAACGATAACTGATGTGGGTCTGCCCCTAGTGTGGCAAAAATACGGCTAATGTTGGCGCTTTGCAAAGCGTATGCAATTTGCACGCCAAAAAAACCAAAGCTTAAATTGAAAAGCTTTCCGAATGATAAATTCGTGTTGTTCATAATTAAAATATTTAGTTATAGTTTAAGGGTTTAGGCTTAGGTTTGGTTGGTGTTAGGGTTTAAGGTCAAGCACAAAGCAAGATTTACCAGGAACTTGAATGGCTTCCGATAACGAGTATTCTTTTCCGGTAGTAACTTCAATCGCTTTGGTGTACGTGCCTATTACCTCTTTGTAACGTTCCAAGTTAACGCTTTTTTCTTGGTTGTTATTATTGGTAATGATTAGTACGGTTTGGTTGTCGTTATAGCGGGCAAACAGATAAATTCCGTCGTATGGAATAAATTGTTTCATTTTACCTGTGTGCAAGGCAGTCGCATCTTTTCTAAAACGCAAAAGTGTACGTGTATAGTTAAAGATGTCATTTTCTACATCGGTTCTTCCCTCTGCAGTAAAGGCATTGCGGCTATCTTCTTTCCAACCACCAGGGAAATCGTAGCGGTGACCTTCGTAATTGCCTGGAATGCCATCAATCATGATTTCTGTACCGGCATAAATTTGTGGATAACCGCGTGTGGTTAGCAAATGAGCAATACCCATTTTGAACTTGTTAGGATCACGTTTTACGGCAGTAGAGAAACGGTCAATATCGTGATTGTCCAAGAAATTCATAACGTTGTTTACGTCTGGATAAGCAAAGTCTTGTGCATAGTGTGCATAGAAACGAGGCATACCAAAGTCCCAACTATCTTGCTCGTTAAAGGCAGTGTGCAAGTGGTCTTTTAATACAAAATCCATCACACTGGGCAAATTAGAGTCAAAACCGTCTTTGTTGTTATTGCCTGATTGGTAGTACGCAATTTCAAGTGGCGATTTAACCCAGCATTCACCCACAATATTGATGTTAGGATATTCGTCTCTAAAACGTTTAATGAATTCAGAAGCCAAGCGAATATCGTTGTAAGGATAGGTGTCTACGCGAATACCATCTACGTCAGCGTATTCAATCCACCAGATGTATACTTGCGATAGGTAGGTAAATAGTTCCTTGTTTTCTAGGTTAAGGTCGGGCATGTTGTAAGAGAACCAACCTTTTTCCAAAATAGTTTTATCAATATCTGCTGCATGAGGGTCGGTCCATGCTGTCATACGGTAGTTAGAACCCGTGTATTGAGGCCATTCGTGGAACCAGTCTTTAGCAGGTTTGTCTTGGCACCACCAGTGAACACCACCGCAGTGGTTAGGAACAACGTCAATAATCAGTTTTAGGCCATTAGCGTGGCATTCATCCGCTAACTTTTTGTAATCGGCGTTGGTGCCTAGACGAGGGTCTACGCTGTAGTAATCGCCTGTTGCATAATGGTGATACGAGTAAGCATCGTCGTTGTTATCAAAGAAAGGAGTAATCCACAAAGCAGTACAACCCAAATCGGCAATATAAGGAACTTTGCTAATAACACCCGCTAAGTCGCCACCATGGCGTTCGCCCAAGTTGCTGCGATTTATACCTTGTTTATATCCTTTTACTTGGTCGTTTTTGTAGTTGCCGTTTACAAAACGGTCTGGCATTAGCAAATAAACAGCATCGCTTGCATCAAAACTAGTACGTTGTGCTGAATTTTCTTTGCGTGCTTTTAGTTCGTATTTGCAAGATGTGTACTTTTTGCCATCCTTTTTAAAGGTAATGTTCATTTTACCTGGTTTTGTGTTAGGCTCAATATTCAAGTAAACAAACAAATAATTAGGGTTGTCTGTTTTTACTTGGCGGGTAATGGTAACGCCGGGATAGTTCACAGAGGCCTCGCATAATCCCATGTTTTCGCCATGTACACTTAATTGTAATTCGGTGTTTTGCATACCTACCCACCAATGCAAAGGTTCAAGGTGTTGAATTTTGCAGTTGACAGCCATTGCCAAAGAGGTGGCGCAACTAATAATCAATAGTAGTAAAGTTTTTTTCATATAATAATAGTTCTTCTAAAATTTACGAGTAGATTCTCTTACAATAAGATTGGTTCTGATAACGCTATGCGATACTTCTTTCATATCGTTGCCGCCCTCTATACGGTTTAGCAGCATTTTGCAGGCCTCTACCCCCATGGCATAACCGTTTTGTTCTACGGTGGTAAGCGAAGGGTCTGAAACTTTGGCAACCTTGCCATCGCCAAAACCACATACTTGAAGGTCTTCTGGAACCGATAATCCTTTGCGTTTTGCAGCATACAATACGCCCGATGCAGTCTCGTCGTTAATAGCAAAGAAGGCATCTGGTTGCAAGGAGTCAATAAGACCAGGAACCATCTCGATGGCCTTGTCGCGCGAGTCGCATTCCACTATAAGCGAATCGTCGGGTTGAATTTTGTAGGCGCGAAGCGCATCCAAATAACCATTTATTCTGTTTTTAGAAATCTCCATATTAGTAGGAGCAGATAAGAAAACAATGCGTTTGCTGCCTGTTTTAATAAGGTGCTCTACTGCTTTGTATGCTCCGGTGTAGTCGTCTACTACCACACGGTCTGTTTTAAGTCCTGGGCAGATACGGTCAAAAAATACCAATGGAATATCGTCTTCTATCAACTCTTTGTAATGGTCGTAGTTGGTGGCATTTTTAGACAACGATGCCAATACGCCACACACGTGTGCCGATTGCAAGGTGTTAATGCTCTTTACTTCTTTTTCGTAATCTTCTGACGATTGACAAACAATCACCGAAAATCCTCTTGCATTAGCGGTATCTTCGATGCCTGTAAATACCGATGAAAAGAAGTGGTGCACCATTTCTGGAACAATCACACCTATGATATTGGTACGTTTCATTTTCAAACTCAACGCAATGGCGTTGGGTTTGTAATGATGTTCTTTTGCATATTTATTTACCGCCTCTTTGGTGGTCTTACTAATGTCTGGATGATCTTGCAATGCACGCGATACAGTCGATGCTGAAATGTTAAGAGCTTTAGCAATGTCTTTAATGGTAATTTGTGCTTTCATAGGCATAAATCTTTATATAAAAGATGTGGAATTGACAAAGTTATTTTATTTTTTTTGAACAACAAAAAAAAGGTAAATTAATTTTATTGCAATCGATACAAAATATTCTGTAACCGCGATGTTGAGTTTAATGCCGTCTTTGAAAAAGAGGTGTAAAATTTTAACATTTATCCCTTGAAAAACCACGTTGATGTAAAAAAACAGAAAAATAAGTTGTGTTATAGCAAAAAATAGTTTATGTTTGTACATTCATTGTGTAGTGTCTTTATGCGTTTCTGCGTGCTGTGCGCAACGTTTTGCATTAAAACACTTCTGAATGAACCACGAATTAGTATTTTAATTAACCTATTTATTAACCTAAATTTACTTTAAATCATTATGAATGTGAAGAAATCACGAAAAGGGTTGCTTCTAGCAATCTTATCTATCTTCTTCTGTGCTGCAGGTTTTGCGCAAAATTCAGTGACGGGTACAGTTGTCGATGAATACGGCGACCCTATCATTGGTGCATACGTTACCTTGGCAAGCGATAGTAAGGTAGGTACAATTACCGACTTTGATGGTAATTACGAAATTTCGGTTCCCAATGACGCGAAGCTAGTGTTTTCGTATATTGGGTATGAATCACAAACTTTAAGTACTAAAGGTAAAGCTTCTTTGGATGTAACATTGAAAGAAGTTTCTACTAAATTAGACGAAGTTGTAGCAGTGGGTTATGGTTCGCAAAAAGCCAAAGAAATTACCTCTTCTGTTGCAAGTGTTAAAGCTGACGACTTTAACCCTGGTGTAAAAGAAAGCCCTATGGGTCTTTTGCAAGGTAAAGTTGCAGGTTTGACCATTATTCGTAGCAGTGGTGACCCAACTAATACTGGCTATGCAGTACAAATTCGTGGTACATCTACTCTAGACAAAGGTGCAGGTACTTCTCCTCTTTACATTGTAGACGGTATTCCTGTAAACAACATTGATAATATCGCTCCAGAAGACATTGCTTCTATGGACGTATTGAAAGACGGTTCTGCTGCCGCTATCTATGGTACTCGTGGTACCAACGGTGTAATTATTATTACTACCAAACGTGGTAGCTCCGATAGCAATGCAGAATGTGGAACCGCTAACTTAGAATATGCTGGTTACGCTTCGTTCTCTATCAACGGTTCGCAAACAGGTATGGCAACTGCAGAACAATACAAAGACTTGGCTTCAATTACCAACAACGTTGCTAAACCTGCTGATAAAGGTTACGAAACTGACTGGGTAGGTGCGCAATTGCGTGACTTTGCTTTCACACACAACCACAACTTGGCTATTTCTGGTGCAACCAAAAACTTCAACTATCGTGGTTCTGTTAACTTCAAAAATGCTGAAGGTTTGACACAAACCACCAATCGTCAAGAAATCATGGCGAAATTGGCTGCTAACCAAAAAGCATTGCAAGGATGGTTGGAATTGCAATATGACTTCTCTTACATGCACTATCGTAATGATTACAACTGCGGTAGCTTGAACAACGGTGCAATTTTGAACCCAACTTTCCCAATCTATAACGAAGACGGTTCTTACTTCATTCCTACTGGTACTGTAACTTCTAACCCTATTGCCGATAACGATTTGAAAGAATCTTATCAAGATGGTAACTACTTCCGTGGTTCGGTTCGTGCAACTGTTAACATCAAAGCTGTTCCTGGCTTGAAAGTTACTGGTTTCGCTGCTTTGGAAGAAGGTGACAACCACAACTACTGGGCAACTCCTATTGAATACTACGTAAAAGGTGATGCTAACAAAGCAGGTATCAGCACCAGTCGTAGCTTCAACCAATTGTATGAAGCAACCATCGATTATACCGGTCAATGGAACGGTCACTCGTTGGCATTGGTAGGTGGTACTTCTTATCAAAACTTCTGGTACGATGGTCACGACTTGTCTAACAGCGGTTTCGCAACCAACAACTCTAAATATTATGACTTGGGTGCAGGTGCTGTAGATAAAGAAGACATGAGCGTAGGTTCGTATCGTAACTCTAACACTTTGGTAGCATACTTCTTGCGTGCTAACTATAACTACAACGAAAAATACTTGTTATCTGCATCAATCCGTGCCGAAGGTTCTTCTCGTATGGGTGCTAACAACAAATGGGGTTGGTTCCCTGCAGTCAGCGCAGGTTGGCGTATCAGCGGCGAAGATTTCATGCGCGACGCTAGAGGTGTAGACGACTTGAAACTTCGTTTCGGTTTCGGTATTACCGGTAACAACTTGGGTTCTGATTTGAAATCAGTAGAGTTGCTAACCAAAGGTGGTACATTCAATAGCCACGGTACCGAAAAATATGCATTTACTGTAAACCAAAATGCTAACCCTGACTTGCGTTGGGAACGTAAATTCGAGTACAACTTGGGTATCGACTATGCATTCTTGGGCAACCGCTTGTATGGTTCTATCGACTTGTATTACAGAAATACCAAAGACCTATTGTGGGAATACAAAGTTCCAACTCCTCCATATCAATATGACCGTTTGTTAGCTAACGCTGGTGAAATGACCTCTATGGGTATTGAGTTGGCAATTACCGGTGTTCCTGTTAAAACCAAAAACTGGGAATGGACAACTACCCCAACCATTTCGTTCAACCAAAACCGTATCGACAAACTATCTGATCCTGATCTAGGTTTCAACTACGAAACTACATGGGCAGGTAACTTGGGCGGTAACAAAATTAACGGTACTGTTACTCAATTGTTAACCGAAGGTCAATCGGTAGGTACCTACTATGGTTACAAATGGACTGGTAAATTCGATAAATCTGGCAACTGTATCTACGAAAACATCAATGATGACGTAGACGAAAATGGTAATGCTATTATCGACGATAATGACAAAACCGTATTGGGTAGCGCTCAACCTTTGTTCTCGTTCGGTTGGAACAACACCGTACGTTACAAAAACTGGGACTTGTCGTTGTTCTTCCGTGGTGTAGTTGGCAATACTGCTTTGAACGTAGCACGTTGGGCATACGCTCCTGCTAAAGGTAGCAACGGTTTGAACGTTTACTACTCAGAAGCTGTAGGTGTTGGCGAAGGTACTCGTACCTACTTCCAAAAAGACTTCTCTGACTACTATTTGGAAGATGCATCTTACTTGAAATTAGACAACATTACTTTGGGATATCGTGTTCCTCTAAAAGAAAATAAATACTGCCAAAACTTGCGCGTGTACTTCACCGCACAAAACGTATTTACTGTTTCTTCATATAGCGGTTCAGATCCTGATACTATCAATACTACCTCTGTTTGGGACCCAGGTATCGATCATATCGATTTCTATCCTCAAGCACGTACATTCTTGATTGGTGCTAACGTAACTTTTTAAGTAACAAATAAAACGCGATAAAATATGAAAAAACATGTAATTTGGTTTTTTGCCATGGCTTTTTTGGCAGTTGGTGCAACCTCTTGCTCTGACATGCTTGAAGAAGAAACGTATGGTGCATCTACCACAGAAGAGTTCTTGAATGATCCCGAGAACTTTGAAATGTTGGTAGGTCAAACCTACGCAAATATTAAGTGGTTGCACGACCACTGGACCTATTGGGGTCTTTCAACCCTAACTACCGACGAGGCTGTATGTCCTGTTCGTCAACCTGCTGGTCACTGGGCTGACGGCGACTTCTGGCGTCAGTTGAACACCCATACTTGGGATGCAGAAGGTGAAGCTTTCAACAACGTATGGTACTATTGTAATAGTGGTGCTGTGTTGTGTAACAAAGTATTGCAACAATTGGACACTTACAAACACAAATTTGATGAAGAGACCTATAATCGTTTCAAATCAGAATTGGTTGTAGTACGTTCGTTCTACTATTACACCTTGTTCGATTGCTTTGGACGTATTCCTTATACTGAAGAATTCTCTGACAAGTTTGTAGATCTAATGGAACCAGAACAAGTTTGGATTAATTTGGTAACTAACTTGGAAGAACAAGCTCCTCACATGCCATTGGCAACCGAACCATCGTGGTCTTACAACTACGCTCGTGCTACCCAAGGTATGGCTTACACTTTGTTGGCTCGTTTGTATTTGAACGCAGAAAGCTACGACGTTTCGGCTGCAACTGCTGCTCAATACGATGTTTACAACAAATGTATCGAAGCATGTAACAAAGTTATCGATTCGAAACAATATGTTATCGAAGACGAATTCTTTACCAACTTTGCACTTAAAAATGAAGTTAGCCGCGAAAACATCTTTGTTATTGACGAAGACGGTTCTGCTAACAACATGATTTCGGGTGGTAACCCAATGAACAAATTCCGTGTATCGTTGCTAACCATGCACTACAACCACGAACAAGCTTGGGGAACCAAAGTGAAACCATGGAACGGTTTCTTGGCTTCTCCTGAATTCATCGACTTGTACGATGCTGCCGACTACCGCGGTTTGAGTGATGCTTCTGAAGCAACTGGTGGTACACGTGTTGAAGGTACTACTGGTGCTGAAGGTCGTCGCGGTTGGTTTGTTGGTCCTGTTTACAATGCAGACAACACCGAAATTGCTAAAGACGAAAATGGTGACCGTGTAATTTTGACCTCAGAACTATATGGTTATGATGATGCATACGCATTTGCATTCTCACACAAATCTAAATTGAAAAAATCTCAACAAGCTCAAATAGATATGTTGAATGCAGAATTTGGTACTAGCTACAAAGAGGGTGATAAAATCCAAGATTTCTTCGCTACTGCAGAAGAAGCAGAAGCAGCTGTGAAAGAATACAACGAAACCTTGAATGCTAAATACGAACAAGAACGTTTGTATACTCTAGCTGCTAGCATCGACAACACTTGCTGGAACTCGGGTGCACGTTGCTGGAAATATGAGGCTGACAAAACCGGTACTTATACCTATAGCGAAAACGACTTTGTATTCTTCCGTTATGCTGACGTGTTGTACATGAAAGCCGAAGCAATTTTGCGTGGCGGTAACGGCGATTTGGGTGAACTATTGGCAAGTGCTGATTTCCAAAAAATCCGTACCCGTGTAGGTTTGAATGCTTACACATCGCTAGATTTGGACGAATTGTACAAAGAACGTGGTCGTGAGTTTGCTTGGGAATGCGTTCGTCGTCGTGACATGATTCGTTTTGGCACCTTTAATACTGCTCAATGGGGCTTTGTAGAAGGCCCTCAAGAAGAATTCGTTAAATGGTTCCCAATTTATCGTGACGTATTGTCTGCAGAACCTCGCTGGGTTCAAAACAATGGATATTAATCCATAATCTCTATTATATTAAGGTGGTCAAGTGAATTGACCACCTTTTTTGTAATACAGTTGTCATTTTTTTGCCTCAAATATTGCAAATAATAAAATTTGGTTCTATATTTGCATTGTTATAATGCTAACAGAGCAATTATCTTATTTATAAACTTTAATTATTTACAAAATGAAAATGAAAAAATTTGCATGGGCTTTAATGACCGCATTTGTGTCATTGGCTGTGGTTTTCACTGGTTGTAAATCAGACGCTCCTAACGATCCATCTGATCCATCTGATCCATCTGATCCATCTCAACCATCTGATCCATCTGATCCAGATCCAGAACCTGAACCAGAAATCGAATTCCCTGAATTGACCGCTGAAGATGGTACTGCAGTAGTTGCTATCTATGTTCCAGAAGGTGTTGATTGCAATGGTATCGTATTCAAAGGTACTAACGACAACTGGACTACCATTCCAGAAACTCCATTTGAAAAAGTAGAAGGTACTGATCGTTGGTATGCAGTTGAATTAGAATTGGCAGAATCTCCTATGCTAGACGGCGAAGCTGAAATCTTCTATTTCGGTAAAGCTTGCGTGTTGCCAGAAGCTGACGGTGTAGTTGATGGTAGCTGGACAACTCAATGGTCTGATGGACATATTGAATTGAACGCTGACAATGGTAACCCAGACATGTTCATCATCGGTTGCGGTGGCGAAAACAATAAATTGGGTATCTATGGTTCTGGTGTTGCTTACATCATCGTTGATCAATTCCAAGCTAACCCTTGCGTTGCTAACGATACTTATACCTTCAAATTCAAATTGCCAGCATTGTGTGACGAAGCTGATGTTCCTGGTCTAGTAGGTTCTTTCCCTGCATCTGGATGGGGTGCTGACGTAGAATTGGAATACGACGAAGCTTCTGGTTACTGGATTGCTGAAGATGTTGAAGGTCAAGCTTCTTCTACTTGGAAACTTCGTTTGAATGGTAATACAAGTGGTTGGGAGTATGGTCAAATCCAAGCTGTAGACGCAGAAACTGGTGCTTACAACGACCTAGGTGATGCTACTTTTGGTGAAGAACTAGAAATCGTTCTTGACTACTCTGCAGAAGCAGGCTATGCATGGTCTCCTTGCGCTCCTGTTGGCGAATAATTGATTTAATTCAATAAGCTATAAAGAGGTACTCGTAAGAGTGCCTCTTTTTGTATGTAATGTTGCTTGTGGTGTAATTGAATGGAGTTGTAGGGTAGAACTATGTTTGTGCTGTGATGCGTGATAAAATTATAAATCAGATTATCAGTCATTTGTAAAATAAGGTGTAAAAATCTTTTAATTTTCTTTCAAAAATATTTGGAGTGTATTAAAAAAGGTTCTATCTTTGCACCCGCTTTTGAGAACAACGGTTCTCTGCTATAAAGTAAGTATTGTTGCAGAGCTGTTACAGCAGCGTTTTGAACGAAAAATTTTTAAAATTTTCTGTTTAAAAATTTTGCAGATTCAAAAACCTGCTTTATCTTTGCAATCCG
>JAEIGA010003472.1_pt1 | contig 24656 bp, 26 predicted proteins | sample 9270691 | NCBI WGS metagenome assembly JAEIGA01 (sample SAMN17057246, study PRJNA624740) | gut metagenome | biome: biome; isolation source: fecal sample | host: Bos grunniens | place: China: Xizang | collected 2019
AGGTATAACTATTGCTAAGTATTGGTCAGCTACTGCTAAATTCGTACCTATTGCAGTAAATATTGTAGCAGCAATTAATCCAAATGTTCCTTTTGCTACTTTTAATATAGATTTAGCTAAAGCTTGAAGAATTCCTGCTTTTTCAAGTATACCACCTGTTACTAATGCACATAACATAAGAGCAACTGTATCAAGCATACTTTCAAGTCCTCCACGAGATAATAATTCATCTACAAATAGCATACCACTATTAGATGTATATCCTGATTTACATGTAACTATAACATCTGCTATAGAACTTCCTTGGAATAAAACTGCAACTAAACCACCAGCTAAAGCTCCAATTATAAGGGCAGGTATAGCAGGCATCTTTAGTATAACCATAGCAATAACTCCAAGTGGAACTATAAATAATAATGGTGATAAAGTATTGAAATTTGACATTAAAGCGTTTTGTATTTCACTTATTTGAGCAGTATCTATTTGATTACCTGCATATCTCATTCCTAATACAGCATATAAAATAAGTGTAATTGCAAGTGCTGGAATTGTTGTATAAAGCATGTGTTTTATATGGTCAAATAAATTACTACCAGCCATGGCAGGAGCTAAGTTTGTTGTATCTGATAATGGTGACATTTTATCTCCAAAATATGCACCAGATATTATAGCACCAGCAATTATAGTATTTGGTATACCTAAGGCACTTCCTATTCCAAGTAGTGCAATACCTATTGTTCCAACTGTTGTCCATGATGAACCAGTTGAAATTGAAACTATTGAACATATTACTGTAGTAGCAACTAAGAATATATTAGGTGATAATAAATTAAGTCCCCAATAAATCATAGAAGGAACTATACCACTTATAATCCATGTTCCAATTAATATACCTACTACTAAAAGTATTAAGATCGATTGCATAGTAGTGTTGATTGTTTCTAATATTCCAGATTCTAATTCTTGCCAAGTAAATCCAAGTTTAAATATAGATATACATCCTGCAAATACTCCTCCAAGAAGTAAAGGTATGTGTGCTGAAATTTCATATTCCTTTAGAAAAACTAAGCATGTTACTAATGTTACAATTAAAAATCCTATACAAAGGATTGCATCAAATAATGTTGCTTGCTTTTTTTCTTTGGTTAATGTCATTATAACCCTCCTTTAATTTTACTGAATATAACCTGATATTTAATTATGGATAAAAAAATAGAGTAGAAGTTTCTACTCTAGACTTAATCACTAAATTTATACTATATATGATTTAAGCTAAAGATAGCACTCCACAATTTCTTGTGACAGTGTTATACATATTTTGCATAACCCCAACATATAAGCTTAAAGCATTACTTATATATTTCGGCAATGTTACCTTTTATTTTGCTTCACTGTGCTTAACTCAGCAAAATTACTATTTAACAATGCAACCTCTATCAATAGTTATATTCGATTTTTAATATATAAACCAAATTATACCATAAAATTCTATTAAAAAAAATATATCTTTAAAAAATATTATTATTAAGTTAAAATTAAATCAGAATTTATTGGGAATATAAATATGTAGGAGTGATTAAGTTGAGTAAACGTAAATTTTATGCTGTTAGAAAAGGAAAATCAATTGGAATTTTTAACACTTGGGATGAATGTAAATTACAAGTAAATGGATTTTCAGGTGCAGAATATAAAAGTTTTTTAAGTTTAGAAGAGGCTAATGAATATATTTATGGTAAAGTTGAAACTAAAATAACTAATGAACAAAATTTAATTGAAGCATATGTTGATGGAAGTTATGAGCATTGTATCAAAGAATATGGCTCAGGTGTTGTTATACTTAAAAACGAAGAAGTATTAACTACATATAGTGTAAAGGGAAATGAAAAAAGTCTTGTAGGTATGAGAAATGTTGCTGGAGAAATTGAAGCGGCTAAAATAGCTATGAACTATTGTATAGAAAATAATATAGAAAACTTAATTCTTTACTTTGATTATGAAGGGATTGAAAAATGGTGTACAGGAGTTTGGAAAACAAATAAAGAAGGCACTATTAACTATAAAAGATTTTATGATAGTATAAAAAATAAATTGAATGTAAAGTTTGTTAAGGTTAAAGCTCATACTGGTGATAAATATAATGAAGAAGCTGATAAACTAGCTAAAAAAGCAATCGGATTATAATAAAAAAGCGATGATACAAATAGGTAGCATCGCTTTTTATTATTAATTTGGTATTTCTCCAAACTCATCTTTTAATTCATCGGCATACTCAGCTGGATTATTTATAGATTGATACATGGCATTAGCTAATATATTAGCTTGATCGTAAGTTGATGTCCATGAGAATATTCCACCTAAGCAGTTATTTAAAACATATTGAGCTTTAATATATATAGATAATTCGTTTTCAAAAGACATAGCATATTGACCATCTTTAACAAGGTATGGAACTTTTGCTTGATCATCAAATCTATATTCATAGCCGTTTTTATTTATATAATTTCTTCTAAGGTCATCGTATGATTTTGTAATTGTTGCTCCAAGTCTACCATAGAAAGGAACACCAAGTAGTATTTTTTCAGAAGGCATTCCATTATTAATAAGGTTTTGAATCATATCATCTATACTATATCCAGGCAATGATAAGTCAGATTCATATAGGTTTGCTTGATGCTTTCTACCATTATCACCAGTTTCACCAGCGGTAAAGTCATAGCTCATAAGATTAAAGTGGCTTATAATAGGAGCAACTTTATCAACTTCAAGGCTTCTATTTATATATTCATTATCACCAATGCCTGCAATACTTAACCACTTATCATCTCCAATAACATCTCTAATAGCAGTTAGTAAAAGTGTAAAGTTTTCTTTATCATTAGGACTTGATTTAATACCAGAAGCACTACTTCCTGGATATTCCCAATCTATATCAATTCCATCTAGTCCATAAGTATTTATTAACCTATTAACCTGTCTTGCAAAATCATATCTTGATCTTGGTGTAGATGCTGCATCTGAAAAACCATCTGCACCCCAACCACCAATAGCAGCAATAACTAGAAGGTCAGGGTTAGAACTTCTTAATGAAACTAGGTACTGTAAGTACCTAGGAGCTGGTACATTTAAGGAACCATCTTCATTAATTTCAACAAAAGCATAAATTACTGCATCTAAAAGTTTAGGATCTACATTTTGAGGATTTCCAAGAACATATTCCATAACAATAGGTTTAAGACCTGGACAATTAGATTCTGATTCAGGTTGATTGTATGCATTATGAATAGGAGGCCTATTTAGTGATCCGTAGTTATTATATGCTTGTATTGTATTTGTATTTTTGTCGGGCATAAAGCATAGATACCAATCTAGGGAGTTATATTCATTATTGCAGTTGTTTATTCTTTTCTTTAAATCATTATAAGTTTTAGGTGGTGGTAGTATTACTGGCATACCAGGGAGCCAATTTGCAGGAGTAACTACCTTATCCTTATCAGCAGTTTGAAGAGCATCAATAATTCTTATTATTTCTGGAATATTTCTACCTGTTGTCATAGGATAGTAAAGTATAGTTCTTAGAACTTGTTTATCATCAATTATAAAAACAGATCTTACGGTAGACGTACTACTAAGTGAATCTGAAATCATTCCATATAGTTTAGAGATTCTCATACTAGAATCCTCTATAATAGGAAATGGTATTTCGATTCCAGTAAGCATACATATATTGTAAACCCATGCTAGATGAGCGTTATTGCTATCTATACTTAATCCTATTAGATCTGTATTTCTTTTTTGAAACTCACTATAATATTTTGCAAAGCATATAAATTCTGTAGTACATACAGGTGTAAAATCTCCAGGATGAGAAAATAAAACTACCCACTTACCATTATAGTCAGAAAGTTTTATATGTCCTAATGTTGAATTGGCTTCGAAATCTGGAGCTATAGACCCTAAACTTGGAAGACATGGCATAAAAATCACCCCTTAATTAATAAATAGTTTCACTATTTTATAATATTGATAAACATAAATTAATGTTACTAAGGTAATATAAAGCTGATAATATTTAAACATAGTACCTGTAAAAAATAAGAATAATAATTGCTATTTTTAGATAAATTTGGTATAGTTAAGAGTAAGAAAGTGTTGTAATTTGTAATAATAGGGGTGTATAATTTGAAAAAGTTTGTACAAATACTTATTATGTCACCTGTGATATGTTTTTTTGTAACTTCTATGTTATTTATTTCAAATATTATTATGGGAGTAGTAGTAGGAATTAGATATTATTTTATGCTTTTCTTCTACGGAAGTATAGCATTAGCTGGTACTTTATTCTTATGTAATATCAATCATATTTTGGTAAAAAAGAAAAAGGTTGCTAAAACTAGAGTTAATAGAAAAACAGTTAATACTAAAAAACAAACTCGTAATATACCAAGAAGAAAAGTATCATAAGAGCATATAAGTAAAGAGGATGTAAAAATAGGACTATAAATGATTCAAATCATTTATAGTCCTATTTTTACATTGAATATACAAGTAAGAATAGTTTCTAACTTTATATAATAAAAAATAGATAAGATGTATTTTTTATTGGAGGTGTAGTATGGAATTTGATGTTTTTTATAGCAGTGTTGTTGGATATAAAAATTTAGTTAAAAATAAAACTTCTCAGGATTATTGTACTTATAAAATAATAGAGGATGGAGTTATAGGTGCATTAGCAGATGGACATAGTACAGATTTCTTTGAATATAGTCATATTGGAGCTAAACTTGCATGTATAGCTGCTATAGAAGTACTAGAATTGTATATAAATAAAAGTGATTCAGATTTAATATATAATGATTTAGATTCAAAAAAAATTCAAAAGGATATTTATTATAAATGGAAAGAGTTGATTGATGATTATCATAAAAAAAATAATCCAATTGTTTTAAAATTAGAATATGTAAAATATTCTGCTACATTAGCTGCTGTACTTATAAATAAAGACTTTAAACTATATCTAAATATAGGGGATAGCTCTATTATAGTAAAAAGAAGTGATAATTATACTAAGATATTAGACAATAATGATGGAGTATTAGTTAAATCTTTAGGTTGGGAAGATGCCTATAAAAATATTGATTATTATTATGAAAAAGTAACTGAATATAATAAAGATGATTATATAATTATTTTTAGTGATGGCTATAGCAACGGATTTGATAGTTATGAAGATATGATACTTGATTTAAATAACACAATTAAAGATTATAATAACAATATATTTTCTAAATTCGATCTTACAAATAACTACAAGAAACATCTAGAAAATATAAGTAAATACAAAAGTTACGATGATATTACAATTATGTTTTTTAAATATAAATAATATTCATTATATGATATAATTAATTAAAAAATAACATATAAGCATACTTAACAAAAGAAAAATGGGAAGGAAAAAGTAATGTATTTGAAAGAAGTATTTAGTAAATTTACAGACTTTATAGATAATAATAGAGCAAATATAACTAAGTTATTGCTATCAATATTAGCAACAATTGCGTTAATAATAGTATTAATTATAAGTAGTGATGAAATAAGTGTGAGCAAAGAAATAAATAACTTAGTTCAAAATATAGAGTCAAGGAAATATCAAATTGCATATGACTATTATGAAGATTTGAAAGAAAGTTTTTCTGAATCTAAAATGAAGAGATTAAATAAATCATTATCTAAAAAGATAAATTCATTGATAATAAGTAATGGAGATAAATATGTAAATAAACAAATTACTAAAGAGCAATTTGCTGGTTTAATAAATACTATAAATGGATTTGATGAAATAAATATAAATTTAGAAAACATAATACAACAAGCAAGAAGAGTAGATGAAATGTACTTAGATGAAAGTATAGATTATGATGTTGCTTTAACTTATTTTAGTGTAGTATCTACATTAAATGATATAACTGATGAACTAGATAAATATAAGCAAAATATTAAAAGTATACATGATTCAAGGGAAGTATATGAAGATGCATCTAAAAACCAACAAAATAAAAAATATTATGAGGCTATTTTAGGATATGACAAAGTTTTAAGTGAAGATGAAAAATATTATAAGTTGGCAAAATCCTCAAAAGAAGAATGTATAAATGCTATGTATAGTTATTATATTCAACAAGCTAAGGATGCAAATGAAAATGGAGATTATGATCGTGCAATTGAATATATTGGATATTTAAAGCCTTATTATCCAGAAGATGAGAGTATATTAAAATTGGAAGAAGAATATCAACATAATTTGAGTCTATACACTATGACATCAGATGATATTATTAACTTAATAGCTAAAAAGATGAATAGCAATAAAGAAGGACTTAGTATAAACTCATTCCAGCAAATGATAAATGGAGGAAAGTTCTACTACGTAGAGCTTTATAAGTATGATACATTAATAGATGAATTATTAGTTGATGCAAAAACTAAAAAGATTTATTCATATAAATCTGTAGATAAGGATTATAACTCAACTTATAGTGATGGATACTTTAAGATATTATCTAATGGGGAATTTAGATTTGCAGTAAGTGAAGGTGAGTGTATATTCCAATTAGAAAATAAATTAAAAGAAAATAAGGAATCTTACAAAAGTATAGATAGTATATCTATTGAAAAAGCAAAAAGATATGTAGATAATAAGAGTATATTTGATAGTTTTATAAAGGAAAATAAGAATGTTTACTATTATGCTTTAGTAAATAGAGGTTTTCTCAAGAAAAAACAATTATACTTAATAGATATGTATACTAAAAATATTTACTCAATAGAAAATAATGAAGTTGTAAAGTATTAAGCGTGTTAAAATACACGCTTAAATTTATTATTAATTAAAGTTAGTTAAGATTAGGAGTCATAGATGTATAAGAAAAGAAATAACAAATACATAGCATTAGGTATTATACTAGGAACAATAATTTTAATTTTAGGTATTATGGGTAGTCAAATAAATAGTAACATGATTGCAAAAAATACTTATATAGCTGATATATGTATAGGTGGACTAGATAAAGAGGAAGCTGCTATTTTAATAAAAGATAAGGTTAAATTGAAAACAATAACAGTATCTTATAATGATAAAATATGGAATATAAACCCAAATGAGATAGACGCCTCTTATAATTTTGATAAAACTATAGAGAAAGCATATAACATAAATAGGAGTGGAAATATATTTGAAGATATATCAAAAACGATAAAAACTAATTTTGGAGAAAGAAATAATTTAGATTTAGTTATAGATTGTAATAAAGATAAGTTAAAGAATAAATTAGAATTAATTAAAAGTGATATAGATTTAAAGATGCAAAATGCTTCATTAATTATAAATTCAGGAAACATTACAGTAAATGACGGTAATGAAGGTATAGAGTTAGATGTAGACTCAAGTTTAAAAAGTATAATATCAAAATTAGGAGATGGTATTACTAAGGATAATTTAGTTATTAAAGTTGTAAAACAATCGGTTACAAAAGAAGATTTAAGTAATGTAAATACTATTCTTGGAAGATATACCACAACTGTATCATCTTCATCATCTGGTAGAACTAATAATATAAAGATAGCTGCTAAAAAAATGAATGGATATTTAATGATGCCAGGCGAGGAATTTTCATATGTTAATGTAACAGGACCATACACTTTATCTAATGGATATGGTGATGCACCTGTAATAGTTGAAGGTGAATTACAAAGTGGTATAGGTGGTGGAGTTTGTCAACTATCATCAACTTTGTATAATGCAGTTTTATATGCTGGATTAGATATAGTTAATGTAAGAAATCATACTATACCATCTTCATATGTTCCAAAAGGAAGAGATGCAACTGTAAATGATAGCAGTATAGACTTTATATTTAAGAATAACCTAGCACATCCTGTATATTTAAAGAGTTATGTATATGGAAATACGGTTGTAACAGAAGTATATGGGAATAGTGAAGATAAACAAAATATAGAAATTGAAACTAACATAGATTCTATAAAAGAGGCAACTATAAAAAAAATTGATGATTCTGAGTTAGAAAAAGGTAAGGAAGAAGTCAGAGAAAATGGTAGACAAGGATACACTGTATCGACATATAGAATTTATAAAGATAACAAAGGTAATATAATAAATAGAGAAAAGATTGCTATTTCATACTATCCTTCAAAGCAAAAAGTTATTGCAGTAGGAACAAAAGAGGTAGAACACAAAAAAGAAGATGATCAAGTTGAAAATATAGAAATAGATGGTATAGAGGATAATAGCAATAGTCAAAATAATGAAAATAATTTAAATAATGAACAAGAAAATATACAAGACAATATAACCAATGATGGTGCTGATGAAGTACAATAGATGTCAATAATGCAGTTTAATGTACTAGGAGGTATTGATTTGAATTTAAATGATATAACAAATTATATACAAAGTATATGTGAAAATATGTCAAATGTTTTAGATGTAGATGTTACATTAGTTACCAATGATTTAGTAAGAATAGCAGGAACTGGTATATTTAGAGAAAAGATAGGTGAAAAAATATCAGAAGAAACTATTTACTATAGAGTTTTGACTGATGGAAAAGGATGTTTGATAGATAAGGAAATTGAACAAAAGTGTAGTACATGTTCATATAATAAAGAATGCAAGGAATTAGCAGATATATGTACACCAGTAATGCTAGATAAAGAAATATTAGGTATACTAGGTATTGCAGCATTTGACCAAAAACAAAAAAATAATTTAATAAGCAAAAATAAAGATTTGACAGAATTTATATCAAGAATGTCAGACTTAATATCATTTAAGTTAGATGAGATGTATAAAGCAGAAGTTAAAACTATGAATGATTTAGAAAAAGAAGCTATAGAAAATGCTATTAAAAAGTATGGAAGTAATACAGAAGGTATGAAAAATATTGCTGAGGCTTTAGATATAGGTATTGCAACTTTATATAGAAAGGTTAAAAAATATAATATAAAATAATTAATATATAGACTGAGGAAAAGAATTTATACCTCAGTCTTTTTTATAAATATCAAATATTCTCAACTTTTGACTAACTTTGATAAATATGATATCTTTAATATAGAAAAAGTAGAATTTAGGAGGCGATTGTTATCTTAGGTAATAATATAAAAGTTGATATACTTAATATGCCGAAAAAGTCTATGAATATAGACTTAGTTGAAGAAGAAAAAAGTGATTTAACATTTTTTAATATAGAAGAAGAAGAGGAAAATGAAACATTAAAGGCATTAAAACAAAGTTATGTAACAAGTAACTATAAAGATGAAACAATACTTAACCTACAAAGTGAACTAAATAGTAATAGTGAGGAAGTATCAAAAGAGATAAAATTAAAATCATATAATGATTATAACAATGCTCTTGAATTGGCTGGGAGAGGATATATAACCAAAGCTATTGAATTAATTGAGTCTGCATCAGACATTAATCCTAAAGATATTGATATTTTAAATTTAAAAGGATTATTAAAATTACTAAAATGTGATTTTTCTAAATCATTTGAAAGTTTTTATACAGCACTTTGTTATGGTAATAATGAATTATCAAAAAAATACGTAGATTTACTATCATCAGAAGAATTTAAGATATTCTTAGGAAGATATAATCATTCTATAAGATTTATAAATGAAGAACTTAACCAAGAATCTATACATATATTAAATAATATAATAGATGAAGAACCTGAGTTAATAGAACCATATGTAATATTATACCTTTTATATAATAAGTTAGAAAATTATGAGAAAAAAGAATATTATTTAGAAAAACTTAGACAAATAGATAAGGATAATAAAATATTTGATGAAGTTAAAAATGATTCTTTATTACCATCAATAACAACTAATGATGAAATGAAAGAAGAATTAGTAAAGACTAAAAAATCAAATAAAAAACCTATAATACCATATGTTATTATAGGGTGTTTAGTTGTAGGATTAGGAGTATATCATTTTTCTAATAAATCCAAAATAGATAGCTTAACATCTGAGCTTAGTAGCAAAGAAGATAAATTAAATAAAGTAGATGAAGAGTTAGATAAGACAAATCAAGAACTAGAAGAGGCTAATCAAAAACTAGAAGAAGCCAATGATAATTTAGATAAAACACAAGTAAAAAATGAATTAGCAACACTTAGTGAGGAAGAATTATATCATAAGGCTAATAGTTTAAAAAAAGCTGGAGAAAAAGAAGATTCAATCTTATATTATAAAGCAGCAATTAAAAATGGAAAAACTAAAAAATATATTTCAGCATCTATATATGAATTAGCATATTTATATGAAACTTTAGAAGATTATGATAATGCTATTATGTATTATAAAAAATATATAAATACTTATACTCCAGAAGATAATTATTATGATGATGCATTTTATCAATTAGGAATGACATATTATGAAAGTGGTAATTTAGCTAAGGCTAAGGAAACATTCTATGGATTAAGAAGTGAAGTTCCAAATAGTATGTATAATAATTCTAAGGTTAATGAAATTTTAAAAAAATAATGACAGTCATCAAGGGCAATATAATTTTATATTATAATTGCTCTTTTTTTATATAATTTATTGGAGGATTAATTATGATATTAGATATACATGCAGATATATTTTCAGATATATTTACTAAAAGCTTAAACGAAGAAGAAGATATATTTAAAAACTATCATTTAAATAAATTCAATGAGGGTGGAATAAATGGTGGAATATTTGTTTTTTGGCAACCTCCTGAAATAAAAAAATATTATAACTACAGTGGAATTAAGAAAATGATGGAATTTGCACAAAAAGAAATTAATAAATCTAAAGATTTTTTAACAATAGCAATAAACTATGATGAATTTATAAAAGGATTAAGTAAAAATAAAATAACTGCAATGATGCACTTAGAAGGTGCTAAAGGACTAGAAGATAATATAGATAATATTAAAGAATTATATGACTTTGGAATTAGAACATTATCATTAACATGGAATGAAGAAAATAAATTTGCTACCGGAGTATTAGGCAATGAAAAAAATGGATTAAAACCTATGGGTAAAAGTCTTATTAAAGAGTGCGAGGATTTAGGTATTATTATTGATATATCTCATGCAAATGATAATACATTTTATGATATATACAATTATAGTACAAAACCTATAATAGCTAGTCATTCTAATGTTAGGGAAATATGCAATGTTAAAAGAAATTTAAAGAGCGAACAAATAAAGTTAGTAAAAGAAACTAATGGAATAGTAGGTATAAATTCATATGCAAATTTTATTCATGAGGATATAGAAAAGAGAGATTTACATCATCTAGTTAATCATATTGATTATATGGTTGATTTGATTGGGATTGATAGTGTTTGCTTTGGTTTTGATTATTGTGATTATTTAGGAGGCAGTAATTTAAATACAACTAAAAACTTAGAAAATGCATCAAAATCACAAAATATTATATATGAATTAAACAAAAGAGGATATAAGAAAAATGATATAGAAAAAATTTCTTATAAAAACTTTTTAAGGTTTATAAGACAAAATATTAAAAAATAGAAATGAAGTTGGTATAAAAAGCATAGTAGAATGAACAAAATAATAATATATAGTATTGAAAGCTATTAAGGATTTATTATTTTTAGGAGGTAATATACTATGTCTAAGGAACTGTTTCTACCAGTTTTAAAAGACGGAAAATATGGATTTATAGATAAAAATAAAAACTTAATAATAAAACCTAAATATAAACACGTATCAGATAGATTTAGAGATGGATATTGTGTTATCACATATATAAAGAAAATAAGAAAATCATCAAAATGGGTTTTTGGATATATAGATACATTTGGAAATGTATCTCTATTTTTACATTTAGAGAGTGCTACAGAATTCAATGAAGGTATGTCCAAAATAAAAGTAAATAATAAGTACGGGTATATGGATACTTATCTTAATGAAGTTATAAATACGCAATTTGATTGTGCTGCAAACTTTAGGCAGGGTCTTGCGGGTGTAAAGTTAAATAAAAGGTGGGGGTTTATAGATAAGAAAGGAAATATTGTCATAAGCCCTAATTATACTTATGTAAATCAATTCTTTGAAGATAGAGCATTAGTTGAGATAAAGAATAAATATGGATATATAGACAAACAAGGAAAAATGATTATAAACCCAGAGTTTAATATAGCAACAGATTTTTCAGAAGGATTAGCAGCTATAAGAATTGATGATAAATGGGGATATATAAATACGGATGGAAATGTAAAAATAGATTTTTTATATGACAGGGCTAAACCATTTTATGAAGGATTAGCAGCTGTATCTATTAATGATAAATGGGGATATATAGATAAATCAGGGAATGTTATAATAGAGCCTATGTTTGACTATGTCTGTAATTTTTCAGAAGGTTTAGCAAGATTTAATATAGGAATGAACTCATTAAGTAGAGGAATAAGTACTCCAAAGGGAGGTGCATGGGGATTTTTAAATAAGGTTGGAGATATAGAAATAGTGCCTGTATATGATTTTATATCTGACTTTGAAGATGGATATGCACAAGTTATTGTAGGCAAAAATAGTAACTATATAGATAAAAGTGGAAGATTAATCTTATAGATAAATATAAATAAAGTTTGAAAAAATACTAAGCAAATAGTAATATAAAGTTAAATTATAATAAGGAGATAAATCTCCTTAATTTTTTTGAGGAGGACATAATATGAAATTGTTTAATCAGCTAGCCATTATACTAGGTATATGGGCTATAGGGGAATATACTAGCTCTTTTTTACAAAATATTATCACGATACCAGGTAGTATAATTGGTATGATATTACTATTTTTAGCACTACAGTTTAAGGTAATAAAGTTAGATAATATTAGTTATGTAGGAGATTTATTTTTAAATAATATGGCAATTTTTTTTGTTCCAGCAGGTGTAGCACTTATAAAATCTTTAGACCTAATTAGCAATAATGTATTTGTGTTATTAATGACTATATTTTTTAGTACAATAGCTGTAATGTATAGTACAGGATTTGTAGTACAAAAGATGATAAATAGAAAAACTAAGGAGGATCGAAATGTATAATGTAATTGAAACTCCAATATTTGGAATATTATTAACTATTATATTTTTTAACATAGGTGTTTTTGTGCAAAAGAAAACTAAAAAGCCTATTTTTAATCCATTATTAATAGCTATAGCTGGAATAATATTATTCTTAAGTATTACAAAAATTCCATATGAAAAATATAAATTAGGTGCTGATAGCATAAATTTTTTATTAGGTCCAGTAACTGTTAGTTTAGCAATACCTTTATATAGACAATTTGATTTATTAAAAAGGTACTTGTTAGAGATTGTAGTTGGTATACTTTGTGGTGTTATAGTATCATTAGCATCAGTTTTACTAATAGGTGGACTAACACATGCAAATATAGAAATTTTAAACTCTCTAATACCTAAATCAATAACAACTCCAATGGGATTAGCATTAACAAAAACTTTAAATGGAATTGATTCTATTACAGTAGTATCTATAATACTAACAGGTATTTTAGGTGCAATAATATCGCCTTTAGTATTTAAAATTGGAAAAATAGATAATTCAATTGCAAGGGGTATAGCGCTTGGAACATCATCACATGCACTAGGAACCACTAAAGCTATGGAAATGGGTGAGGTAGAAGGTGCTATGAGTAGTTTATCTATAGGTATTGCAGGTATAATAACTGTCGTTATAGTCCCTATAATACTAAGTATAATATGAGTTATATAAAATAGTAGACATAAATAAAAAACGTACTAAAATATAATCCATATTAAAGGAATATGAAAATATATATACGATGTAAATGAAGGGAGAATAAAATTAGCAAAGCTATACCAGTAAATAATGTTACGGAAGTAAAGGCTATAGGATTTAAAGAAAGGTATTTATAAAATTTAAAATAGATGAATAAATATAATTTATATGTGTATAATAAAAGTGGAGAGACGTATATCTCCTTTTAAACTCTAGAGTATTCATATAATCGGGTATCTTATATTTTAGAATATAAGAATTTGTTCTGCATAAGATAAACAAGTACGGATAGTTTATAAGTAATTAAAATTATCGGGTAAAATTGCTATAAAAATAAGGCGAGCTATTTTCATGGTTTGCCTTATTTTTTTATTATTAATAATATATAGAAATATTTATAATAAAAATATATAATTAATTTATAATATAGATTATTAAATCAATGGGGGAAAGCAGAAAATGAATTTATCTAAAGAGTATGTTGATATATATAATAATTATATTAAATATATAAATGAAATAAAAAGAGAATGTAGATTTATAGAACATATGAAAAATAAATCTTTAAAGAAAGATAAAAAAGCAACAGAAGAAGAAGTATTAGCTTTAGAAAAAAATAATACTTTAAATAATGATAAAAGTAAAATTTATAATTTCTCAAATGGTGATATATACATTGGAAAAGTGTCTGAAGGTAAACTTAATGGACAAGGTGTATATATAGTTACAAGTGATGATAAAACTGGATTTGAATATATAGGTGAATTTAATAATGATGAAAAAGACGGAAGAGGAATATGTACATTCTCAAATGGAAATATATACATTGGCGGATTTGCCTCTGATTTAATGAATGGAATAGGTCAAATGACTTATGGCAATAATGATGAATATATAGGAGGTTGGGAAAAAGGACATAAACAAGGTCATGGCATATTTAGATGGTCTGATGGCAGCATTTATATAGGTGAATTTAGAAAAAGTAAAATAGAAGGACATGGAATTTGTTTCGATAAAGAAGGAAATATTATTTATGATGGAGAATGGAAGAACAATCAAACTCATGGAAAAGGAACTTACATATGGAATGAAGGTAAGAGATATGAGGGTGAGTTCATGTATGGAAAAAAACATGGATATGGAACTTTTTACTTAAATAATGAATTAGTATATCAAGGAACTTGGAAGTCTGACAAACCAAGCATTTTTGATAAGACTTTAGACGAAATTTTTTCTTTTAAATTATAGATATAACAAATAAATCCCCGTATCCATAGCTTAATCAAAATCATAAAGTTTAGATTAGTTGGAGAAAGGGATTTTTTTTATGAAAAAAATAGTATTTTTTATAATAATATCGGTGAGTATATTATTTTTTTATGGTAATAAGTTTGATAATATAAAAGATTTATTTAATAATGATATTAATGATGTATATACAAATAAAGTAATATTAAATGAAGGTGAAATTAATAATTTTCAATATATAAATATAGGGGATAGTGAAGAAAGTGTAATTTCTAAAATTGGAGAACCATCAAGAAAAGATTCAAGTGAATATAGCTTTACTTGGTATGTTTATAATCAATATGAAGGCAAATTTGCAATGGTTGGAATCGAAAATAAATGTGTAGTTGCACTATTTAGCAATTCTATAAACTCAAATGAAGCTGAAGGTATAATATTAGGAGATAATAAATCCAATGTTAGCAGCAAATATACTCCTATTGAGTATAAAAAAAAGGGTAATATTAAGTATATGATAAATTCTAATGGAGAATATGACATAATAAAAGAAAATTATAAATATATTACATATTTTTATGATGTTATAGATGGAAATAAAGTTTGTTCTTATCAAATTATTAGTCAAGATGTAGAAGATAAAACAAAGGATATATATGCAAAGGAAAGTGATAAGCTAAAAAAAAGCTTTGAACTTCAGAGTATAGACCTTATAAATAGCACAAGATATAAATATGATTTAAATTATCTGGATTATAGCAAAAAGGCAACTATAAGTTCAAGAAAACATAGTAGTGATATGATTTCAAATAATTACTTTGATCATATAAATAAAAATGAAGAATCTCCCTTTGATAGAATGAAAAAAGAAGACATAATTTATATCTCAGCTGGTGAAAATATAGCATCAGGTCAATTTAGTGCAATTTATGCTCATGAAGCATTAATGAATTCAAAAGGACATAGAAAAAATATTTTAGGAGATTATAAGTATATAGGTATAGGAGTAGATTTTGGAGGACAGTATAAAATTTATTATACTCAAAATTTCTACAAATAGTTAATTACTGAAAGGGGACTATAAATGAATATCAGAATATTAAGGAAAGCATCAGTATTAGCAATTATTTTTACAATACTTATATCTTTTAATAGAGATGTACATGCACATACCAATGAAGGATTATTTATTAAAAGTGGATCAAGAGATAAAAAAATTATAGCACTTACATTTGATGATGGACCACATCCAAAGGAAACGGATAGGGTTTTAGATGTATTAAGCAAATATAATGTAAAGGCAACTTTCTTTATTGCAGGAAAACATGCAAAATGGTATACCGATCCATTAGTAAGAGCAAGTAAAGAAGGTCATGAAATAGGAAATCATACTTTTACTCATCCAGATATAAGTAACTTAACTTCACAGCAAATTGAAAGTGAAATATTAGAATGTGAAAAAACATTAGTAGAAATAACCGGTGAAAAACCTACTTTATTTAGACCTCCATTTGGCAGTTATAAAAAAGAAGAACTAGAAGAAATAGCAAGGAAAAATAATTATAAAATAATTTTATGGACCAGTGTTGATGCAAGAGATTGGCAAAATCCACCTGCAAGTAAAATAGCTTCAAAAATAATTGATAATGCTAAAAATGGGGATATAATATTACTTCATGATTACGCAACAGAAAATACAGTAGAAGCATTGGATATACTAATACCAGCAATGCAAACTAAAGGATTTAAATTTGTAACTGTTAGTGAATTAATAGAAGAATAAAATAATATTTAAAAGCTATATAATCAATACTAAATTTAATATTGATTATATAGCTTTTTTTATTTTATAAATATGAATATACTTTTAGATTTAGTAATAATAATTATTATATATATGAACTTTAAAATTTTTAATTTAAATCTATGTACGATAATTAATATAAAATTTAATAATAAATTTTATAAAAGGAGGGCTTTAAATTTCATAGAAATAAAACATTTTTCTAATGATTTAATATTATATATTAAGACTATCTTGAGAAGGGTTTGATTTAATGAATAATAAGATTTATGAGAAAAAAGAGTTCATGATATTTAAAGTTAAGGAAGGTTATATAGCTTATAATACCAAAAAAAACTTTCAAGACGGTCATACACATCTTAAACATTTTGAAGCTGCAAAAACTGCAATAGACTTAGTTATAAGGAAAAAAGTTCCTAAAAGTACTGATGGATATTATTTAACAAGTTTGATAAGATTAAGTGAAGATGATTATTATATATCAAAGATAAATGAATTATTAGAAACAAGAAGAAAGAAAGGCAAAAAGGATAAATATTACAACTCTAAATGTAAAAGTTCTAAAAAAAGTTGTTAAAATGAAAAGGTGTGGGTAAAATCCACACCTTTTCATTTGCTTAAATTGTATATCAGCTCTAAAATGTTGACATAAATTTCTTAGAACATATATAATTAAATATAAATTTTCTATAAAATAAGCACTTGAGTAGTTTATAATAATAAGAGTTTATTAAAATTAAATTAGATATTTTATTTTAATTTTATATATATTTAAGGGGGCATTTGGTATGATTCTTATGATTGATAATTATGATTCATTTGTATATAACTTAGTTCAATATATAAGCGAATTAGATGAAGATATAATGGTAAAGAGAAACAATGAGATAACAATAAAAGAAATCGAAGAGTTAGATCCAGAGATAATTGTTTTATCACCGGGACCATGTTCACCCAAAGAATCAGGTATTTGTATAGATGTAGTAAATCATTTTAAAGGTAAAAAATCTATATTAGGTATTTGCCTTGGACATCAAACAATAGGACATGTTTTTGGTGGAAATGTTATAAAAGCTATTGAACCAGTTCACGGAAAGGTACACAGTATAAAGCATAATAATGAAGGGGTATTTAAAAACTTAAATAATCCTTTGAATGTAACTAGATATCATTCTCTGGTTGTAGAAAAATCAAGTTTACCAGATGATTTAGAGATTACATCACTTACTAAAGAGGGCGAAATAATGGGGATAAGACATAAAAAATATCATATAGAAGGAGTTCAATTCCATCCAGAAGCTATTTTATCAGAACAAGGACATGACATACTTAGAAACTTTATAAAAGAAGCTAGAGAAAGGGTGGAAATATAATATGATAAAAGAGATAAGTACAAAACTAAATTCATTTGAGTTATTTACAATCTTTAGAAATGATAAGAATAGTTTTATTTTAGATAGTGCTATGGATAGAGAAAAATTAGGTAGATATTCTTTTATAAGTAGCAATCCATTTAAGGTTTTGAAATATAAGAATACAGATCAAAATCCTCTTGATTATTTACAAGAAGAATTAAATAAATATAAAGGTAGTAATAATACTAAATTGCCTTTTATAGGTGGTGCTGTAGGTTATTTATCATATGATTTAGGTAATTATATAGAAAATTTGCCTAGAAGCGCTAAAGATGACTTAAATGTTTATGACTTATATTTTGGATTATATAATTATGTAATTGTTGTAGACCACCTAGAGGAAAAAACTTATATAGCAACACCAGATATAGATATAGAAAAAGAAAAAAAAATTTTAGAAGAAGTTGAATCTAGAATAATAAATGCTAATGAAAATGGAGTAGACTTCATTTGTTATGAAGAAAGAGAAGTAGAGCATGTAAAACTTGAGTCTAATTTTACTAAAAAACAATTTGAAAAATCAGTTCAAAAAGTAAAAGATTATATAAGAAGTGGAGATATATATCAAGTAAATTTAACTCAAAGGTTTAATGGAAAAACAGTTTTATCAAGTTATGAGCTATACAGAGATTTAAGAAATATAAGTCCAGCTCCTTTTGGTGCCTACCTAAATTTTGATGATTTTAATATTTTATCTAACTCACCTGAACGTTTTATAAAATGTATAGATAGAAAAATTGAAACAAGACCAATAAAGGGTACAAGGCCAAGAGGAAAAACTAAAGAAGAAGACTTAAGACTACAAGAAGAATTAAGAAATAGTGAAAAAGATAGAGCAGAATTGCTTATGATAGTAGACCTAGAAAGAAATGATATAGGACGAATATCAAAAGTTGGAACTGTTAAAGTACCTGAGTTATTTATAATTGAACCTTATGCTAATGTAAATCACTTAGTAGCAACTGTTACTGGCGAAGTTGAAGATGGAAAAGATTCGGTAGATGTAATAAAAGCTACTTTTCCAGGAGGGTCAATAACTGGAGCTCCTAAGATACGTTCTATGGAAATAATAGATGAGCTTGAGCCTACACAAAGAAATGTATATACAGGTTCAATTGGTTATATAGGTTTTAATGGAGATATGGACTTAAATATAGCTATAAGAACTATCATTAAAAAAGATGATGATGTTTATTTTCAAGTAGGTGGAGGAATGACTTGGGGATCTAACCCAAGTGATGAGTATCAAGAAACACTAGATAAGGCTAAGTCTATAATGAAAGCATTAAGAGGTTATTATGAAGAATAAGGTAAGTTTCAATAGTGAATTAAGTAAATTTGGAATAGGTTTATTTGAAACTATAAAGATTGAAGAAAGTCCTATAGATTTAGATTTACATTTAGATAGATTGTTTAATTCTATTAATGAATTGAACCTAACTATAAGTAATGATAAGAAGTTTTTTAAAGAAGAAATTTTAAAATATATTAAAGATAATAAGATTAAAAATAAAGCACTTAGATTAACTTTATTTGATGAAGGTTATAATATTTCATTAAGAGATATACCTTACAATGAAGAAACGTATAGAAAAGGGTTTAAGCTTATGTTATCACCTATTAAAAGAGGTGAAAGTATAATATATAGACATAAAACAACAAATTACTATGAAAATATTTATACTAAGAATTATGCTAACAAAAATGGTTTTGATGATGGCTTATTCTTAGATACATTTAATAATGTATTAGAATGTTCTATGAGTAATATTTTATTTATACAGAATAATATAGTCTATACACCAAGTAGTGAACTACCATTATTAAATGGTATAGTTAAGAAAAGAATTATGGATATTTGCAGCGAACTAGGTATAAAATTAATAGAAAAAGAGATTAATATAGAGGATATTAGAAATTTTGACTTTGCATTTGTTACAAATAGTCTGATGGGTGCAGTAAAAGTTACACAAATAGAAGATATATATTTTGAATCATCAAATGAAGTTTTTGAAAAAATAATAGCTTGTATTTAATAAAATTTCAATTTAGTGGAGAAATCGTATGGCAAGTAAAATTTATGAAGTATACAAAAAAGAAATAAATAGAATAAAGTCAGATTCTAATACAGTATCTATATTTTTAGTTGGATCAGCTAAACACATAAATGAAAATACAACAGATGAAGATATAAATGATATTGATATATTTGTATTTGTAAATGTAGGAAACGACCAAGAAAGAGATATAAAAAATATAGATGGTGTGGAGTTTGATATAAATTATTTTTCAAGAAAAGGATTTAAAAATTTAATAGACTCTAAAGAATACTTTTTCTTAAAAGCAATGAAAGATGCAGATATAGTTTTTGATAGAAATAATACTGCTATTGGTATTATTGATTTATGTAAATTAAAGTACTTAGAGGGACCTGGTAAGATTTCTAAAAATGAAAGATATTTTATAAAATCAGAAATGGAATCAAATATAAGAAAATTAAAAAATAAGGAAAATTATGAAGAGTTTGAATATTATTTTTTAGCTACTTTATTTTTAAAGGAGTTATTACTTGGGTATTTTACTATAAATAATATATGGATACCAAAAGATAAAAAGATATTTAAAGAATTAAAAAAAGAAAATAAAAAACTTTATAATTTAGTAATAGAAATTAATAAAGAAAACATATATGAGAAAATGTTAGAGATATACAATTATATATTTAATGGAATAGCTTTCAAAAATCATATTAAAATAAATTACTAATCAAAGGGGATGAAAGTAATGAGTACAATTGATAAGAAAAAAATAGAAAATGCAGTTAGAGATATATTAGAAGCTATAGGAGAAGACCCAGATAGAGAAGGTCTTATAGATACTCCAAGTAGAGTTGCAAGAATGTATGAAGAAATATATTCAGGTATTCATGAAGATCCAAGAGATCATTTAAAGGTTATTTTCCAAGATGAAAAGCATGAGGAAATGGTAATTGTAAAAGATATATCATTTTATTCTTGTTGTGAGCATCACTTAGTACCATTCTTTGGTAGAGCTCACATAGCATATATACCAAAAGATGGAAGGTTAACGGGTTTATCAAAACTTGCTAGAGTAGTTGAAACTATTGCTAAAAGACCTCAATTACAAGAAAGAATAACTAAAGGAATCGCAGATATTATAATGGAAGAACTTAAGCCATATGGTGTAATGGTAGTTATTGAAGCTGAGCATATGTGTATGACTATGAGAGGTGTTAAAAAGCCTGGATCAAAAACTGTTACTTCAGCTGTTAGAGGTGTATTTGAGGATGATCCATTAACTAGGTCTGAAGCAATGGGATTAATAAGCATAAGATAAATTTAAGTTATATAGGAGATAAATTATATGTTTGATTATGGTAAAAGAACTTATATAATGGGAATTTTAAATGTTACACCAGATAGCTTTTCGGATGGTGGTAAATTTAATGAAGTAAATAAAGCATTAAATCATGCTAAAGAAATGATAAAAGATGGTGTAGATATAATAGATATTGGCGGTGAATCTACTAGACCAGGTCATAAGTATGTAGAGGCAGATGAAGAAATTCAAAGAGTTATACCAGTTATAAAAGAATTAAAAAAAGAAATTAATGTTCCTATATCTATAGATACTTATAAAGCAAAGGTTGCAGAAGAAGCATTAAAGCTTGGTGTTGAAATGATTAATGATGTATGGGGATTAAAAAAAGATAAAGAAATGGCAAATGTAGTTGCTAAATATAATGCATGTGTTTGCATAATGCATAATCAAGATGGAACAGAATATGATAAAGATATTATGGTAAGTATGAAAGAATCTTTACAAGAAAGTATAGATTTGGCTTTAAATGCTGGTGTTAGCAAAGATAAGATAGTAATAGATCCAGGTATTGGTTTTGGAAAAACTTTTGAACAAAACTTAGAAGTATTAAAAAGAATGAATGAATTAAAAGAATTAGGGTATCCAATACTTCTTGGAACATCAAGAAAATCTGTAATAGGAAATGTACTTAATGTTGAGCCGAAAGAAAGATTAGAAGGAACAATAGCTACAACTGTATTAGGAATAAGAGATGGAGTAGATATTGTTAGAGTTCATGATGTAAAGGAAAATTTAAAGGCAGCTAAAATGGTAGATGCAATTTATAGAAGGTAGGTTCAAAAGGATGGATAAAATATTATTAAACAATTTAGGTTTCTATGGATACCATGGTGTATTAAAAGAAGAAAGTATACTTGGACAAAAGTTTTTTATAGATATGGAGCTTTACCTTGATACAAATGAAGCGGGATTAACAGATGATATGAATAAATCAGTTAGTTATGCTGATGTGTATGAAGTAGTAAAAGAAATAACAGAAAAAAGAAGATTTAACCTTATAGAAGCTTTGGCAGAAAATATAGCTAAAGAAGTTTTAGAGAAATTCAATCTTATAAATGAGGTTATGGTTAGAGTAAAAAAACCAGAAGCGCCTGTTAACGGTATTTATGACTATTTCGGTGTTGAAATAAGGAGAAGTAGATAATGAATAAAAGTTATTTAGGTCTTGGTACAAACATGGGAAATAGAGAAAAATATATATTTGATGCTTGTAAACTTATAAATAATCATGAAAAGATAAATATAGTTAACAAGTCTAAAATATATGAAACTAAAGCATGGGGATATACAGATCAAGCGGATTTTTTAAATATATGTCTAGAAATTATTACAAGTTTAGATGAATATGAATTATTATGTGTATGTCAAGAAGTGGAACAAAAGCTTAATAGAAAAAGAATTATAAGATGGGGGCCTAGAACTATTGATGTTGATATATTATTCTTTAATGATAAAATATCAGATGATAAAAAATTAACTCTCCCTCATCCAAGAATTAAAGATAGAGCATTTGTATTAATTCCCTTAATGGATTTAAATAGTAATCTATCAATTAATGGACAAACTATAGATGTGTATTTAAACTCTCTAACTAAAAAAGAATTAGAAGAAGTAAAGGAGTTTATAGGTGATGAAAAAAACACTATTTAATGACAATATAAAAATTGAAATCAACTCATGTGAAAAAAAAATAGTAGCAAAAGAAGATAAGATAATAATCGCTGGACCATGTGCAATAGAAAGCTATGAACAACTTTTAGAAACTGCTAAATTTGTAAAATCACAAGGAGCAAATATTCTAAGAGGTGGAGCTTTTAAACCTAGAACGTCACCAAACTCATTTAAAGGATTAAAAGACGAAGGTCTTGAAATTTTAAAGGCAGTAAAAGGCGAAACTGGACTTGCTGTAATCACAGAGCTTATGGATGTTAGAGATCTAGAAAAATTATATGAAGTAAGTGATATAATTCAAATTGGATCAAGGAATATGCAAAACTTTACACTTTTAACTGAAATAGGAAAGCAAGATAAACCGATAATGTTAAAAAGAGGAATAGCTTCTACTATTAGTGAATGGATAGGAGCAGCTGAATATATAGCTATAGAAGGTAATCATAAAATAATAATGTGTGAAAGAGGTATAAGAACTTACAATGATTATACTCGTAATACATTAGATTTAGCAGCAGTACCTATAATACAAAAAGAAACTAACTTACCTGTAGTAGTTGATCCGAGTCATGGAACGGGAATCAGAAGTTTAGTAAAACCAATGTCACTTGCAGGACTTGCAGCAGGAGCAGATGGATTAATGATAGAAGTTCATCCAAATCCAGAAGAAGCTTTATCAGATGGAATGCAGTCTCTTCATTTTAATGAATTTGAAGATTTAATGAAATCTATAAAGTTATATACAAAATAAATAATGAAAATATATTAAAAAGAAGAGGTTAAACTCTTCTTTTTTATTTTATATAAAACACTAGAATAACTTAACTTAAATTAGTAAAAAATAAATTTGATTATATAATCATAGGAGGACTAATATGAGTAAATTTGTTGACGAATTAAAAAAAGACATACAAGGTATAGAAGCTCGTCATGAGCAAAAAAAAGAAGTAAGACATGAAAGACATGAAGAGAAAAAGTTTGCAAGAGAACTAAAACATGAAATGAAAAAAGAAGAACATGAAAAAGAAAGACAAGGGCGTAAAGTTGAACATGAAATAAGAAAAGAAGAAAGACATGAAAGACACGAAGAAAAGAAAGCAGAACGAGAATTAAAACATCAAATGAAACATGAAAAATAGATGATATAAAGATGGTTCTAAAAATACTTTAGAACCATTTTTTATTTATAAAAAATAATTTATTAAAATTGAAATTTAATAGATTAAATATAAGTAAATAAGGCAAAATTAATAAG
>JAEIGA010003473.1_pt1 | contig 24655 bp, 21 predicted proteins | sample 9270691 | NCBI WGS metagenome assembly JAEIGA01 (sample SAMN17057246, study PRJNA624740) | gut metagenome | biome: biome; isolation source: fecal sample | host: Bos grunniens | place: China: Xizang | collected 2019
ACACAGCCTGCGCCAAGCGCATGTGTCCTCGCGGAGCGACTTACTCTGCAGTTGCCAATGGACTGGCTTGTGTATATACACGTGCAGCCAATTCTTGATCTAATTGGTAGAGCCCGTATCCGTTATCGCCTACCATACGGAACTTGTTCACAAGGTCGGTAGCGTTTTCTTCTTCCTCTACTTGTTCATCTACAAACCAATTCAGCCGGCTTTGGAGGGCAAAATCTTTTTCCTCAACTGCCAATGCCATAAGGTTGTTAATCATTGCGGTTACTTTACCTTCATGTTCAAGGGTATGTTGGAATGCTGCCAATGGAGAAATCCAATCAGTTTCTACAGCTTCGATAGGAGCGAGCAATACGCGACCGCCACGACTTTGCAAATAGTTGAGCAGTATCATGGCATGGTCTTGCTCCTCTTTGAATTGGATGGCGAACCAATTTGCAACACCAGGAAAACCAGCCTCTTGGCAGTATGCAGACATACTTAAATAGAGATATGCAGACCACATCTCAGCATTGATTTGGGCATTAATTGCCTCTTGAAGTTTCTTTGAGATCATAATATTCTTTAAGTTAAAAAGTTTTAATTTTGATATACAAAAACTATGCCATGACTATCCTATATGTTACATGCGAAGTTTGAATCCTGCGAGTATGGTATCTGGCTTGAAGTTCCATACACTTGCCATCTCGCCAGCCATGCAGAATCCACATACACGGCATTGATCTGTACCATAACCCAAGCATAATCCACGTGTGCCTTCGGTATAGATGAAGTTGGTTACAAAGCACTCTTTGCCCAATTTGATTTCACCCAAGGCATTGCGCTTCATCAGTTTAAGTCCCGAAATTGAGTTCATAATAGGATAGCCCTTTTTCTTGTATGCTATCACCTTATCTATGATTTCAATCTTCTTTTCAGTAGGTAGCATTAGGTACTCCGTACCAGGGTATGGCGTATGGAAATTGATAGAGATTTGCTCAATAGCAGGGTTATTTTTCGCATATTCTATAGCTACATCCAATGACTCATGATTGAGTGCATTTACCACCATGTTAACGCATATGTGCTTGAAACCAGATTTGCGAATATTTTCTTCCAAACGAGCAAATGTTCCTTCGCCACGCACGCGGTCATGATATACACCAATACCATCCATACTAACCCATATCGATTGTGGGTGAATCCACGAGAAATCTTGTTGCGCGTTGGTGGTAACAGTGACAGAGAAAAAACCAATTTTTATAGCTGCATCAATAATATCATTAATGGTATAATATTCGCTTTTGTTGTCTCTTTCACTTTTAGCCTCACGCCATAGTGTAGGCTCTCCGCCTTCTAGATCAATAAAACGTGAACCGAGTGCGTAAGAGTATTCCATATCTGCGACAATATCCTTAAAACTACGTTGTTTATTACCAGCACTACCATATACAGAGCAGTGTTTGCAACGAAGATTGCATTTGTCTGTGATAAATAGTACTGTTTGCAGGGGAGCCTTGCGTCCGAAAAAACGTGCTCGAGCAAACCATTGCCCAAGATATAGATACTGTGATAGTAATTTGATAGGATTCATAAGTGTTTTGTTTTGGGTGCAAAATTACAAAAAAAGATGCATATATGCAAATTTTTATACATAAATATTTTGTTCTATCATATATTTTTTGTACCTTTGCGCTTTATTTGTATTAACTTGGAAATAATAGTGTATAATAAATGAATTCATCCTTTCAGCAAATATCAACCCCGTTCTACTATTATGATACTGCCTTGCTGCGGCAGACCTTGGATAGCTTATTGCACGAATTAAGGAAGTATCCCAATTATCATATGCACTATGCTATCAAGGCGAATGCCAATTCTGTGTTGTTGAATATCATTCAGCAAGCAGGTTTGGGCATAGATTGTGTGAGTGGTGGCGAGTTGCAGTCTTCTATAGATGCGGGGTTTGCTGCGTCATCAATAGTATTTGCAGGAGTGGGCAAGAGTGATTGGGAAATTCGTTTGGCTTTGCGCCACGATATTTTGTGTTTTAACGTTGAAAGTTTGGCTGAACTTCATGTTATTCAGGAATTGGCGGCAAGGGAAAATAAAGTGGCACGTGTGTGTTTGCGCGTGAATCCCAACGTGGAAGCGCATACGCATGCGCACGTTATAACCGGGGTGGCGGAAAATAAGTTTGGCATAGATTGGATGGATATGATGCCCGTAATCAGACAAGCACAATCGCTACCGAATATAGCGTTTGTTGGGTTACATTTTCATATAGGCAGTCAGATCACAGAGATGCAAGATTTTGTGGATTTATGTCAACGTATAAACTTAATCCAAAATCAACTTCACGCGGCGCAGATATATCCTGAAATTATTAATGTAGGTGGAGGTTTGGGAGTAGATTATCAGCAACCTTCTGTACACCCAATTCCTGATTTTGGCAAGTATTTCGCTGTGTTTGCTGAGTGTTTACAATTGCGCGAAGGTCAGTCATTGCATTTTGAGTTGGGGCGTTCTATTGTAGCTCAATGCGGAAGTCTAATTACTCGTGTGTTATATGTAAAACAAACTGATTATAAGCAGTTTGCTATAGTGGATGCAGGTATGACTGAGCTGATTCGCCCTGCGTTGTATGGGGCGTACCATCATATTGAAAACTTGACTTCAAATGCTTCAGAAGAGTCTTTGTATGATGTGGTAGGTCCTATATGTGAGTCAAGCGATGTCTTTGCTACGAATTTGAGATTGCCTCTTACAAAGCGTGGAGATATATTGGCTATTCGTAGTGCAGGAGCGTATGGTGAAAGTATGGCATCTTGTTATAATTGCCGACCACTTCCTAAATCCTATTTTGATGAATGATAAACTGAATATATTTGGTTTGCGATATAAGTATCTTCGTGGGTGAATGATTTGGAGGGTAATTAGTATTGTGAAATAATGTAATGGATAAAATACAATAAATAGCATATGAAATCAATTCGTGAGATTTTTCGCATTGGTTATGGGCCTAGTAGTAGTCACACTATGGGGCCACGCAAAGCTGCAGAACAATTTTTGGAGCGCTATCCTGACGCTGCTCGCTACGAGGCACATTTGTATGGTAGTCTTTCAGCTACAGGAAAAGGACACTTGACAGACGCGGCAATCATTGATGTTATACCTACAGTGGCAATCGTATGGCATGAGGAGTTTTTGCCTTTTCATCCTAATGGAATGCGCTTCTGCGCTTGGGATGAAGATAGTAATCTTTTGGAGGATTGGGTTGTGTATTCCGTAGGAGGTGGAGCCTTGTCTGAAGGAGAAAACGAAAATAGCCTCTCGGAAGAGGAGAATGTAGAGTCGATGGCATCAATCTATCCTCTTACCCGCTTGGATGATATAAAAGAATATTGCGATAAGCAGGGGTGGGATTATTGGGAGTATGTCGAGCATTACGAAGGCAAGGAGATATGGGATTATCTGCGTGAGGTTTGGCAAGTGATGCGCGAGGCAGTAGAGCGCGGGTTAGATCATGAGGGTGTGTTACCGGGACCACTTCATTTGCGTCGCAAAGCAGCCAGTTATTATATTAAGGTGGCAGGTTACAAGGATAATCTTCGTACCCGTGGATTAGTTTTCTCTTATGCTTTAGCGGTTAGTGAGGAGAATGCTTCTGGTGGCAAAATTGTTACGGCTCCTACGTGTGGTTCGTGTGGCGTTTTGCCTGCTGTACTATATCATTCATGGTGTTCACGTAACTTCTCTGAAGTACGTATACTACATGCTCTCGCTACTGCTGGATTGATAGGAAATGTGGTGAAAGAAAATGCTTCAATATCGGGAGCAGAAGTGGGATGTCAAGGTGAAGTTGGAGTGGCTTGTGCTATGGCTTCGGCTGCAGTAAATCAACTTTTTGGCGGAACGTTGGCGCAAATAGAATACGCTGCAGAGATGGGATTGGAACATCATTTAGGAATGACTTGTGATCCTGTGTGTGGATTGGTACAAATACCATGTATTGAACGTAATGCTTTTGCAGCAGCCCGTGCTTTAGATAGTAATATGTATGCTGCATTTTCAGATGGTACGCACAGTGTCTCGTTTGATAAGGTAGTAGATGTGATGAAACAAACGGGTCATGATTTACCTTCTCTCTATAAAGAAACAGCACAGGGTGGATTGGCAAAAAATTATGAATAATAAGTTTTTTTTAGAAAAAATGCACAAAGATTTGCGTATTTGAGAAAAATGTAGTACCTTTGCACGCCAATTATGGGAAAAAAGTGGGGAAATGAGTGATAAAACTGCGCATATAGTATTGCTAGATAAGTTGGAGGTAGGCGAGCATTTGTTTGATTTTCAGTTAGATAGCAAGTGTTTTTCCGCTATTGATAACTCGGAATTGTTGGGTGGAATGGTAGATGTGAAGGTGCGCCTCATTCTTCGAGAAGATGATTTTTCAGTGGATGTGGATATTGTGGGGCAAGTACAAGTAACTTGTGACCGTTGTCTATATCCAATGGACGTAGATGTGGATATTTATGAGGAGGAAGTGGAACTAGAGGAAGATACTGAGCAACTCGACTTAGAATGGTTGGCATACGAATTGATCATAGTGAATCTCCCGCTGGTGCATAGTCACCAAGATGGTGGTTGCAATCCTGAAATGGATGCACTTCTCCAAGACCACCTCTGCGCCGCGTTGGATGAGGAAGAATGATATAGAAGAGTACTTACATTGGAGATGTGTCGTTCTGCGTGGCATATCAAAATTGGAAAGCTCTTTAATGAATTTAAAAATAACTATTAAAAAAATAAACAACTATGGCACATCCAAAAAGAAGACAATCGCACACTAGACAAGCGAAACGTCGTACACATGACAAGGCAAAAATGCCAGCATTGGCTCTTTGCCCTAACTGTGGCGCTCACTACATTTACCACACTATCTGCCCAACTTGCGGATACTATCGTGGTAAATTGGCTGTAGAGCAAGCTGCAGAAGCCTAAGTGTGACGTTCGGCGTTATACGTCGAGAGATGCATACGCCAACATTGATCTAACAAACATAGGCTCTGAGCAATCCTCGGAGCCTATGTCTTGAAAAAAAGACCAATACCTTAATTTGGAATATAGTATTAACTAAACCATTATTTTATAGAACTATTATGTTTGATTCAAACAATCGCACCCAGCGTCGTGGTGGCTACTCGCAAGATGCGAATCCGCGTGAGCATAAAGGCGCACATTTTTCTACAGATGGAGCTTCTGTCCGTCCACGTTTCAATGCTTCGAGTGATCGTCCGACCCGCGATGGGGGACGTCAACGTCAACGATTTACACGAACAGCAGGTGCAGTACGCGTAGAAAAAGTAGAGCAACGTCGTCCTTCTTTCTGTCCCGAAGGAGAGCAAACAGGCGAACGTCAATTTAGACCAAAACCAAAGCATAATCCGGGCGTATATTCACAGCGCAAACGCCAAGAATATACCAAAAATTACGAAGATCCTACTAAACCAATTCGACTCAATAAATATTTAGCTAATGCAGGTATCTGCTCTCGTCGTGAAGCAGATGATTTCATTCTAGCAGGTGTTATCACTGTAAATGGTGAGGTTGTTGACAACCTTGGAGCAAAAGTAATGCCAACCGACAAGGTTATGTTTCATAATCAACCTGTTCGTCGAGAGCGTAAAGTGTACATCCTGCTCAATAAACCCAAAAATACTGTAACTACTACTGATGACCCACAAGAGCGTCACACTGTATTAGATATCGTGCGCAACGCGTGCGCGGAACGTATTTATCCAGTAGGTCGTCTTGACCGAAATACGACTGGTGTACTTTTGCTTACCAACGATGGTGACCTTGCTGCTAAACTTACTCATCCTAAGTTTGGTAAAAAGAAAATTTATGCGGTTACCCTTGATCGTGATCTGGACGAAATAGATGAAGCTACTTTGCGTGCGGGCGTGATGATTGATGATGAGAAGATTTCACCAGATGCATTAGAGTTTCCACAAGAGGATCGTAAGCATATTGGTATTGAGATACATTCTGGACAAAACCGTGTCGTACGCCGTCTATTCGAGAAAGTGGGTTACAAGGTTACCAAACTTGATCGTGTGTCGTTTGCTGGACTTACTAAGAAGAATGTGGCACGAGGAAAATATCGTTTCTTGACTCCAAAAGAGGTCGCGATGTTGCAAATGGGCGCATTTGAGTAATAGGATAGAGGCGTAGTGGCAAAATGTGCCATGCGCCTTTATCTTTTTATGGAAAATTATCAAAATAATAACAATAATGATTTTAAAGGAAATGTTAACTTTGAAGTCCTTAATTTTAATCCTATGAAGAAAATCTTTTTCCTTGCAGCTTCTATGCTGCTGACAATCACTGCTTTTGCAGAAGTAATTCCCGCCAATGATGCACGTGTGACCTATGTTGGTCGTACTATGGTTGAAGGTACTGATGTGTCTTTCGACTGGACTGCCACTTATTTCCGTATTGCTTTCTCGGGTCATTCATTGACCATGAAAGCGTCTGAAACCAAATGGGATGCGGATGTAGAAAAGGCGGCTACTCGTCATAACTACTACAATGTATGGATAGATTCTCCGACTAGTGCTGAGCCTCATCGTATTATAGAAGTGGCTGGCAATGATACGGTTATTGAGCTCGTAGATCCTGCATATCTAAAGAAATCTCGTCGTGCTGTACACGAGGTAATCGTACAAAAACGTACTGAGGGTGAGCAAGGTAAGACTACTATTCATGAGTTTGCTACAGATGCGAAAGGTCAGTTTATGCCTGCAGAGCCACTCAAAGCACGTCAATTGGAATTTATTGGCGATAGTTATACATGTGGTTATGGTATTGATGCTACAAGTCGTAAAGAGCGTTTTACACCAGAAACAGAGAATGCATCTCGCTCATATGCAGGTATTGTATCTCGTTATTTTGGTGCGGATTATATAGCAATTGCTCATTCCGGTATGGGTATCGCGCGTAATTATAATTCTAAGTTCAAAGGTTGGTGGATGCCAGATCGTTATCTTCAAACTTTTGATGAAGATTCTACTCTAGTTACTCGCTGGGACCCTACAAAATCTGATTTTCATCCAGCTATGACCGTTGTATATTTAGGTGCTAATGACTTCTCTACAGCTTTGGCTCCTAAGTATGAGGATTTTCGTAAGCACTATTATCGTCTCTTCAAGTATATCAAGGCTAACTATGGCGAGGATCATCCAATTTTGTGTGTGGCTACTAAAACGCACGAATATCTCTTCAATTATGTGCGTGATTTGGTAAATAACTGCAATATGGAGAACGTACACTACCTAGGTTATTGTCCCGCGCAACACCTTCATACAGATGAAGATCTTGGTGCAGATGTGCATCCTAATTATAATGGTCAACAAAAGAAAGCATATTCTATTATCCCTTATATTGCTACTATTACCGGTTGGGGCTTACAAGATATGCCTGTGAAGTAAGTTTAGTGTTTAGAGAAATGAAGAAGATTTTATTCTTGGCTCTTTGCCTCATGGCCTTGTCGCCTAGTCGCCTCATGGCAGAGATTGTGCCAGCTACAGACTCTCGTGTCACTTTTGTGGGACGTGCATTGGTGGAGGATGGCTCGCTCACTTTTGACTTCCCTGCTACCTATTTCCGCGTAGCTTTCACAGGTAAATCGCTCAGTATGCGCGTATCGGATAGCAAACGCGACTACTATGCAGTTTTTCTAGATATTCCTACAAGTGCCGAACCTACTCGCATTGTAGAGGTTAAAGGCAATGACACGATTGTAGAATTGGTGTTGCCTGAAGATCTAAAGAAATCTAAAATCAAAGAGCATCAGGTAGTTATCCAAAAGCGTACCGAAGCTGGATGTGGAAAGACTACCGTACATGAATTCATCACAGATGGAAAATTTGTGCAAGCAGCTCCCTTTAAAGAGCGCCAAATAGAATTTATCGGTGATAGTTATACTTGTGGATATGGTGTGGAATCCCCAAGCCGCAAAGATCCTTTTACAGACGAGACCGAGAATGCCTCGCGTACATATGCAAGCATCGTTTCGCGTTATTTTGATGCAGACTATATGGCTATTGCTCATTCGGGACGTGGTATTTGTCGTAATGCTGGCTCAAATATTCCATGGGAGGTAATGACTGATATTTATCAATACACCATTGATCGTGATTCTACTACTCGTTGGGAGGTTTCTCAGTCGGAATTCCGTCCTGATATTACGGTCATTTATTTGGGAACTAATGATTTTTCGTCTTCAATGATGCCTGATTATGGGAAGTTCTATAAAGGCTATATACGTTTGTTAGGCTATGTAAAAGCAAATTATGGCGAAGATCATCCTGTATTATGTGTAGCATCAAAATCGAATGAATATCAATTTCGCTATGTACGAGATGTCGTGAATAACTGTGGATTGAAAAATGTGCATTATTTGGGTTATTGTTCCATGCTTCATCATAGTACAGATGAAGATTTAGGAGCAGGTTGGCATCCGAATTACAATGGGCAGCAGAAAATAGCATATGCCATTATTCCGTATATTGCTACTATTACTGGCTGGGGATTACAAGAAATGCCTGTAAAATAATTTAAGTATTAGGTAAGTCAGTGCAGGATCCGTATTGCACTGTACAACTCCATATAAAAATATTAATTATGAAAAAAAATTTTTTCTTGGCAGTCGCTATGCTGCTGACAATTAATCTTATGGCAGAGACTATTCCTGCTAATGATTCTCGTATTACCTATGTTGGACGTACTTGGGTAGAGGGTACTGATGTATCTTTTGATTGGACTGCCACCTACTTCCGTGTCGCTTTTTCTGGTAAATCATTGACTATGCGTGTTTCTGATACAAAGTGGGATGCTACTCCTGAGATGGCTGCTACTCGTCATAATTATTTTAATATTTGGATTGATGCCCCAATGAGTGCAGAACCCCATCGCATCATTGAAATAGCAAGTGTTGATACTGTTATAGAGTTGATTGATCCTGCTTATCTCAAATCATCCAAACTAAAAATACATAATGTTATTGTACAAAAGCGTACCGAAGGAGAGCAAGGGAAAACTACCATTCATGAATTTACAACTGACGCGAAAGGCGTGTTTTACCAAGCAGAACCCATTCGCAAACGTCAGTTAGAATTTATCGGTGCAAGCTATGATTGTGGATATGGTGTGGATGATACCTGTCGTTTAGCTAAATTTACTCCAGAAACGGAAAATGCTTCTCGCTCATTTCCTGCAATTATTTCACGTTATTTTGGTGCTGATTATGTAGTGGTGGCACACTCTGGTATGGGTGCTTCACGCAACTATAATTCTAAGTTTGCTGGCTATCATATGCCTGATCGTTATCTACAAACATTTGATATGGATTCTGCACAAGCTACGCGTTGGAATGCTTCAGCTTCTGATATTCGTCCTGCTATGACTCTCATTTATTTGGGCGGTAATGATTTTTCTGTATCTTTGCAGCCTTCATACGAGAAGTTCCGTGATGGTTATTATCGTCTTATTCGCTATATAAAGGATAATTATGGTGAAGATCATCCTGTCTTGTGCGTGTCGTCTAAGGCGCATAGCACCTTGCTGGATTATATGCGTGATATGGTAAAATTTTGCCCTATGCCCAATGTACATTTTATGGCATGTTGTCCTGCGTTACATCTCTCTACAGATGAGGATTTGGGCGCAGCAATGCACCCTAATTACATTGGTCATCAAAAATTCTCATATGCCTATATCCCTTATGTAGCGACTATTACTGGATGGGGGTTACAGGATGCACCAGTGAAATAAATATAAAAAATGCCGATTGGAAAAATCGGCATTTTTTATATATGTGCAGTACGGTTATTTCTTACCAGCATACCATAATTGCCAAGAATTGAGTAAGTTTTGCCAAATAATATATGCAGCAGGTCCAATAGAGGCCAATGGATTAAGATACATTTGTGTCATCCATATGCCCAATGCTGTGTTCTTTTGGCCGAAAGCTTGACCTGCTGTTATTCTGCTTTTTTGATTGATACTGTAATGCGCAGCCTGTGGGTTTACGAGTATATCGTTGTAGTCTGCGCCATGACTAGATGCTGGGAAATTAAAACCAATCCATCGTCCTAATACAAATTGAAAAAGGCAGGTTAACAGTGCGCCTATGCAGAGTGCGAAAATACTCCAACCAGAGTATTGTTCAGTAATAAGCGTATAGGTAATTTTACCAATCAACACTATTAGTAGTACAATCCATAGATAGAAGGGCATGGAAGCCCATGTGGTGGAGAGAGTGAAAATGCGTGATTCTCCCCTGCGCCGGAAATAGGCTTCATATCCAAGGCGTAATAGCCAAGCAGAAATAAATGGTAATAATAATAATGGACCTATTTTTCGTAGTATCTGCCACATTGCAGTCAAAAAATCAATATTAGCAGATGGGTTTACAATAGGAAAGAATGCGGGTACAATAAGTGCAGTTGCTATGTTGCTCAATAGACTAAAGGTGGTGAGGTTCTGGATACTACCTCCTAATTTTCCTGCGATGATTGGAGCTGCTGTAGCTGTGGGCATTACGATACACACCATTATACCCTGTGAAATAATATGAATGTCTGTATCAGTCAGTTTCCATATTGATGTACAATACCGTAATCCGTATAGCAATCCATAATAAATACCTGCGGTGAGTATCAATTGTGTTCCCAATACAATCCAGTGCCATGCTCGAAGACGTAAGTCTAATGGATTGATTTTACAAAAAGTAAAAAATAGCATCATGAAAATTAGTGGAGGCATCAATGTATTTAGTAGATGAAACCACTTGTATCCTATAGCACCAATTATCATAGCGATAATTAATGCATATCTGTCCAAGAAACGATGGAATGACATATGATATTTATTTATAATTAGAGGTTCAAATGTGGTGAAAAATCATGCAAAGGTACGATATTTTTTTTATATATGCAAATATGGTATGTTGAATAATTGTATGTTTTTTTGATTTTTTCTTGCATATTTGCATTTTTTGTAGTAACTTTGCACGATTTTTTCGTCAATATAATGGTAATAAATAGGATAAGTAACAAATAAACGATAAATATGAAACGGTTTTTTACACTTTTTTGCATGTTATTGTGCATGCTGGTGGGCGCAATGGCTAATACCATTAGCGATGTTACCACTATTGGACCTGTGGACGATTATGGTTTTTTGACCGGACCAGATGGTTCTACATGGACATATACTGCCGCATATACGCTGGAGAATAACCATCCAGTGAGTGCTGAAATCTTCATTTATGATGACAAACACAATTTGGCAGGTAAACTCAACGAAACTTTCCAACTAGAAGAAACTGATCTTTGGATTCGCAGTGTGGAGATTAACTCACTTGTAACGCGTAAGTTCTTCAATTCTGATGACAATATAGAGGTTATGATTTTTGTTTCGGTAGCCACAAAAGACTATACAGGTCGCTTCTATAATAGCGTTTATACACTTACGGATTCTGTGTCGCGTCATGTATGTAATGTAGATGGTAATCAAGTGTTGGCTAAAAATATTTCTACCAATAAGAATGATAATTACACTATGGTATTCTTTCGCCAAGAGTATCGAGGTGACGTTTTGTACTATAACTACGATATCTATGGCAAAGCAGAGTATGGTACTAGTCAGCCCGTATTGAAACATACCTTTGAGGTTCTTTATCAGAATATTGCGGCGCTCAACGATCCTATGCCTATTTATATGATTCAGAGTGGTAAGTACACAATTGACTATATTTTGGCGCAGTATGAGAAGCCTTTCTTCGATCCGAACATTCCTGTTTATGAGGAGCCGGTAGTAAATCCAGACAATAGTCTAGTAATTACTCGCTATGATAATAAATTCAATCTTCTTTCCGAAGTTAAGATTCCAATGGAGCAAGATCCTGATCCTGCTTTCCTTTATACATTCTATTATTTAGGTGGATTAGGCGGACAGAATGATGTGATCTTGGATTACAATGGTAAGGGTGAAATGGCGTTCGTTATTACAGTTGATAACTATGAAACGGCTTCTGATGGCTCTGTGTATTCTTACTATCTTTATGATTCTAAAGGTAATAAGTTGAGTACTATAGCAGAGTATGGATTGGGCACTATTTACATGAGTGACCTGCCAGGACATTCTAAGCAATATGGCTTTTTGAAGAATGAGAACGAGGTGGAGTTCATTCAAATGGTGGATGTTCCGTCGTGTAAGACTGTAGCGCGTATCCCACTTTATAATGGTGGTGCTACTTTGTCAGGAAATTGGGATCGTGTACCATATGGTGATTCGTATCGCTATGTAGTGTCGTTATTGCAGGGAGAGAATGCATCGGATGGTACTATTCATCAGCGTATTGCGTGGTTTACTAATAAGGGAAAATTGGATCATTATGATGATCTTAATTTGGGTAAGAATGTTGAAACAGCACAGGTGAATATTCAATCGGCAATACTTAATCCACGTTTGTTTGATGCAGATAATGCATATGAGTATATGGTGCTCCTTAAGCGTTCTAAGGCAGGTTCAACATCTAAGGAAGAAGCACTGCTCATTTGCAATAACGAGGGTGAAACCTTGCTTGATTTGGCTGCTGATGTGGCAAAAGGTGGAGCGCTTAGTATGATTGATGTGTTGAATGCGAAGACCAATCCAGTGATGCTCTGTGCCTATAGTGATGGTGCGCAGTTTACACTCACTTATTATGCTCTACCGCTCTATAGGAATACTTTGAAAGGCGAAGGTACTGTGGCTAATCCTTACCAAATTACATGTGCTACTGATTTTCTTCAAATCAATGACGAACCTTCGGCATGCTATCAAATTGTTAATGATATTGATTTTGGTAATGCTGCTATTACTAGTTTGAATCATTCATTCTCGGGAAAGCTAGACGGTGGTAACTACGTGATTAGCAATTTGTTCCTGAATGGTGGTGGCTTGTTTGCGGAGATAGTTGATACTGCAGTGATAAAGAATCTGTGTATCAATGCCCCTGTGATGTCACTCAATCAGAGTGCCACATATGCGGGTATAGTGGCAAATACTATGCGTGGTGGATTTACCGATGATGGAGTAGAACTACGTGCCACATTTGAGAATGTGCATATTACTTCACCTACTATCGTTGGAAATAGTTTTTCTGGCTGTTGTGGTAGTCTTATAGGTGAGGCTTCACTCTTCGTAGATATTTCCGTATCTTCGGTTACCAATGCGGATATTGTGCTTACTGGCGCTGAATTTGTAGGTGGTTTAGTAGGTTCTATGTTCACTTCTTCGAATGTGCAGGTGGCTACATTCACGGGTTCTATTGAAGGTGGGCAAACTGTAGGTGGTATTGCAGCGTCAGTGGATGGAGATAGTCCTGTTTTTAATGCGCACGTAGATGCACAAATGTCAGCTTTAAGTGTCTTAGGTGGTGTGGTTGGTGCTAATGAGCGTGCTACTATAGCCAACTGCTATGTAGAGGGCGAATTGTCAATTACTAGCGCTTCGGATATGAGTGGAGTAGGTGCTGTGGTAGGTATGTTGTCTGTTGATGTTTTGGGTGGCGAAACAGCTGCCGTGGTACACGATAACATCGTGGCTATCAGTTCAATTGTAGCTCCTCAGGATGTGGCTGCACACCGTGTGGTAGGTTTCTCTAGTTGTAATGCCTATGAATATGATTGGGATAAAGTTGATTATAGCAAACCACAAAGCGACTGGCCTCGTATTTATTATGGTGCAGAGAAATGTCTCAAAGACAATTACGTGGTATCTGACTTGTTAGTACAAGACGCTACTATTTCAGCTGAAGATTATACCACAGAAGGTGCTAATCTTTCTGAAGATCAACTTACTGCGGAGTGGTTAGCAGCCCATGCCTTTGCTTTGGGAGAAAGTGTAGATGCTCCATGGATGTTAACTGGAACTGACCTTGCGTTGTGGTTTGAGACTTCTATAAGTAGCGGTGTGGATAATGTGGTTGATCAACCTAGTATTTCTCTAGAGAATGGTATACTGAAAGCCAATGGTAAAATACAAGTATATAACCTCAAAGGTATAATGGTGGCTCAGGGGATTGATAATATCCCTGTGTCGCAAATGAATGTAGGTGTATACATTATCGCAATAAGCAGTGAAGAAGGTGATTCTGTTCACAAACTATTGATTCCATAAGGTAATTTACAATATTCTAAATCGCCATTTGTGCAAATTGCGCAAATGGCGATTTTGTTGTGTATACCATGTCTTTACAGTTACCACTCCGTTATCACTTTGTTGTTTCACGAAGGATTAATGTATAATAGGGAAAAATATGCAGATTTATTTGCGTATATGCAAAAAAAATCGTACCTTTGCAGCGTTGTTTCGTGGCGATGGCTTCGTATATGTACAAATCTTAGTTATTTTATCTTAAAAAGAATAAAAATATGGCAACAACACAACAAAATGCAGGTGCATTGTATAACTCGCTGACCGTAGGCAGCAAGATCGTAGGTACTATAGTTACTGATAGTAATATTCGTGTAGATGGTACCATAGAAGGCGATGTAAAATGCGCTGGGAAACTTGTGGTAGGTGAGAAAGGTAGTATTGTTGGTACTATTGTGTGTCAGAATGCAGAAATTATGGGGGTAATTGACGGCAAGATTGAATCAAAACAATCATTGTCTCTCCGAGCGACTAGTCGTGTGAAAGGTGAAATTTATACACAAACATTGACCGTAGAACCAAATGCGGTATTTAATGGTACATGTGTAATGGGTAAATCTGAAGTGAAAGGTTAGGATTGTTTTTATATTAAGTATTTTAAAACTTTAAAATAAGGGATTATGAAAGTGAAACCATTTCGTGGTATTCGTCCGCCACAAGCACTGGCTAAGCAAGTAAGTAGCCGTCCGTATGATGTTTTGAACTCAGATGAGGCGCGTCAAGAGGCAGAAGGTAATCCAATGTCGTTGTATCATATTATCAAACCTGAGATTAATTTCGAGAACGGTACAGATGAACATGACCCACGCGTATATGACATGGCGCGTGAGCAGTTTGATAGATTCCGTGCTCAAGGTTGGCTGCAGCAGGATGAGCAGGAATGCTACTATGTTTATGCGCAAACGATGGATGGTCGCACTCAGTATGGTCTTGTACTTGCAGCGTGGGTAGAGGATTATATGGAAGGTCGTATCATGAAACATGAATTAACTCGTCGTGATAAGGAAGAGGATCGTATGAAGCATGTGCGTGTGAATAATGCCAATGTGGAACCTGTTTTCTTTGCATATCCACATCGCGATGACCTTGATGCTATTATTGCTTCTGTTGTGGCTACTGAACCTGAATACGATTTTGTATCGGATTTGGATGGTTTTGGACATTCCTTCTGGGTAATCAAAGATACAGAAAGAATAGAGCAAATTACACAGATTATTAGTCAAATACCTGCTATGTATATTGCTGATGGACACCATCGTAGTGCTGCGGCCGCATTAGTGGGCAATGAGAAAAAACTACAAAATCCTAATCACCAGGGTGACGAGGAGTATAATTATTTCTTGGCTGTCTGCTTCCCTGATAATCAATTGCATATTATGGATTACAATCGTGTGGTGTGCGATTTGAATGGTATGAGTGAGGAGGAGTTCTTACTAGCGCTTAGTTTGGATTTTGATGTAATTGATAAAGGAACGGACATTTATCGACCAGATACCTTGCACACTTTCTCTCTCTATCTTGGTGGACATTGGTATCAATTGGTAGCTAAGGATGGACGTTATGATGATCAAGATCCAATAGGTGTGTTGGATGTGACAATTTCTTCTGATCTTATCTTGAAAAAGCTATTGGGTATCACAGATTTGCGCTCGGACAAACGTATTGACTTTGTGGGTGGCATTCGCGGTTTAGAGGAGCTGAGCCGTCGTGTTGATTCTGGCGAAATGAAGATGGCGTTAGCATTATATCCAGTGACCATGGATCAGTTGATCCGCATTGCGGATACTGGTAATATTATGCCACCTAAGACAACCTGGTTTGAACCTAAATTGCGTTCAGGACTTATTATTCACGAATTGATTTAATAGTTTTGCTGAAAGTCCTTTGCGACAAATAATCACATAGAATTAATAACTTAAAAAAGAATAAAAAATGAATAAACTTCAAATTGTAATCAACGTTATTCTTGTAGCCGCAGTAGCTGCATTGTTTGTAATCGTTCTTAATGCTAAAAAAACTGCTACTACAGAGCCAGTAGCAGCAACTTGTGAGGTGATGCCTGTGGCATATCTTAACGTAGATAGCCTGCTTGCTAACTACACTTTTGCACAGGATGCAAGTGACAAATTGATGAGCAAACAAGAGGATGCTCGTACCAAAATGAATGCAAAATTGCGCACTTTCCAAAATGAAGTGGCTGATTTCCAATACAAACTTGAGAATAATGGTTTCTTAAGTCGCGAGCGTGCAGAGCAAGCGCAACAAAAATTGGCTAAAAAAGAACAAGATCTTCAACAACTCGAGGCTAAACTCACACAAGATATTATGGTTGAGAATCAAAAGTTGAATCAACAACTTGCTGACTCACTTAATAATTTCTTGAAGGATTTTAATGCTGATGGTCGCTTCCACATCATTTTGAGCAATACAGCCAAGGATAATGTGCTGATGGCGAGTGAACAATATGATATTACTGATGAAGTGATTAGCGGATTGAATGCACGCTATAAAAAGTGATTTCAGGTTCGTAAGTAATCAATAGAGCTTGTTTATGAAGCGATTTCGCTTATTTTATAAACCGTATTGGAGTTATGTCTTAGCTGATGCTATTGCGCTAGTGTTGAGCGTGGTGTTGGTTTTGTGGTTGTTTCCATTATCTACAGACATACCATTTCAAAAATACAGCGATTTTGCTTTGGTTTTTTCTTTAGCTTGGTTAATAACAAGTTATTTGTGCCATCGATATATACCCGTCAAGTATATGAAGGTTGGTAGAGACTTGCGTCGATTGCTCGTGTCTGCTATTATTACTTTTGGCGTGATGTATGGTTATATGTGGATTTTGGCAAAAGAAAACTTTTCTATTTGGGTATTATTGACGATATGGCTAGTGTTACTGGTCATATCGTTGATTTATTTGATCATGAAGCATGCTTATCGTTATGCGCTCAATGAGGAAGATAGACCTCTCGAAGCACCTGCGCGTAGCGTGCAACCTGTACTCAAACAACCGAAATTCTTTTCCGAAGAGGAAAAAAAAGAACTTCGTGCTAGTGTTTTGGAGTTTGCTACACCTGCTGTGATTGCTTATCTAGAAAAATATATCACTCTATATTCCTCTAATACTTTCACTCTGCGTTCATCAGAGTTATATAATATCCAAAAGTTACGCAACTATCGCTATGATACGTTGGTAAATTTTATGCCACTTAATCATATTCGTGGTGTAAACAAACTTTTTGCTACAGTCAATGATAAGTTGCCTGATGATGGTCTCTGGGTATGCTGCTACGAACCTCAATCAGTCACGAAACGCAATATTTTAATGCGTTATCCTAAGGTCATTAGTTGGTCATACTATATTGCTTTCTTTCTGTACAAGCGTGTATTACCTAAATTGTTTATGACTTCGCGCTTCTATTTTGATATCACAGAGGGTAAGAACCGTGTGTTGAGCAAGGCAGAGGTGCTTGGGCGACTGTGCTATTGTGGTTTTGATATTGTGGACGAACGCAAGATAGGTGATTTGAATTATGTGATAGCACGTCGTAAGTTTCGCCCACAGGTGATAGAACGGCGTGTCTATGGTCTGTTTGTTAAACTTAATAGAATAGGCAAGAACGGACGTACATTCAAATTTTACAAGTTACGTACAATGCACCCTTATTCTGAATTTTTGCAGGAGTATATCTATAATCGTTATTCTCTTCAAAAGGGAGGTAAGTTCAACCATGATATTCGTGTCACTACGCTTGGACGCATAGCTCGAAAATATTGGTTAGACGAATTGCCAATGATTATCAATCTGCTAAAAGGAGATATAAAATTAGTGGGTGTTCGTCCTATTTCGCAGCACTATTTCTCGTTGTATAGCAAGGAATTGCAGGAGGAACGTGTGCGTCATAAACCTGGATTGTTGCCGCCTTTTTATGCAGATATGCCTAAGACATTGGAAGAGATAGAGGCTTCCGAGATGCGCTATCTTAGCATGTGCGATTCCAAAGGTACTCTGTTTACAGATTTTATCTATTTTTGGCGTATAGTTTATACCATTATATTCAAGCGTGCACGCAGTCATTAAGGAAGTAGTCTATGAAACGTACGTTTCTGATAATAATCTGGATTATAGGTGCAGTATGTGGTGTTTTTGCACAGAATATACCTGTGCCCTTGTCCTATACTCGTTTGTATGATTATCTCGACGAACTCATTACGGATGGTGTCATCTCTGTTCAGTCTGCTGTTCGTCCATATACTCGAAAGCAGGTTTCATCAATGCTCATAGATGCACATGGTGCTGATTCTTTGTTGAGTATGAGACAAAAGGCAGATTTAGAGTTTTATCTCAATGAGTTTGCATTGGAGCGTGATACTATGGTTAGTAATTATGTGCAATATACTGATCATCGTACTTTTTCACTATCCGTAGCTGATCCCCAGTTTAGTTATAAAGCCGCAAATAATATGTTTAAGTTGCGCCTTAGACCTATCTTGGGCGCGAATGTTAGTATGAGCAAGAAAGGCGCTTTGCTACATCGTTGGTATGGTGCTGAACTGCAATTAGACGTAGCTAAACATCTTAGCGTATGGGGTAGTCTTCGCGATAACTCTTGGAGCGGAAACTGGCTTAATAAAGACTTTTATCCAGATGCTACAGCACGAATGTATGGTGCACGCATCCACTACGGAGCTTCGCAAAAGCAACCTGCGCTCAGTCCTGTAGTTGGTGTGCAATATAAGGAGGCAGAGTATGGTGGTGATTTTTCCGATTCTAAAGGCGGTATAAATCTATATACATGGTGGGGTAGTATAGGCTTGCAACGCGAGAATATAGCGTGGGGTACTGCCTATCATGCATCCAATATCATGTCAGGTAGAAATCCTGCAGCACCGATGATAACACTACAGTTAACGCCTTGTAAATGGTTTCAATTGGACTATTTCCATGCTTGGCTAGTGTCGAATGTATTGGATACTACTTATTATTATTTGGAAAATACGGCTGGTAGTGCAAATCCTATAAAGACCTATCGTCCGTATAATAAGTTCATGGCAGCCAATATGCTGACTTTTACACCTATAAAATATGTGTCGCTCTCTGCTGGCAACTCTGTTGTCTATGCTGAGAAGACCATTCAAGCAGCATATTTGATACCTATTGCTTTTTATAAGTCGTTGGATCATTTACTTACCAAAGGTGTGACACCAAAGAACCAGAATTCGCAAGTCTTCGTTTCGCTCTCCTTGTATCCTGTTCGTCATTTACACTTATATGGCTCGTTCTTTGTGGATGAAATGAAATTCTCACGCTTCAAAAAAAGTGATCCGGAGAATAATCCAATATCATATTTAGTGGGTTTCAATTGGTCTGGATGGCCTATTAGAGGGCTCAGTCTAAAGGGTGAATTTACTCGTTCTAATATAGCATGTTATACTCATTCTATCAATGTGTTGACTTGGGAATCAAATAGTTATAATATGGGCCATTACATGGGGGATAATGCACAGTCTATCTATGCAGAGATGTCATATCGACCTGTGCGAGGTCTATTGTTAAAGTTGAGTTATACCAATGATATGAAATATAATTCGTATGCATATCAGCGAGGTAATATTAGTGAGACAATTGCTCAAAAGGCTTTTGATCATTGTATTTATCGCAACGATGAATGGCGATTTGATGGTGTATTTGAACCGCATCCTAATATGTATATGACGCTGTCAATAACTTATAATAATGCGAAAGGGTATGATAATCAGAAGGAAAATGCATTGCCAAGTGAAGATTTAGGTAATGCCCAATATTATCTAGATAAATTCTGTCCATTGTATTACCAAGGCAAAAACTTGACTATATCAGCGGCATTCTCTTTTGGTTTTTAATCCCTGACTTTACACAAAATGACCTGTAGCGTAATCATATTGAACTGGAATGGCGAATCTATGTTGCGGCGCTTTTTGCCTTCTGTAATTGCGCATACGCAAATAGAGGGGGTAGAACTTGTTGTGGCTGATAATGGTTCAACCGATGATTCGTTGGCGTTTTTGAGTACTCAGTCGGTGCGTGTTATCGAGTTAGGGGAAAATTATGGTTTTGCTGAAGGGTATAATCGTGCAATTGTGCAAGTAGATTCAGAATATGTGGTGTTGCTAAATTCTGATGTAGAGGTCACAGCTACTTGGCTAGACACATTATTAGATTATGCGCGCACGCATGAAGATGTTGCGGCTATCCAACCCAAGGTACTTAGTTGGCATTCCCGACAGCATTTTGAGCATGCGGGTGCAGCTGGAGGAATGATGGATTGCTTGGGCTATCCTTATTGCCGTGGTCGTCTCCTGACTCATCTAGAGGAAGATCATGGACAGTATGACACTCCTGCTCAGGTCTTTTGGGCTACAGGTGCATGTATGCTAGTTCGTCGAGATATCTATTTGCAGGTGGGTGGATTAGATGCGGCGTTTTTTGCTCATCAAGAGGAGATTGACCTTTGTTGGCGACTCAATTCACGTGGCTATAAGGTTATGGCTGTGCCACAGTCTGTAGTGTATCATGTTGGTGGTGGCACATTAGGGTATGAGAGTCCAAGAAAGACATTTTTAAACTTCCGAAACAATCTATTGATGTTATATAAAAATCTGCCTTTATCTAAATTGTATGGTGTGCTATTTATACGTTTCTTCTTGGATTATGTAGCAGCTATTCAAATGCTATTTGCAGGTAAGATGTTGAATGCCAAAGCAGTTTTTCAAGCAAGGATTGAGTTCTTGAAAAAGCGAAAATCATATTGTGATATCCGAGAAAATAATCTTCGCAATGCAAAAATTCCATATCCAAGTACGATTAGCAAGCGTAGTATAATCTTTGATTATTATTTGTTTGGAAAACGAAAATAATGGGTGAATAAAAAATCACATTTTTTTTAAAAAATATTTGCATATGTCGCAAAAAAGTTGTACCTTTGCCGACGAAATGAATGAGGGGACCCGAGAAGGTTCCCTCAATTTTGTAAAATACGGATTATGATAGATAAATTATTAATACAAAATCTTTTGCAGAAAAAACTGCAAGGTACTGGTTATGAGCTTGCAACGATGAAAGTTGGTGCTCAGAATGAGATCCTAGTTGAGGTGGATAAACTGGATGGTGTTGACGTGGAGTTCTGCGCCGAGTTGAATCATTATTTGGTGGAGCAATTGGATGCACAGGGCCTCGACGACTATTCTTTGGAGGTAGGTAGCGTTAGCCTTACAGCGCCTTTTGTGACAAAAATGCAATATGATAAGCACCTCAATCATGATGTAGAGGTATTGGCGAACGATGGAAAGAAGTATCGTGGTACTTTGATAAGTGTAGATGATAGTAGTTTTGCTATTGATACCGAAGTTATGGTGGCTGTAGAAGGCAAAAAACGCAAGCAGAAAGAGATGCGGACCTTGACATTTGCATATGATGCAGTGAAATATACGAAATATGATTTGAAATTTTAGAAATTAATTTTACTAGCATAACTAGTTGCGCTAGTATGACTAGTATATTGAAAGTTATAGATAATTATAGATAAAACATATATGGCAACAAAAAAACAAGATTCAATCAATTTGATTGACATTTTTTCAGAGTTCAAAGAACTCAAAAACATTGATCGTCAAACATTCATCAATGTATTGGAGGATTCATTCCGCAATGTGATCACTAAAATGTATGGTACAGATGCCAACTATGATGTGATTATCAATCCAGATAAAGGTGATCTTGAGATTTATCGCAATCGTCTTGTAATGGAAGATGATGATGTGGCTAATCCTGATACACAAGTGGGAATCACTGAGGCCTTGGAGCTTGATGATGAGGCAGAGATTGGAGAGGAAGTAACTGATAAGGTGGAGTTTGCATCATTCGGACGTCGTATGATTCTTAACCTTCGTCAAACCCTTGCAAGCCGTATTTTGGATTTGCAAAAGGAGAACTTGTACCTTCGCTACAGCGAGATGTTGGGTCAAGTAGTAAGTGGCGAGTTATATCAAGTATGGAAGAAAGAGATGCTTCTTCTTGATGAGGATGGTAACGAGTTGTATTTGCCAAAGCAAAATCAAATTCCTACAGATTTTTATCGCAAGGGTGATACTGTGCGCGCTGTTGTGGTGCAAGTGGATAATAAGAACCAAAATCCAAAAATTATTCTTTCTCGTACTTCTCCATTGTTCTTGCAACGTTTGTTCGAACAAGAGGTACCAGAGGTACATGATGGTTTGATTGCAATTAAGAATATTGCTCGTATCCCAGGTGAGCGTGCTAAGGTTGCAGTAGAGTCTTTTGATGATCGTATTGATCCAGTAGGTGCGTGCGTGGGTATCAAAGGTGCACGTATTCATGGTATTGTGCGTGAGTTGCGCAATGAGAACATTGACGTTATTCATTATACATCTAATATCAACCTTTACGTACAACGTGCTTTGGCACCTGCTAAAATTTCTTCTATGACTGTGAACGAGGAGGAGAAGAAGGTTGATGTTTATTTGCAACCAGACGAGGTATCATTGGCTATCGGTAAGGGTGGCTATAATATCAAGTTGGCAAGTATGCTTACTGGCTATCAAATCGATGTATATCGTGAGATGGATGAATCTGACAACGAGGATATCTATTTGGATGAGTTTAACGACGAAATCGATCAATGGGTTCTAGATGCATTCAAAGCAATCGGTTTAGATACCGCTAAAGCTATATTGAGTGTAGATAGAGCTGAATTGGTGAAGCGCGTTGATCTCGAAGAGGAAACTGTTGATGAGGTGTTGAATATCTTGGCAGCAGAATTCGAAGAATAATTAGATGTAATCCTTTAAACTTTTAAAAACTCTTAAAACTTTATATTTATGGCAATCAAACTTATCAAAGCTTGTAAGGAATTGAACATCGGCATGTCCACTGCCGTGGAATTCTGTAAAAAGCAGGGTAAGGAAATCGCTACGGACCCGAATACCCGTATCGAGGACGACTTGTACCTACTGCTCGCAAAAGAATACAACAAAGATATGGCCTTGAAATTACAGGCTGAGCAACAGGCGCAAGAGCGTAAAGAGCGCGATATTCCTAAGTCTGTAACTATTGACGAGCCTAAAAAGCCAGAGCATATTCCTACAGAGATACCCAAACCAAAAATGGTGGGTAAAATTGATTTGGATGCAGATAAAAAACGCAAAGCGGAAGAAGAAGCTGCTCGCCAAGCGGCGGAAGAAGAGGCTAAGAAGCAAGAAGAAGCTAGATTGGCTGCTGAAGCTAAAGCCAAAGAAGAGGCAGAAAGATTGGCCGCTCAAGAGGCACAAAAGGCTCGTGAGGCTGCTGAGAAAGCTGCTAAAGCCGCTCAAGAGGCTGCCAAAGTTACTGAAGTAAAGCAGGAACCTGCAGATGAAGATGATGAGGTCTTCACGTTAGCTAAACCTGTGCTGAAGAATGCTCCTAAGGTAATTGGCAAAATCGACCTTAATAGCATCAATACCGCTACTCACCCTACTAAAAAAACCAAGGAAGAGAAGCGCAAAGAACGTGAGGCACGTGAGCAACAACGTAAAGCCAATAAACCAGCTGCTAATAATGGCGGTAATGGTGCTAATGCTCCTAAAGATGGTGAGAAGCGTAAACGCGAGCGCATCAAACAAAACAAGGTGGACATCAATGATGCGCGTAACCAAAAGCCAAAGAATAAAAACAACAATAGCAAGCCTAAAGGCATGAAAGTGGAGGTCGATGACGAGGCAGTACAACGCCAAATTAAAGAGACTATCCAACGTCTCCAAGGCAACAAGGGCAAGAGTACTACCAGCAAGCACAAACGTGAGCGTCGCGAGTTAGAACGCGAGAAAATGGCGCAAGAGCGTGCTGCCGAGCAAGAGCAAAGCAAAGTGCTCAAGCTCACCGAGTTTGTGACTGCCAATGACTTGGCTGTGATGATGAATGTGCCTGTGACCAAGGTCATCGGTACTTGTATGATGCTCGGTGTGATGGTAAGTATTAACCAGCGTCTTGATGCAGAGACCATCAACCTCGTAGCAGAGGAGTTTGGCTTCTCTACCGAGTTTGTATCGGCAGAGGTGGTTGAGGAAATCAATGCCGACGAGGTAATCAACGACGAGGATATCACCGAGCGTTGCCCAATCGTGACCGTCATGGGTCACGTAGACCATGGTAAGACTTCGCTCCTCGACCATATCCGTAACGCTAACGTGATTGCTGGTGAGGCAGGTGGTATTACCCAACACATCGGTGCATACAATGTGCAACTCAAGAATGGTCAGCATATCACTTTCCTTGATACCCCTGGCCACGAGGCGTTTACCGCCATGCGTGCTCGTGGTGCGAAAGTAACGGATATCGCGATTATCATTGTGGCTGCCGACGATG
>JAEIGA010003474.1_pt1 | contig 24654 bp, 24 predicted proteins | sample 9270691 | NCBI WGS metagenome assembly JAEIGA01 (sample SAMN17057246, study PRJNA624740) | gut metagenome | biome: biome; isolation source: fecal sample | host: Bos grunniens | place: China: Xizang | collected 2019
AGGCTAAGGTCATCTCCAAGGCCGAGACTATGACCTACACCTATTATCAGGAGCACGTCAAGCCCAAGCCCGAAACCGAGGGCAAGAAGGGCTTTGTGTGCAAGATCTGCGGCTACGTTTACGAGGGCGACACCCTTCCCGAGGATTTTGTCTGCCCGCTTTGCAAGCACGGAGCCTCGGATTTCGAGCCGATCGAATAAGGCAATACAAAAGCCGCGCGTTTTCACGCGCGGCTTTTGTTATACGGTTACCTTGGGGGCGAACTTGGTCTTGGTCTGATTGAGCTTGTCATCGGGTGCCTTTTCGGTCGGGTAAAGCCCACGGGAGGAAAGCTCCTCAAAGATCTGCTTTTGGATGCGGTGCTCGTCCTCAAGAATGTTCCACAGACAGCTGGACACCTCGGGCGTGGCGCTTTCCAGCAGATTGGAGTTATAAACGTTCGACATAAATTTTTCGGAAGATAAAAGATCGAAAAGGCGGATCTTTTCGTCCATACTGCAGGTGTTGTTCATTGGCATCTCTCCTTATTTCAAATGGGAAAACAGCTCGTCGTAATGGCGCTGGTGCGCCTCGGCAAACTGCTCGTATTTGTCCTTAAGCGTGCTATCCTCGGTGGTGCAGGCGTAAAAGCGATACTTGGCAATCAGGTTTTGCTCCAGATTCAGGCTATCCCCGATGGCGCCAAGCTCCTTGGTTGTGATCTGTGACATACGGTACCTCCTTATAAATATTTCTTCATGTTTTCGGTGCAGCTTTCCTCAAACGAAATGACCTCGCGTGCCAACCGCTCTGCCCCGTCGCTCTCGTCGTGCGCGTGAATGGCCTTGATCAGCTCGGTAATGCCCATGCTGCAGCCCTCGATCACCATCTGCGCGATGTGCGAGCTTGTGGCGTCGATCATGGTATTCATCATCACGCCCATCTTGGCGGAAAGCTTTGTAAAAAGGTTTTCGTCCTTGGCGGTCTTGTCCAGCTCAAAAAGCTCCTCCCGTGCCCTGGAGGCAAACGCCTCGTAGCGCTCAAGCTGGGCGGTAAGCTCCGAGCGAAGCCCCTCATCGGTCACCTTGGGAAGCAGGTTGACAAGCGACTCGCCGCCCATCTTACAGCCCTTATAGATCTCCTGATAAAGCTCTGCTGTACCGATCTTTTCTTTTTGTCCGTTTTGCATTTCTGACCTCCTTTTTCATTTTCGGGATTATTGTTCCTCACTCGGAAGATATTATGCGCGGAAGCATTGACAAAGGCAAAAACAAATGTTAAAATAAAAAAAATACATTCAGGGAGAAACACAATGGAAGTTAAGATCAAGAAAATATGTGAAAACGCCACCCTTCCTAAATATGCCACCGAGTTTTCGGCAGGTGCCGATCTTTGCGCCTGCTGCTGTGACGGCGACGTTGAGATCCGCCCCGGTGAAACCGTTCTTATTCGCACGGGCCTTGCTATGGAGATCCCCGTGGGCTATGCAGGTATGATCTTCGCCAGGAGCGGACTTGCCTCCAAGCGCGGTCTGGCGCCTGCCAACAAGGTGGGCGTGGTGGATGCCGATTACCGCGGTGAGGTGATGGTTGCCCTTCACAATCACTCGAAGGACCCTCAGGTCATCGCCCACGGCGAGCGCATTGCCCAGCTTGTGGTCATGCCCTTCCTGGCGGCAAGCTTTGTGGAGACCGAAAGCCTTGAGGAAACCGTGCGCGGCGCGGGCGGCTTTGGCTCGACGGGAAAATAAAAGATCCATAAAAACAGAAACAGCCGATACAAATATCGGCTGTTTTTGTTTTGTCTATTCTTTGGGTTGCGATCTTTACGAATCCTGCTCCGTTTCACTATCTGAAGATTCCGCTTCATTGAGAGCCTCTGAATCGGGCTCGGAGATCATCCGTTCCGCGGCCTCAGCCTCAAGCATCTTTTGAGTCAACTCCTTACGCAGGATGAAATAAATAATTGCACCAATGGGAACCGTGAGCCTAAGTGAAACCGACACGGCATTTTCCATTATCTTGGATATCGGGAAAACAAGACGCAACATAAACCTGATTCCCCAATCATTTCCAATGGTAGCCGTAATGGAGAGGCTTAGCAAGATAAGAATGATCCAAAGTGCTTTATTTTTCATTTTTCGGTTTGCACAATCGACAATCATCCAAATACAAAAGACGCAAGCGGCAAGGCTTATTACCGCAAAAACGATCTGAAGGAAAAGCGTTACTCCGGCCGGAAACAAAAAGGCAGGAAGTATGTTGAAATAATACAAACTGTTATCGTCTTTCAGAAAATGAGTTTCTATCATGTATTTATCTCCGCCGCCCGTATGCATTTCGAAGGTTACGGAATAAGTAGAGATACCGTTATCAAGGCGCGTGTGCCAGCCAACTTGCCGCAGCTCATAGTCATTTGTATCACCAAGCAATGGAGAAACTGTAGCGAAAAACGCATCAAATTCCTCGTCAGATGCTATATCCTTGAACATAGCACGGGTCACATCATAATCTCCATCTACAATGCCGTCAACGATGCTTTCGGTTACCTCCTGGGCGTAGTCATTTTGTATTATCGCCGCACAAGCGCAGAGGCTAAAGCATACACCCACAAATATCAGAACGAAACATAACAGTCTCACAATATTTCCTCTCTCCTTTTGTTTTATTCTGTGGTGCTGAGAATTTTATAAGGCATCACCCCCTTGATTGACTTCTTGATTAGTTGCAACAACGAGGACACGGTTCGTACCCTATATATATAGCGTTTTCGATATTATAAGCCCAATAACAATCACCAACGAATCTATAACAATCGTATTTGTGGTATAGGTTTGTCCCATCGTCCTCAACAAATACCACGTGCTCATCAAAAAATTCCAACTTTTGATTGAGGCTGTTATTGTCAAGCTGTGGAGTGGCACAATACTGATATACGTTCAGCACAATAGATAGCGCTAAAAGAATTGATACAACAACGGTTGACGTGCGCTGTTTTTCTTTTTTTGCCTCGCTTGAAAATGAATTGGTTGTCTCTGTCTTCTCCGACTCCAATTCTTCGGGATTTGCTTCCTCGGGCTCTTCTCTCAAAGCGTACTTTTTCAAAATCTTGTATGCGACCCATGACCATAGAATAACCGAAGCCCCCGATTGAAAGTCTTCGCCGGAAATGATATCTTCGACACGAAAAAGCAACCAAACAACAATGCTGTTGAAGATTACGATTTTATTTATGGTCGCAGGGCTATATCCTCGATTGGTTTTGTGTGCAATAAGCAAACAAATGAGAGGCACAATTAAGTAGGCGGTTGCGGTAATTGTTGTACTAATTATGAAATATAATATCAACTCCATTTTGTTTTCCTCGTCTTAAATAGATATTTGAAAGGTTATTTTGCCATTCCGTCTATAAGCGTTTTGTAGTAATTGTGTATGGCTATGATTTCCTCTTTGTGCTCAAGCTTCATTTTTAGAAGGTCAATCTCGGCTTTTAAAGAACATAAACGGTTAACCTCCCATAATCATTTTATATAATGTATGAACACGCTTTTCGAAAAAATCAACGTTTGCTATTTTGTTTACTTCTTCAAAAATTTGAAAAGCATCGGGTAAAGTGCCACATCGACAAAAAGGACGATGGCGTAGCGGCAAACGCGGATGGCGTAGGAGAGAGGGGTTGCCGATGCAAGCAGATCGCTCGAAAATGGGAGCTTTAAGAGCGAGTTGAGACCAAGGAAGATCGCCACGCCTCCCGCAAAGCGGATAAGCATCGCAAGCGGACGGCGATCATCCTCAAAGCGAACAAATTTTTCCTCAAACAGATTGCCCGCGAAAAAGCCGATCATCATACCGAGCGAGGTGAAATAGTCCTTGCTCGTGCAATAGAAGCACCCCACAAGGGCGATCACCGTTATGCCTGCATAAAGCATCCATCGCTTTTGGATCCTTCGCTGCAGATAACTCATAAGTGCCACGCAAACAAGGCCGAGAAGCCAGCCCGCGATCACGTCGGTCGGATAATGTACGCCAAGACAAACACGTGAAATGCCAACCGCAAGCGGCAACAAAATGGCAATGGCGATCAGCCACCCCTTTTTGCGGTAGAACGGAAGCGAGGTGTAAACCGCCGCGGCACTTGTGGAATGTCCGCTTGGGAAGGAATACCCCTGCGCCGCAAGGTCGGTGAGCTCTGCCCCGTCGCTGATGGGGCGCAAGCACTCCACACCTGCCACATCAAGATACGGACGGCGGCGAAGAAATACGTTCTTCACCATCGGATTCAGCACAAGTGCTGTAATAATGTTTGTACCCACAAAAATACCGAATTTTTTATCGTAACCCCAATACAAAAAGCCAAGCACTCCCACAATGATCAGCTCCTCGCCAAACATCGTGACCAGCTCCGAAAGCTTCTCGCCAAAGGCGCTCATAAACGACTGAAGCCAAAGAAGCACGTCGGCCTCCCAGGCAAAATAAAAAGTGTTTCCCATATCTCTACTCCGTCAATTTTCAATCTTTATTTACGCCGTAATATTCCTCAAGCACCGCCGCGGCAACGCCCTCGGAATACCGTCCCGTATTCGAGCCCTCAATGACACACGCCGAGACAATCTCAGGCGCGTTATACGGCGCGGTACACACAAACAGACCGTTATCGTTATCGGTACCGACCTGCGCCGTACCTGTCTTACCGCCAACCGTGACTGGCACATTTTGGAAAAGATAGGTTGCCGTCGCACTGGAGCTGACCATCGTCTTCATTCCCTCCATAACCGTGGAGATCGTATGCTGACTCAGCTCGATCTCGCCAAAAACGCTCGGTGTTTTGGAAAGAAGGATCTCGTCGGTGTAATATTCGCGTACCGAATCCAGAATATGTACCTCATATCGCGTGCCACCGCGCATAAGCGTGGTGACGTAATTGCAGATCTGAAGCGGCGTGAAGGCGTTATCCGACTGACCGATCGCCGCCATAACGGTATCGGCGGGATACCAGGCTCCGCCACCGTTTTCCAAGCGGCTGGCCTCACCCGCAAGATTACCAAGCGACTCGGAAAGCTCAATGCCCGTGGCCGAGCCAAGGCCAAAGGCCCTTCCGTATTTGTTCATCACATCAATGCCGAGACGGTCGCCCATTTCGGCAAAAAAGACGTTACAGGAATTGGCAATGGCGTGCACCACGTCCTGATATCCGTGCGAATCGGGATGCACCCAGCATTTCATCTGATAATTTCCCAGCCGATAAAAGCCAACACAGTTGACCTGGCTTGCCGTGGTGATCTTCTCTTCCTCAAGAGCCGCGGCCGCCGTTCCCAGCTTGAAGGTCGAGCCGGGGGTATAAACACCGTTCAGGGCACGATTGAGGAGCGGAATGGCCGGGTCGGAGAGCAAACTGTTGTAATTCTGACCGAAGGTGGTCAGATCATAGGTCGGATAGGAGGCCATCACAAGCACACCGTTCGTTTTGGGGTCAATGGCAACAAAAGCGCCGCCCGCCGATTCATTTTCCGAATAACGATCTACGTATTCCTTCAGCGAATCCTCCGCCGCCACCTGAAGATCGATGTCGATGGAAAGCCAGACGTCCTTGCCGGGAATCGGCTCCTTGGAAATATACGTATCAATAATATATCCGTTTTTATCCTCAACGATGGTCATTTCTCCATCCACGCCGTGAAGATACTCCTCAAACAGCTTCTCAATGCCCGACGTGCCGACAATGGCGTCGGCAGGGTAACCAAGCTCGGTATAGTATGCAAGCGTATCTGCGGTTATGTTGCCGGTGCTGCCGAGAATGTGCGAGAGATAACCCGGGTAATTGTACTGTCTCTCGGTGCTTCGCGGGAATACCATACCCAGTGCATTTTTCTCTTTCACATACGAGACTGTCTCTATCGAAACATTATCGGCAAGATGATACTGTACAAAGGTTCCAAAATCCACGGCATCCATATTGTAACGGACCCGAAGCAGCTCGGTCATTTGCTCGTTCGGGTAAAGCGGCTTCCCCTCAGCGTTCAGCATCCCGAACTTCTTGGCATACCAGGCAATCATCTCGTCATCGGTCATATCCTCTTTCAGGTTACGGCGCGCGATCACACGCCTAAGACGCGAGTACAGCACACTTCCTTCCTGCTTCGCATCGTCCTTCCATCTAAGGTTTGGATAAATGCCCTCAAAGGGGAAATAATCCTCGGTCCGATTTCCCATAGCGTCGGTTTCCCGAAGCGCCTCAAGCGCCACAAGGATCGAGCGATTGGCCTCCTCCTTGTCCACGGGCATCGACCAATAGTCAAACGCCAGTGCATAGGCCTGCTTTGTTGTGGTGATGATCTTACCGTCTCTGTCGCATATATCGCCGCGAAGCGCCGGGACGGTAACGGTGTAGGTGAAATTCTTTACGTCGTATTCCCGGTATTTTTCCTCATTGCTTCCGAAAAACTGGAAGGAAGCCAGGCGGATCACAAACACAAGACACATCGAAGCAAAAACGCCGAGCAGAACCAAATATCTGCCGTATAAGCTTGTCTTTTTCACGATAGCCTCCTTTACAGCTCACTCTTTCGCTTCAGCAGACGCGCCGCCGCTCTCACCGGTACATAAAGCACGAGCGAAAGCAAAAGCGTGCCCAAAAGCTCAGGCAAAATGCTGTACCAAAGAGCCGCGAGCGGTCTTGGCACAGGCGAAAACAAAAGACACATCAAAAGCGACCAGACCGCCTTGAAAAGAACGGCCGCCAGCATATGTAAGCACCAAGGAAGATACCTTCTGCCCATAAAGATCATAGAAAAAAGAATTCCGGCAAGTGAATACAGAAGGATTATCATCACATTTCCTCCGCCGAGGAAATAGCTGACAAGACCCGCACCGATGCCAAACGGGATCCCCACACCGGCACCGTTAAAAAAACCAACCCCCGCAACAAAGATCAGCACGAGATCGGGAATCGCGCCAAAAAGACCGACCCACGGAAGAAACGAGGTCTGAAGCAAGACGGCGCCAAACAGCATCGCAAGCGCCACAAGCGCGCGGAACAATATGTCTCTTTTTTCCGCATCCAATTGAAGTCTTTTCACCGCAGATCTCCTTTCCAAAAAGTAAATGCTCCGACCGTGAGAGAAACCTCGCTGTCGGAGCATCGTTCGGCTTATTTAATTATAAGATATTTTTTTCCCGATGTCAAGTATTCTTCCCTTGTGTTTTGCGAAAAACAACAAATTTTCCCAAAATATAGTTTAAGATGACCACAACGAACGCGGCGAGAAGCTTGCCCCAAAAATCCGGGGAAAGTGAGATGGGAAGAATAAGGCGGATCTCCCGCGTCACGTAGCCGCTTTCAAGCAGGATCCATATCGTACCGAAGGTGACAAGAGAATCCGCCCCAAGCGAAAACAGGCGCGAGGTAACAAACGAGACAAAATTGATGGCCGTCTGCTTTTTGGTAACGTCCGCCTCGTATCGGAATACCCATTTTTTATTGGCTACGTAGGCGAAAAGGACTGCCAGAATCCATTGAAGGATCTGCGCTACTACGCGCACTGCGTGATACGCCGCACTCTCTTCCCGAACGCCAAGGGCACGCGCCGCAAGTAACACAAGAAAGTAGGTGCCAAAGCCAATGACGGTCGTCATACCGCCCACGATGAGATAGGCAAGAATTTCGCGGTGCTTTCTGAGAAAAGCAAGCATAGCGTTTTCCTTTCCGAGAAGCACGGCTTACGCCTTGATCTCAAACTTAGTTCCCTCTCGGGTGTCGATCAGCGTTACGCCCTTAGCGGCAAGCTCGTCACGGATGCGATCGGCCTCTGCAAAGTTCTTTGCCTTTTTAGCGGCGGTGCGCGCGTCGATCATCTCACGGATCCACGCCGTATCCTCATCACCGTCGTCCGCGGCGCTCTCTACCTGCAGCTTCTCCGCCGCCGCGATGAGGTTCAGCGTAAGCACCTTATCAAACTCAGCGATCAAAGCCAGCTTGGTGGCGGCACTCGTCTGTGCCTTCAGCACGTCATAAAGTGCGGTGACAGCAAGCGAGGTGTTGAGATCGTTGTCCAAAGCCGCGCAGAAATCGGCGCGGTGCTTGTCAAAGGCATCCTTATCGACCGCACCGTCCCTCTCCGGAAGAAGAGCGGCGATCTTTGCCACCAGCTTTTTATAGGAAGCCGCGGCATTGTCAAGATTCTCAAACGAGAACACAAGCGACTTGCGGTAGTGTGAGCCAAGGCAGAACAGACGGTATACCATCGGGTCGTAGCCCTTCTCCTCCAAAAGCGACACCGTGAGGAATTCACCCTTGGACTTGCTCATCTTGCCACCTGCGGTATTGAGGTGATGAACGTGGAACCAATAGTTGCACCACTTATGACCGAGGTAAGCCTCGCTCTGCGCGATCTCGTTGGTGTGGTGCGGAAAGGCATTGTCGATGCCGCCGCAATGAATGTCCAGATATTCGCCGCAGTACTTCATGGAAATACCCGAGCACTCAATGTGCCAGCCGGGGTAACCGATGCCCCACGGGCTCTCCCACTTAAGCTCCTGATCGTCAAACTTGGACTTGGTGAACCAAAGAACAAAGTCGGCCTTGTTGCGCTTGTTGGTGTCGGCCTCCACGCCCTCGCGGACGCCGACCTCAAGATCCTCCTCCTCAAAGTTATGGAAAGCGTAATAGGACTCCATCTTCGAGGTGTCGAAATAGATGTTTCCACCCGCCTCGTAAGCAAACTCCTTCTCGATCAGCTTCTGCACGATTGCAATGTACTCAGCGATACAGCCCGTTGCCGGCTGAACGATGTCGGGAGTCTTGATGCCCAGCTTGCGGCAATCCTCAAAGAAGGCGTCGGTATAATACTTAGCGATCTCAAGCACGCTCTTCTTCTCGCGCTTAGCGCCCTTGAGCATTTTGTCCTCACCCGTATCACCGTCGCTCGACAGATGTCCGACGTCGGTAATGTTCATCACGCGAAGCACGTCATAGCCGACAAAGCGCAGGTGCTTTTCCAGCACGTCCTCCATAATATACGAGCGCAGATTTCCGATGTGAGCAAAATGATACACAGTGGGTCCGCAGGTATACATTTTGATCTTACCCGGCTCGTTGGGGATCAGTTCTTCCTTTGTGTGTGTAAGAGAATTATAGATTTGCATAATATGTCCTTTCTAAAATCATTTGAAATAAAATGAAAGAATCAATCGGGATAAAAGCCGTAAAAACGGTCGCCAACAACGCCTACCGTTCCCTTTGCATTTTCCTCAATAGCAAGATAGGCTTCCCGGTCAACATCATAGCGAATCGTTTTGCCGTCATCCGTCAAAAACAAAAAGTAAAAGCAGGTATACGAGTGAACATTTTTTGTGCCAACCAAATCGGAGTAGCAATGCTTCTCCGTAACACGCCCATGAATCTCGCAAAGCGGCGGCTCTTCTGCCGCGGTGCTCTCCTCAAGACGTGCCAAGCTTTTCTTAGCCTCACGCTTGGAACGAACAACGATCAAAACAAGATATATGGGTAAGAAAAGCGCCAGTAACGTCCCCAGTAAAGGGATACCCATTTCCAAAAACCAATTCATATCTGCACCTTTCGCCAATGAAGGAAGCACACAGATAACTGTATCCGAAGCATTAAGAATTCTCGACGCGACCTTCCTTCAGCGCCGCAAGCTCTTCCTCAAGATGCTTTATTTTTACTTCCAGCTTGCAAAGCTCCTGCGACACGGGGTCGGGGATGTGGATCTGGTCTAGATTATCCGGCTTCACACCCTTGCGTCGCACCACCCTTGCGGGAATACCGACGGCTGTGCTTTCCTCCGGGATATCATCAAGCACCACCGCGCCCGAAGCCACCTTGGAGTTGGAGCCGATATTGACAGGGCCAAGTATCTTTGCACCCGAGCCAACCATTACGTTGTCGCCAAGCGTAGGATGACGCTTTCCGACGTCTTTACCCGTACCGCCAAGTGTGACGCCCTGGTAGATCGTGCAGTTGTCTCCGATCTCCGCCGTCTCACCGATCACCACGCCCATACCGTGGTCAATGAAAAGCCCCTTGCCGATGGTGGCGCCCGGGTGAATTTCAATGCCGGTCAAAAAGCGGGTAAGCTGGCTGACAAATCGTGCCGAAAAATGATGCTCACTGAGATACAGCTTATGTGAAACGCGGTAAGCCAAAAGCGCGTGAACGCCCGAATACAGAAGCACGATCTCCACGCCGTTTGTTGCCGCGGGATCACGGCTCTTTACCGCCTCAACGTCAGTAAGGATCTCCTCCTTGATGGATCTCGCACATCCGACAAGGCAGGTCAGGAGCCTTGAAAGCTGCTCCAACAGCCACTCGAATACGGGCGAATCGGTTTTCAGTTGTATTTTCATACCCTTCCTCCTTTACAAAAAAAGCCTCTGTGCTTTGGCACAGAGGCGTCATGTACGCGGTTCCACTCTATTTCGGATAACATATCCCTTGATAACCTATAACGCGGTCAACCGTTTGCCGCTGAAAATTCACGGCAACCCCTCACGGGTGCACATAGCGGGGCTTCATACCGCGCTCTCACCTATCGCGGCTCTCTTGAATGAAGCGTTTCCGTTTTTTCCCGATCATCGGTCTTTTGATGGATAATGATATTATATTATATCACATTTTTCGCGTTTGTAAAGTGTTTTTTTAATTTTTTTGGTGAATTTTTGTTACCGCCACCGAAATGTCATCGCGATTTCCGTTGTCGATCGCCGCCTGCTTGATCTGCTCCGCCATCTCCTCGGGATCCGTAACCGCCGTAGAATTCAGGTAGTTAAGCAGCCAAAGACATTCGTCCTCTTCCCCCGTCACACCGTCGCTCACCTGAACAATCATATCCCCATCGCGCGTTTCAAATTCAATTTGCCCCACATCAACAGACAGAAGGATGCCAATGGGAAGGCTCGCACCGTTCAGTTTGAATATGTTGGTTCCGCGTTTGATATACGTGGGGGCCGCGCCGCTTTTCAAAAACACGGCGCGCCCCGTAAGCTTGTCCAGGCACAATAGATCCACCGTACTGCTGCTCTCCGCCCCGTCGCCGTTTCTGGCCCGGGAAAGAAAGCGATTCAGCATTTCAAGCGCCTGCTTTGGCTCTACGCCCGCTTCAAGAAGCCGCCTCAGGATCTCCGTGCTGACGCCTGCCGTGATGGCCGCCTCACTTCCGCTCCCCATGCCGTCGTTGATCAACGTATAAAGGTGCTTTCGGCTCAAATCCTCAAAAAAGCAGACAGAATCACCCGAAACGCTTTCCTTGGCAAACTGTGATGTGCCGCAGCACCCCTCAAAGCCGATGGCACGCTCGGCAAACAGACGGTATCCATTACCATCGGGCGTCAATATCGGAAGCGTAAGTGTGCAATCCAGCGTTCGTCCCAGCTGCTTTTGCAAATAGACAAGACGCTTGTACTCAGGAACAGGCGAAAGCCCTGCAACAAAAACCTTGACATCCTCATCCCCGCAAACAGAAACGTGTTCCGCATTAAATCCGATCTCACGCAATTTGTCACGGACTGCTATGTTTTTTTTGCCATCCTCCCGGTACATTCCCTCCACGCACCGCGCACACGCCTCAAAAACCGAAGCGATCGTTTGGTAATCGTCGGCGAAGTCCCGCGCTCTCGCGGAGCAAAGCGAATCGAGAGCCCGTTCACTCCCGGAAGCAAAACAGTCCGAAAGCGTCTTCAACGCACCGCATAATCCGTTGATATCCGAGAAAAGCTTCGCCTCTCTCGCTCGGATCAGATCCGAATCACAGCGAATGCTTCGCCCACAGGAAACGCTCCCCTGAACGAATATTTTTTCATACGTACAAAAGAACGAAACGCCCAAAAGAATGGGAAGAAGGATACTCATAAGCTCATCACGTCCGCCTAAGAGGATCCCCGTTACACCGCCAACAGCCCCCGAAACAAACGCCGAGAGATAAGGCGAGAAATCAAACAGACAAAAGGAAACGATCGCCACGATCGGAAGAATGGCAAAAAAGTCACCGCCGCAGAAAATGCCGCAAAGCACCGATGTCAAAAGCCCGAGAAAAAGCCCCTCCTTGCGGCAAAGAATCAACGTAGCCGCAATGGATGCCGCCATTCCGAGGGAAAAGCCAACGGAATCAAAGCCGTTAAACGAGAGACACAGAGAAAAGGCAAGCAGGCATTTGGCCATTCGCCGAATCCGAATCAGCCACACCGAGCTTGTGGGAATATCGCCAAACAGCGAACAGTAGAAAAAGGTTGCCGTTGGTGCCACCGCCATAGAAAAAAACGCGCCGAACAGATCGTAATACCGAAAGCCGCCCGATACGATGGCATAAAGACTGAGAGCAAAAACCGCTACACATGAGCCGGTCATGCGCAAATATACACTCTCGCAAAAAAAACGACCGTGAATATGCTCCAGAATACCGCGAAGCCCGATAACCTCGCGCGAACGGATCGGGAGATCCACAAAAAGGCGGGTAAGCACGCGAACCGCCAGTGTAAGCGCCAGAACGGCAAACGCAAACCAGACCGGAAACGGCACAAAAAACGCAGCCGCCCCCAGTCCGATCAAGGCAAAGCTGATATATCGGTCCGAGGCGCAGAGAAAGGAAACGCCAAGCGGATATACGGAGAACGGAAGTCGACAGATTCCGAGAAAAAAAGCAACTGCCGCCCAACCAAGCCCTGCGAGCATATCCTCTCTGCCAAACAGACGTCCTTCATCTTGCTGTGTCCCGGATCCGACCGTTTGAAATTCTCCGAAGTGTTGCTTGGAATTTTGCCCGCTTTTGATGCGCTCTTCCATGATACATTCCTCCTTTTTTTCTTCACTTCTACGACATTATCATACAACAAACCCGTTCTTTTTTTGGTCGAAGATCGGGTGTCCGATAAAGGCGAAAAAGCAAGCATAACGTCTTAAAAGATCCAAAAAACAAAAACGAGCAAGGATAGGCCGAAGAAAAAGCAAAAAGCAAGGAAAAGAAAGTCGCAAAAAAGCGGAAAAGAGCGTACGATTTTTTGAAAAAGCCCTTTTCTTTTTGGTCGATTCGTGATACAATAAAAGCATCTCGGCGAAAGGAGTGCGAAATGGAAGATCAAAAAGTTTGTTGCTTCACGGGACACCGCAGCTTCTCGGACAGCCCAAAGGAAATCCGTGAGCTTTTGAATGTCCTTTTGGATAATCTGATCACAGGCGGGTATACTGTTTTCAGAGCCGGCGGTGCGCTTGGCTTTGATATGCTTGCCGCTGAAACCGTGCTCGCCAAAAAGGAAAACGGAAGAAACATCCGTCTGGAGCTCATTCTTCCCTGTCCCGAGCAAGCCGAGCGCTGGAATGCGGAGAGCAAGCTCCGATATCGCCGTATTCTCTCACTCGCCGACGACAAACGGTACATAGCGGATAAATACACGCCCACCTGCATGCATGAGAGAAATCGGAGTCTTGTTGACGGTGCCTCTCTTTGCATTGCTTATCAGAAGCGGGAAAAAGGCGGAACGGCATACACCTGCCATTATGCGGAAAAGCAGGGACTCCGAGTCATCAATCTTGCCACGTATCTGGCCGCTAAATCCGGAAAAAATAAGGAAACAAAATGAAAATACTCCTTCTAGCCGACCATATGGAAAACGGAGGCGCGGAAACTCATATCTATGAGCTTTCGCGCTTTTTGTTTCAAAAAGGACATTTTGTAACAATTTTATCCCATGGAGGAAAAATTGCCGATTCGCTTGCCAAGCAAGGAATCCGTACCCTTCCCTATGGGAGGGATCCTCTCATTACACTTTGGCGAATTCTCAGAGAATATAAGCCCGACATCGTACACGCACACACCCGTCAAAGCGCTTTTTTCTGTCGTCTGCTGCTCGCGATCACTCCTTTTTCGTTTGTTTTTACTGCACACGCGCATTTTGCTCCCGATCCGATAAAGGACGCGCTTTCCTTCTTTCCCAAGCATATCATCACTGTAAGCTCGGATATTGCCAAACATCTTGTTCAACATTTTCATATCGCTCCAAGCCATATTTCCGTGATTGAAAACGGAGTGGATACCGAATCTTTTTGTCCCAAAAGAGACAATGCCGATTGTTTTAATATTGTAACCGTAAGCCGTCTGGATCCGGATTGTTCGTTGACCGCCTCGCTCTTATGTCAGCTTGCCCCCATACTTTCCCGGGAAATCCCCAAGCTTTGCATCACCGTCGTTGGCGGAGGACGGGCCTTGGGACGCATTCAAAGGCTTGCCGCAAAGGCCAATGCTATATGCGGCAGAGCTGTGGTAAGAGCGGTGGGACAAAAGCAAAACGTCCTTCCCTATCTTCAAAGCGCCTCCCTTTTTGTCGGCGTTTCTCGCGCGGCGCTGGAGGCAATGAGCTGCGGAGTTCCCGTCATACTGAGCGGCAACGAAGGGTATCTCGGCCTTGCCGTAGGAAATACACTTACCCTTGCCGAGCACGGAAATTTTTGTGCACGTGGCCATCAAACGCCAAATGCGGATTGTCTCTTTCAGGACATTCTTGAAGTGTTTTCTGATTTTTCTCTTGCCAAAAAGGCCCGTCTTGACGGCCGAAGACAAGTGCTTCTTTATCACACGACCGAGCATATGGGCGAGAAAACGCTGCGCGTATATCGCAATGCACTTCACAATCATCAACAAGGACGAAAAAGTGATATTCTTCTTTGTGGATACTATGGCTACGGAAATCTTGGTGACGAGCTCTCTCTTGCCGCCATATTCTCTCATTTGACGGCCAGGGCCTCTCAAATCAAGCAAAAAAAACAAGCCGCTTTCCCTTCCGGGAGCCCCCCGGATCTGCACCTTTCGGTCTTGGTTCCGCGCGGAAAAAGATACGCCGGGCTCGACTGTACGGATCGGTTTGATCCGCGTGCAGTCATACAAGCCATTCGCGACACGGGAGTACTTGTTCTCGGTGGGGGCTCACTCCTCCAAAACAAGACCAGCAATCGTTCGCTTCTTTACTATCTTGCTCTCCTGGAAATCGCGTACCTGCTTGGCATACCCACCATGCTCTACGGTTCGGGAATTGGACCGATCTACGGAAAAATGCAGCAGGCCTTGTGCAGGCATGCCCTCCAAAACGTCGATCGGATATCGGTGCGAGACAAGGCCTCTCTGGCTTTTTTAAGAAAACTTGATATAAGGGAAAATGTTTGCCTTTCTGCCGATCCGGTTCTCTTTTCTCATACCGTGTCAATGAAAAGCAAGGGCTATCTTCTTGCCTTTGTACGCCAAGAAGAGGTGTGGCGCTTTGAGGCCTTCTTTCAAAGCGAAAGCAGGCCGATCCTTCTTGCCGCAATGGATAAAAACAAAGACCTCTCTGCCGTCCGAAGGCTGGCAAACAAGCTAAGGAAGCAAGAAAACCGCGTGGGTATTTACCACGGAACATCGGCAAAGGAGATCCTTCGCTTGATCGGCGGTGCGGCGCTTGTCGTCTCGTCGCGTCTTCACGCTCTGATCCTTGCCTTCTGTATGGGCGTGCCGTTTGTCGGACTTTCGGAGGATCCCAAGATCACGGCATTCTCAAAGGAAGCCTATCGAGGCTGTCCGCTTCCGGTTGCACGTGAAACGCTTGCCCGACATTTCCAAGGGCGACGCCGGGAAATGCAAGCCCTTGCCGCAGAAGATGCTACCTGTGCTCTTTTGCTTTCGGGATGGGAGAATCTTCTTGACAAAGACTAGTGGAAGTATTATAATATCTAGAGACTGTGGTGAAAGGAGAAAGCAAATGACCTATAAGGATATCGTATGTCACTTGAGAAGCGTGGGCATTGAAGACGCCGAATCGGATGCCGCGCTTCTTTTGGAGCACTACTGTAATGCCAATCGCGCACACATTTTCTCCTTTCCCGACGAGAGCTACACAAGCTCTTCCCTTGAGGAAGCGATCAGACGACGCGCACAGCGCGAGCCGCTTCAGTATATTCTCGGTGAATGGGGATTTTTCGAGGAAAGTTATTTTGTAAACGAACACTGCCTGATTCCCCGCGCAGACACCGAGATCCTGGTCGAAAAAGCCATTGCCACTCTGCCTGACGGTGCTCGCTTTGCCGATCTTTGCACGGGAAGCGGCTGCATTGCCATTTCCACCTTAAAGCACCGCGGGGATTGCTCGGCGCTTGCGCTCGACCTTTTCCCGAAAACCCTGGAATTGGCACAAAAAAACGCCCGCCACAACGGTGTGGAAGCCCGACTATCCTTCCGCCTTGCGGATATTCTCCGCCCCGATGCGCTTGACGGTGAGGAGCCGTTTGATGCCATCCTTTCCAATCCTCCTTACATTCGCACGGCGGTGCTTTCTGAGCTCGAAAAGGAGTTGAGTGCCGAGCCTCGCGCCGCGCTTGACGGCGGTGAGGATGGACTTGTCTTTTACCGTGCCATTTTGGAGCATCACGGTAAGCATTTGAAGGAAAACGGCTTTGTTCTCTTTGAGATCGGCTTCGATCAAAAGCAGGAAATCCGGGCACTTGCCGAACGCCACGGCTATACCGCTGAGATCGGCTACGATCTTTCGGGCAACGCGCGAACGGCACTCCTCAGGAAGTCATAAAATATCGTAGGCAGTTCACGAAATGCAAAAAAAGAACGCCGATATGCATTGACTTTACCAAGGGATTGAGGTATAATTATTTTAACAATATAATTTTGACATAGGAGAATTGTCATGACTAAGAAACTGGGTTACGCCGTTCTCGGCCTCGGCATCGGTATGGCGCACGCGGAAGCAGCCGCCGCCTCTGAATACGCCGATCTTGTTGCCGTTTGCGACATCAATGAAAAGCGCCTGGAAAAGGCGGCTTCGCTTTATAGCGGCATCACCTTGTACCGCGACTTTGAAGATCTGATCAAGGACGAAAGAGTGGACATCATCAGCATCTGCCTTCCCAGCGCTATGCACACGGACTTTGCCGTCCGCGCCATGGAGGCCGGCAAGCACGTACTGGTGGAGAAGCCCTTGGATATTACATATGAGCGCGCGATCCTCATCGAGGAGGCGCGTCTCCGCACAGGAAAAAAAGTCGGCTGTGTTTTCCAGAACCGTTACAACCTCAATATGTATCCCATCAAAAAGGCCATTGAGGACGGACGTCTGGGCAAAACGGTGCTCGGCACGTTTGCCGTCAAGTGGTATCGCGACCAAAGATACTACGACAACGGCTCCTGGCACGGCACCTGGAGCATGGACGGCGGAGGCTCCCTTATGAACCAGGCCATTCACACGGTAGACCTTATGACCTGGCTTATGGGCGATGTGGAATCGGTCACCTCCACGATGAACATCTACAATCACGACATCGAGACCGAGGACCTTACCGCCTCGATCATCAAGTTCAAAAGCGGTGCCACGGCCACCTTTGTCAGCACCACCTGTGCCTATCCCGGCATTTCCACGGAGATCATGGTGTACGGAACCGACGGTACCATTGAGGCCGACGCCGATACCCTTAAGACCTGGAAAATGAGAAATCCTTTGGACGATATGGACGAGGATGAGGAAGAAGAGATGATGATCGAACGCTACCGCCGCGGCAACCGCGAGGCGTGCAAGCTGGAGCCCGAAAAGCTTTACGGTCACAGGCACGTGGTCGAGGATATGATCCTTGCCGTACGTGATGACCGCGACCCCGAGGTCCTTCCCCCTGTCGGCGCAAGCTGTGTCAAGCTGATCTGCGCCATCTACGAATCGGCAAAAACCGGAAAGACCGTATATCTTGACTGAAAAGGAGAATCAACATGAAGTTTGGAATGTGCGCTCCCCTTCCCAATCTGGAGCAAGCGCTTGCGGCAGGCGCGGATTATATTGAGGTCAACAATGCAAGACTTACGGAAATGTCCGATGAGGAATTCGAAAAGCATTTGGCCATTGCCAAGAAACACCCCGGAAGTGTTCTCGCATCCAACGGATTTTTTCTGCCCGAGATCACCTTGACAGGTGAAGAACAGAGCCCCCAAATTCGTTCCTTTATTGAAAAAAGCATATCCCGTCTCGCACGTCTTGGTGTTGAGACCATTGTATTTGGCTCGGGAAAGGCGCGCAATTGCCCCGAAGGCTTCCCCATGGAAAAGGCGCTTGAGCAGGTGGCTGAGGTCACCGCTATGATCGCCGACATCGGCAAGCCCTACGGCATGATCAGCATCGTTGAGCCGCTCTATAAGAAGGAGTGCAACGTCATCAATAAGGTGGCTGAGTCCTGTGCCACAGCCAAGGCGGCAAACCGCGAAAACTGCAAGGGGCTTGTGGATCTTTTCCACTTTATGAATGAGTCCGAGCGCCTCTCGGAACTTCTTCCGCTTGTACCCGAGCTTGGACACGTTCACATCTGCAGCTCGGCTCGAAAGATGCCCTATCCGGATGACTGCACCAATTACAAGGCGTTTTTGGACACGCTCCGCGCCGGTGGCTATGACGGAAAGATCTCCTTTGAGGGCGCGATCCCCAAGGATTGGGATCTTGTTGCCGATTATTTCCGTTTCATCCGCTCGTTATAAAAGTAAAGGGAGACAAGCCTTGGCCCGTCTCCCTTTTTTACAAAGGAGTTTTTATGAAAAATATATTGCTCACTGTCCTTAAGGGACTTTGGATCGGCGGCACACTGACTGTTCCCGGAGTCAGCGGCGGATCGATGGCAATGATCCTCGGCATCTACGACAAGCTGATCGAGTCCGTCGGCGCTTTTCTCCATAAAGGCGGCAACAAGAAAAAGGCCTTTTTCTTTCTTTTGGAAGTTGGGCTTGCCGGCATTGTCGGCTTTGTTCTCTTCTCCGGTCTTGTCAGCATGCTGATGGAGCGGTTTCCGCTTGCCGTTTGCTTTTTCTTTGCCGGTGCGGTAGCCGGAGGCATCCCCATCATTCTTAAGGCGGCGGAGATCCACCGTCCAAGGCCCTTGGACCTTCTCTTTGTTCTGCTTGGCATTGCCTGCGTATTCGGTATTTCCAAAATTCCCGCGGGGCTTTTCTCCATTCCGCTTACGCTGACCGTGGGCGGCGTGCTTTTGCAGCTACTCTGCGGAATCCTTGTGGCCGTCGGCTTTGTGCTTCCCGGCATCAGCCTCTCGCAAATGCTTTATGTTCTGGGCATTTATGAGGAGCTGATGAATCACGTTTCAAGGTTGAACATTCTGCCGCTGATCCCGCTTGGAATCGGCGCGGTGCTCGGGGTGCTTTTGACGGCCTATGCGGTAGAACGCCTTATCAAGCGTTTCCCGCGCGCCACCTACCTTGTGATCTTCGGCTTCATGCTCGGCTCACTTCCCGAAATCTTTGCCGAAAAGGATTTCGGAGGCTTTACAGCTTGGAAATACGCTTTGTATGCTCTTCTCGCTCTCGCAGGCTTTGCCGCGATCTTCGCAATGTCCCTGCCGGAGCTGAGAAAAAAGAAAAACTAAAGCAAAAAAGCAGATGCAACATCTTGCATCTGCTTTTCTTTTTATCTACGGGTACGAACCAGTACGTTCAAGCCGTTTTTGAGTGTCTCGACAAATCGGTCGATCTCCTCCTCGGTGTTATACTCCGAAAGGCTTACACGAATGGAATTTTCCGCATCACTCGGAGAAAGTCCAAAGGCCAGCAGCGTTGCGCTGGGTGCGTGAGAATGCGACGAGCAGGCAGAGCCGCCGGAAACATAGATTCCCTCTCCCGAAAGATAGTGAAGCATGGTCTCGCTCTTGATCCTCGGAAGTGTGAAATTCAGAACGTGCGGTGCACAAACGCCAAGCGGAACGTTGAGCGTAACGTCGAGCGCCGAAAGCTTGAGAAGCGCATATTCACGAAGTGCCGCCATCTTTTGGAGTTTTCCGTCAAGATCGCGACCCGTTTCGCGTACTGCCGCACCAAAGCCGGCAATTCCGATCACGTTTTCAGTCCCCGAACGAAAGCCAAATTCCTGACCGCCCCCCAAAAGACGCGGGGTCAGTTTTTTCTGCTTCAGGATCTCACGGCTGACGTAAAGAGCGCCAACGCCCTTCGGGCCGTGGATCTTGTGCGAGCTGATGCTAAGGAGATCCGCACCGATCGCCGCAGGCGAAAAGCGAAGCTTCAAAAAGCCCTGCACCGCATCGCAATGCGTAACGGCCGATGGACAGCGCTCCTTCACCATCTTAAAGACGCGAGCCAGATCGTAGACCGCACCGGTCTCGTTGTTGACCATCATCATCGTAACCAGGAGCACCTTGTCATCAAGCGATTTTTCAAGCTGATCCCAATTCAAAACACCACCGCGCGTTCCGATGCGAACAACCTCAAAGCCGTCCGCCTCGAGCGCCTCAAGGGCTTTTCCCACCGAGGGATGCTCGGAATCCGTTGTAATGATCTTATTGGCTGTACGGCGGCTTTTGGCATACGCTGTGCCGAAAAGTGCCAGATTGTTGGCTTCGGTACCGCAAGAGGTGAAGATCAGCTCTTCCGGCTTCATCATCCGCACGCCAAGCGCACTTCCAATGCTGTTTCTTGCCGCATCGATCATCTTTTGTGCTTCGTGCCCAAGCGAATGAAGCGACGACGGGTTTCCGTAGCACCGCATCGCCTGCGTCATTGCCTCGACCGCCCCTCCGCAAAGAGGAGTCGTTGCACTGTTGTCCAGATATATTTCCGTCATAAGGAGCATCAATCAAAGGTAAACATCTTGATCATTTCGTTTACCACATTCAGGTGCCTTGCATAGTACGGGTCAGCCGAGGTATAAGTGAAGACGTATACCATATTCGAGGTGGCACAGAAGACCTGCTTTACCAGATAACGCATACCGGCAAGTCCGGTCTCATATTCAACGGCAAACGCCGAAAGTCCGCCAAGCTCTGCATTCTCATCGGCAGAGATCACCGTGCATTCGTAAATCATTGCTTCCTTGGTCTTTTCCCAGTAATCCTTGGAGGTCATGGGCACATCCAGAACGTAGGACATCACCGAAACGTTGGAGCCATCGCCTCGTTCCGAGGAATAGGAAGCGCTGGGCACTTCGCCGGTCTTATCCACCGTCCAGGACTTGGGAACGTAAAAGCTGTATTCATATTTAAGATTCGAGGCAAGCTGCCAGCCGTCAACCGTGGACGAGCTTGTGTTGTTATTCTTTTCGGGAATTTCGTTTTCGTTTTTCACCTTGAAGGTAAACTTAGCAACGATCTCCGCAAAATCCGCCTCAAAGGTCTCAAAGGCATCCGTTTCCGCGCTGTAGGTCAGAACGGCAAAGCCATCGGCATACTCGGAAACGTAGGTGCGGAAGGTGGTGGGCTTGCTACCCGAGGTAGCCTTATAATCAAAGCAGTATGCGGCGTACGAGCCGAGAACCGTTTCCTCAAGCTTTCTGGTTACCAGATCAAAATTTTCAAGCGTTCTCTGAAAGCTTTCCAGCGTTTTCGCCGTATATTGCTCAAGTGAGATCCCTTCCTCGTCTTCCTTAGCAAAAGCACTTACCAGCACACGCTTTTCCGTAGCGCAGTAAGCGCTGGAAATGCCACTTGAGGCATTGCTTGTCCACGTGTTCGGAACATACAGGTAGAAGGGTGCATCGGCAACCGAGGCAATCTGGAAACCCGTAGGCGTTTCCACCTCTTCCGCGCAGGCAACCGTACCCACCAGCATAACGAGAAGGAGCAAAAGTGCTACTATTTTTTTCATTGGACATATCACCTTTCGTCTTTTTTCTTCAATTATTTTATCAGATTTTTATCAGAATATCAATAGTGATTTTGTAAACAATCTCTCATAAAGTATCCATCATTTCCTGTGCGGCGGCGAGAATTCCGATCTTTCCGCTCTCGTAAGTAAGACCGCCCTGGAAAAACGCGGTATACGGAGGACGGAGCGGGCCATCGGCCGAAAGCTCGATGGACGATCCTTGGGTAAAGGCACCGGCCGCCATGATCACCTTATCGGAATAACCGGGCATATCCCACGGCTCGGGCGTAACGAAGGCATCGACCGGCGATCCCTTCTGAATTCCCCGGCAAAAGGCGCAAAGCTTTTCGGGGGCCTCGGTGATCACGGTCTGAATGATGTCGTGCCGCACCTCGTCATAGCGCGGCTCCACGCGGTATCCGAGCTTTTCAAAGATGTAGGCTGCAAGGTGCGCGGTCTTCAGTGCTGCCGAAACCGTGTGCGGCGCGTAGAAAAGCCCCTTATACAGGCTCTTGTTGAGTCCGAGTGAGGCACCCACCTCGCCGCCAACGCCAACGGAGGTCAAGCGGTAGGAGGCCAGCTCCACCGCACGTGAACTGCCGGCAAGATATCCGCCGGTCTCGGCCATACCGCCACCCGGGTTTTTAATGAGCGAGCCGATTACAAGATCGGCACCGACCGCACACGGCTCGGTGCGCTCCACGAACTCGCCGTAGCAGTTGTCCACCACCACAAAGCAGTTTTCCGTTCGTGCCTTGACAAAACGAATGGCCTCGCCGATCTCGGCAACGCTGAGCGTTTTGCGGTTGAGATATCCCTTGGAGCGCTGAATGAACACCACCTTGACTCTGCCCGCATTTTGCGCGAGCTTGCATTCGATGGCCTCAAAATCAAAATCACCCGAGGGCAAAAGGTCGATCTTCTCGTAATCAATGCCAAAATCCGCAAGGCTTCCGTTTCCGCTTTGCCCGGCAATCCCGATCACCTCTTCCAAGGTGTCATAGGGCTTTCCCGCAATGGAAAGCATCAGGTCGCCCGGACGAAGAAGGCCGAAAAGACCGATGGTAAGCGCCTGTGTGCCGTTGACGATCTGCGGACGGACCAAAGCCGCCTCCGCACCCATAACGTCCGCCCAGATCTCGTCCAGCACCTCGCGTCCCCGGTCATCGTATCCGTAGCCGCTGGTGGGATTGAACATGGCCTCCGAAACGCGGTGCTCGCGGAAGGAGTCCATAATTTTTGACGTATTGTCAAAGGATATGCGGTCGATCTCAGCAAAGATATCGGCAAGCTTTGCCTCCGCCTCTGCCGCCAGACTCAAAAGTTCACTTGAAAATTCCATATCATTCTCCTTCTGTAAGGTAGGCCAGTGCAAGGTCGCGACAGGCCTCTGCGTCATGCATATCCACGATCTCCATCGCCGTGTGGATGTTGCGCGTGGGGATCGAAAGAGCGCCCGCCTTGGCGCCGAGCCCCGTGGTCTGGATCGAGCTGGTATCCGTACCGCCATAGGTCAGAATTTCCAGTTGATGCGGAATTTTGTGTGCCTTGGCAAGTGTCTTCAGGCGTTCCACCGTTTCCACGTCACAAATGACCGAGCTATCCTTGACCTTGATAGCCGCGCCGTCACCCAGACGGATGGCCATGGGCTTCGCCCCCGGCACATCCCCCGTTCCCGTAACATCGAACACAAGGGCATCGTCGGGTGCAATGGCAAACGCCGCCGTTTTGGCACCGCGACAACCGACCTCCTCCTGCACGGAGAACACAAAATATACGTCATCCTTGGGCGTGTCCAGCCTTTTGGCGATGTCAATGAGGATCGCACAACCAAGGCGATCGTCGATCGGTCTTGCCGCCACGCGCGAGCCTGCCAAGCGGACAAGCGAGGGCTCGATCACGGCACAGTCGCCGATCCTCACGCGCTTCTCCGCATCTTTTTTATCTTTGGCACCGATATCAATATAAAATTTGGTTGCCCGATAATCCTCTTTTTTCTCCAGATCCTCCTCGGGAGCGATCACGCCGCGCAGGCCGCTCTCGAAGACCACGGGCATATAGGCCGCGGGAATAAAACGGATGCCGCCGACGGTGGACACACGCAAAAAGCCGTTGTCCTCAATATACGTTACGATAAATCCGATCTCGTCCATATGCGCGCAGAGCATATGCTTCTTTTTGTCCTCGCCGCTTCCCTTTTTGAGCGCGATCAGGTTGCCGAGTGCATCGGTTGTGACCTCATCCACATACGGAAGGATCTCCTCTGCAATAGCTCCCGCCACCGCACCTTCACGGCCGGATACGCCGTGTACCTTTATCAGCTTCTTTAACGTTTGATACATCTTAAACCTTCCTTTCCAGCTCATCGCCGCTTAGCATCGCCGCCACAAGCTCGATCATTGCCTCATAATCCGAAACCGCCGCCACGCAGGACGGTGAATGGAGATAGCGCGTTGGCGCCGAGAGCGCCAAGCACTTCACGCCCTTACCGCTCTTGTGAATGTGTCCGGCGTCGTTTCCGCCCGAAACAAAGCGCTTGACCTGCGCGGGAATGCCGTTTTTCTCTGCCACATCAAGGGCGAAGCGCACAAAGTCGCCGTCGTAGATGGTAGAGCGATCCAAAAGCGAGATCACGCCACCGCCCCCCACATCGGCCACACGAAGTGACTTGGGCGTATCGGCAATATCGGCAATTGCCGTGGTTTCCAGTACAATGGCATAATCGGGTGCAAGCCGCTGGGCCACCACTTGGGCGCCCGAAAGTCCAAGCTCCTCGCGCACGGTAAAGCAAAAATCAATTTCCATGCTCGGCAGGAGCTCGCCCTTGGCGATCCGCTTCATGATAAGAAGCATCACGGCGCACCCCAGGCGGTCATCCAGCGCCTTGGATTTAACCAGCGGCGCCTTCTCATCGCCAAACAAATAAAATTCACTGTCAAACGTACCGAAGTCGCCGATCGAGACGCGCTCTTCCGCATCCTCCCGGCTTTCCGCGCCAATGTCGATCATCATTTTCTTCACGGGCGTGCTTTTCTTTCGCTCGTCAGCGCTTTGAT
>JAEIGA010003475.1_pt1 | contig 24652 bp, 22 predicted proteins | sample 9270691 | NCBI WGS metagenome assembly JAEIGA01 (sample SAMN17057246, study PRJNA624740) | gut metagenome | biome: biome; isolation source: fecal sample | host: Bos grunniens | place: China: Xizang | collected 2019
ATAATTTTGAAAGGTAAATTCCCAAGTCCACGGTTCAATCGGGTGAGCGTTAAAGTCAATAATTTTAGCAAAAGACGCTAAAATACCCCACCCCAAAATTGCAAGAAAGCTTAAACTCCAAATAACAATTATAACGAGCATCACGCAATAAAACCAGTCAAACTTGATTTTCATTCCATGATCTTTTTTAAACTTTTTAACGTTAATTTCCATATCTATACCCTCCTAATCCTTAGACGGTCCGTATTTGGTCATAAGATATCTACTACCTAAAACTATAGGAAGTGTAACTAACGTTAAACACATACCAAGAGCTGAAACAATCGGGAATTGTGCTTGACCAGCAGATTTAGTAGTTTTAAATATGTAATAACCAAAGGTTTGTATACGTGGGTCTGCCTTAAGTTCAAAGAATTGGAACAAACCAGGGTCTGAAGTAAGAATACCCGGAAGACCTAAAACGAAGAATTGCATCCACGTAGGATAGAACAGCGGGAATACTATGCTTATAAACTCTCTAAAGTTATTAGCACCGTCTATTCTTGCCGACTCTAGAACGGAAACGGAAATATCGTTCATAGTACCAACGTAAATTAGATAACTACCACCAAAACCCAACCAATGACTGTAAGCCCAAACAGTCCAAAACTGAGTGTTAACGTTACCAAGCGGATTTTCAAATCCGGGAATCGCTGAAGGTAGGGCTATACCTACTAATATACGGAATAAAATAGATATAACCATACTGGATATAACGCCTGGCAAGAAGAATAATATCCTTAAAAAGCCCGTCGCAAACATCTTTCTAAATAAATAGTAAGAAACGAACAACGAAAGCGGTGTACTAACTATAATGCCCGCAAAGAAACTTAACGCCGAGTTCTTTAACATATTGCCTATTTGGTTTGTCAAAGCCAAGGTTTTATAAACTTGCTCGAATTGGAAAAAACCTGCCCAAACGTAACCGCCAGCATCTAAATCGTAACGTTGAAAAGATAATGCAAAACCTTGCAAGTTAACTAAAATATAAAATATCGTAAACTGAACGATAGGATAAGCTAGGATAAGAATATAAAATATAATCCTATCCCATCTTATTCCCTTTTTTACAGTTTTATATTGAGATAAATCATTACAAACTTCCATTTAATCACCTGTAAAAATATTTTTTAAGTTTGATAATTAGATAATTAATTAACCTAAAAATTCACCAAAAGTAACTTCCCATTGTGTTGCGTCATATCTTTGAGTAAAGCCGTCAAATATATCTTTTGCCGAAATACCTTCTTTTCTCATCAATTTTTCAATTGAAGAACGATCTTCCCAACCGATTACACCGCCAACAAAAAGGCTAGTTTCCCAGAAGTACTTGGTTTGAAGCTGTGCTTGACATAATTCAAAGAAATCGGTAGTAGAGTTAGATTCTACCAAAGTGGTTTTGGGATCTTGTATATAAGACGCAAGCGTTTTACCATAAGACGACAAATCATCGTATATAGGCGATATATCGTAACTCAACGATTTAGCGGTGCTAGTTGATAGCGTGAATTCACGCAATTGTTCGTCAGTATAGCAGAACTGCAAGAATTTTTTAGCAATATTTAATTGATCGTTTGATAAACCTGCTTTAATAAAGCCGTATGCAGAGTGATAATCGTAGAATACGTTGCCTTTACCAACCAAATCAGCCGTAGCTTTTGGGAAAGGCATGAAACCAAAGTTTCTGTTTTCACGAGACATGCTATCACTGTATTTTTCTACACATTGAGTAAATGCTGAATCGGCTTCTTTATACCAGTAGTCACCGTCCATAATCATAGCAGCACGTTTACCAAAAATACTTGAGTCTTGTGAAGATTGTAAATAGTTAAGTTGGTTACCGGTGTGCGATACTTGTTGGTCAACTTTTGATGCAGGGAAATAGCCACCGTTAATTAAACGTTCATAGAAAGATAGTGCGTATGCTCTACCTGCTTGTTGTTTAACCAAATAACCGTTGTTTTTATTGATTTGAGTGGGCGCTTTAAACGTCATTGAAGAATCAATAATCTTACCTATATCACTTTGTGTATCACTTGAAGTAATCGTTTGATAACTATCAACTAAGTGAGTAGCGGTACCTTCCATATCGAAATTGATTCTAAATTGTTCAGCACCTTCATAGTCAGCAACTAAACAGTCAAAGAAATAGTTCCAGTAACCAACAGCGTGTTCACCCGACCAGCAAAGCGGAACGTATTTTCTGTTAATAAAAGAACACAACTTAAAGAATTCGTCATAAGTTGCGGGCAAACCATCGTCGTAAGTGCCTGAAATTCCGTCTACGCCCTTAGATAGCGGGGGTTTTTCATCATCAGGAGTATTTTTATAGTTAGGACCAACTATGTTAGTTGCAGTTTCGTTTAGCCAGTAACCTTCTTGGTTCCAAAGGTCAACGTCAAATGAAATACCCATAACGCCTGCATAGTGAGGAATTGCGTAGTAATCACCAACGTATTCTCCCTTTTCAGCGTCATAAGTTCCGTTAACTGATTGTAAGAAACTTCTTTGGCTTGAGCTCATCTTGTCTGCAATAGATCTAGTTTCGCCATAAATTTCAAGTGTTTCGTTAACGATATCGGTTATCGGCGCAAACGACGTTTTTGAATATTGAGTATAACTAACGGTTTCAGTAAACAATACGTCGTATTGGTCGAACAACATGTTATCTAGCGTTTGAGTCGGGTGGGTTTTGTCTTTTTCTACCCATACTTGAACGCCTTCTTTTTCGTTTTCAAAACTCGTTGTTGCGTAAAATTCTTCAAACGCTCTTGCGTGGGTATCCAACCAGTCGGTACCAAAACCACCAGCGTAAGAATAAACTATTAGTTGTGACTTGTTAGCGTCGTACCCTTCTCTTCCAGAAGGAGCACAACCAACCAAACTAATTGCAGACGTTGCAGCAATTATCATGGTCAATAAAGCACATACAATTTTCTTCATATTTTTTTCTCCTCTCTCTTTTTGTTTTTTTCAATATATTTAACAACCCTTACTGGTATTCGGGTTGAAAATTCCTAATTTCATTTTAACAAAACAAGATTTTCTTTCGCAAGACAAAATTCAACTTGATTCGAGTCAAACTTTCAATTTATTTATTATAATCTATAAGAAGTAAATCTTTTACCTTGCGGTAAAATCTTTGCAAAACTATCGTTTTGCCGTAAAAACTGTCGTTTTTACACTTCAAGTTTGAAATACGGCGAAGTTATCGCTCCTTGTAAACAAAGCGCTAACTTCTTGTATTATATTATATATAATGTTTATAAAAAGTATAATATAAAACCTTGTTACAGAACGAATTTTGCACTATCGCTATCTAAATATAGCCTTGCAAAATCGTGTGTTCTAAGTGCAGTTGCGGGGCAATTTGCGTCAATCGTTCCTTCTAACATGCGTTTAACCGCTTCTGCTTTTGTGGACGCAGGAACGGTACAAAACATTGCACTTGCCCTCATTAGCGTGGGAACGGTTAACGTTAGAGCGTATTCAGGAACATTATCTATGCTTTCAAAACATTTGTCGTTAACTTGTTGGTTACGGCAGGTTTGGTCAAGTTTAACCTTTTTAACCCAGTGTTTATCCCAAAAATCTGCAACACCGGGGTCATTAAAAGCGATATGCCCATTTTCACCTATACCTAAACAAACGATATCGGTTGGATATTTTTGAAGTAATTTGGTGTATCTTTTACACTCACAGTTAATCGAGCAAGCGTCACCTTTAATATGGAAGTATTTACCCGGCTTAAATTCATCAACAACCAAGTCTTTAACAAACTTTGCAAAACTTTGCGGTTGCTTAATGCCTATTCCAACGTATTCGTCCATGTGGAAAACGTTTATTCTACCCCAATCAATTCCCTTTTCTTCTTTCAATGCATTTAAAAAATCGGATTGCGAAGGAGCCGCTGCAAAAATAATATTTACAAAAAGTTTTTCTTCTAACAAATTTTTTGTGTACTCTGCAAATTCTTTTGCAACGCATACACCCATGTTGGTCCTATTATCAAATGCCTTAACTAATAATTTGTCTACCGAAAATTCTTTAATAATCATAGCAAATTCCTTATCTTTTTTATTTTTTTCTTTAACAAAAATTCAAGAAAAAACTATTTAAAAATCAAAAAAAGTATACCTTGCCCCAATTATGCTTCGTACATTATAACATATTAAAATCAATTTGTAAATATCTTTTAATGCTTTTTTTATTTCATTTTGTGCTTTTTTTTGGCAAATTTTTGGGACTAAAAAAGGTATGATTTTCGCTATTTTTCGCCTTTTTGGGACTATTTTTATTATTTTTTATTAAAACTTATAAATTTTTAGGTTTTTATGCTTTTTTATGAATTTTTTAAAAAACTTTTTTCCCGCATAAAATTACGGATTTAATAGACAAATCCTTATCAAACACGGCAACGTCGGCATCATAACCAACTTTGAACGAGCCTTTTTGTAGCCCTAACAATCTTGCCGGATTTTCTGTAGCCATTTTCACCGCTTTTTCTAGGTGTAATTTAGCCTGTTTTACGCACACGTTTAGCATCATATCCGCAGTGGCTATGCTACCTGCAAATCCCGATTTGTCAAACAACTTACACACACCGTCTTCTATAACGCATTTTACTGTGCCAACCGAAGAATATTTCTCGTTACTGCCTGCAACTTTAAGCGAGTCGGTTACAAGAATAATTTTATCGTTGTCTTTAGTTTTGAAAATTAATTGCAACAATTCGGGCGGAAGGTGTTTGCCATCTGAAATTATTTCAATATACATATCGTCGAAAAGGTAGACACACTCCGTCACACCTAAAATCCTAAAACCTTGGTTTCGCGTTATCGTTGAAGTACACGAATACAAATGCGTTACTAAATTGCAACCTAATTCGTACGCCTTTTTAATTTCATCATACTTAGCATCAGTATGACCTGCCGACGCAATTATTCCGTGCTCTTTTAAATATTTTGTAAATTTGAAATCGGTATCACGTTCGGGCGCGTAGTCCCAACGTTTTATTATTTTACCAAACCTTTCGATTAAACGAACGTAATCCTTTTCAATAGGCTCGGTTATAAAAGATTTATCTTGCGCTCCGCATTGGTTTAGTGATAAATACGGGCCTTCTAAGTGAACGCCCACAAAGTTGTTATAGTCACCCGCCATTTCTATTGCTTTTTCAACCTTTTCAAGAGCAGCATAAGTCCGTTCAAAAGTTGAAGAAGTTATCGTTGGCATTATAGAAGTTGCGCCACGGCTTAGTTGATATTTTGCAGCGGTTAATATACCGTCAACACCACTTTCACAATAATCAAAATTAGACGCACCGTGAGTATGAATATCAAATAACCCCGGCATAACGTAGTCGGTACCAAAATCTAGCACTTCATCACACGGAACAAGAGAGTTAACCGAAACGATTTTGCCATCTTCAATACAGATATTACCCTCTCTAATCCCGTCGGGAAAAACTATGTTTTTACTTGTAATTTTTACCATACGATTTTATCTCCAAACTATATTTTTTATTCTTTTTTTAATTGCATTATTTTTTTAAAAATTATATCATATTGTATAAAAAAATGCAACCGTAAATACTTTTTTGTTAAGGTTGCATTTAATTTATTTGAATATTTAGTTTTGTGTTTTTCTCGTTGCTTTTAAGGCGTAAATTGGCATGCCTAATTTAATAAATTTATTTTCGTATTCGGTTATTATTTTAACGTACTCATCAGCGCTATCGCTTGTTAATATTTCTACAAAATAACCGCACTTAATATAGTTATCAACTGAATAATCAAAAAAATATTTATCATCGGTTTTTTGGTATATCACTCCATCGTCGGTAAGCAGTTTTGAGTAAACTTCTAGATACCGCATATTCGTTAGACGCCTATTAGAATAACTTTTTTGCGGGTACGGTGGCGAAAAGTTTAGATATATTTTTGAAATAGATTTTTCTTTTAAGTACCTTGGCAAATATTCAGCGCCCGTGTTGATATACTTAAGGTTCGTTAGCTTTTCTTTTTCGGCTTTCTCACCCGCAAGCAAAATTATATTTTCCATCATCTCTACGGCAATATAGTTCACGTCTTTATGGTTCTTTGAAAGAGCGGTTACAAACGCCCCTTTCCCACAACCTATATCTATTTCAACGGGGTTATTATTGCCAAATGCGCTTTCTAAATCTATTATTTTTTTATCTTCTATCGCCTTTTTTACGTTTGACACGTCTCGTTCAATTACAAGAAAATAACTATTGATTTTATCTAATCTTTCTCTCAAATGTTTCTTTTTTCGCATTCTCATGTTTTTACGCTCACTTATCTTTTATCTATTTTAACATTATTTTAAAAAACTGTCTAATCTTTACGTTAAAATTGTTGCAAATTTAAAAAAGTTGTGTTACAATAATACTCGTTCGGGGTATGGCGCAGTTGGTAGCGCGCTTGTCTGGGGGGCAAGAGGCCGTGAGTTCAAGTCTCGCTACTCCGACCAAATATATTTGGCTTAGAATTTTTCTAAGCCTTTTTTATTTTTTCTTGCTAGAAGTTTTCTTTTTATTTTCATTAGCATTTTTCTTTTTGTTCTTGACAAAAAACCACTAATATTGTATCATTTATATATATAATTCTTTAGAGGTGTTTTATGGACTATAATAAACTCGGTATGTTTATCCATTGGGGCATTTTTGCCATGACCGAACATCATGAACAGGCGCTTGCTAGAGCCGATATGTCTTTTGATGTTTACGATGAGTTTCCTAAATCGTTTAATCCAAAAAAATATAATCCTGAAAAATGGGTTAAATTCGCAAAAAAATGTGGTATGAAATATATTTGTTTTACCACCAAACATCACGATGGTTTTTGCATGTGGGACACTAAGGAAACCGATTATAATATTATGAACACGCCTTTTAAGAAAGACGCTCTTAAAATGCTCGCTGACGCCTGCAAAAAACACGGTATGAAACTTTCGCTTTATTATTCTAATCCAGACTGGCACCATGAAAACGCGTATAATGAAAAGGCTTCACATCAATGGAAAAGTCGTTACCCTGAAAGAGCGGATAGTGTTAAGTATCGTGAATTCATTAAACGTCAAATAACCGAGCTTTTAACTAATTACGGTGAAATTTATACTTTATTTTGGGATATATCCCCTGAAATGATAGATAAGTCTATCAATCAACTATGCCGTAAACTTCAACCTAATATTTTAATCAATAACCGCGGTTACGACGACGGGGATTTCGACACCCCTGAAAGAGACGTTCCCGAAGGCGAAAGGTTTAGAAAAATGACCGAAGCGTGCGAATCGGTTGGCGAACAGGCTTGGGGATACAGAAAAAACGAAGATTATATGTCTATTAGATATCTCAAATGCTCTATTGATAAAGTTATGGCGATGGGTGGAAGTTATCTTCTTAACGTTGGACCGAAAGTAGATGGAACTTTCCCTAAACAAGCAATCAATTCTCTTAGAGCCGTTGGCGATTGGTACAACCGTATGAACGGAGCGCTAGAAGAACACGAAAAATCTGATTTTGAATTTGAATTTCTTTTTAAAAATCCCTGCATAGTAACCCAAAAGAACGGAAAAAAATATTTCCATTTCTACAACGGTTTACGCTCCAACGCGGTTAATCTAATCAAATATCCGTCCGTTCCTAAAAAGGCAGTTTTCCTAAACAGCGGAAAGGAAGTTGGCATTAGATACGAAACATTACCTATGCACACTAACGAAGATTTTATTGCCGTTGATCCCGTTGTTTCGTTTATAGATATTCCTTGCAACGATTATCCCGATGAACCTATGGTTTTAGAAGTTGAATTTTAATTGATTTTTACTTGTGATTTAAAACAAATAAACCCGCCCCTAATTTTAGGGACGGGTTTTAATTTTTGAATTTATTTTCTAAACAATTTTCTCATAAACGCCGGTAGTTCTCTACCCTTTGATTCGGGTTTTTCTTCAACTACGGGTTCTTCTATGGGTTGCTTGGCTACAGGCTCTTCAACAGGTGCTTCTTCTACTATATTTTGAACGTCTTGTTCTTTTAATAGCGGGGGCAAATCCATCTGAGTTTGAACGTTAGCAAACGTCTTTTCAGTTTTCTCAGCTTGCGCTTGGTCTTGTGCAACGAACCCTGTTGCTATAACCGTAATCTTTATCTCTTCACTCATCGTTTCGTCGATAGTTTGTCCAAAAATAATGTTAGCCGAAGCATCAATTATTCCTTGAACTAAAACTGCCGCTTCGTTAACTTCGTTAAGCATTAAGTCTCTACCACCAGTTACGTTTAATATAACCGATTTAGCGCCTTCTATAGTTGTCTCAAGTAGCGGACTAGATACGGCTTGACGAACTGCCTCAAGTACACGATTTTCGCCTTTCGCTCTACCTATACCCATATGTGCAAGACCTTGATTACGCATTACCGTGTTAACGTCTGCAAAATCTAGGTTTATTAAAGACGGAGTAGCGATTAAATCTACTATTCCTACTATACCCTGTTTCAACATGTCGTCAGCAACTTTGAACGCGTCTAACATACTAACTTGCGCGGGTAAAAATTGTAATAATTTATCGTTTGGAATTATAACTAACGTATCAACGTATTTTCTTAAATTGCTAACACCTTTATTTGCGTTTTCGTTTCTTACTCTACCTTCAAAAGTAAACGGTTTTGTAACGACTGCAACGGTTAAAATACCCATTTCACGAGCAATTCTCGCTATAACCGATGCTGCCCCCGTTCCCGTGCCACCGCCCATTCCGGCTGCAAGGAAAAGTAGGTCAGTTCCCGCTAAAACGGCTTGTATATCTTCTTTCGACTCCTCAGCCGCGGCTTCACCAACGTCAGGATTTGAGCCTGCGCCAAGACCTTTAGTAAGTTTTTCGCCTATTTGAATGCGAGTTTCGGCCTTAGATAGTAGTAACGCTTGGTTGTCGGTGTTAACAGCTATGAATTCCGCCGTTTTAATACCCGATTCTATCATACTGTTGATAGCGTTACATCCACCGCCACCAACACCCATTACTTTTATTACTGCTGAATTAACTTTTAATTCTTGTTGCCCGTACATTTTATACCTCCAAAAATATAAACAAGTGTGTTTTTACTGCTCTAATGCTAAATTTAATAAAGACAAAACGTCCGACTCGGTCGGCTTGTCCATTAACGGAACTTTCGGCGACAAAATTTCTACCGACATAGATAACCTATTAGACAAATGCTCCCTTGCGCCACGTATAAAGGATATACCCCCGCCTGTTATTGATAACGGAACGTATTCAGGTAGTGAATATCCTGACTGGTCTAAGGACGTTGTGATTTGTTCACAAAGGTTATCTAAGCTGAATATCACGGAAGACTTGATGTGTTCCGTTTGATAATATTCACCGTCACTCTCTATTAGCGAATAACAACCGTTACCCGATAGAGCGCTTAAGTTAACCTTAGATTTAAGTTTTTCCGCCGAAGAAAAGTCTAAATCAAATTTATTGGCAATTTCTGCCGTTATATATCCACCGCCAAAGCCAAAGGACGTTTGATACAATATGCCGTCCCCTTGAATTATTGTTAGCGTTGACGAAATATAACCTATATCGCATATAACAGAAATTCTATCTCTAACTTCCGGTTCTATTAAATAAAGTGCTTGCGCTAAAGAAGAAGAAACGAATTCAACTCGTTTTATCCCCGTATTTAAAATCGAATCATTTACAAGATCGATAAAATAGTTATCACACGTTATAAAAGATAGTTTACCTTTTAGAATTCCACTTTGACTACCAACCGGATCGGCAAGTCTTCTACAGTCGTCTAGTTCGTAAACAACTGCCGAACGATTAATAAGCGTTGACTTCTGCGAATGAATAGCAAAACCACCGTCGAATAGCGCGTCTACGTCTACTTCTTTAATCTTGCGTTTGCTAGGAAATGAAATTTGGCTTTCTTTAACCGTTACGTTTGAAAATTCACCTGGTACGCCAACGAATACCGTTTCAATTTTCCCGTGGGTCAACGAAACTATTTTTCTTGATATCTCGTTTAAATGCGCCGTGAAAACTTTTTCATCAAAAAATTCCCCGTCGGCATAACCGTCGTAAGCGTATTCCATGCGGGTCTTAATTACGAACGTTTTATTAACGCCACGTTCGCCTATTATAGCGGTTATTTTCGACGAGCCAACGTCTATTACGGCTACTTGTTTCTTTTGCATATCTATCCCCTTATTTAGCCCTGTTCTTTAGTCCAAACCGCTTTAACGGAAGAATTAACGTCTGAATATACGATAAGTTTTCCGTTGGACTTAACGAAATCACTATCTTCACTTTCGTACAAAGATAGCGCTAATTCAATCTTTTCGTCACCATCAATTAATAAATCGTAAATCTCTATACTAACACCTGTATACGTTGAAAAAACAACGTCTTTCGTAAGTGGGGTTACCGAAACTTTCATACCCGAAATACAATCGGTTAACCTAGAATACTCGGCAAGTTCAAACGCTTTAGACAAAACAAGTGGAGAAGATGTTTTTATACTTTCGCCTATAACCACGTCCCCCAAAACATTTATTCCGTTTAATGAAAGAGTTATAAAGTCACGGTAATTAAACTCGGGGGAGTTCTTTCTTTCATCCGTCAACGTAGACAAAACATGACCCGTCTCATCTAAAATATACGTGCTTTCACCGTGATCGATTAAATACACTTCTCTTCTTTCAACAACGCTAACGTTTACAACGTTAGGATATGCTTTTTCAACCGATATCACCTTTAAATAGGGCTCTTTTTCAATCTCTTGCTTAATAGATTCCGTATCAAAAGACAACAAGTTCCCACCAACGAATTTATCAAGAGTTTTTTGAACTGATTGAACCGAAATCTTTTCAGTAAAAGCAAAAGAACCTTTAACTTGTTTAATAGTAAATGAAAAATACGCACCGCATAATAAAACGGCAACGAAAATTACGCATATTAAACTCGCTAAAATCTTTTTGCTTTTCATAAGTTTTCCTTAAAATTCTTTTCGTATATCCGCACCGAGCGAAACAAGTTTTTCAACCAGATTAAAATATCCGCGTTCTATATGTTTCACTCCGTAAACTTCCGTTACGCCGTTTGCATTTAGTCCAGCTAAAACCAAGCCTGCTCCCCCACGCAAATCTTGTGCGGTAACGGGTGCGCCGTTTAACTGTTCTATTCCGTTTACTACGGCCGTTTTACCGTACACGCTAATTCGCGCGCCCATTTTAACGAGTTCAGGTACGTGTTTGAATCGCATTTCAAAAACGTTCTCCGTTATAAACGAAGTGCCGTGTGACACGCAAGAGAGCGCGGTTATTTGCGCTTGCAAATCAGTGGGAAAGGCAGGATACGGATTTGTGCTTACGTTAATGCTTTTGCGTATTCCCCCAAATTTATAATATATTATATCATTATTAATAGTAATTTTACAAGTGTTATTTGAAATTTTATGTAAAAGAGACGAAATATTTTTTGAATTACTGTTGTGAATCTCTATTTCACCGCCCGTTATTGCCGTTGATATTAAGTAAGTTCCCGCTTCAATTCTATCACTTATCGGTTTATAGGTGCAACCGTTTAGTTTTTTTACGCCCGTTATTTCAATCGTATTACTACCCGCGCCAACTACGTTTGCGCCGAGTTTGTTTAAAAAATTCATTAAATCTATTATCTCGGGTTCACGAGCACAATTCCTAATAATCGTTTTGCCCGTACAAAATACGCTAGCAAGTATAACGTTTTCCGTTGCACCAACCGATGGAAAATCTAAAAATATTTCTTTACCTACTACACCGCTTGAAACACAAGAAATTTCTCCGCCGTGTTCTTCTATTTTTACGCCTAATTCTTTAAGTGCCGTAAGGTGTATGTCAATAGGTCGAATACCGATATCGCAACCGCCGGGATACGCCACCACAGCCCTATTTAACCTTGCAATTAATGCTCCCAACGTAAAAATTGACGACCTTAATTCCTTTGATAACTCCTTGGGAATTTTAAATCCGTTTATAGTACTTGCATCTACTATTAAATTCTTTTCTTCATAACGAGTTTTTACGCCTATTTCGTTAAGAATTTTTATCATATTCAAAACGTCAATTATCTTTGGACAATTTTTTATTACTACTTCTTTTTCGGTTAATATACACCCTGCAAGTATAGGTAAAACGGCGTTTTTAGCGCTTTCAATTTCTATCTTTCCGCTTAATTTTTTTCCACCTTTTATAACGTATTTTTCCATACATTTCTCCTTATAAAAAAATGTATTATCCGTTATAGATAATACACTTACGTTTTATTGTATGGTTTAACTAGTTAAAAGGTTAACTTCTTAGATTTTGAAATATTATAAAGTATACCCATCTCGCTCATAAAAATTATTATTGAAGTATTCCCACTTGACACAAGTGGCAGTGGCAAGCCGGTAGGTGGAATACTCCCCGTCACCACTAACGCGTTTATTACCGTCTGTATACCGAAAATTAGTGTAACGCCTATTGCTAATAAAAAGCCGAACGTGTTTTCAGCTTTTGACGCTATCCTTAATCCCCTTAAAATTATAAAAAATAAAAGAGCAAAAAAACCGATTAGCCCTATAAAGCCTATCTCTTCACCTATAACCGCAAGGATAAAATCAGATTCCGCGAACGGCAAAAAAGCGTATTTTTGTCTTGAAGAAAATAGCCCTACGCCAAACCAACCACCTGAACCTAAAGCGTAAAGCGACTGTAATAGTTGATAACCTTCACCCTTAGGGTTAGACCAAGGATTAATAAAAGCCATTAATCTACTTAGCCTATAAGGTTCAGCAATAATCAAGCAAACGCCCGCAACAACCGCAGGTATTAACATAAATATAAAATATTTTATCTTCATTCCGCCCACTAAAAGCAAACATATCATAAGCAGTCCCACACATACGGTTATCGACATGTTCGGCTCTAATATTATAAGCAAACATAGTAGTCCGCCATATAAGAGTATCGGTATAATTCCATAAAAATTTTTTAATTTTTCTTTGTTGTTAGATATGTAATGAGCGCTAAATAATATTAGTGAAAACTTAGCGATTTCCGATGGTTGCAAAGTCACGCCGAAGAACCCTATCCATCTTTTTGCGCCGTAGTTTTCAACACCTATACCCGGAATAAATACAAGACATAAAAGGACTACAGAAAGCATGCTAATAGGTAAGGTAAATTTTTTTAGTTTGTTGAAATTGAAATTTGCTGTAAAAAGCATACATGCTACGCCTAAAATTATTCCAACAATTTGTTTTTTAACAAAATAAAAAGGGTCGTTATAGGTTGCTTCAGCCGAATAATTGCTTGCCGAGTATATAAAAACCGTACCTATTATCGCAAGCATCGTCACTGCAATTAACAGTAAATAGTCACCTTTTTCCTTTTTATTTATTATAATTTTATCTTTTTTCAATTCAATTCCTCTACTATTTCACAAAATTTATTTCCACGTTCTTCGTACGATTTAAAACTATCAAAACTTGCACACGCAGGGCTTAACAACAAGCACTCGTTAACACTTGTGAAAACGTTAGCAACCTTAATTGCATATTCAAAATCTTCAACCAAACTTACACTTTTAAGCCCGTGTTTTACCGCGCAATCAAGCATATTAAATCGCGACGCGCCCGTTAAAACCACGTGCTTTACTGAACTTAACTTTATTTGCAAAAACAAATCGTCATAAGTTTCGCCTTTTTCGCTACCGCCAAGAACTAATACCGTTGGCGTCGACAAGGTTTTTATTGCGCTTATCGCCGAAGCAGTGTTAGTAGATTTAGAATCGTTGTAATATTTTTTACCGTTCATTTCTTTTACAAGTTCTAAACGGTGTCTAACCCCCTTAAAAGTCATCAACCCCTTCTTGACGCTTTCCAAGTCGACACCAAGTAAATAGCAGGTTAAAATGGCGAATAAAGCGTTGTATACGTTGTGTTTACCAACAACGGTTAGTTCGTTTTCATTAATTACGGGGATATTAAAACAATAAAGCACGCCGTTTTTTAGATACGCACCATTTACTTGCTCTCGTAACGAAATAAAATACACCTTTGCCTTTGTTACCGTTTGAAAGGCTTTAACCGTTTCGTCGTCATAGTTTAAGATAGCGTATTCAGATTGAGTTTGGTTTCTTAACAGTTTGCTTTTTAAAAATGCGTAGTTATCCATCGTATAATGTCTTTCCAAATGGTCGGGCGCAAGATTTAAAACGCAAGAAATATGCGGGCAATAAACGTTGGTAGTTTCAAGTTGGAAACTTGACACTTCACTAACAACTATAGAGTCTTCCCTTAATTCTTCTAACCGTGCCGTTATAGGACAGCCGATATTACCAGCGCAATCGGAATTTAGTCCATTCTCTTTCAGCACGTGGTTAATTTGTGTAACCGTGGTTGTTTTCCCATTAGTGCCTGTCACGGCGACTGATAATCCGTTATAATTCAAAAAGCCAAATTCTAGTTCGCTTATAATACGCTTGTTTTTTTCTTTTGCCGTTACTATTAACTCATGATTAATCGGCACACCGGGGCTAACGACTACAACGTCTATTTCGTCAAGCCTTTCTTTTGGATTTTCCAATCTAACAGCTCCTTTTTCAACAAGTTCTTTTATAGTTGATTCTATGCTGTCGTTATGTAATTGCTCAAAAAGAAAAACGGCGCCGTTTTTATTCAAAACGTATTCGGCGACCGCTCTTCCGCTTTTTGATACTCCAACTATTAAAAATTTTTGTTTTGAAACGTTCATATATCCCCCTTACGCGTAAGACAATATACACGCCATACCAAAAAAACACGTTATTACAAAATATACAAAACTTATTTGAGTTTCGCTATACCCTTTGTGTTGGAAATGGTGATGGATAGGAGCCATTAAAAATACGCGCTTTTTAGTTGCTTTATAATATAGCACTTGTATTATTACTGATATGCTACTTGCAACGAAAGTTATTCCTATTAACGGAATAAAAAACGAATTGCCCGAGTAAACGCTTATACCGCCTAGAAAACCGCCTAAAGCGAGCGAACCCGTGTCACCCATAAAAACCCTTGCTTTGCTTACGTTAAAGATTAAATACGCCGTTATAGCCCCTATAAGCGCAAATGATAGGACTAAAAGACTTGTTTGGTCTTGAATTTTGCTGTTAGTTAGGCCGTGAACGCCCGTTTGCAATATTATAATAACGCTTACACCTATCGCATAGGCTACGGATACACCACCGGCAAGACCGTCTAAACCGTCGGTTAAATTTACGCTATTAGTTAAAGCGATAAATACGAATGAAACTAAAAATATTGTAAAAACGCCAAGGTCAACGGAGCTTCTTGTAAACGGAATTGCAAATTGAGTTAAGCCGTTAGTATAAACCGACCAGCCCGCAATTAACGAAACACCAAGTTGAAAAATTATTTTTTGGTAGGGTTTAAGTCCTTCGTTTTTAGAATATTTTATCTTTAAAAAATCGTCGATAAACCCGACTATCATATAAGCAAACCCTATACTTAAACAACTAAGCGCGACTTTACTTTGCGCACCGCCTAGCAAAAGAAACGTTATACACGTAGATAATACGAAAAATATTCCGCCCATAGTCGGCGTTCCGTTTTTCTCGCGATGTTCTTTTACGTACGAAAGTATAGTTTGTCCCGCTTTAATTTTTTTTAAAATAGGTATCCCTACTATTGACAGTAAAAGGCTTACGAAAAAAGAAATAAAGACGGCGTATATATAACCTTTTATCACTTTATATTTCCTTTTAAATATTTCCTTTTAAGACTTTAATAATGGTATCTTTATCGTTATAAGTTTGTTTTATACCCAGAATCTCTTGATAACGCTCACTACCCTTTCCCGCGACAAGCAAAACGTCGCCTTTGTTAGCGTGCTCTATTGCGTATTTAATCGCTTGTTCTCTATCTTGAATTAATACGTATTTATCGGTAACCTTTTTTACGCCTTTTTCTACGTTAGAAATTATTTCCATAGGCTCTTCAAACCTTGGATTATCCGTTGTAACAACCGTAAAATCAGCGAGTTTACCGCTTATTTCTCCCATCAACGCTCTTTTTTCTCTATCTCTATTGCCACCACAACCAAAAATTGAAATCAGTTTGTTTTTGCATATTTTTCTCAGCGCAAGTAAACTTTTTTCAAGACCGTCTGGTGTGTGAGCGTAGTCTACGTAAATCTTAATCTTATCGTTATAAACAAGTTCTAGCCTACCACTCACACAATGGATTTTAGATACGCCTTCAACGATTTTTTCAATCGAAACACCTAGAATGTAACAAACACAACAACCACATATTGCGTTATAAACGTTAAAATTACCTATCAATTTTAATTTTATTTCACAAATAACGTCTAGCAAGTTTAGTATAAAACTGCTTCCCCTATCGGTTTCTCTAACGTCTATTGCGAAAGCGTCTGCAGGGTTTAATAGCCCGTAACTTATTACGTTTTTGCGCATTGAATATATCTCGCGCCCTACCTTATCATCGGCGTTAACAACGGCATATTTGCATTTTTTTTGCGAGAATAATTTCAGTTTTGCTTTTTTATACTCGTCCATATCCTTAAAAAAGTCCAAGTGGTCTTGTGTTAAGTTTGTAAAAACGCCGATTTCATAGTTAATTACTTCCGTTTTACTTAAATATAAAGCATGTGCCGACACTTCCATAACTACCACTTTAACACCTGCGTCGTACATATTTTTAAAAATTTTATGAAGTTCTATTGGGTCTGGAGTAGTAAGATTTTGCTCTATATAAACATCGTCGTAATACGCACCTAAAGTGCCTATGACCCCACATTTAATATCGGCGTTATCTAGTATTGTTTTAATAACGTGACTTGTAGAAGTTTTGCCGTTTGTACCCGTTACGCCTACAATCTTCATTTTTTCATCACAACGCCCGTAAAATTCAGCCGAAACTCTATTTAGTGCTATTCGGGAATTTTCGACGATAATTTGAGTAGCAATGCAATCTATTTCGCGTTCCGTAATCACGGCAATCGCGCCGTAATCTTCCGCTTGTTTTACGTATTCATGCCCGTCGAAAGAATTCCCTTTTAAACAAACGTATAAACTGCCTTTAGTTGCGGTTTTATGATTAAAACACACTTCTTTTACGTCAACGTCGGTATCGCCGACTATCTTTTTTACCTTTAAGTTTTTTGTTAGGTCTAACAATTTCATAAAAGACGCACTTCCTATAAATTTTTTATACTGATAATACCTTCAAAAACATCTTTTGCGTACGGCGCGGCAACGGTTGAACCGTAATATTGCCCTACCGGTTCGTCGATTATTACTAACGCAAGATACTTTGGATTATTTGCGGGAAAATATCCTACGAAACTTGAAACATACTTTCCAAGCGCAATAATTCCATTTTCGTATTTTTGCGCAGTACCTGTTTTACCCGCTACTCTATAGCCTTCAATATAAGCGTTTTTTCCTGACCCTTCACTCACTACTTTTTCAAGCATTTCATTTAATATTTTACTTGCTTTTTCACTTATTACTCTGTTTCGAATTTTTGGAGTGTTTTTTTCAACCACAGTTAAATTATTAGAATAAATTTCACTTACTAAATACGGCGTATAATACACACCACCGTTTATTGCCGAACAAGTTGCCATAGCAAGTTGTATTCCCGTTACCGCTATCGTTTGACCAAAAGCAATTCTTGCTAAATCTACGTTTTGCACTGCTGTTACAGGTAAAATCATTCCTTGCGCTTCTTTGTTAAAATCTACCCCTGTAACACTGCCGTAATTAAACAAATTAACGTATTTATACAACGTTTCTTTACCAAGCGACATCGCTATATCAACGAATATCGGGTTACAACTGTTGTTTAATCCACCTTGCAAAGTTAGTGATGAGTGCTTTCCGTTTTTATGGTCGCTCCAACACTTTACCTTTTGTCCGTCTATATATCTATATCTCGAACTGCTATATACGTGATCAATAGAAAACGCGTTCTTATTCCCTTGCAAATATTCTTCAATATTTGCCGCGGCTGTCAACACCTTAAACGTAGAGCCAGGCTCGTACATATCGCAAACAAGCCCGTTTCTGCTTAGTCTATTTAATGACTCCAAGTCATTTCTTGGCACTTCGTTTAAATTAAACGTCGGTTTAGTTGATAATGCTAATATTTCGCCGTTTGACGGGTCTACAACCAACATTTGCGCACTTTTAGGGCTATGTTCAACCATAGCTTTACTCATTGCCGTTTCGCATAGTTGTTGGATTTCATAGTCGATAGTTAGTTTAACGTTAAGACCATCGGTAGCGGGTATATAACTTGCTTTACCACCGTCTATCTCCACACCAACTATATCAGTTTCGTAAAGAATTTCGCCGTTAAAACCCGTTAAATACTTATCATAGAACAGTTCTAATCCAGACTGCCCTTTGCCATCGGTTGAAGTAAAGCCTAAAACCGATGATAAAAGGTCGTTATACGGATAAAGACGTGAATTATCCCTTGAAAAATACACGCCCGTTAGGTTGTATTTAAGCAATTGATCAATTTTGTCTTTTTTGACTTGTTTTTTTATTGTTATTTCGCTTGAAACCGTGTTGTTTAGTCTATTTAAAACGTCTTCCTTATTAAGCGAAAGAGTGTGCGCAAGTATTCCAGCTACGTAGTCGTAGTCGGACAACGCGCGTTTTCGAACGAAAACTGTGTAAGTGTCATTGTTAGTCGCTAATACCACGCCGTTTCTATCGGTAATTTGACCGCGAGATGCAACTATCGGTATTTCCCTTGTCCACTGGTCAATAGCCTTTTCTTGCAGACTTTCCCCCCAAATTACTTGAATATAAAAAAGCCGTCCTAAAACAAACAAAAATAAAAAGGCTATCGCGATAAAAATCGCAAATAACCTCTTTCGTAAAATCGTTATTGAATATTCGTTTTTTATAGTTATTACCCCTTTGCATTATTAATATATCAATACAATATATTTTTTAAGCAAAGGTTTAATTACTAATTTATTTTAAGCATACCTTCTTGTTCAGCAAGCTTGCTAACGTATTCGTCGCTAGAAAGTTCATCAATACTTTCTTGAACGCGTTCGTAATTAGTCATTAAGCCGTTTAGTTCTGCTTGTTTTAATTCATTACCGTTATTAATACGAGCTAAAACGCCGGTATTTAGTACGATTAGCGCTAAAATCACCGCAACTACTAAAGAATATAGAACTGCAACTATTTTTCCTTTAGAATTGAGCGCGTAAACTTCTTTTTCTTCGGTCTTACGGTTCATTTCTTTGTACATTTGGTCTAAATCACCATCGCCAAACTGCATAGTAGTAGACGTAGGACGAATATCTTCGTCTTGGCAAGCTACTTCTTCGGTAGCAACGGCTTGTACTTCTGAAACTTCTTCTACACAGGTTTCACTGTATCTATCGTAATTAAGCAATTTGTCAAGATTTTTTTGCATCCTTTCTCTTGCTTGTTCAAGGCTTTCTTCTTCAACCATTGCAGGTTGTTCGATGACGTTATACTCTACGGGTGCCTCTCTTTCAAGAAGCCCTACGCCAGCACCGGCGTTTGAATAAGTTTGTTCCATTACGTTTCCGTTACGTTTAGCTGTAATCATAAATACTCCTTTTTTTATATTTTTTCAGCTATGCGAAGTTTTGCACTTCGCGCTCGTGTGTTCAACTTAGTTTCTTCTTCAGTAGCAGTTATAGGTCTCTTAGTTATTATTTCAACCTCTTTGCGTTTCCCACAAACGCAAACAGGTAATTTCTTGTCGCATATACAATCGCATTCAAGCATCTTAAACGCTTTTTTTACGATTCTATCTTCTAACGAGTGAAAAGTTAATATAACCAACCTTCCACCAACTTTAAGCGCCCTACCCATTTCTAAAACTGTTTCGTATAAGTCGGTAAGCTCACCGTTAACTTCTATCCTAATCGCTTGAAATACCCTTTTTGAAGGATGTCCGTCGTGTTGAAATTTTTTAGGAATTCCTTGCGAAATTATCTCGTTCAACTGTCCAACGGTGCAAATTTTGTTTTTTTGTCTAACTTCTACGATTTTCTTCGCTATCGCTCCGCTAAACCGTTCTTCACCGTATTCAAAAAATATTTCTTTTAACCTTTCAAACGAATATTCATTAACAATCGTTTTAGCGTCTATCGGGTTGTTTCTATCCATACGCATGTCCAACTCAACCGACCCGTCTAGATACGAAAAACCACGCTCCCTATCGTCGAGTTGAAAACTCGAAACGCCCAAATCTAACAATATTCCGTCAAATCCGTCGATGCCAAGGTCTTCTTTTATATTTGAAAAATTTTTAAAGTTGCTTTTAAGTATTTTGAACCGACCTTCAAACTCTTTTAACCTTTCACTTGCCCGTCCTATTGCGTAATCGTCTAAATCGGTTGCTATCAATTTGCCGTTCGGGGCACTGCCCTTTAAAATTTCGTAAGAGTGCCCGCCACCGCCTAACGTTCCGTCGAAATAAATTCCGCCGTTTTTTAGGTTAAGCCCGTCTATGCACTCTTTTAACATTACCGATAGGTGTTTATAATCAGCCATTATCGTTTAATATATCAATCGCGTCGGCAAGTTCTTCGAAATTAACGTCTGAAAAGTATTCGTTCCAAACTTCTTCACTCCAAATTTCTATGCAGTTAGGTCCTTTAAAAACTATCACGTTCTTTTCAATCTTTGCATATTTGCGCAAGTTTTCGGGTAAAAGAATTCTACCTTGCTTGTCTTCTTCTGCCTCCCAAGTATTATACAATATAAAACGAGCGGCTTTTAGTTGCTTTTCTCTATATGCATTTACATTTTTAAGGGTGGCTTTAACGCTTTGCATTTGCTCTTCAGAATAAACGTAAAGACATCCGCCCGAACCAACCGTTACCGAATAGTTCGCACCGAGTTCTTCGCGAAGTTTAGCAGGAATACGCATTCTATTTTTAGCATCTAATTGATGCGAATAGTTCTTGCCTGCCATGCGTGCGCTATACCCCCTTTGTTAATTTTGATTAAATTATAACAACATTTTTGACCACTGTCAACCCTTTTTTTAAATTTTTTTATGTTTTTTTGTCAGTTTTTTTATAAATTTGGCATCGGCAAAACCACATTTGACCAAACTTTTTTGTTTTTTTCGGAGTTTTTGCCCAAAAATATTATTTGAGTTCGCTTGTGTTTTACTAGCGATTTTTTGATTTTTAGATTTTTTGCAACGTTTTTTATAACAAAAGTGGCCCCGTCTAAAATTTTTTGTGGTTTTAAGTGGTTAAAAATTTCATTTTTTATAAAATTGTAGTGTGTACACCCTAAAACAATCGTGTCGCAACCCTTTTTTACTCCTTTTAAATAAGTATTTAAGTCTACGTTTTGAAGGGAAAAAACCTTTTCTTCTATTTCAGTTGCAAGACACTCTAAAGGCTTAACTTCTAGCGATTTAGTTTGAGCGTATTTCTTTGAAGTTTCTACCGTCGCCAGCATAACGGCACTCTTCCCCGTCATCAAAACTTTCTCAAAAGGCGGAAATATAGGAAAAATAGGAAATGGGAAATAGCGTTTGATTTCAAAAAACACGCTAACGGACAAAGTGTTACAACCAAAAACTACTGCCGAAACGTTAAAGCTTTGAAGATATAACAAATTGTTAAACGTTAGTTCTAAAAGCTTTCGTTTTGATTTAGTGCCGTAAGGCACGTTGTCGTTATCGCCAAGATAAATAAATTCGCATTCTGGAAACTCGCTTGTTAAACTTTTTAATAGCGAAAGCCCGCCCACGCCACTGTCTATTACGGCTATTACCTTTTTTTTCATAATAAATTGTATGATTAAAACGAAAAAATAATTAAAAACAAAATAAAAAAACAAAAATTATAGTTAAAATGTAGTTGCTTTTATATTTTTTTTATGTTAAAATTAATTGCGATATAAAAAGATAGTAAGGAGCGCATAACAAATGCCAAATATTAAATCAGCTAAAAAAAGAGTATTAGTAATCGAAAAAAAGACCGAACAAAATAAAGCTATTCGCTCAGCCGTTAAAACTGAAATTAAAAAATTAGACGCTTTAATCAAAAACAATAAATTAGAAGAAGCTAAAGTTGCTTTATCCGAAGCTTTCGCTATAATCGACTCTGCTTCTAGCAAAAACATAATACATGCAAACAACGCTTCAAACAAAAAAGCAAAACTTGCAAAGAAATTAGACGTTGCTATTAAGAGTGCAACCCCTGTTGAAGAAGTTGCTCCCGTTGAAGTTGCACCTGTTGAAGAAGCTGTTGCACCGGTTGAACCTGCACCCGTTAAAAAACCCAGAAAGCCCAGAGCTAAAAAGGCAGAAACGGAAAAAGCTGAATAATAAAATTTCACCCCGATAAATACCGGGGTGTTTTTTTACCTTTATAATTCTATGAAACTTATACTTGCATCTAACTCGCCTAGAAGAAAAGAGTTGTTAACTGAATACGGCTTTGATTTTGAAGTGGTTAAAAGTAATTTTAACGAAACAGTCTCAAATCTTTCGCCAAAAGAAACCGTTTGCGAATTCGCTTTAGGCAAAGCGCTGGACGTTTTTTTGTCTCTTTCACAACCTAGTGACGTTTTGATTTTAGGTGCAGACACTGTGGTGGTTTTTGGAGATAAAATTTTAGGTAAACCGAAAGATTTTGCAGACGCTGTTTCTACCCTTTCTATTTTATCGGGCAAAACCCACTCCGTTTTAACTGCTTACGCTTTTGTTTCAAAAAACGAACGCGTTGTTAACGTCGAAAAGACTAAAGTGAGTTTTAACAAACTCTCACCTATGCTAATAGAAGATTACGTTAAAAACAAAAAACCGTTTGATAAAGCGGGAAGTTACGGTATTCAAGACGGGTATCCGCTAGTTGAAAAAATTATCGGTAGCTATAATAACGTGGTTGGACTTCCCGTAGAAGTTTTTTGCGAACAATTAAAAGAGTTTCTTAAATAACTTTCAATATAAAATTAACATAAAACAAAAAACGCCAAACGGCGTTTTTTATTTACTAATAACCTTTTTTTGCCAAGTTCTTTTGCCACATTTTGGGCACTTCATATACCTAGTTCTAAAAAGGTGCATCGCACCAAAAACACTTTTATATTTAGGAACGTATCTGTGCCCGCAGTTTCCACACTCGTAATACCCCGCAACTTGTTCGATTTTTATCATAAGTGGTGCAACTACAAAAATAGGCACACAGGAAAAACCTACTATCATACTGGCAAGCCATTCTTCCATTTGAATAAAATTAACCAAAAGTATTGAAGCAATAATCGGTATCAAACACAAAACGCCGACCACTATTTCCATACAAAGCAAAGTTTTATCCGTTTTTTCTTTGTCTTTTACCATTTTTATTAAATTACTTTCTAATTCTTCGTTGTATTTATCTAAAGAAACTTTTTCTCCCGACAACAAGTCGTTTACCGTAATGTTTAAAATTTCACACAATTTAAGCATTATTGAAGAATCGGGCATAGCTCTTCCCCGCTCCCACTTAGAAACCGCTCTATCTGTTATGTTGAGTCTATCTGCTAACTGAGTTTGGGTAATTTTTAATTCTTTTCTTCGTTTGCTAATAAATTTACCAATTTTAACTTGGTCCACTTCTTTTCTCCTTGCTACGTTCTATTATTAGTATAATAGAAAAAAGAAAAAAAGTAAACATACCGTTGGTTGAGTTTTATAAAAAAATTAAATTTATTAAAAAATTGGTCGAAGTGACGGGATTTTCGCCTGTGCGACCTTCTCCGATAAACAGTGGGTGTCCACTGTTTACCCTACGGGAAATTTGCAAGCAAATTTTCTCCCCATTCAAATCCCGTAATACATAGAAAAAGGCAGGCGTTTAGCCTACCTTTTTCTTTGGTCGGAGTGACGGGATTTGAACCCACGACCTCTTGGTCCCGAACCAAGCGCGCTACCAACTGCGCTACACCCCGAAAAACCATTTGATTTTTTACCTTTGCTTTTAAGCATAACTATTATATCCGTTTCAAGAAAAAAAAGCAAGGCTTTAAGCGTTCTTTTTTTATTTTTATCCCTTTTAGTTTTTTGCTTCTAAAACTAAGGGACAACGATATCATCGTTATCCCTTTATCAGTTATTATTTTACACGAATTCGTTATATATTGTCTTAATACATTTTTCGTAGTCGCTATTTGCAACGCCTATGATAATATTTAATTCGCTTGAGCCTTGGTCTATCATCTTAATATTTATACCTGCTTTTGCAAGAGCGCTAAACAATCTTGCCGCGGTACCCGTTCTTCTTGCCATACCGTGACCAACGGTTGCTATTAACGAAACGTTTTCCATAACGTGAATATAGTCTGGATTAACGTTTTCTCTTATACCGTTTACAACGTCGGTTAAAACGCCGTCTTTAAGTTGGTCAGACTCTATAACAATAGAAAGCGTATCTATTCCCGAAGGAACGTGTTCTACACCTATACCATAGTGTTCAACCACTGAAAGCACGCGTCTTATAAAGCCAACTTCCGAGTTCATCATAGA